>Ga0123353_10000161_pt1 | contig 85161 bp, 83 predicted proteins | sample TergutLab28metaG_3_FD_92763 | JGI IMG/M metagenome (GOLD analysis project Ga0123353, IMG submission 92763) | Labiotermes labralis P3 segment gut microbial communities from Petit-Saut dam, French Guiana - Lab288 P3 | ecosystem: Host-associated > Arthropoda: Insects > Digestive system > Gut ...
GCGGGGTAGTCGCGTTTGGCTTCGCCGAGCATCGTGTACCAACTCAGGTGCGGGCAGCGGAGGTTGATGCCCAGCGCCGCCTGCCAGTCGCCGGTGGCCTTGTGGCCCTCGAAGGAGAAGTCCCAGCCCGAGCAGCCGTCGGTTTCGGTGAGTCGCCATTTTCGGCCGAACTGGCGGGCCACCGACGTGACCTGCTTGGCGGTGAGATAATTTCGCCAGTGCTCCGTGAGCAGGTCCATGCCCGGCGCCTGCATGAATTCGTAGAACCGCATCGGCGAGCCGGAAAAGCCGGTCTGGTCGCCCAGGCTGTCCTCGGCCATGATGTGCCCGGTGAACGCGATGCCGTTTTTATCGCACCATTCGCCGATGGGCTTGGCGAACGACTCCACGAACAGATCGGCTACGCAGTTGTGGAAATCCACGCGGGCCTTGCTGAGGACCTGGCCGTCGACCTGGAAGAACAGCTCGACGAGGTGCTCGCGGATGTCGTACTTGTATTGACGCTGGAAGATGTCCGGCAGTTTGTCGGTCCAGGCCGCCTGCGTGTCGCCCGGCCAGGTGTGGCAGGGTTCGTCGGTGAAGATGCCCGGCACGAGTTTGCCGAAGTCCTCGCCGACTTCGCGGCGGTAGGCTTCGTGCGTGACCTTGATGAACTGCTTGACGCCCTGCGGGTTGAGGGTATCGAGATAGGTGTACCCGTTGAACCACGGGTTGAGTTCGGCCAGTTCGACGTGGAACGCCAGCAGCGTTTGTCCCGCGGCGAGGGTGGGTTTTGCGTTGCGTTTGACGGGCGCGACGTCGCGGGCGGTCAGGCCTTCGACGGTGGCGGTGAACGCGCCGACCGTGCGGTCGGTCCAGCGGAACGTCTTGGCGTCGCTGTGGCGGGTGATCTTCAGGAAGCGTTGGCGGAAGCGTTCGTCCTTGGTGACGATGCCTCCCGCGCCGCCGCTGGGCCAGCGGTCCTCGTCGTACAGCCAGGCTTCCATGTCCTGCTGTTTCGCCTCGTCGATGCAGGCGCGGATGCAGTCGAACCATTCCTTGCTGAGGTAGGCGGTGTCGAGGCCGACGCGGCTGTGCATGAAAAATCCGCCAAGCCCCATCTGCTTGAAGACGCGAATCTGCCGCCGCAGCTCTTCGGGGTCCATGATTCCGTTCCACGCCCAGAAGGGCTTGGCCCGCATCGCACAGCCGGGCGACTTGAATTCCGCCAGCCACTTGTCACATTGCCCACTCGTCGACTTCTTGCTCATCGAAGGTCCTTTCCTTATTGGTAGGTGAGTTGAGGACGTATTGTCGGCGAAGAGGCGGGGGAGGTCAAGTGGCGCCTCGGCCATCGCATCCAGGGCGAACGCATGTGTATTTTCCGGTTTGCTACGTGACCTTTGTGGTTGGCGTGACTGGCTGCAGGCCCTGCCATTTTGCGTTGTAGAACGTGGTAAAAGCGAAGAGATCGGCCCATGGCGACGTTCGAAACGCAAAATGGCAGGGCCTGCGGCCAGTCACGCCACTTGCGAAAGGTTACATGCATTTGCCCTGCTACAGCCCACAGCCTACAGCCGAAAAATGGGCACATTTACGATGCGATGGCCCTGATTGAAAGACCCAGGGCGAACGCATGTAACGTGACGCGGGCGTCTCGCCCGCGTGTGGCGAGGGCATCTTGCCCTCGCGGACTGTTCCACACGGGTGACGTCAGGCGAAAAACAAGACATGTCACCGCCGGACGCGGGCGGGACGCCCGCGAGACACGCGGGCAAGATGCCCGCGCCACGGTACATGCGTTTGCCCTGGAAAGACCCTGTCCACTTGCCAAACCGTAACCGTTGGCCTACCATCGCGGCATGACTTCCAGTGATGTGTCATGGCCGAGGTTTGAGGAAACGTCCGACGGGTTGCTCGTTCTCGCGCCGGCGAAGGTGAATTTGAATCTGCTCGTCGGGCCTCGTCGGGCGGACGGGTATCACGATCTCGACTCGCTGGTGGTGAAGATTTCGCTGTACGACGAACTGCTGCTCTCGCGGCCGAATAACGTGACGCGGGCGTCTCGCCCGCGTGTCTGTGGGGGCGTCTCGCCCCCACGGAAACCGGAAGACGCGGGCAAGATGCCCGCGGGACGCGAGGGCGAAACGCCCTCGCCACGTTGCGACGCGATCGTGCTCTCCTGCGAGGGGGCTGACTGCGGCGAGGCGGAGGATAATCTCGTCTATCGGGCCGGGCGGCTGTTGCAGGCGCACGCGCGCGAGCACGGCTGGGCGACGGGCGACGACGATCTGGGCGCGCGGATTCATCTCACCAAGCGCACGCCGCCGGGCAAAGGGCTTGGCGGCGGATCGTCCGACGCCGCCGCCGCGCTGCTGGGCCTGTGTCGGCTGTGGGGACTCGATCGCGCCGCCGACGCGGAGTCGCACGCGGCCACGCTGTCGTCGCTGGCGGCGAGGCTTGGCAGCGACGTGCCGCTGTTTCTCACGCCCGGCGCCTGCCGAATGACCGGACGCGGTGACATCCTTCAACCACTCGACGTCGCACCGATGGCCATAGTGCTGTTCCTGTCCGACCTGTTCTGCGCCACGCCGGCGGTGTATCGGAGTTTCGATGAATTTTACGACGAACACTCCGCTCTCGCAGGCCAGCCGCTCGCCGCGCGGCAGCTCGACGCCGCATGCCTTCGCCAGCCGCCATCGCGATGGCGGCACCTGCTCGTCAACGACCTCCTGCCGCCGGCTCTGCGAATCTGCCCCGCTCTGGGCGACCTGCACGCCCGCCTTCAGGCCCACACCGACATCCCCATCCTCATGACCGGCAGCGGCAGCGCCCTCTTCGCCCTCTGCGACGACGACCACGAAGCGGCCGGCTTGGTCGGCACGCTGCCGGCGGATCTGCGTGGTCAGCAGGGGCTTTCCGTTCTTGTGGCACGAACGAACGATTCGTTCGAGGGAGTTATTTAGCCAGTAGCCAATCGCCAGTAGCCAACAGGTATGGGACGACAAGGGCGAAAGGCAATGAAAGCGGAAACAGGTAAACGCGTAGCGACGAATCGGGATCGTGTGATTTGCGACAGACCTCGCCGTACCTGGTGGCTATTGGCTACTGGCTGTTGGCTTTTTCCCCACAGACTTTATAGAGTACTCACTATGACAACCCACGAACCCCATTCGCATCGACACAGGATTCGGCGGCATTATGAGCCGCGGATCGAGGCGGGGCGGGCGAATTATGACATTCTCGACTGGGCCAGTCCGCAGTCGCAGCGGGCGCGGTTTGAGGTGTTGGCGCGGCACGTCGACCTGGCCGGACGGAGCCTGCTGGACATCGGCTGCGGACTTGGCGATCTGCTGGGCTTTTTGCGCGACCGCCGTATCGACATGCGGTATACGGGTGTGGATATTCTCGACAAAATGGTCGCCGCCGCCCGCGACCGCCATCCTGACGGCTTGTTTATCCACGCCGACATTTTTAGCCAGGACGATCAACCCCACCAGCCTCATCAACCGATTTTCGAAGCCAACTCGTTCGACGTAACGTTCTGTAGCGGCGCGTTCAATCTCAACCTGGACAACAACGCGCAGTTTCTCCCGCACGCGGTGGCCGAGATGGTCCGCCTCGCCCGCCACGCCGCCGTGTTCAATCTCCTCCATCACCGCGCCCGGCAGGGGGATGAAACCTATTTCTATTACGAGCCGGAAAACATCCCGTCGCTCGTGGCGGGCCTGGACGTGACGGTGCAAATTTTCGACGATTATCTGCACAACGATTTCACGGTGATTTGCCGGAAAAAATAACCATGCTGGGATTCCTCACATTCCTGGTGCCTGCGGTTCTGGGGGCTGCTGCGGCGGTGGCGGCGCCGGTGGTGATTCATTTGTTGTTGCGGTCCAAGCCGCGGCAGGTGGTGTTTCCGGCGATGCGGTTTGTCCGCAAGACACAGTTGGCGAGTGTGTCCTCGCAGCGGCTGCGGCAGTTGATTCTGCTGGCGATGCGGATGTTGGTGATCGCGTTGGTGGTGGGGTTGGTCGCGCGGGCACAGTTGCCGGCGTTCAGCCAGGCGCCGGCGGAGGAACTGCCGTGCGACATGATCGTGATTGTCGACAACAGCGGCTCGATGAATTACCTTCAGGGCGGCGTCAGTCGGCTGGGCAAGGGCAAGCAGTTGGCCCGCGAGCGGATCGGTCGTCTGCCGGCGGGGTCGCGGGCGGCGGTCATGTGGGTGTCCGACCCGGCGGCGGGCGGGACGTTTCTGGACACGTCGACGGCCGTCGGCGAGGTCGATCGCATCGAGCCCACATGGGGCGGTCAGGCGTTGGGCGATTGTCTCCGCCGGGCTGTTGAGTTGGCGGCGAAGGCAGACAGCGGCCGACGCAAGGAGATCGTGCTCGTCACCGACATGACCGGTCCGGCGTGGCGGGACGTGACGGCGGTCGGCGAAATCGACGCGTGGTTTGTCGTGCTCGATCCCACGCAGGGGCGGACGAATAATTTGTCGTTGAGCGAGCCGAAACTCAAGGCCAGTGCCGTGCCGGCGGGATCGTCGACGGAGTTGGCGGTCACGCTGGCCAGCGTGGGGATCGACGGCGAATGCATGGTTCGCCTTGACGTATCAGGCGAGGCGGTCGGTCAATGGGCCCGCGCGGTGCAGGACGGCGTGTCGTCGCGACTGTCGATGGAGGTTCGTCCGGCGCGGGAGGGCGTGGCGCAGGGTCAGGTTTCGCTGTCGCAGCCGGACAATCTGGAGCTGGACGACGTGCGGTATTTCACGGTGCGGGTTGGTGCGGCGGCGCGGGTGCTGGTGGTTCGCGACGGCGTGAACGTCGGGCGCGGCGATGCGACGAGCCGGCTGATGACGGCGGCGATCATGCCGGCCGGCTCGGGCGTGCGTGGCGAGGGCATCACCAGCGGGCCGTTGGGGCGGACGGATTTGTCGTCGTTCGACGGTGTGGTGCTGGCGAACGTGGCCGGGCTGACGCTCGAGCAGTGGGACGCGCTGGACGCGTACGTTCGCGGCGGGGGGCAGTTGTGGGTGGTGCCGGGCGACCTGGTGTCGGCGGCGGCGTACAACATTCGGCCAGCGCAGCGGCTGTTGCCGGCGACGCTGGGGGAGGTGCAGTCGCCGTCGGGCGGCGTTCGGCTGCGGGCGGCGGAACTGGATCATCCGCTGGTGTCGCCGTTTGCTGGCGGGGAGAATCCGCCGCTGTCGGACGTGGTGGCGGCGCGTCGGTGGGCGATCGAGTCGCGTGCGGAGGACGCGGAGGTGGCGTTGGCGTACGCTGACGGCGTGCCGGCGATTCTGCGTCGGCCTGTCGGGCTTGGCGCGTGCGTGCTGTGGAATCTTTCGCCGGCGGGCGAATTTTCCAACCTCGCGCCGCTCCAGCAGTTTCCGATTCTCGTGCAGCAGACGGTTCGGCTGATGGGGGCCGACCAGGACGCGCGGACGTTGTACAGGCTGGGCGAAACGGTGTACGTGCCGCTGCCGCGCCAGATGGCTTCGCCGGCGGTCGGCGTCCGCGGGCCCGGCCAGGCGGTAGAGACGGCGGAGGCGTTGCGTGGCGACGCGCGCGAATTGGCCATGACGGCCGACCGGGTGGGGCACTACGTCGTTTCGTTCACGCAGGACGGGCGGCGGCGGGAGTTCGGCTTCAGCGTGAACGCGCCGGAGGCAGAGAGTGACCTGGCCGTTGTGGCGGCGGAGCAGGTTCAAGACAAATTTCCCGCCGGCCGATTCCGCGTCCTCACGCCCGACCAGGCCAACGACGCCGACGACCGAACCGTGAAAAAAAACCTGGATTTAACCGCTCCGCTGCTGTTGGCCTTATTCGCCCTGCTGACCGGCGAGGCGTTTTTCGCCAACCGATTCTACAAACGCGCGTAATTCTTGTGGGGTCATATCGGGGGAGTAGTGGATGATCGCGCCGCGTTTGGCGGGGGAAGAGAAGAGGTAGTGGGCGATCAAGCCCAGGCGGTAGACGTCGGCGGTAGAGGTGGGCGAGGGCTGGGCGGCGGTGTCGCAAGCGGCGGCCATGGCGGCGAGTGTGGCGGCGAGTTGTTCGTCGGTGGGGGTTTGGCTGAGGGGGGCGATTTTCGTCACGGCGGGGCCGACGGCGAGGAAGACGTCCCGCCATTTTTTTGACGCCGCCGGTTGCACGAGAATGAACCGCCACTGCTCCATCGGCCTGACGTGGGCGTAGTCTTCGTGGTCCAGCGTGCGAGTGCGGTCGAGTCGTTTTTTCAGGCCTGCCGCCCGCTCGAATTCCGTCGCGTCGGCGGCCTGCCGCATGCGTTCCCGCAGCCGCGAGAGGAATGGTTCGCGTTGCCCGCTTGCGAAGGCGGCCGCCTCGGCGACCTGCTGGCGATATGGCTCCAGCGAGATCGCGCCGTGGCAAGGCCCGGTGCATCGGCCCATTTGCCAGTACGTGCACGCGGGCCCGTGGGGCGACTGCCGCAGGCACGCGACGTCGCGGCAAAGGTCGAACAGATCCTCAATGGTTTCGATGAATCCCCGGGCGGCCTGTCCGCTGGGAAAAGGCCCGACGGTCAGCCCGGCCTGCCCCGGCTGGCGGGTCCGCGAAAAATGCGGGAACTCCTCCGACGGGTCCACGTGCACCAGCCAGGCACGCCGCCAGGAGAGCAGCTCCGCGAACGAGGCCGGGAACAGCGATCGGGCCAATTCCAGAAACGTCGCGTCGGCTTCCCAGTGGCTCGGCGTGAGCGTGTAGAGAATTTTCCGCGTGATCTGGCGAAGATCGGCGGATTTGCGCCGCGTGTCGTCGGCAGGCTCGGCCAGGCGATGGCGAAGCCGGGCGCGAAGATCCGCCGCCGTCAACAGCAGAATGGGCGCGTCGCGTTCATCGGCCAACAACAGCACACCGCGCTTGGCGGGAATGTCCGCCAACGCCTCCTCACTCAACGGCGGCTCCACGGCGATTGCATGGGAAAACAACGTGTTCATGGGTTTCGTTGCTCGATGGTGAAAACGTGCCGCGCGTTCGAGGGAACCTAGCCAGTAGCCAATAGCCAGTAGCCAATAGGTATGGGTAAATCTGTGGCGGATCACACGATCCTGATTTTGACCACGCTCGTATCCATTCCCACGATCACTGCCAATTTCGCCGTTGTCTTTCCTTACCTACTGGCTACTGGCTTGGTTCCCTCGAACGCGCGGTTCATTTTTACCCGCGTGCCGCGAACAGCCTACAGCCACATGCCCGTGATGAGGCCTTCGAAGACGAATTGGTCTTTGACGAAGCCCTGCACGGCGCCGATGGCGCGGCGGGGGCGGCTTTCGACCATTTTGGCCACCATGATCAGGCGGTCGCCGGGCACGACCTGGCCTCGGAATTTCACGTCCGTCACGCCGCCGAACCCCAGGAATCCTTTGCCGGGATTGCGGGACATCTCGAGGTAGCTGACCAGTTGGGCGGCGGTCTCGATCATCAGCACGCCGGGGAACAGCGGCCGGCCTGGGATGTGCCCGCGAACCCAGAACTCGTCGCTTCGGCAGTCGCGGAAACCGGCCAGCGCGCAGGTGGTTTCGTCGACGAAAAAAATCCCATCCAGCAGTTGAAACTCATACGCGTGCGGGTTGACCTTGTAAATGCCGGCCTTGTCGACGGCAATTTTCGATGGGTCCAACGTCGCCAGATCAATGTACGGTTGCGGGGGCATAAGTTTTTCCTCATGAAGACAATGATTGAGCGTATCCGAATCCGCTGGCGGTTTCAACCGGATTGCTGCGCTCGTCCAGGGCGAACGCATATGCATTTCTCTTTCTCGCACGGGATCCGTGTGTCGGCGCGACTGGCCGCAGGCCCTGCCGTTTTACGCTGTAGATCGGTGTGTACGACGAAGCGTTCTGTCGCGCATCATGTTTTACAACGCAAAATGGCAGGGCCTGCGGCCAGTCGCGCCGACCGTGAAGGTCGCGCGAAAAGTCGGAAAGTGCCCGTGCGGTTTCCCACCGCCCTCGTCGGTTCCTGTCGTTCACTTTAGAAAAAAGGCGAAAAAAATTCCCGCGCCATTTGCCTGCCCGCCCATTGCATCGTACGTTCCCGTTTGAAAAGGAAATATCTGGCAGCGTGGCCCCTTGTGTTTGCAGGGTCGTGTGTCGTGTTCGCTGTCGGATGATGCCTGGTCGAACGCAACCCTGCGGTAATCCATTGTGGTTACGGGGTAACTCTCTAGGAAGAGGAGGAATGAACATGAAAAGTCTGGCTCGAAGTCTCATTGTGGTGTTGGCCGTCATGGCTGTTCCAGCCTATGGGGCCGTTCTATCTATTAACAGCAGTTTTGCCACCGGCCTGGACGGTTGGACCGGGATCAACAACAGCAAACTGGACTGGATAAGTTCAGGAGGTCCTGACGGCGGCGGGTATCTCCAGTGGACCGATCTGGGCGACGGGTGGGGAACCATTGTCGCCCCCAGCAAGTTCGTGGGCGATTTGCGGGAATTTGACGAAGGCGTGTTGGCGTTCGACTACAAAGTGTTCACCTATGGCGACGGGCTCATGCAGTACAACCCCATTATCGTGAAACTCGTCACGGGGGCCCGCACCTATGAGTACACGGTGGCCACGGCCGCGGAGGTGGGGGCGCTGGGGACCACGGACTGGCATCACTTCGAGGTGTCGATGACGGCGGCGGCCTGGGGCGTCACGGAATTTGAGTGGGAATTGATTCTTCGCAACGTGAAGGGGATTCAGATCGCCGTCGAACCCGCCTTCAACTCGAAGAAACCCTACGATGTCATCGGCGTCGGCGGCATCATATTGCAGTCGAAGGACGATGTGGGCGACGTTCCCGAACCTGCCACGCTGACGTTGATGGGCATGGGCGCGCTGGCCTTGCTACGCCGCCGCTGCCGCAAATGACAGGGTACGCGGAACCGGAGTAAGCACACGAAGCAACCCTCGGCCTGGCAAACAGACCGAGGGTTTTTCGCGGGACAAACGTACGTATAGCCCTTTTTCGCATACAACGGTCATGCAAAAAATCGAGGAATGTGCATGCGATCGTCCTGAGGTTTTTCGTGCGTTCACTCCGTCGGAAACGCGAACTCCCGCACGCGGCGGACGACGATGGACATCATGCGTTCGAGTGTGGGCAGGTCGATCGCCGGCGGGGGCATGAGCACGATCACATCGTCCAGCGGGCGGATGATCAGGCCGTCCGGGCGCGCGGTGCGACACACCGCCGAACCGATCCGCCGCGTCCAGTCGTACTGCTCCCAGGGCCGCCGATCCGCGCCGCGCCGCCCGCGGGATTTCACCAACTCGATGCCCGCCATCAGGCCGCACTGGCGAATGTCGCCCACGTGCGGATGATCCGCCAAGGCCGACAAATGCCGCCGCATCAACTCCACCTTCGCCGGCAGCGACGCCAGCAGCCCGCTCGTGAAAATCAACTCCAGACTTGCCACCGCCGCCGCACAACCCAGTGCGTTGCCGGTGAACGTATGGCCGTGATAAAACGTTCGCGCCTGTCCCGCTTCGCCGAGGAACGCGTCGAAAATTTCCTGCGTTGCCAGCGTCGCAGACACCGGCAGATACCCGCCCGTCAGGCCTTTGCCGAGGCACAGCAGGTCCGGCCCGATTTGCTCATGTTCGCACGCGTACAGCGTGCCCGTACGGCAGAATCCTGTGGCCACTTCGTCGGCGATGAGCAACACGTCGTGTTCGCGCGTCAGTTGACGCAGCGCCCGCATGAATCCCGGCGGTTGCGTGAGCATGCCGCCGGCGCCCTGGATCATCGGTTCGACGAACACGGCGCAGTACTCGCCCGGCGAAGTTTCGAAGGCATGGCGAGTCTGCGCGAGCGGCCCTGCTTCGTTCTCCGAGCTACGCAGGGTTACATCATTTTTTCCGTAGTGTTCGTTGGGGCAATCGACGAACGTCGTTTCGAACAGCAGCGGGCGGAACACGCGGTGGAACAGGTCGATGCCGCCCAGGCTGACCGCGCCGACGGTGTCGCCGTGATAGCCTTCACGGAAGGCGATGAATTTCCGCCTTGCCGCCTGCCCGCGGTTTTGCCAATACTGGAACGCCATTTTGCAGGCGATTTCGGTGGCCGTCGCGCCGCTGTCGCTGAAGAATACTTTGCGGAGCCCGCTCATGCACTCCGGCAGCGTGGTGATAAGTTTTTCCGCCAGCCGAATGCTTGGTGGCGAGGCGAATCCCAGCAGCGTCGAGTGCGCGATGCGATCGAGCTGCTGGCGGATGGCGTCGTCGATTGCCGTCACGCGATGGCCGTGCAGATTGCACCACAGGCTGCCGAAGCCGTCGATGTAGCGTCGGCCCTGCACGTCGATCAATTCGAACCCCTCGCCCGCGACGAGGAGCGCGTCGGACAGATCCGCCGCGTCGAGCCATGGCTGCATCGGCGTGAAGGGGTGCCAGACGTACCGCTTGTCGGCGTCGATGAGTTCGTTCGCATGTTCGGTTGGGATGGACGGTTTTTCGTTCATTTTCGTTGGTTTTTGTTATTTTTCGGGGCTGGCTTGGGTGAACAGTCGCGTTTGTCCGGCGTGGAGGGGCAGGGAGATCGCCCGGCCTGGATGCACGACGGATTCGTCGGCTCGGAATTCGGCCATGGTCTGGTAGGCGGGCACGAGCGGGCGGTCGGTGGCCCAGTGCGTGCTTCGCAGGGCGGAGATGGCGGTGAGTTCGCCAGCTCCCGCGCCGCGGACGGCGGGCAGGCGTTGTTCACGAACGTCCGGCTGTGAGTGCAGATACGTGGCGGCGAAGATCGTCAGCCCCGCTGCCACGGCGACGGCGGCGGCCACACGCCACGCCGGCGCGCGGATCAGCAATGTGGCGGCCAACGCCAGCAGACCCAGCGACAATAGCGTGATCGCGTTGCGTTTCACGTCGGCAGGCCAGTGGGCTCGTTCGTAATCGGCTTGGATAAACTCGCGGCGGACGTGCTCGACTGGCCATTCGATGGTTGTCTCCGTTACGGCGAGGGGGGCGGCGTGAGGCGACTCCTCGGGCAGCAGACTCACCGCGTACGGCTGTGTGTGCGAAAACGGAGGCAGCGGCAGATTCACGGTTTGCCGCGTACTCGCCGGCACGACGCACGGCCAATAAATGTTCGGCCCGCCTCCGGCGGGCGCCAACAACACCGCGCGAATCGTGTGCGCCGTCGTGTTGTGCACGGTGAGCGTGGCGGGGCGGAAAAACGTTTCCGTCGCCGCCGTCGAGTCCGCCGCCGGCGCGAGCGTAACGGTGACGGGATCGGCCGACGATTGCGCCGACGTGGATGCGGTGAGGGTCAACGCAATGCACAGGATGACAGTGTAGACAAACGATTCAACAATGGAAATGGTTGTCGGTATGTGTCGATCAAGCGGATTGTGTTTTCGTCTTGAAAACAACCGATTGGCCTCCCCGGCCTCGCGTTGGATGGCCGGCACACTGTTTCCAACATCCTACATCGCAAAACGGCAAGCCATATCCACATCGAACGTCCGTGCCGCGTTTACACGTTCAATTCGCTTTGTTGTCCCAGTTTTCCGGCGTATTTTTCCAGGATCGGCGCGATTTCGCCGGTGAGGAATTCGTCTACCTGCTCGGGTGATCGGCCGATGTAGGCGCGGGGTTCCAGCACGGCGTTGAAATCGACGCGGTCGAATGCGTCGTCGTTTTGCAGGCGGTCCAGCAGGTCGTTGGGGTGGCCCCAGTTGACCTGTTCGGCCGAGGCGAGGCTGTGCACGCGGATGCGTTCGTGCAGTTTCTGCCGGTCGCCGCCGGCCCGGACGGCCGCCATCAGGATGTTTTCCGTGGCCATGTACGGCAGCTCCGCGACGAAGTTCTGCGCGATGATATTCGGGTGCACCACGAGTCCCTGCGCCACGTTGAGCACGATGCGCAGGCAGGCGTCGGCGGTGAGGAAGGCCTCGGGAATCGCCAGCCGCTTGTTCGCCGAATCGTCGAGTGTGCGTTCGAACCACTGCTCGGCGGCCGTCTGGAGCGGCTGCGCGCTGATGCCGATCAGCCATCGCGCCAGCCCCGTCGCCCGCTCGCATCGCATGGGGTTGCGTTTGTACGCCATCGCGGACGAGCCGACCTGGCTGGAGCCGAACGGTTCCTCGATTTCCCGGCAGTGGGACAGCAGGCGGATGTCATTGCAGAATTTGTGGACGCTGGCGCCGATGCCGCCCAGGGCGGCCGCGATGGCGGCGTCGATTTTCCGGCTGTAGGTTTGGCCCGTCACGGGGCAGACGCGCGCGAAACCGAATCGCTGCGCCACCGTGCGATCGAGCCGCTTGACCTTCTCGTGGTCGCCGTCGAACAGGGCGAGGAAACTCGCCTGCGTGCCCGTGGTGCCCTTGACGCCGCGGAATTCGAGCGTCTCGAGGCGGTGTTCGAGTTCGCGCAGGTCCATGAGGAAATCCTGACACCAGAGGGTCGCGCGTTTACCGACGGTCGTGAGCTGGGCGGGCTGAAAGTGCGTGAAGGCCAGGCAGACCGTGTCGCGCTGCTTCCGCGCGAAGTCCGCCAGCGTGGCCGCGATGTTCGCGAGTTGGCCGATCAGGAGGCGCATGCCTTCGCGCATCACGATGAGATCGGTGTTGTCGTTGACGTACTGGCTGGTGGCGCCGAGATGGATGATCGGTCTGGCGGCGGGGGCGGCGTCGCCGAACGTGTGAATATGCGCCATCACGTCGTGGCGGAGCCTGCGTTCGTGATGGCTGGCCGCGGCGAAGTTGATGTTGTCGAGATTCGCCTCCATCTGCGCGATCTGTTCGTCGGTGATGTCCAGGCCCAGTTCCTTCTGGCACCGGGCCAACTCCAGCCACAGCCGCCGCCACGTGGAGAATTTTTTCTGGTCGCCGAAGAGCGTCCGCATCTCCTTGCCGGCGTAGCGAGTTTCGAGCGGGCTGGTGTACGTGTTGCGATCTGGCATGGTGTTGTCCTGATTGTCCTGGGTTTCGGTTGACGTTTGCGCGCACGAACGATCGCGCCGCCGCCGTTGCGGTTTGCGTAAGTATTCCCTGATTCGGCGGCTACGTCAACCCTCACCAAAACTCTGCGCGCGCGGATTCGTCCGCGGCTTGTGGCGTGAAAAATTTTTCAAAGATTTTTACCGCCTGTAATCGCCGCGAGTTATGTGTTCGAACAGGCCGATGCCGGCCATGCCTGTGCGCAGTCTCCCCACCGCGAAACCCCAGGGTGAGGAGACGACACATGACCTTCGAGATTGAAAGTTTCCAGGACGACACACTTGACGCGGAGTACATCGACCACCTGATCGACCGTGTGCTGCCCGAACAGATTCAGCAGACCGGGCGGCTGTGGGAGTACTTCCGCAACCCGATGGTGCCGCTTTCGGGGGCCGTTTCGATGGTGGCCAACGCGGCCACCAGGCCGTACATGCAGGCCCAGGAGCAGGGCTTGCCCGCCCGCATCACGGGCATCGCCGGCGCCAGCCGCGTGGGCGGCGACCGGAACCGCAAAGAAGTTGTCGTCGAGAACGACATCGCCTGGCGCGTCCACACGATGGTCGATTTTCTCTTCGGCCAGGAACCCACGATCCGCTCGACGGCCAGCGATCCCGAATTGGCCGGCGCGATCGAAGCCGTCATCGAGGCCATGCTCCAGGCCAACGGCGGCATGGGATTTTTGCAGGAAATGGCCCTGATGGGCAGCGTGTACGGCCACGTGGACGTGGCCGTCCGCGTGCCGGATGGATTGGTCCTACCCACCCCGGCCCAGGGATCGTGGGCGCCACGCACTTCTCCACGCCAAACGCGCCGAGTCAATCCCACCGCCGCCGACGAACCTTCCACCGTCGCGGCGGACGGGCCGGGCACTTCTACTACCTCCGACGCCGCGGGCGTCGATCGAGCGGATGCGGCAGGATCGGCCGGAGATCGGTCTAGCACGTTCGCACGGGCCGTCGAACTGGCCCGATTGATTACGCTGGAGGCCGTCGAGGCTCCGCGAATCCTGCCCATCCTCGATGAGGACGACTACCGCACCATTCGCTACTGGGTGCAGGCCTATCACAAACGCCCGGCGCGGATGAACGTCCGCCGCCGGGGCCTGCTGGGACTGCGACGCGAAGCCAGTCCCGCCGAGGTCGAAGTCGTCGAAATCATCTCGCCGCATTGGTGGCAGCGGTACGAGGACCGCGTGCTGCTGGCCCAGGGCCCCAATCGACTTGGCGTGCTGCCGGTGGTGCATGTGCAGAATCTTTCGGTGCCCAACAGCTACGAGGGGCTTTCGGACGTCGAGCCGCTGATTCCGCTCCAGGACGAGTTGAACACGCGGTTGTCGGACCGTGCCAACCGCGTGACGTTCCAGTCGTTCAAGATGTACCTGGGCAAAGGTATCGAGGATTTCCTGGAGCGGCCTGTCGGGCCGGGACAGATGTGGGCGACGCACAACTTGTCCGCCAGCGTCGAGGAGTTCGGCGACGATCACGGCAGTCCCAGCGAGGATGCGCACATCGCACAGGTTCGTTCGGCGATGGATAAGGTTTCGGGTGTGACGCCGGTTGCGGCGGGGCTGATCAACGGCAACGTGGGAAATCTCACGAGCGGCACGGCGTTGAAGATCGTGCTTGGCGGGCTGCTGACGCGGACGAACCGCAAGCGGCTGACGTACGGCGCGGGGTTGGCGGGCATGGTGGAGTTGGCGTTGCGGTATCTCGATTACGCCGGCGTGCTGCCGACGCGCAAGGAGGACCGCAACGTGGAGATTCACTGGCCCAATCCGCTGCCCAACGACGAAAGCGAAGCCCTCCGCAACGCACAGATCAAGGCCCAGCTCGGCCTGCCGCCCGACCGCGTCCTGGCCGAATTGGGCTATACGCGGGATAACCGGTAAGAGGCTGTAGGCTGAAGGCTGTAGGCGCAGCACAGGCTTATGCGAGTTTAGACCCAACGAGACATAAGCCTCTCCCTACAGCCTACAGCCCACAGCCTGAAACGGCTCACGTCGCGAAGAACCACACGAAGACGACACGCTATGGATGCACCCATCTATGAGGCATTCGGGATTCGGCAACGGCGGCGAGCGCCGCGCGAGGGGGATCGGCACGAACCTCCTGCCGACCCGAATGCCTGAACGGAACACAGGCCATGGGCCCGGCGCCCATGACACAACGAAAGGAACTCATCATGGCAGAACCCGTGGAAACTCAGCCGTCCTCTGACGCGTCCGACAAACTCGTCCCGGTGGGCGAGTCGATCAAGTATCGGCGTCGCGCGCAGCAGGCCGAGGGGCGGCTGACCCAGTTGGAGCAGCAGCTCACGCAATTGCAGGGGCAATTGCAGACCCGGTCCGATGAGTTGGCGACGGCCGAGGCGCAGCGCGACGAAGCCCGCCAGCACATGACGCAGATGAACAACCAGTTCTCCGTCGACCGCCTGCTGATCCAGGCCGGCGTCGTGGATATGGAGGCCGCGAGACTGCTGCTGCAAAATCGCGTGGACCTCGGCGAGGAACTGGAGTCCACCGACATCGAACAGGCGGTGCAGCAACTGTTGGTGGACAAGCCGTTCCTCCGCGTCGGCAGCGCGTTTCCCCCCAAGAGCGCCAGCGCCAGCCGGGGCGGCGCGTCGCTGACGGCCCGGATCGCCAACGCCGCCGACCGCGCCGTCGAAAGCGGCGATCGACGCGACGTGGCCGAGTACCTCCGCCTGCGACGTCAGGCGAATCGTTAGCCCGTCCCCGCGGCCGGCACAGTGCCGACCGCACAAACCCACTGAACATCAAGGAGAAACATTATGCCGTTTACTGGCAAGGCAACCTATTCCGCCGGCAGCACGCTGCCGGAAATCGCCGATGACGTGTCGGACATCGTCAGCATCGTCAGTCCGTACGAAACCCCGCTGCTGGATCACCTGGGCGACCCGGCCCGCGCGGCGTCGAGCACGTATCACGAGTGGCTTGAGGACAGCCTGATTCCCAACATGGACGTGATCAACGACACGGTCATGACGGACCCGGCCAACAAGACCACGATCACGATGACCAACGGTTCGCGGTTCCGCGTCGGCGACCAGATTCGTCCGCACGGCAGTCTCGAGATTCTGTACGTGACCAACGTGACGAACAATGTGATCACCGTCACGCGCGGCTACGGCGCAACGCCCAAGACCGCCATCGCCAACGGGCAGACACTGCACATCATCGGCAACGCCGCCCTGGAAGGCGACGACGCGCCGCTGACCCGATTCACCAGTCGCGTGCGAAAAGGCAACTGGACGCAGATTTTTGTCTCCACCGTCCGCGTCAGCGGCAGCGACCTGGCCGTCCGCAAACTGGCCGTCAGCGACGAATTGGATTACCAGAAGCAGGAACGTCTGCGCGAGATGCTCCGCGACCTGGAGAGCACCGTGCTTTGTGGCCGTTCGCCGCTGATGTCGCCCGAGGGCAGTTCCACCGTCCGCCGAACGATGATGGGCATCCTGCCGTCGATCACCACCAACGTGTTCAAGCCCAGCGTCGGCGGCTTCCCCAACGACACGGCCCTGACCGAGGCCCAACTGAATCTCGCGATGCGGCGGATCTGGGAAGGTTCCAGCGCCCGCGTGGACACGATCGTCGTTGGCGGCTTCCAGAAGCGGCGGATCAACGGCTTCATCGCGTCGGGGGCGAGGAATATCAACGGCCGCGAGACGACCTACCGTGATCTGGTGAGCGTGTACGAGAGCGATTTCGGCGTGTGCCGGATCATTCTCAGCCGCTCGCTGCCGGCTGACAGCGTGCTGCTGCTGGACTCCAGCCGCGTGAGCGTGATGCCGCTGAACGGACGACACTTCCACTACAAACCGCTGGCCACCACTGGCGATTACGAAGCCGGCGAAGTCATCGGCGAGTACACGGTCGAACTGCGTAACGAAATCGCCCACGGCATCATCACGGGCCTGGATGCGAGCTAACGGCAGCCAATAGCCAGTAGCCAATAGCCAATAGGTACGGAACGATATTGGCGAAAGGCAATGAATGTGGGAGTTGGCATAAATCTCAAACAGATCACGATCGTGTGATTTTCGACAGGTTTCACCATACCTATTGGCTACTGGCTGCTGGCTACTGGCTTTTTCAGGAGAATTCCCATGACCCCACAATGTACCGACCGTGATTTGCTGGCCTTGGAAACGATTCTGTTTCTCGGCGCCGGCGGGACGCAGCAGTTGACTGGCGGAGCGAACGGGCAGTTGAGCGGCACGACGTTCACCGCCGCCGGCGCCGATTTTCCGGAGGCCGGCATTCAGCCCGGCATGGTGCTGACCACGTACGACCCCGCCCGCGGGCCGGCGGAAGGGCGGGCCTGCGAAATCGTCGCCGTGCGGGCGGCGACGCAACTGGACGTCTCCGTCCTCCGCGCCGCCGCGGACGCCCCGTCCGTCGCGCCGTATCCAGGGGGAACCCACTTTCTCATCCGCACCTATCAGCCGCAAATCCAGGCCGTCCATGACGCACTGATGGAGCGGCTGATGCGGGCGCGTGCGGCCGACCGGGCCAATGTTGGTTCGTTTCTGCCTTCGCCGCAACTGCGGCAGGCCCTGGCGTGCGGGACGCTGGCGGCCGTGTTTGTCAGCCGGGCGCAGGATGGCACCGCCGCCGACGCCAACTGGCTCAAGGCCGAGCACTACCGCCGCGAGTTCGAGCGGCTCTCGTCCTCGCTGCAACTGACGCCCGAATCCTCCGACGGCCTGGGCGGTGGCGTAGTTGCGATGGGCAACGTGACATTGAGGAGGGTGTGATCATGACCGACAACCCTCTTCCGAACGGATTCAAACGCCTGGAGCACATGCTGTTCCTTCGCACGCCAGCCCTGTTTGTGACGGACTGGCTGCTGGCGGAGACGGACGGCGTCTGGGTGGATTATCAGCCGCGAAACGACATGCCCAGCGTCACCTACGGAAACTATTTCGGCGTGGCGTTTGGCTCGTCCTCCACGGTGTCGATGGGTGCCGCGTCCTATTCCGTCGGGAGAAACTGGCCCGTCACGACGCAGAACGGGCATATCTATTGGGGCGGGCGATACCGCAGCATCACGGGCATCGGCGACGTGGACAATCAGAGGCACACCCATTCGGTGAACTGGCTCAACGACCGGACGACGCGATGGGATGGGTCGATCCGCGATACGCTGCCCTCCACGTCGGGCAGTTTTTACACCGAGCCGCTCTGCATCGGCGGATCGAGCCAGATGGGCGCGCCTAACAGTTACTTCATGTTCGCCGGCGAGATCTACCGGCTGAAGGTCAGCCGCGACGACCAGGTCGTCCGCGACTACGTTCCCTCCCTCGACGCCTCCGGCGTGCTGGTGTGGTGCTGCCTGCTGACAGGCCACGTAGCCCGGCGACTGGAACACACGACATCGACTTGGCCGGAAGCGGGGCCCGTCGTGCCCGACGATCCCGTCGAGCCTCCGCCACCGTCACCGATTGCGCCGCACTCCACGGCCACAAAGATTCTGAATCATATCGTCGCGACGCTGCGGGACACGGGTGCGTTTGCCGAGGTGTCGCTGGCCGCCACCGACGCGGCGCGGATGACCTTACCACGGGCCGACGTGACGTTCGACGGCCTGGAACGGCTGGCCTTGGACGACGCGCCCGTTGCGGCCTGGCGACTGGCGGCCGTCGTGCGAATCCGCGTCCGCAACGAGCACAACGACGACGCGCTGCGGCGGGCGCTGGACCTGGCCGACAAGGCCGTTACGACCCTGCGGAACAGCCGGTTCCGTGGCGGACTTTGCCAGGACATCCCTCGCGGCCTGGCGACCGTGGTAACGGAAACCAAGCCGGCGTCGCCGCATCGGCCGGACGCGGAAGTCCGGCTGTTGGTCCACTGTCATTATCTGGAGGCATCGACATGATGCGATTTGCGACGATCGTTTCCGCCCGCTTCGGCGAGGTGGAGTTGCCGCTGCCGATGTCGGCGCGGATTGGCCGGCGAAGCCAGGTGCTGCCGGCCGCCGGAGATGCCGACCGGTTTGTCCGCAGCGTGCAACTGGCCCCGGCGATGCTGACGGGCGAAGTGACGCTTCGCGGTATCGCCGCCGCGGAGGAGCTGGCGCTCGGGCAGTCGGGCGAACTCTCGCTCACGCTGGGCGCGACGCAGGCGGGTCAGCCGCCACGAGTGGTCCGCCTGAGCGGGGCCGTCCTGCACGACATCGAACTGACGTACACGCAACAGGGCATGGCGCAGGCGACACTGAAATTCGCCGCCCAGGCCGACGACGACTGCGAACCCTTTGTCGCCAACGACGACGAATAGCAGACTGTAGGCTGTAGGCTGAAGGCTGTAGGCTGTAGGCGCGGGCTTATGAAACATTAGGCCTAATCCTTCATAAGCCTGCCCCCACAGCCCACAGCCCACAGCCTTACAACCACGAGGAACGTATGACGACGATTGATACCGACAACCTGTTTTCCTCCGGGCCTTGCCGTGTCAGGCCGACGTCGTGGCACCGCCAACTGGAACGCCGCGCCTTTGCCGGCCTGCACGGCGAACTGGTGCTGGACCTCGGCGCCCGAAGCCGCACGATCGTGCAGCAGGGCCGGCTACAGGCCGCCACCGCTGCCGGCCTGCACGCGATCATCGAGAGCATCGAAGCCTACGCCGACGGCGCCTTCCACACACTGGTCGACAACCACGGCCATCCGTATGAACGCGTGCTGCTGGAATCATTCGAGCCCACAACGCCCGTCGCCCACGGCAACGCATTCTGGTGCGAGTACACCCTCACCTGGCGGCAGATGCCATAACTCAGGCGTCTGACGTGGCGAGGGCGTTTCGCCCTCGCGTCTCGCGGGCATCTTGCCCGCACCGGATAACGAAGTCGATTCGACGTTTTCCACTGACTAGGCCAATGGAGCACACAACGCGGGCGAGACGCCCGCGTCACGTGACGGCCACAAGGAGTCACAGATGACAACAACCCTTTCCGAAGACGCCGACCGCGCGATGCCCGCCGTGACGCCGGCGGTGTTTGTGGACGGCCTGCTGCGCGAGGATCTGGTGTGCGTGCGGTGGCAGTGGCTTGGCGGGCCAGAGTTCGGGCGGGCCGTCGTGCAGGCCCGTGGCGGCGGCGACGGGCGGCTGCCGCGCGTCGAGGAGATCGACGTTCTGCCGCCCATCGGGGCCGACGTGTGCATCGCCGGCGAGCCGGGCGGGATGGCCGACACGGAGTTCATAGGCCGGGTCGCTGCACACGAACTCGTCGCCGGACCCGAGGGCGAACAACTTTCCGCCGTCGTCGAACACCAACTCAACGATGTATTGGCCGGCACGATCACGTCGTCGTTTCACGTGGGTGTCGGCCAGGGGCTGGTGGAACTGCCGGAGGCGGCGATTCGTTTTGGCCCGCCCGACGGCCTGTGTTCGACGCACACGGTCCTGCACAACGGGCGAATGACGCCCGCGTTCTCTGCCGCCGCCGATGCCACCGTCTGGACCGTCGCCGACGCGCTGGCGTATCTGCTCGCGACGGCCGTGCCCTCCACCGTCAACGCGCCGACGCATGCGCAGCTTCAACTGCTGACGAACTTTCTGCCGCTGGACGACCTGAGCATCACCGGCAAGAGCGTGGCGGCGGCGTTGCAGGCGGTGGCGGAGTTGGCCGGCCTGTCGCTACGGGCCGCCCGAGAGAATGTGGGGCTGGTGTTCTACCGCGCTGGATTCGACGGGCGGGATGCAAATGTCGCCCTTCAGCCGGCAATGGAACCGTTCTCCGCCGAGGCGACGAATCTGTGGCGCGGGCGGATCGCTTTTCGCCGCCGCCCCAGCCGCCGCGGCGTGTTGATGCTCGGCGAACGCAGACGCTACGAACTCTCCACCGGCATGCTGCCCGGCTGGAACCCGGCAAGACACACCACGCGATGGCGCGACTGCGTCCGCAGCCTGTCGCCCAACTGGGCAGCCTACGGCGACGTGTATCGCAAATGGGTGCTCAACGAACACGCGTGGTACGGCGGTTCGCCGTGGAATTTGCCGACGTGGACCGGCGCGCAGGTCAACGCGAACCATTTTCTGCTTTGCCAGCCGCGACAATTTCTGCCGTGTCTTTCCGCCAACCAGGCCAACAAAAGCATGGGCATCGTGGTGGAAGTCAGTTGGCCCAACAGCCCGTGGCGGCGTTGGCGCGGGCCGTTGTGGGTCAGCCGCGACGAGTGCTCGGTGTACCTGGGAGGCGACGCGTTGCCGGGAGAATTTTTCCAGGCCGCCGCTGCCGGCACGGCAGGCGTTCGCGTGACGGCGTGCGTCGACGCCGACGCGAGGCTGACGGCTTCGCTGCCCGGCGACGGCGGCGCGTGGATCGTCGTGCCGGCGCCGAAAGGCCAGGGACTGTGGCGGCAGATTCACAACAGCAGCGTTTTCCTTGGCGCCTCCGGCATGGGCCAACCGGGCGTCTGCGACGACAGCGAGGTCCTGTCCCGCCTGGCCACGCGACGCCAGGAACGCCCGCCCGATGCGGTCGATGCTGATTTCGAACTGGCGTGGGTGGATCTGGGCGTCGGCGTCGGCGACGTCGTGGACCGCGTGGCCGGCCGCGAGATCGACCTGACCGCGTGGGCCGACGCCACGCCCAGCGTGAAGGCCGTTACGCACGATTTTCTCAAACAGACCACGCGCCTGGAGGTGCACGGATGACCGCGCCGAAATTCCATGATTCGCTGTATCGGCTTGCCCAGATCGGCACGAGCCTGGGCGTGCAACTGGTTCGACTGACCGCATGCCACGGCGACAATCAGTACGCCGCCCTGCCGGTGGAGTTCGATTCCGCCGGCCTGACGCAGGTGGCGGAGAACGCGCCGCTGACCGTATTGAACCTGGCCGAGCCTGCCGACGCGGCGGGCACGCTGCCGGCCGACACGGAGGCCGTCGCCATCGACGTCGAGGGCAAGTGGGTGATTTTTGTCCGGCAGGCGCCGTCGTCGAATCCCTCGTCGACGCGGCTGGCCCGCGTCAGCGGCGTGCAGTCCGGCGTGGGGCGGTATTACATCCGCTGGCAGGAGTGCCTCGCGAACGGGCAGTTCCAGGACACCAGCGATCCAGACCCCGCCGTCGCGACGAACCTGGCCGAGCTGTCGTTCGGCTCGGTGGCGGCGGTGGATCTCAACACCATCGTGCCGATTCTGACCGTCGTCGACGTCACCGGCGTCGCACGGTACGTCTTCGACCATCCGGCGTACGCGAAGTATCTGGATTAATTGCAAAAGCCACTAGCCACCAGCCACCAGGGCTTGCGTGACGCGTAGGTGAAGGAAAACCATTTGCCAGAGGGAAACGTTTCGTTGACTCGTTAACTGGTTAACTCGTTAATTCGGCGCCAAGTCAACCAGTTAACGAGTTAACCAGTTAACGAAAATGTTCCCTCGAATCTGCGACATGATTTCACCGCCGAGCAGTCGAAAAACCTATGTGCTACGTAGCTGGTGGCTTTCTGAAGGGGACTTAACCATGACGACAATCTATACGCCGCAGTGGGCCAATGCCAACTCGGCGGGTCTGGTGGATTCGAGCCGGTATATCCGTCGTTGTGATCTGGACGAGCTGGCCGCGGCGATCAATCGGCGGCGGCTGCTGGTGATTCAGAATCCGTACGAGTACGGCCCGCTGCTGGATGCCCGTCCGTACGTCAGCCAGTATGCGATCGACGACAGCTCCGAGATGTCCGCGCAGGATCACTACGCGATGGCCATGCGGCATGCGGTGATTAACAGAATTCTCTACGCGCAGCCAGGCCGCGACACCCTGCATCAGCCGGCATCGCCGAAGTCGATCACGTGGCTGTGGCCTCTGGCGGACGCCGACGAAAACAAGGCCATCACGACCTGGCTGGCGTCGCCGTCGTCGACCGCGGTAGGCCTGTTCAACCGGCTCAACGGTTCGGCCACGTGGACTCAGCCCACGCTGCACGCCAACGGCGTGGATTACGCCAAGGCCGTCCACGTCAACGAGCTTCGTCAGGCCCTCGAATGGCTGCGGCGAGGACGATGGGAACTTCCGATCTATTGGAATCTGGGGATGCTCTCGGAGGTTCCCGACACGGGGTGGTTTGGCGACAGCATCGCCAACACCGGTTCGGGCGAGTTGCGAAGTCTCGGCCTGTTGCGGGCGGTTCTTCTGGCGTCGGAAATTGGCGGCGGGATGGCGCCAAACGTGTACGGGCTTCACGGCGTGCGGGTGCTGTCGGCGTCGATTTCCATCGCGGTGAACACCGCGTGCGTCGTGGAGCTTCGCCAGGTGTTGCGTCCAATTTCGCTGGTGCGGACCGCGGGCGACTTGCCGACGTGGAATCACTATCGCGGCACGAGCAAGCTGGCATGGGCGCAGCCGGGTGGCATGGGGGCGGGCGACAGCGTGGCGATCGGCGGCGGCGCGACATCGGCGTCCCCCGGCTCGCCAGCCGTCTTCAGCGGCGGCGATCTGCTGCCGGTGTTGCAGGCAATGTTCGATCAGGAGGCGGGCCAGTTCTTCCTGCTCCGCCGCGTCGACGTCGCCAACACGATGGTCGACATCACCGGCACGACGTTGACGGTGGATTTCGAACTCACCTCGCCGCCGGCGTGAAGATGCAGATGCCACAAGCCACCAGCCACAAGCCACCAGGGCTTGTGGGGCGCGACGGTAAATTTTTCCATCGCGGTGGCGAGAGAGGTCCCGATGCTTCGCGGATACGGCGGTCAAGGCGGATAACTTACGTTTCGAGTCAGCGAAGCATCGGGACCTCTCTCTCTCGGACAAACGGAACGATTTTCCATTCATGCACCGCAAACCCTTGTCGCTTGTGGCTTTGTACCTGCGTGACGAACCACCCGAGAGGAGGGCAGCATGATCAGCGTGATCACGGATTTGACGAGCATGGGGGCGGCGGGGGTGATGGGGGCGATGTGGCTGTGGGAGCGGCGTGCATCGGCCCAGCGGGAGCGGGAGTTGACCGAGTCGCACGGGCGGATCCTGCGGGACGAGCAGCGGTTGGACAAACTCACGCACGTCGTGGAGCAGGCGACGGCGGCCATCACCCGGTTTCAGCAGACGCAGCAGGAGATGAGCGAGTTGATCAAGCACGTTCTTAAGGAGATTCATCATGGCGGCACAACGGAAACTCGAAATCAGAAACCCGAAACTCGAAACAAACCCCAATGAACGGCGGAAGTTCGAAATCCAAAGCATGAAATCCGAAACAAATTTCAAACAACAAATTCGAAACTCGAAACGGCGCCGCCAAACATCATGCCTGCGCTCCAAGGCGTCATGCGTTACCGTTTGGAATTTGCTGTTTGGGTCATTGGGGTTTGTTTCGAATTTCGAATTTCGAATTTCGAATTTATCACGCCTGGCGATCGTGGCGTGTCTTATGACGTTGCTGGGCGGCTGTGCGGCGCCGACGGCCACGCTGGATTTGATTGCCGTCGCCCGCGCGGGATTGGCCGACGCGCGGGATGCGCAGCGGCAGTCGCACGAGACCTTGATACGGCAGTTCTCTCAGCAGCAGGCGGCGCTCGACGCGGCCTTCGACGCCGACGTCCGGCTGGCGGAGGCCGGGGCGATCCGCGACGCGCAGGGCAACCCCGTCGCGCTGGACGGGCGATGGGTGATCGCCGCCCGCAAAGGCTATGTGGCCGCCCGCGACGCCGTGGCACAACAGGCCGTTGCCGCGCAGGCCGCCCACGCCACGCGGCTGGACAACCTCGCCGCCGCCGACGACGCGCTCCACATGGCCTGCACGCTCATCATCGAACAACAGGGCCTGAACATCCGCATGCGGCAGTACCTCCAGAAAGCCACAAGCCACAAGCCACTAGCCACAAGGTAAGGATAGTCTCTGGCTAAAAGACAATGATCGCGGAAATGGCTGTACCTGTTCGATGAACCAGGATCGGCTGATGGGTAACAGGTTTTGCCATACCTGGTGGCTAGTGGCTAGTGGCTTTTTTCGTTTATCGCCGAATCACAATAAAAGGAAAACCGTGGACAATCAACTTAACGACATCGTTTCTCGGGCCGTGGGACAACGCTACGACGAATGGGCGACGCAGCATCCGTCGCTGGCGAGCGTGATCGACCACGTGGAACTTTCGCAACAGACGGCCGAGAGGCTCCGCGAAACCCCCGCGTACTGGCAGGCCGTCAACGAGTACCACACCAGCCGCAACGAACTGAACTTCCTCACCCGCCTGCTGGACCTGGCCGGCCCGGTTCTCCGGGATATCCTGGCGAAGTGAGGCGACGTCAGGACGGTTCGTTTCGCCCTACGGCGTTTCGAGGAGATTCTGCCAGCAGCACTTGGCCGTGACGTTGTGGCGGCGGCATATGTCCAGCAGTGGGGCGGTGATGGCGGATTGGGCGGTTGGCGGCAGTCGCCAGCTTCCGCCGCGGAAGGTCAGGCGTTCGGGCGGCTGGGATTCGTGGGCGATGGATTCGTAGAGGGTTCGCATGTGTCGCATCGTGGGCGAGAGCGGGCGGTTTCGCGGCTGGACGATTTTGGCCGTGGAATATACGACGTGACGGACGCCGACCTCTTTGGCGAACGCGACCAGCCGTTCCAGGTCGTCGAGCGTTTGCGGCCATTCTCGTGACGCGGGCGTCTCGCCCGCGTTGTGTGTTCCATGGGCTTGGCCGTTGAAAGACGAAAAATCTTTTTCATCGGCTGACGGCGAGGGCTGGAAGCCCTCGCGACACGCGGGCGAGACGCCCGCGTCACGTTTTTCGGCACGCGGGAACAGCGGGTCGATTCGCAGGACCACGTCCACGCCGGCCTGGCGGAGACGGCGGATGCCTGCAACGCGGTCTTCAACGCTCGGCGCGCCGGGATCATAGAGTTTCCTGGCCTCGTCACGCCAGAACGCCAGGCTGACCTCGAGGAGAAAACCAGGCCGTGGCGAGTTGTGTTTGGACGCGTGGAGTTTTCGGAACAGTTCGTCGCAGCCCAACTCCACGGCCAGGCGTGGATTTTTCGTCAGGACGACGACGCTCGTGAATCGGTTGCGATGGTCGAGGATCCGCCGCAGCGTCAGTCGCGTGTGGCCGGCGTCGGCTTCGAGCGGTTGAAACGCGTCGGTGCTGTTGGACAGATGAATCGGCGCGGGCGGGACGTTGAAGCGTTCCAGATCGGCGAGGTCCTTATCGAGCGACCGTGCGAAATCCCGCTTCACGCCCGCTTCGGACGGCTCGTATGCGGCGGCGTAACAGTACTCGCACGCGTGCGAACAGCCGGTGTAGACGTTGACGCAGTAGCGATGCCCGCTGGGAAAATACCGTTGGCTGGCGAACGGACAATACCACTTGACGACGCGAGGCCGCGTGGGGCAGAGCGTCGGCTTTTTCGATCCGTGCGGCAGAAAATACAACGCCATGGCCGCCTGCTCTCGCGGCGTTTTTTTTTGCCAGGCCGGCGCGTATTTTTCGTCGATCCGCCGAACCAGCGACAGGCCCTCATCGATGTGGGTTGAGTTGATTGAGAACAGGCTCAATCCGCCTCCTCCGGCCACCAGTCGCCGCCGGGGGGCATTTCACAGGTGCCGAGCGTTTGGAGGATGCCGCCCATGGCGGCCATGACGCCGACGAGGGCGCCCTCGTAGCCGCACGGGTAGCCGTCCCATGTGAAGAATTCCGTTCCGGTGCGATAGCCGCCGGTGAACAGGCCTCGCTCGAAGCCGCGGTCGACGCCGCGGGCGATCGTTTCTGCCTCGGCGGCCATCCCGTACTTGCGCAGGGCGTAAAGAAAATAGGTAACCCAGAGCGGCGTGAGGCAGCCGTTGACGTAGATGCCGAAACTGTCCCAACTGTCCTGGCGGCGCGACTCCTGCACCGGCGGAATGTCCGAATGCGGCAGCGGGATCAGGTTGACCGGCAGGCCGTAGGTGAAGTAGTCCAGGCCCATATCCCGCATGTTGTTCCACAGGCCCGTCAGGGCGCGCTGGGCGGCGGCATCGTCCAGCAGGCCGAAACAGATCGGCAGAGCGGTGAACGCGACGAACGCGTGATCGTGCAAGGCGCCGTCCTGGCTGCGCCAGCCGGCCACGAAACCGGTCTCCGGGTTGACCAGGACCTTCTGGAAGGAGGCCTTGATGCCGTCGGCCGCCGCCCTGGCCGTGGCCGACATCTCCGCGTCGCCGGCCGCCGTCGCCATCGCCTGAACATTTCGCAACCCGCGATACGCCAGGGCGTTCGTATACGCGTCGATGTGGCCGCTGCTGATGACGTCCCACCCCATGCAACTCCACAGCTTGGTGCCGCTGTTGCCGGTGAGCGTCCGGCAGCACACCAGGCCGGATTCCGTGTCAATGTTCGCCAGCACGCGACGCGTCACTTGGAGGATCCACGGCCACATCTCGCCAAGCCAGGTCTTGTCGCGCTGGAGTTGGTACACCCGTCCGGAGGCGATCAGCAGGCTGGGGTCGGCGTCGATGTACAGGTCGCGCACGTCGCCGTAGCCGGGCCCGCCCGTCAGCGCCATCTGGATCGTGTAACGCAGCAGATCCGCCGTGGTCGGCATGCCGGCGGGGGTGTCGGCCAGATGCGCCATGTCGGCTGGCGGATACTGCGACAGGTGGCAGTTGCACGAGACGTTGTTGTTGCTGTAGCCGCCGAACTCGGCACGGAACGTGTACGCCGACGCGAACGCACGCCGCATGCCCGCGGGAATGTCCCGCTCGGTTTTGCCGGGGGCCAACTTCGGCAGCAGCGGCGTCACCGCGAAGGACAGGTTGGCCTTGTACGTGCCCGGCGGAATCGTGAATAGGCCGTGCGGGTCCTCCGTGGCGCCGTCCAGGAGAATGCCCGCCCACGCGATGTTACGATTCCGCCAGGAGTCCACCTTCAGGCGGGCGTTCGTGCCCGACACCAGCACCGTGCCCCGGCCTGGCGCGTTGAGCATCGCCGGCAGCGACACCAGGCCGCACCGGCCTGTCGCGAACCGCGGCATGCCCAGCACGCCCGTCAGCGTCGTGCAGATGTCCCAGCAGAAGCGGAAGTCGTCCATGTCGGCCGCGACGATCGTTCGGTCCACGTGGCGGGTGATGTCGATGTCCACGCCCTTTTCGTTGACGGTGAAGCACAGGTCGAGTTTCATGCCAGGCCGGCTGCCGCTGATGTCGGTGTACACAACGCGGTTGCCCTCGACGCGTACCTGCCCGCCCATGGCCATGGCGGAGTAGTCGTCCTCAACAACGCGGAGCGACGGCCCGCTGAGCAGATCGCCGTGATAGCGGCTGGAACCGCTCCCGCTGCCGAAATCCCAGATCGTGTTTTTTGTCGTGAGGCTGGCCGTGTTTCCGAGACCGCGATCGTCCCAGCCCAGGGCGGTGACCATCGGACGGCGCAGCGAGAAGGCGATGGCGAAGTGTGGGCTTTCGTAAAAGACCTGCGCGCCTTCGACGCGTGCCTGCATCCCCGGCGCCGCGGGCTTGCCGACGCCCGCGGGCGTCAGCGGCGGCTGATACGGCGGTTCGTAGGCGGGCCTCATCGTGCCGAGAAAATCGACCTTGTTCAGCGTGTCAAACGGAACGACGCGCTGGCTGGCCCAGAACTCCCCGTGCGACGGGCCGACGGGATACTCGTCGTCGCACACGAGCCGGAAAAGCCGCCCGCTCTCGGGGCCAGGCAGCGGGAGCTGGTGCGGCTGGGGATTCTCGGTGTCGAAGGCCGGCAGCACGCGGTCGAGGATTGTGACGAATTCCTGCGACGATTCGCGAAAGACGTCAAGCCGTACGTGGCGAGGCAGCGCGATGCGGTAGGGCGTGTATCGCGTGCCGACCGGATGAATCACGATGGCATCGACGTCGGCGTCGCCGGCCATGCGGAAATATCGCACGCAGGCCAACCCGAGCGGCTGGCCTGGCTGAATATCAAACGCGGCGTTGGCGAAGGTCGTGAAGGCGAGCGGTGTTGTCATGGGGACCTCGTTTCAAACGTAGCACCGGGCGTCCCGCCCGTGAGTCGCATGGGCGTCTCGCCCATGCGACGCCCCAGCATGGGCGTCGTGGAGTTCGCGTGGGCGGTATAAGGGTTTCGCGTCACAAAATTTCAGCCAGCCGCTGCCACGGGCGAGACGCCCGTGGGACTCATGGGCGGGACGCCCATGCTACGTTACGCCCCGCGTCACGCCGATTTCGGCATCGCCGGGCTCAGATGCGTCGGGATGGCGGTGCCTTCGTTGAGTTTTCGGCGGTTGGCGATGAGGGCTTCGACGATCAGCAGGAGGATGACGAGGGGCAGGAATTTGTCCCACCACGGGGCGCCCTGGCTGGCTTCGGCGGCGCGTTCCTGGACGTCCTTGAGGGACGAGCCGACGAAGACGGTGTTGAAATCGCGGTCGTCGCAGGCGTTTTGCATTTCCTCGGTGCCCAGGGCGAGCAGGAAGGATTCGTCGCCGTCGGGGTTGACGGCGAAGGCGCCTTCGGATCGTCGGGTGGCCAGGTCGTCGGGGGCGTCCTGGAGGGTCCAGGTGTAGACGCCCGGCAGGGCGTTTTCCTTCGACAGTCGGACGGTGTATCCGGTGGCGTTGTCGAGTTCGGCGGTCAGGGGCAGGATTTTTTTGTCGGGCGTGGTGACGGCGAAGGTGACGGTATTGGGCCTGGAGGAGTCGGCGCGGAGCGGGCCTGTGCTGATGGGCACGTTCGTCTGCGCGAGGAAGATTTGCTGGGACTGCATTTGTTGCGGCGCCGCCAGGGCCATGCGATAGAGCATGGAGAAGAAGACGGGGCTTCCGCCGGCACAGAAGTTGGACCATCTCGGCGAGGCGGTGGTGGGGAAGACGACGGCGCGGCCCTTGCCGAAGGGCCTGGTGGCCACGAGGGGCGATCCGCTGCGGAGGGTCATGATGGCCGAGGCGGGCGCGACGACGTCTTCGATGGTGTAGTATCGGTTGACCATCATGACGCGGTAGCTTTCGGCGTTGGGGTACAGGCCGGCCAGGAAGGGGCTGGTCAGGTCCATGAGTTCGACGTCCTCGGCCATCGCGCCCGGCCCGACGTCGCCCTGGGCTCCGCCGATTTTCCCCGGCAGCAGCGGCCCCATGCCGGCGATGCCCAGGTCGTCGTAGAACATCTTATTGTAATTCGCCACGTCGCACTCGGGGCCCAGGAAGAACAAGGCCGTGCCGCCGGCGTCCACGAAGTCGATGACGCACTGCGCCTGCTCGTCGGTGAAGTGGTCCACCTCGTTGAGCAGCAGCATCGACGCGTTGGTCAACGCCTCCGGGCCGAAATCCGCGATGTCGATGACGTCCGGCTCGATCGACCACGGGCGATTGACGTTTCGCAGCCCGTCCAGGGCGGGCTTGAGATAGGTCGTGCCGTCCAGGCCGCTGCCGTCCTCGCCCGCGTGGCCTCTGACGATGACCGCCCGCACGCGATCGCCGATCTCCAGCGCGAAGTACCTCCGGTTGTCGGTGTCGAGCTGGTCCACCAGCGAATTGGCGTTGCCGGCTTCGCTGATGATGGCCACGCTCACGCTGCCCGAGAACATGTCCGGCCGCGTGAACGTGTGGCGGAACTGCCGCGTCTCCTTGCCCATCGGCGGCAGGGTGATCGTCTGGCGGTCGGAGGCCGACATGCCCTCGATGTGCAGGTCGACGTTGACGCGGATGTTTTCGTTGGTGGAGTTGGTCAGCGTGACGTTGAACTGGATGGGTTGATCGGCGATCCGCCGCCCGGCGATTTCCAGATCGGTCACGCCGACGTTCACGGCGTTGGGTTGGCCGACATTGACGATGAGCACGTGGACGCCGTTGTCGCGGGCCAGTTGGAGCACGTTGTCTTCGGCTTCGCCGAGCAGATCGTCGATGCTTTCGCGTTGCAGGTCGGTGAGGATGTAGACGGTTTTTTCGGGCGTGGATCCGACGTTGGACAACTGGGCGACGGCCTCGCGCACGCGGGCGGCGATGGGCGTTCCCTTGCCGTAGCCGACCGTCATGGTTTTGAGCGGCTCTTCGATGCTCTTGATGTTGCCGGTGAGGTTGACGGATCGTTTGTCGTCGTGGGTCAGCAGCAGGGCGGCTTCCTTGGGGCGTTTTCGTTCGTCGTCGTTGAAGAGCAGTTCGCGGGCTTCGGTGCGGGCCAACTCCAGGCGGGAGCCTTTTTCCTCCAGCGTGTTCATGGAGTAGCTGTTGTCGATAATGACGACGCAGGCGGCGTTGTTGGCGTTGAACCACTCCTTGCCGCCCTTGAAAAGCGGCTCGGACACCACGATGGCCAGCAGCCCCAGCATGAGCGCGCGGATGATCAGCAGCAGCCAGTGCTGCAAGTGCCGCCGCCGGGCGGTCTTTTCCATCGAGAGCTTCAGGAACCGCAGCGTCGGGTAGTACACTTCCTGCGCGCGGACCGACGAGAGCAGGTGCAGCACAAACGGAATCGCCGCGGCCAGCAGGCCCAGCAACATCGCCGGGGCGCCAAATTGTAAGCCTTCAAACATTCGTTAACTCGTTAACTGGTTGATTCGTTAACTCGCTAACGGGTCGACTAGCTAACTGATTGACTAGTTAACTAGTTAACTAGTTAACTAGTTAACTAAAGCGTTTCCCTCGAACCACGGGTTCCATATCACTATCGTCTGGCCATGTTTCGCCGGGCCAGGTAATTCAGCAGCATTTTCTCATACGGCGTGTCGGTGGGCGTCAGGACGTATTCCACGTGCCGGTTGGAGCATTCCTTGCGGTAGCGGTCGATGAACGCGTTCATCTCGGTCAGGTACTGATCGCGAATGAACCGCGGGTCCACCTGGAGCTTCTCGTTGTTCTCCATGTCCACGAACGTCATGACCTTCTTGAACGGGAAATCCAGCTCCGACGGGTCCATCAGGTGGAACAGGATAATCTGGTGCTTCTTGAACACAAAGTGCTGAATGGCCTTGAGGACCTCGCTCTGCTCGTCGTAGAGATCGCTGATGATGATGACCAGGCTGCGCTTGCCGAGCGTGGCCGCCAGTTCGTGAAACACCGGGCCGATCTTCGTGTCCTTGCCGGGCTTGAGTTCTTCGAGATTTTTGAACATCCGGTCCAGGTGGGCCGGCGTGGAGCCGGGGGGCATGTGGAACTTCATCTCGTTGTCGAAGGCGATCATGCCCACCACGTCCTGCTGTTGGCACATCAGGTAGCTCAGGCAGGCCGACAGAAAACAGCCGTACACGAACTTGGTGGCCGTTCCGCCGTACTTATAGCCCATGGACCCTGACACATCCAGCAGGATGTACGTTCGCAGGTTGGTCTCCTGCTCGTACTGCTTGATGTAGTAGCGGTCGGAGCGGGCGTAGGCGACCCAGTCGAGGTGGCGGATGTCGTCGCCGGCCACGTATTCGCGGTGCTCGGCGAACTCGACGCTGAACCCCTTGTGCGGACTGCGGTGCAGGCCCGAAATAAACCCCTCCACCGCCGACCGCGCCAACAAGCTGATATTCCGAAGCCGTCCAATTTTGTCCGGCTCGTAGTACGTGTATTTGTTTTCGTCAGCCATGGTTGTATTTTACCAACAAGTACCCCGCAGCCACAAGCCACAAGCCACCAGCCACAAGGTATTCGAAATTCGGTGCTCCCATCGTAGCAAAATTTTCCGCGATTGGCATGCCGAATAGCGAATACTTTCAGGGCCATCGCATCGTAAAAGGCCCATTTTTCGGCTGTAGGCTGTGGGCTGTAGGCTGTAGGTTGATTTTCCTTTGCGAAACATCGGTCGCAAAGGCATGTCTCCTACAGCCTACAGCCCACAGCCTACAGCCTTTTCGCGAAAAAACGCGGAAATTTAGATGCGATGGCCCTGGCGAATACCTTGTGGCTAGTGGCTGGTGGCTTGTGGCTGGGTCTTCAGGAAAAACCGCACCGCCATGTCGCCGTACGCCTTGACCCGTGTGCAGGTCAACGGCCCGAGGGTGTCCGGGACGTCGGCGTGTTCGTCGGTTCGCAGGACGACGCAGCCGTCGTTTTCGGACAGTTTCGGCGCCAGCGGCATGAAAATCGCGTCAGCCGCCCGCTGCCAGTCCCACTGCCGCGCGTCGGCGTAGGGCGGATCGACGAAGGCGACGTCCACCGGGGCCTGCACCTGCGTCAGCCACTCCGTCAGCCGGGCCTCCACGTCGCCGCGCCAGACCGTCGCCCGGTCCGTCGCGCGCAGGTCGCGCAGATTCCGCGCCAGCCGCTCCAGAACGCGCGGATCCTTCTCGGCAAAGAAACACCGCGCCGCGCCACGCGATAAACACTCAATCCCCATCGTGCCCGTGCCGCAGTACAGGTCAATCACCGTCTGGCCATGCAATTCCTCGCCCAGCATGGCAAAGAGCGACTTCTTCACCAGTCCCGTCACGGGTCGGGTGATACTCTTGCCAGGCGGCGGCAAAATCTCCCGCCCACGAAATTCACCAGCCAGGATGCGCATGCTACATGGAACGTTTGGCGCGGAGGGGAGTTTCGGAATTTTCGATACGAAAAGCCAGTAGCCAATAGCCAGTAGCCAATAGGTATGGAACGTCTCTGGTTATGAGGTAGTGTAAGCGGGAATGGTTACGCCTGTCGGGGTGGTTGAGTTTCCTGCACGACGAAAGCATCTGGTTTTGTGAGGAAAACAACCGATTATCCTCCCCGGTCTCGTACGGCAGTGCCGGTTCTTCCGCGCGAGACCGGGGAGATCAATCGGTTGTTTTCCACATCGAATCCGCACAGGCCAGCAACACGACAGTCACCACAAAATCATCCATCATACCTGCTGGCTACTGGCTGGTGGCTATTGGCTTTGTTCCTTCGAACGAGTGGTTCGCCTTTGCCGTTATGTACACGGAGACCGAATAAAAAGTGCCCCGGTCGGGCAAGACCGGGGCTGGGGGCATCAGTGCCGGAACTGCAAGGGGAGGCAGAACCGGCTGCGGTTGGGTACGTTTGGGGTCGCCTTCGGAGGCGTGAAGCGGTGGGAGGTTCCCGTCGCGTGTCTGGGCGTCATGTCCATTCCGCGTCGGCTCGTCTCGGTTACGGCTGTTGCTTCAATCGAATAGTACGATATAATCCCGACACGAGCAAAATTCCGCGACGCTTTTACGATGGTTTTATTTTGCTGCCTTGGGAGACATATTCCGTGACAAGCCACAAGCCACTAGCCACCCGGCTCCGCCAAAGCTACGTCGGGCAAGCAAGCCACAAGGTATGGCGAAATCTTTTTCGCGCCAGACGATCCCCGTTTCGGCTGGTGGTATCGTTGTTTCCGCTTTTATTGTCGTTTCGCCCTGTGCGTCCCTTACCTTGTGGCTTGCTTGCCCGACGTAGCCTTGGCGGAGCCGGGTGGCTAGTGGCTTGTGGCTTGCTGTTCTCCGGCTGCGCGAATTACACGACGCCGATTGTGTCGGAGTCCGACCTGACGCCGGCGGAGCGGAATTTCAATGTGGTGTGGCGGGGCACGATGGACACGCTGACGGAGTTGGGGTTCACCGTCGATCAGCAGGACCGCCGCGAGGGCCTGATGGCCACGCTGCCCCTGACCGGGCAGCAGTGGTTCGAGTTCTGGCTCCAGGATGCCGCCACGCCGCGCGACGTGGCCGAGGGCTCGCTTCAGACGATCTACCGGACCGTTCGCGTGTACGTCGAGCCGGTGACCGGCGTCGAGGGCCAGTTCGCCGCGCGCGTCGAGGTGATCGCGTCGCGTTCGGAGCGGACGGTCGCCCCGATGACCAACACGGTGCAGGCGTACAATCTGTTCGCGATTCCAGGCCAGCCGTACCGCATGGAGTCCATGTTGATCCGCCAGAGCGTCGAGGACATTCCCGAGGCGAAGGTCAAACGCATCGGCCGCGATGTCGGGCTCGAATCGAACATCGCCATGGCCATCGCCGTCCGCGTGGCGGGAAGACAGGAAGCCGCGACAAGCGACTAGCCCCCCGGCCCTCGTGATTCGAGGGTATCCATGAGCGTATGGCAAGCAACGCAGACATCATTCGTCGCAAGTATGGTGTTTTCCCGGAGCTTCCTCTGAGTCGCAGCGCCTGTAGTAAAAAGTAGCGGTGCCTTCCGCGTCTCTGTGGTACATTCCCCCCATGCCACAACACTACATCGACGCCATTCTGAAGTATCTCGCCGACCGCAGTTATCGCCCCGTCAAGCCGCGGCAGTTTGCGAGGCAGCTTGGCATTGACGACAACGAGTACGGCGCGTTTCGCGAGGCCGTCAAGCAGTTGCGTGACGAAGGCCGCGTCGTGCTCGGCGCCAACAACGCGCTGACGCTGCCGGAAATTTCCTCGCAAATCACGGGGTTTTACAGGCCGAATCCTCGCGGGTTCGGCTTCGTCATCCCGGAGACGCCCAACGCGCACGGGGATTTGTTCATTCCCGAAGGCTCCGCCGGCACGGCGATGGCGGGGGACCTGGTGGTCGCCCGCGTGTTTCATCAAGGCAAAAAAGCGGGCAAGGCCATGTATGCCGGCGAGATCATTCAGATCGTTCGTCGCGGGCGGAACCGCTTCGTGGGCACGATGGCGCGGGCCGACGACGGCACGTGGTTCGTCCTGCCCGACGGGGCGGCGATGACCCAGCCGATCGTCGTTCGCGACGTCTCCACCGCCAGCCCGAAGGCGGGCACGAAAGTCGTCGTCGAAATCACCGAGTATCCCAAGCCCGGCCGGCTGCCCATCGGCGTCATCGTCGAGCGGCTCGGCGAGGCCGGCGAACTTGACGTGGAAACGCGGGCCGTCATCCGCGCCCATGGTCTGTCGGACGAATGGCCCGCCGCCGCGCTGACCGACGCCCGCGACGCCATCGCGGCGTTCGACCGTAGCACGGGCGTCTCGCCCGTGCCGTCTCGCGCCGCAAAGGAAACGTCCGCTGTACGGACGGACCGCCACGGGCAAGATGCCCGTGCTACGGGTCGCGAGGACCTCACCGCGATGACCGTCGTCACGATCGATCCGCCCGACGCGCGGGATTACGACGACGCGATATCGATTCAGCCGGGGCCGGACGGCTCCGTTGTGCTGGGCGTGCACATCGCCGACGTGTCGCATTTCGTCCGCGAAGGCTCGGCGTTGGATCGCGAAGCCCGGCAGCGCGGCAACAGCACGTACTTCCCGCGACGCGTCGTGCCCATGCTGCCGGAAATTCTCTCCAACGGCGTGTGCAGTCTCCAGGCCGGCCAACGGCGATTCTGCAAGAGCGTGTTCATCCGTTACGACGACGAGGGCAACGTGCTCGGCACGCGATTCGCCGACAGCGTGATCCGCTCCGCCGGGAGGCTGACGTACATCGAGGCGCAGGGCATCATCGACCGTGGTGCGGGCATCTCACGTGACGCGGGCATCTTGCCCGCGTTGATCACGCCTGCGCCGTCAGCCAATGTTGACGGCAAATCCACGCACAACGCGGGCGAGACGCCCGCGTCACGTGAGACGCCACGGTCGGGCGGCTTCGCGCCTGGCGTCGCTGAACTCGTCCTTGCGATGAACGTGCTGGCGAAAACCATCGAAGCCCGTCGCCGCCGGGCCGGCATGCTGCACCTGGACCTGCCCGAAGTCGAACTGGTCTTCGACGAACAGGATCACGTCGTCGACGCGACGCCCCGCGACGATTCCTACACGCACACCGTCATCGAAATGTTCATGGTCGAAGCCAACGAAGCCGTCGCGACCCTGCTCGATCGGCTCGGCAGGCCTTGCGTGCGGCGAATCCACCCTCAGCCCGACGACGCCGGCGCCAAGCAGCTCCGCACGTTCGTGCACGCGTGCGGCCACAAGCTGCCGGGCAACCTCTCGCGGCGGGACATGCAGGAACTGCTCCGCGCCGTCCGCGGCAAGCCCGAAAGTTACGCGGTGAATCTGGCCCTGCTCAAAACGTTCGAGCAGGCGGTGTACAGTCCGATGACGGTCGGCCATTTTGCGCTGGCCAGCGAACATTACTGCCATTTCACGAGCCCGATCCGCCGCTACGCGGACCTGACGGTGCACCGCCTGCTGGGCGAGCACATTCGCGGCACGCTCGAAAGCAGGCCCGGCGAGGACAGGAGCGAACTGGTCCACCTCGGCGAAAATCTCACCGCGACGGAGCGCCGCAGCAAGGCGGCAGAGGATGAACTGCGCGAGGTGCTGATTCTCGAATTTCTCGCCACCAAAATCGGCGAGGATTTCGACGGCGTGGTGACGGGCGTGACGAGTTTCGGCCTGTTCGTGCAGTCGATGCGGTTCCTCATCGAGGGCCTGGTCCGGCTGGAGGATCTTGGCGACGACTGGTGGGAAGTGGATCCGAAAACCGGCACGGTGGTCGGGGAGCGTACGCGGCGGAAGATACGGCTCGGCGACATGATGCGCGTCCGCATCGCCAGCGTGGACATCGCCAAACGCCAACTCAACCTCTCGCCGACACGCGAGCGAAAGAGCGGACGGGTGACGAAAAAGGTGAAAAAACCAAACAAAAACAAGAAAACCTTCACATCTCGCAAGAAACGTCGAGGGCGGTGAGGATGTGTAAATTTGGCTTGCCTCTTTGCGATGTAAGACGTTGTGGACTACAAAACGTTTGTAGTCCACAACGTCTTACGGCGCAAAGAGGCAAGCCAAATTTACGTCTGTCTGTTTGTTCTTACTTCCGTCGCCGCAGCAGCGCCAGGCCGCCCAGGGCCAGCAGGCTCATCGTTGCCGGTTCGGGAATGGCGGAGACGTACAGTTCCATTTCGCTCATGGCGTTTCCGCCGGCGAATCGCACGCGGATCCACTTGGCCTCCACGCCGTCGCCCTCGTTCAGCCAGATGAACTGGGTGGACTGAGCCGCAGGATTGGCGTAGATGCTGGTCCACGCGTCGGCGTCATAGCCGTCGGTCAGCGCGCTGGCAATGGGCATCTCGTCGGCGGTGGAGACGTCGATATAGCAGCAGCCCCACCCGTCGAGGAAGCCCATGTTGATGCCCCACAATTCCTTGACCTCGCCCAGCGGCACGACGAACCAAGCCAATCCATCCGCCTGTCCTTCCGCCCCATACGCACGCACCCAGCCGTTTCGGCTGTTATTGAACGCGATGGTGGGATTTTCCGACACGAACGTCACCCCATTGTCACTGCCGGCATACGTGGGGCGGTTGACCGCGTTGACCATGATATTGAAGCCGTCCTTCTGGTCGTCAAACGTATTGTTGGCGGCGGCGAAGAGGTAGATGCTGTCCATGCGGATGTGATTGTCCACCGAACTGGGTTCCTGAACGATTTTCAGGTACTTGATGGCCGTGCCGTCGTCCCCGCCAGGCAGCATGAACACCCATTTGTCCTGGTGCGAGGTCATCTGCGAGGTTTCGTTCAGCACCAGCGGTGTCCAATCGTCATCCAGCCCCGTTGTCGAATAATAAATCGAGAACGAATCGGGGTGATAGTTCGTGTAGTACAACTCCAGTCTGGAGGCGTAGTACACGTCGTTCAGGGTGAACAGCATGTCCCACCGCGCGGTGTTGCCGTCGACCTGCTGGTTTTGCCGGCCGCCGTCGATCAGCACGTCGGTGCGACTGTTCTGCGCGCTCTCAACGGTCACCAACTGTTGACCGGTCGCGCGGTCGTAGTGGCGGAACAGGTCGATCTGGGTCTGATCCGCGTAGATCGCGCCCATCGCGGGCAGCGCCGCCGCGGCCAGCAGCATGCACGTCAGGATACGAAACACGTTGGTCATGAGAGGCTCCTTCTCCGTTCAAAAGACTGGATCGAAAATGGCAACGGCCACGGCACACGACGCCGCGACACACATACTTACCTATATAGTTGTATCACTAAATGGCAGGGCGTCAATCGGAAAACAGGTCCTTTGCATTCGCGCTTGTGATTTCGGTTTCTTTTTGGTACCGTTCTCGCACGCAACGATAACGCGATATGAAGGAACCGATCATGCGAGCATTTCTGGTGACGGCGGTGGTGTTGACGGCGGTGGCGACGGGGTTGGTGATTGCGCAGGACGGTGGCGAGGCGGCGGCGCCGTTGAAGGGGGTTTTCCCGACGGCCACGGCGGCCCCGGCGGTGGCGCTCGACGGGGCGGCCACGATATTGCCCTGCTACGAACTGCCCGCCGACGCGGCGGCGGACGGCAACCTTGAAAAGTGGCGAGGCGTGCAGCCGGCGGTGTCGGCCCACTGGTTTAAACACAACGACTCCAACGCGATCATGACGCCCAGCGACGACTTCTCGCCGGCGCTCTACGTCGGGCGGCCCAAGGGCACCAACGACCTCATGGTTCTCGTCGTCATCCAGGACCGCTGCGTATTCGGCGACGTCTCGTCCGGGTGGACCTTCGCCGACAACGTGGAGCTCTTCCTCGACTTCGGCAGGCAGGCGCGGCTGAAGGACAACCCCGGCGCGACCACGCAGCCGGACAAATACCAAAACCCGCCCGAGCACGCTCAAATCGGGCTGCTGCCGCGCACGCCGCTGGCCAAGGGCACCATGCTCCACTCCAAGCACTCCTCACGGCAGTGGAACGTGACCTACACCTCCACGCCTGTCTCCGGCGGAATCGCCTACGAGGTCAAGGTCGACGGCAAGGCCCTGCTGGAGTACCTCAACAAGGCCCTCCTGGCGAGCATCAACAAGGACCTGGCGGAGGATGCCAAGGTCGAGGACCTGCCGGAGAACCTCACGATCGCCGCCCTGCCTGAGATCATCGGCATCGACCTGGCGATCCTGGCTGTGGATTATCCGCTGCTGCTGGAGACCGGCGCGTGGAAGAACCATCGCGGGTATTTCCGCATTTTCGGCGACCACACGGTGGTTGGATCGCCGGTTCGTCTGGGTGGGTTGAGCACCACGCCGCTTTCGCCCGAAGGCGACGCGCTGCCGGGCGTCACGCTGGCGTCGAAATTCGGCAGCGACAAAGAAGAACTCGCCAAGCAGGTGAAGGATCTCAAGGAAACCCTGCACGAAAGGCCCTGGTCGGAATCGGGCGAGCTGATCTACTGGGCCTCCTGCAACGGCGTAGTGATCGACAAGGAAGCCTTGCTGCCGTTCACGGGCCTGGGCTGGGAGAGGGAGTTGACCATCGCCGAATGGGTGCGGGCGCAGGAGTTGGTCGCGCAGGCGATGCTTAATCCGGCCCAGGATGTGGACGCGCGTCGTGAAATGGTGGCGGCGATTCACGCGAATCTCGGCGACGACAAGCGGGCGCCCACGCATCGGGCCATCGTCACCGCCAACGTGATCGCCACCGAGTTGAAGTGCGGCGATCCCGTCGCCCTGGGGGCCATGCTTAACCACGAGGACATGACGGTCGTCGTGTCGGCCTCCAAGGCGCTGTCGGCGGTGGGCGAAAAGAAGCAGGCCAAGGACTTCCGCGCGATGTATGACGAGAAGGTGGCCGCCCTGGCCGCGAGCAAAAGACCCGACGACCGCGCGACGTTGCTGGCGATGCGCGTGTTCGTCATGCCGGAGCTGGAGTTGCTGGAGTACCGCGTCGATCCGCCGGCCGAGCCGAAGACGGCGCTGCGACGCGAGATTCAGCAGGCCAACACCGATCTGCCCCGCATGATGCCTCTGGACAACAATCACGTGTATAACGGCAAGCTGCTCCGCGAATGGCCCAAGGAAGGCCCGACGAAGCTGTGGGAGTTGAAAATCGGCAGCGGCGTGACGGCGGCGGTCGAGGTCGGCGGCAAGACGTTCGCGATGGGCGGTGAGGGCGAAGGCGAGGAGGCCGGCACGCACGGCTACTGCATCGACGCCGCCAGCGGCTCGGTGATCTGGAAGCAATTTTTGAACAAGGGCAGGCCTCACTGGGCGGCGGCAGGCCCCGTCGTCGACGGCGAGAATGTCTACTTCTTCACCGACGGCGGCGCGGTCGTCTGTCTCAAGGTCGAAAACGGCGAGGAAGTCTGGCGCGAGGACAAGGCCTACCGAGGCCCGTCGTTCTCCTGCCCGCTGATCGTCGGCAACATCCTCTATCTGCCGGGCAAGTCGCTGCTGGCGATCGACAAGGCCGACGGCAAGGTGCTCTGGACCGCGCCGGAAAAACCGGAAGAACGCCGCGACACCAGCCCGGCCTCGCTCGCCTACGGCGAGATCGACGGCGTGGGCGTGATCGTGATGGGATTCGGCAACGGCGCCGACGCCGAAGTGATGGGCCTGTCCGCCGCCACCGGCGAGGTCTTCTTCCGCAAGGCGATCCAGATCGGCTTTGGCCTCTGCACGTCGCCGGTGATCGACGGCTCGCGGCTGTACGTCTCCAGCGGTCAGCCGGGGCAGGAATTTTTCGTCGCCTACCAGATGTTCGTCAAGGACGGCAAGGTCAACGCGCTGCCGATGTTCAGCCGCAAGGACACCCAGTGCAACTACGCCAACACGCTGACGGTGTGGGACGGCGCGGTGTACGGCTTCAGCAACCATCAGCTCGAGTGCAGCGACGCGACGACCGGCGACCGGCTGTGGGCGACCCGCCCGCACGGCGTGCACAACGGCAGCCACCTGCTCCTGGCCGACGGGCTGCTGCTCATCCAGGCCAGCGCGGACATGGTGCTTGCCGAGGCGAACAAAACCGAATACCGCGAACTGGGCCGCTTCACCGTCCCCGTGCCGGTGGGCGAGCAGCAGCACACCCTCGCCAACGGCCGGCTGTACATCCGAGGCCGAGACACGCTCGTCGTGTACGACGTGGGGGCGAAGTAGTCGGATTTTCGCGGCGTGTGGGTGAAGAGGAATCGTTGGTTCGAGGGAACGGTTTTAGTTGACTGGTTAACTGGTTAACTGGTTAACTGGTGGCTTCGCGAATGAATTAACTAGTTAACCAGTCAACCAGTTAACTAGTTACCATCATGATTCCCTCGAACCAACGGTCCGCTTTCACCGTCACGCAAAGGAGAACGCACAATGTCCCTCGAAGTGAACGTCGTGATCGACAGCGGGCCTGGCGATTGGCAGATTGTTCAGCAGGTCGGCGGGGCGGCGGATATTCCGCTGGCCGGGCGATGGCAGACGGTGACGAGTGAGACGTGGGCGTCGCACATCGTGTTGGCCCGGCTGGTGAAGGAGGAGACCGGCGTGCTGCTGACGCCGTGGACGGCGATGAAAACCGCCGCCGACGGCACGTGGCGTGGCGTGTTGCGCTGCGTGCCCGCGGGCGGGCTGTATCGGCTGGAGACGATGCTCGTGCCCAAACCGCACGTGCAGTGGGGGGCGATCGGGCAGGCCAGGCACCACCTCGGCGTGGGGGATCTGTGGATTATCGCCGGCCAGTCGAACTCCGCCGGTTACGGCCAGGGGCCTGTGTGGGACCCGCCCGAGAACGGCGTGCATCTGTTCAATAACGCGATGCGTTGGGGCCAGGCCTGCCATCCGCTCAACGAGTCGACGCACACCGCGCACGCGGCCAATCGCGAGTGGACCAACCCGATGCACTCGCCGTGGCTGCACTGGGCGCGGCGCGTGAAGCAGGAGATCGGTTGGCCGATCGGGCTGATTCAGACGTCGCTGGGCGGCTCGCCGCTGGTGAGCTGGAACCCCACCGAGCCGGGTGAGCACGCGTTGTTCGACGCCATGGTGCAGGCCGTTCGCGCCGCGGGCGGGGCGGCGCGAGGCATGCTGTGGTATCAAGGCTGTTCCGACGCCAACCCCGTCGCGGGTAAAACGTATTTGAAGCGGTTCACCAGCGCGGTGAAGGCCTGGCGGAAGGCGCTGAAGAATCCGCGGCTGTTTGTGCTGACCGTGCAGATCAATCGCGCCTACGCGCCGCCGTCCGCCGAGGGCGACCTCGGCTGGTCGACGGTTCGCGAAGCCCAGCGGCAGGCCGCCCGGACGATCGAACACTGCTGCGTGATCCCGACGATCGACCTGCCGCTCAGCGACGTCGTGCACAACTCGGCGCACGGCAACCTGGTGATCGCCGAACGCTCCGCCCTGGCCGCCCTCGGCGCTGCCTACGGCAAACCGACCGCCTGGCAAGCGCCGGAAATCGCCTCCGCCCAGGTCAGCCGCGACGGCATGAGCGTCGCCCTCGCCTTCGACCACGTCACCAACGCCCTCTACCGCTGCGACGAACAAACCATCCCGTTCGCCGTCACCGACGCGCAAGGCCCCGTGCCGATCACCAAACTGGATATCACACCGCCGAACGTCGTGCAACTCACGCTGGGCCGAAAACTCCAAGCCCCCGCCACCCTCGACGGCGCGCCGGGCATCAACCCGCCCCGCGCCCTCCACGACTGGGGCCGCTTCCAGTCCATGCTCGCGTTCGCAAAATTCCCGATCGCGCCGGCGGCGAAGAAAAAACGTTCGTAGCCCGCAAGACGTCTCTGAGGCCAAGAGAACAGCCACCGCCGGGAGTGCGGGCGTGACCGGAGAAACCCGATGAACGGATTGAATGTCACCCTGTTGGCTCACGGCGGGTTGGAAGGCCTGCTATATCTGTTCGCTATTCCCTCGATTTTTTTGCCGTCGTGGGGTTGATTTGTTCGTTCTTTCCACAAGGCAAATCGTGGGCGCTCGGGATGGCCGCCCTGAGTTGCGGCATTCCCATGGTGTTCGCGTCGCAAAGGGGAATGGAGGCAATCTTCCTGGATTGGGACGTGTATTCATTGCTCCTGAAAGCCCCGTTTCTCCTCGGACTGATTACTGCCGGCCTGGTATATTACTGGCATCGGAAAGAGAAACCGCTACGACAGGAAACGGTGAATGGCGAACGCGAGTGACCTCCTTTCCCAACATGGTTTCGCGCAGTGGTGGAACGGCTACGCAAATTCTATGGCTGAATTGTCCGACAGGCTGGATTTTCCAAGCCCCGGCAGGGGCTAAGACAGGATGAACCCGATGGACGGATTGAACATGGTCATGCTCGCTGACGCTCCCATGATTATGTCGTCCCAAGCGGCCATTCTCGCAGCGTTGATCTTTTTGGGGCCGATCCCGGTGGCCCTGGCGGGGCTGATTCTCGCGTTGAATCAACGAAAAAAGTGGGCGCTCGCGATGGTGACCGTCAGTTGCGGCACGATGCCGGTGTTCGCGTTGATAAAAGGCGAACTGCTGACGGTGTGCGGATTCATCTTCCTGGAGTGGGACGCGAAGGGCGATGACATGGAGTGGATACTCCTGTTCTTTTTGAAATTGCCGTTTATACTTGGCGTGATAACCCTCGTCCGGGTGGGTGCCTTGTATTGGTATGAGAAAAACCAAAGGAGAAACGACGATGCCACGTAAGATCGCGATGATTGGCGCCGGGTCGGTGATTTTCTGCAAGACGTTGATGAGTGACATCATGGCCACGCCGGCGTTGTCGGATTGTGAGTTTGCGTTGATGTCGCCGACGGAGGGCAAGCTTCGCCGCATGGAAGCGTTTGCCAAACGGATGATCAAGGATAACGGCCTGAAGGCGACGGTGTGGGCGACCACGGACCGTCGCGAGGCCATCCGCGGCGCGGACTTTGTCGTCGTGATGATCCAGGTCGGCGGGGTGGAGGCGTTTGGGATTGACTACGAAATCCCGATGAAATACGGCGTGGACCAGTGCATCGGCGACAGCCTCGGGCCTGGCGGCGTGTTCCGGGGCCTGCGGAGCGTGCCGGTGCTGTCGGCCATCGCCAGGGACATGGAAGAACTCGCCCGCCCCGGCGCGATCATGTTGCAGTACGCCAACCCGATGGCGGGCAACTGCCTCGCGCTGGGCAGGGTAACGAACGTGCCGTTCGTGGGCCTCTGCCACGGCGTGCAGACGACGCTCGATCTGATCGCCGGCTACTGCCGCGTGCCCAAGGATGAAATTTCGTACACCTGCGGCGGCATCAATCACATGGACTGGTTCCTGACGCTCCAGCACAAAGGCCGCGACTTGTACCCGATGCTTCGCGAGCTGTTCGAGATGCCCGAGTACTACAAGAACGAAAAAGTTCGCGGCGAGGTGTTCCGCCAGTTTGGCTATTTCATGACCGAATCGACAGGCCATCTGAGCGAGTACGTGCCCTGGTTCCGCAAGAACAAAAAGGCGTTGGATCTGTACTGCGACGAGCCGGCCTTCGGCGGCGAGACGGGCGCCTACTATAATTACTGCAAGGCCCTGGCGGAGAAATACAAGCAGCACGACCCGCTGGAGTTCGAGTCGACGACGATCGACACGCGGTCGTGCGAGTATTGTTCGTACATCCTGGAGGCCGTCGTGACGGGCAAGCCGTTCCGGCTGATGGGCAACGTTCGCAACGACGGGTACATCGCGAATCTGCCGGCGGGCTGCTGCGTGGAAGTGCCGGTGTTCGCCGACGACACGGGGCTGCATCCGACGTTCGTCGGGGCGTTGCCTGCCCAATGTGCGGCCTTGTGCCAGACGAATATCAACGTGCAGACACTCGGCGCGATCGCGGGCATCGAGGGCGACACGGAGGCGGTCGTTCACGCGGCGGCGCTGGATCCGCTGGCCTCGGCGGTGTGCACGCTGAAGGAGATCCGCCAGATGTGCTCCGAGATGCTCGAAGCCCAGCGGGCGTGGCTGCCGCAATTCGCCGGTAAAACGATTCGCTCGACGCCGACGATTTCGATTCCGCCCAATTGTCAGCCGGCCGAAGTCCCGACCGACCCGGCCCTGGCGATCAGCAAACGCTTCGGCACGCTGATAACGCAGAAGACCGAATAGGCACACGCGGCCGTGTGGGAATAAACGCCATTAGCGATAACAGCCACAAGCCACTAGCCACAAGCCACCAGGTAAGGAATGACGACGGCGAAAACGAAATTTTTGTTTCGATTCGCGGCAGGTTTTCCATACCTTGTGGCTTGTGGCTAGTGGCTTGTGGCTAGTGGAGAGTCATGATGTTGTCCATGTTCGTGTTGTCGGTGTTCGAATGGAATCTGGACCCGGTGCTGGTGCAGTGGGGGTCGTTGACGATTCGGTATTATGGCGTGATGTTTTCGTTGACGTTGCTGGTGGGGTATTTTTTGTGGCGGTGGCAGGTGTTGCGCGGGGGGTATGGGATGAAGATTGCGGACGGTTTTTTGTTGTGGGGCGTGGTGGGCGTGGTGGTTGGCGCGAGGCTGGGGCATTGTTTGTTTTACGATCCGCACATTTATCTGCCGCATCCCGAGCGGATTATCGAGGTCTGGCACGGCGGGCTTTCCAGTCATGGGGCGCTGGTGGGGCTGGCGCTGGTGTTGTGGCTGTTTTCGCGGCGGCACAAGTTGCGAACGCTGGAGGTGATGGATCGTTTTTCGTTCGCGGCGGCGGCGGGGGCGGTCGGGATTCGCGTGGCGAATTTTCTCAATTCCGAAATCATCGGCCGGGTCACCGACGTGCCGTGGGCGGTGGTGTTTCTTCATTCGGAAGATCAATCCCTTCGCACGGAACCGCGTCACCCGGCCCAGTTGTACGAAGGCCTGCTGGCGTTGTTCGTGTTGATGGTGTTGTGGCTGGTGGATCGCCGGGCCGGCAAGGAGAAGCGTCCGCTGGGCCTGCTGACGGGGTTGTTTTTCGCGTTGTATTTCGGCGGGCGGATTGTTACGGAGTTTTTCAAGGAATACCAAACGGATTGGGAGGAGGCCATTCGCGTCAACGCGGGGCAGTTGCTGTCGATTCCGCCGTTCGTGGTGGGCGTGGCGATCTTGTGGTGGACGTGGCGCAAACGCATCCCCGGCGGACGGCTGGTGGAGCCGGAAATACCGTCGCCGCCAAAGCCGAAAAAAACGGCGAAAAAACGGTAATTCCGCGGGGCAATCGCATGGGTTTGGATCGTGTTCCCGTTGTGGACGCAGGCGGATGAATCATTAGGCCAAATCGTTCATAAGCCTGCGCCTACAGCCTACAGCCGCAACGTCAATTCGCCGCCGTTGGCGTCGAGGGTGACGCTGAAGGTGTCGATTCGCAGCACGCGCATGCCGTCGACATTGTCGCCCACGCGCACGTTTCTGTTATTGACGATGGCGGTCGGTTGGCCGTCGACGATCATGATGGCGCTGAGCAGGGGTCGCCCGTCGAAGGGCTTGGCCCTGGCGACGGTTTTCGCGCTGCCGCTGCCACCGCTGCTCTTGGCGGGGACGGGTTTTTTCGTCAACTGATTGAGGCGGATGATGCCGTAGGCGAACGGGTCCTCGAAAAACGCGTCCAGCGGATCGGGGGTTTCCACGGCGACGGGTGTCCGTGCCGCCAGCAACACCGCCGCGCGATTCATCCAGGGCGTTTCGGGGGAAATCCGGCTCAGATCGGCCAGCATTTCCTGATGCTTCGCGCAGGCCTCCTCACTTTCCTTGCCTTTTCCATAGCCGAAGATGGCTGCCAGTTGGCTTGCCAACCCCTTGAGTCCGTTGGTGGCGGGGGGGGGCTCGCTTTGGGGGACCACCTTTTTGTGTGCCGGCGGTATCGCGGGCTTGTTTTTGGGCAGCAGATTGGTGTTGATTTTCACCGAGGCCTGCGCCTTCTTCATCGTGGTCAACTGCTTGAGCTCCTGCGTGACCCACCACGCCACGCCCGCCAACACGCCGATCATGACCATGTACATCAAGACTTCCTTGCCCGTCAGCGAGGGCTTGGCCATCTCCTCATAGTTGGGGATATTATTCTGGTACTTCGGCGTTCTCGTGGGCGAAGGCGCTGGCGCCGCGAAGGACGGTTCCGTCGTCACGGGAGGCTGATCGGGGGCATCCAGGTCGGGCAGCGGCGGAAATTCATCGAGCGGTTCGAACGCGAGATCGTCCGAATCATCCAACGGACCGATATCCGCATCGGTCAACTCGGATGGAGGTTCCTGCCTGCCGTGTTGTGCGTCAAAGCCCATCATCGCGAATCTCCCGGCGCAGCCGCCGCGCGGGCGGCATAGTACGCCGTAGTTTCTATTGTCGGTCGATCCCGCGGCTTGGTTTATTAGGAAATATAAGTAGAAGGAATATTGTGAAGAGGCGGTTAGACTGTTAGGCTGTTAGGCGCGGGCTTATGCGAATTCAGGCCGAAATGCTCCATAAGCCTCTCCCTAACAGTCTAACAGCCTAACAGTCTAAAATGATGAAACGTACGATGGACATTCTCCTGAGCCTGTCGGCGACGATGGTGTTGGCCGGCGTGATGCTGTTGATTGCGGCGGCGGTTCGGCTGGAGTCGCCGGGGGCGGCCATTTTCCGCCAGCGGCGGGCCGGGTGGCGCGGTCGGGCGTTCGTTATGCTCAAATTCCGCTCGATGCGGAGCGACGTGGATCCGTACGGCGGGTCGCCGCATTCGGGCGCGGACGCCCGCCTGACGCGGGTGGGACGGTTCCTTCGCGAAACCAGCCTCGACGAACTGCCCCAACTGCTCAACGTGCTCCGCGGCGACATGAGTCTCGTCGGCCCACGCCCGCTGTACGAACGCCAGGCGGCCGAGTGGGACAGCAACCAACGTCGCCGCCTCGACGTTCGCCCCGGCATCACCGGCTATGCCCAGGCCTATGGCCGCGGCGAGCTGCCCATCGAAGACAAAATCGAAATGGATCTGTATTACGTGGATCATCAGTCGTTCTGGCTGGACGCGCGGATCATGGTTCGCACGGTGCTGAATATGTTCTTCCGGCGAGGCGACGTGTACGAAAAGCAGTACAGCCGCGACAAAAAACACGAGACGGACTGAGGCGTCGCATGGGCGTCCCGCCCATGAGTCCCACGGGCATCTTGCCCGTGGTGGCCTGTCTGGAGTACAAACGGTTCGTCTACAGGCTGGCGTTGCATGGGCGAGACGCCCATGCGACTCACGGGCAAGATGCCCGTGCTACGACGGAGCGATATGACGGAACTGAACATCCTGTTCACGTGCGCCGGGCGGCGTGTCGCCTTGATGGAGACGTTTCGGCAGGCCTTGGCGGCGGTGGGGGCGCGCGGGAAACTATTGGCCGTCGATGCCACGGCCGCCTCGCCGGCATACCATAAAGCCGACGTCGGCCTGCTCGCGCCGCGCACGCGCGACGAGGCGTACATTCCCACGCTGCTGGAGTACGTGCGCCGCCATCGTGTCGCCCTGCTGGTGCCGATGACCGATCTGGATCTGCTGCCGTTGGCGAGGCGGCGGGAGGAGTTCGCCCAGGCCGGCTGTACTGTGATGGTCGGCAGCGAATCCGCCGTGGCCGTCTGTTCGAGCAAGTCCGCCGTCAACGACGCCATCGCCCGCGCGGGGCTGGACACCGTGCACACGGCCGCGCTCGACGAATTTTTCGCCGCGCCGTTTTATCCGTGTTTCGCCAAGCCGACGCACGGCTCGGCCGGCGTGGGGGCCCTCCGCGTCGAGAACGAAAACCAACTCCGCCAGCACGTCGCGGCGCACGGGCGGGACCTGGTGGTGCAGGAATATCTCGACGGGCAGGAGTACACGATCGACGTCTACCGCAGCCGCGACGGCCTGGTGCGGAGCGTCGTGCCGCGGCAGCGGTTGCTGGTCCGTAGCGGCGAGGTGGAAAAAGGCGTGACGGTCCGCGACGACGGATTGATCGACGCCGGGCGGCGGCTTGGCGAAGCGGTCGAGGGGCTGTGGGGCGCCTTCTGCTGCCAGTGCCGCCGCGAGCGCGACGAGGGGCGCATCCGCTTTTTCGAAATCAATCCGCGGTTCGGCGGAGGCATGCCGCTGTCCATCGCCGCCGGCGCCAACCTGCCGCTCTACCTGTTACAGGAAGTCCTCGGCCTGCCCATCACCGCGCGACTGGGCGACTTCACCGACCGCCTCCTCATGCTCCGCTACGACGAGGCCGTGTACACGCAAGTGGATGACCCACGTGAATTGCCAGGATATGATAAGCCGCAGTTTCGATAGAAACGAGCCACAAGCGACAAGAGCAGGAGAAGCTTGTCTTTCAAAGCGTTCGCATGGAGCGAGAACATGAAATAAGACAAGACAGTAGCGTTGCAGGTGTGTCATTTCGACGTTGAAAACAAATCGAACGGCCTTCCCGGTCTCACGTGGAAGGGCCGGCGCACAGCCGCGAAGCGGCGTCGTGTATAGCCTAGGGCGAGCCGTACTCGGCGAGCCCTGGGGCAGGCATTGGGGCAGTTCGTTTATCGTGCCTGACGCCACTGGCCGAGGTCACACCGTCGCGCGAAGGCGGCCTCGAACGGCCCGCACGTTCCCCTGTGATGCCATTCGAAGCCGTACAGGCCCGCGTGCGCGGCCTCGGCCAGTGGCGTCAGGCACGATGTGGGAACAAAAATAGCTTGTCCCCAGGGCTCGCCGAGTACGGCTCGCCCTGGGCTATACACGACGCCGCTTCGCGGCTGTGCGCCGGCCCTTCCACGTCAGGCCGGGGAGGCCGCTCGATTTGTTTTCAACGTCGAAATGACACACCAGCAACGCTATAGTCTTACAAAACGGACGCAGCTTGCGCTTGTCGCTGGTCAGTAACTGCCTAACCAAAGGATTTATAACAATGTCCGACTGTATTTTCTGCAACATCGTGGCGGGGCGGATTCCGTGCGCGAAGCTTCTGGAGGATGACGCGGCGCTGGCGTTTATGGATATCGGCCCGCTGGCGCCGGGGCATGCGATGCTGATTCCCAAGGGGCACTACGAAACCGTCGACCAGATCCCCGCCGACGAAGCCGCCGCCGTGTTGCGGCATTTGCCTGCCCTGGTCAAGGCGGTGCGGGCCGCTACCGGGGCCACCGGCGTGAACGTGCTGCAAAACAACGGTCGATCCGCCAACCAACTCGTGCCGCACGTCCATTTCCACATCATCCCCCGCCGCGAAGGCGACGCCTGGCACTTCAATTGGCCCGCCGGCAAATACGGACCCGGCGAGATGGACGACATGGCCAGGCGAATCCGTGAGGGCTTGTAAATCCAGCGACAAGCGAAGAAAGCCACAAGCCACTAGCCACCAGGTATTGCAGCGTTTGCTGTCATCACAGGGCACACTGCCGGTGTGCGAATGAAAACGTGATCACGAGTCCGCGAAGCATCGAGACCACTCTCTCGAACGAGAGGAGCGGTTTTACCGTCGTGCCGCGAAAACCCTGGTGGCTAGTGGCTTGTGGCTAGTGGCTCGGATGTGGTAAAGTTTTTCCTCCGGACGAATCCGGGAAAAGGATAAACCATGACCCAAGCGAATCCCAGTGTTGTGATCGAAACGTCCAAGGGCGATATCACCGTCGAGTTGAATGCCGAGAAGGCGCCGTTGACGGTGGCGAATTTTCTCGCGTATGTTGAGGAAGATTTTTTCGCCGGCACGATTTTTCATCGCGTGATTTCGAATTTCATGATCCAGGGCGGCGGCATGACGCCGGACATGCGGCAAAAGCCCACCAAGTCGCCGGTGAAAAATGAAGCCGACAACGGCTTGAAGAACGACCGCGGCACGATCGCGATGGCCCGCACGGGCGTGGTGGACAGCGCGACGGCCCAGTTTTTCATCAACGTCGAAAACAACACGTTCCTCAATTTCCGAGGCAAAAGTCCCGACGCGTACGGCTACGCGGTGTTCGGCAAGGTGACGGCAGGCCTGGAGGTCGTCGACGCCATCCGCGCCGTCAAAACCACCAGCAAAGGCATGCACGACGACGTCCCCGCCGAGGCGATCACGATCAAAACGATCCGCAGGGCGTGAGGCGGGACGCGAAAAGACTGTTAGCCTGTTAGGCTATTAGCCTGTTAGGCGCAGGCGTACGGAATGTTGGGCCAAATCTTTCATAAGCCTGCGCCTAACAGTCTAATAGCCTAACAGGCTAACAGTCTTTTCTCATGCCTCCATCATAAACGCCTTGACGCCTTCGAGGAACATTTGGACGGCCAGGACGATCAGGAGCATGCCCATGAGGCGTTCGAGGGCTTCGAGGCCTCGCGGGCCCAGGAGGCGTTGCAGGACGTCCGAGAGCATGAGGATGGCGGCGACGGCCAGCCATGCCAGTCCCAGTGCCGCGGCCACTTGGGGCAGCGGGGCGGTCCGGGAGAGGATCAGCAGGGTGGTCATGGCCGAGGGCCCGGCGATCAGCGGGACGGCCAGCGGCACGATGAACGGTTCTCGCGGTGGCGTGCCCGGCTGAACGCTGGGGATCGGAAACACCATGCGGATCGAGATGACGAACAGGATCACTCCGCCGGAAATGTACAGGGCAGGCGGGGAGATTTTCAGCGTGGCCAGCAGGTACGAGCCGGTCAGCAGGAACGCCGCCAGCACCGCCAGCGCGATGAGCAACTCCCGCGCCAACACCCGTCGTCGCCGCGGGCGGGGCATCTCGCGCAGCGCGGCGGCGAACAGCGGCAGATTCCCCAGCGGGTCCATCACCACAAACAACAAAATGGCAGCCGACGCGAGCGACATGGTACACGATAGGCGCGTGGGTGAACGGGGCGGTTGGTTCGAGGGAACAGCTTAGCCACAAGCCACCAGCCACCAGGGTTTTCGTGTGTCCGATGGTGAAAGTGAACATCACGTACGAGAGAGGGGACTCAATGCTTCGCAGACTCGGGAGGTAATTCACAGGCCTTGCGTTTCGTGTCTGCGAAGCATTGGGACCATTCTCGCCAGCGTGAGGTGTGGTTTTACCGTCGCGCTGCGAAAGCCCTGGTGGCTAGTGGCTGTTGGCTAGTGGCTTTCGTTCCCTCGTCCCGTCGGTCCGCTTTTGCCGTCGAGAAAAGAAAGTAATTCGCACAACCAGCGAAAAAACTATTGACGAGGCTGGGCATGAAACGGGATACTGGCAGTACTTGGGCTTAGAGTGAGATGCCACAGAGCGGGCGACATGGAGTTCCCCGTGACGCGTCGAATGTCTCCCTGGGTCCCTTGAGCATTTTATTGAGGAGTAGCGCATGGCACGCGTGGTTCAGCGACGCAGCACCCCCCCGTATCTCCTGATTGTTTTTGTGTTTTTGTTCCTGATCGCCACCGTGGTGGCCGTCCTGATGTATCTCAAGAGCGACGAACTCACCGCGCAGTTGGCGGCTGAGAAGGACAAGACCAAGGCGGTCGGCACCACGGAAGAACTGAACGCCGCCAGGGCGTTGGCCAGCGGGGCCCCGAAGGGCACGTCCTACCTGAAGGCCTATCAGGACGAGTTGAGGAAACTCGCCCAACTCGTCGATTCCCGCGCCACCGCTGCCGACGCGTACGGCCGCGTGGAGAATCTCGACGTGGCCGAGCCGTTCACCAAGAACAAGGGTGTGCTTCCCCTGGTCGACGACCTCAAGGAGGCGTTGACGGCCAAGGATGTGACCATCCGCGAACTGACCGGGAAGTTCGATCTTGCCAGGGAGAATCAGGCCAAGGCCGAGCAGGCCCTTGAGGCCGTCTCGGACATGGTCAAGGAATTGCAGGCCCAGAGCGAAGCCGGCACCGCGAAGGTCGTCGCGGACATCGCGAACCTGAAAGAAGCCGACGCCGCCGAACGGCAGGAGATCCGGCGGGAGTTGGAGAAGAAGCAGGCCGACATCATGAACCAGGTGGTTCAACTGGAGGCGGAGAAGCGAGGGCTTCACCGGCGAATCGCCGACCTCGAACGCGACAAGCAGGAAATCGTCGACGCCAAGCGGGAAGCCGCCGCCCAGATGAGGGTCTCGGAAAACATCGCGTCTTCCATGACCAATCAGCCCGCCGGAAAAATCATGAAGGTGTACGACGACACCGTATACATCAACCTGGGCAAGAACGACAAGGTGCTGCCGACCATGACGTTCTCCATCTACCCGGCCGGGCCTGTCACGGATGAGAACAAGCTTAAGGGCACGCTGGAGATTCTCCAGGTCAGCGACACCACGTCGGAGTGCCGCATTACCAATCGCTACGCCTCCTCCGGGACGATCACGGCTGGCGACATCATCGGCAACATCACCTTCGTCCGCAACCGGACGTTCGTTTTCGTCGTCAAGGGCGGGTTCGACATGAGTGGTTCCGGCAGGGCCACCGCCGAAGGCGCCTCCGCCATCCGGGACATGGTTGTCCGCAACGGCGGGAAGCTGATGGACAATGTCACGATCGCGACCGATATCCTCGTCATTGGCGCCGAGCCGCCCACGCCCCCCAGGCCTGGCGACGATGCCACCGAAGCGGAAATCGACATCTTCACCCAGCAAATGCAGGTCGTGCGGGAGTACAACAAGGCCATCGAAGAGGCCGACAAGTACAAAATCCCCATCCTGAACGCCAACCGCTTCATGGCCCTGATCGGCCACCAGCCAGGCAGCGTCGAATTGCCCAGACTCGTCCAGGGCAACTAGCGCACAGGTTGTGCACAACTCATGATAATGCAAAACGCCCCGGAAACGGGGCGTTTTGTGTTGATGAGTCGGTTTCCATGATCGTCATATTCCGGCGCCACTGGCCACAGGCCCTGCCATTTTGCGTTGCAGATCGTTGTGACAGACGAAGCGTTCTGTCGCTCAACAACATTTTACAACGCAAAATGGCAGGGCCTGTGGCCAGTGGCGCCGGAATATGACGATCATGGAAACAACGGGAACATGTGATGCGATCGCTCGGCCTACAGCCTGTAGTCTATTTTTTCTTTTTCTTGTCGTCGGCCATGGCTTCGAGGGCGGAGAAGATGTCGTCGTCATCGCCGTCATCGCTGCCGGCTTCGCCGAGTTGGGCCAGCGCGTCGGCGGCGTCATCGTCGTCTTCGTCGAGGACGATGGCTTCTTCCTCGTCGTCGACGTCGAGTTCGACGACTTCGTCGTCATCGTCGGCCATCGGGGCCGCGGCGGATTTTTTCTTCTTCGTTGCCGCCGGGGCCGTCACGCCTGCCGGCTTGCCGTCGAGTTGCACGACGAACGAGACAGGCCCGAGCGTCAGCAGGTCGCCCGCCCGCAGCGGCGACTCCGTCACGCGTTTGTTGTTGACGAACGTGCCGTTGGACGACCCCAGATCGGCGACGACCAGTTTGCCGCCCTCGATCCGCAGTTCGCAGTGCCGCCGGCTGACATCCGTCAACGGCACACGGAGGTCGCACTCATCGCCGCGCCCCACGATGGTGACGTCGCCCGCCACGGGAAAATCTTTGCGCTGACCATTGGCCTTGAACATTACGAGTTTTACGTCCATGATTCACCTATGTCGCCGCACGGGAAAGGGTTTTACCGAACACCGAAACCTGAACACGAACTTCACGCATTGTAAAAATGACCAACGCGCCCTGCAAACAAAATAGCGACGGACTTTCGTATCTTCCGCCAGGAGCATTATATCTCCATGTGCCGTTCTGTCTGGCCAAGTGTCGATATTGCGATTTTTATTCCCGTCCCATCCGCGCCGCCGACGCGGACCGTTACACTGCCGCCGTTACGCGGCAGTTGCGACGGCTATGTAGCACGGGCGTCTCGCCCGTGAGTCGCATGGGCGTCCCGCCCATGCAAAACCAACCTGTCGGCGAAACGTGCGACCATGGCCAGATCGCTATGGGCGAGACGCCCGTGCTGCGGACGCCTCTGGCGACGGTGTTCCTCGGCGGCGGCACGCCGACGGCCCTTGGCGGGGAGCGGCTTGGGGACATTTTTCGCGCCGTCGCGCCGCTGTGCGACGCCCGCACGGAAATCTCCGTCGAAGCCAATCCCGGCGCGTTCGACGGGCCGCTGGCGCGTCGGCTGATCGCGGCGGGCGTCAATCGCGTGAATATCGGCGTGCAGTCGTTTCAAGGCGACGAATTGGCCGTGCTGGGCCGTCTGCACGACGCCGCGGCGGCGAGGCACGCGGTGGCCCTCGCGAGGGACGCGGGGTTCGCGAATGTCGGCATCGACCTCATGTACGGCCTGCCGGGCCAAACGTTGGCGTCCTGGCGGGATTCGCTGCGGCAGGCGTTCGATCTGGGCGTGGAGCACCTCAGCGGCTACGCGTTGAGCATCGAGCCAGGCACGCCGCTGCACGCCGATTGGCAGGCCGGCGCGGTCGAGGAGATGGACGAAACCCTGCAACGTGAGATGTACTACGCGATGATCGAGCAGGCCGGCGGGGCGGGGTTGGCACACTATGAAATGTCCAATTTCGCCAGGCCCGGTTTTGCGTGCCGACACAATCTGACGTACTGGCACAATTGGCCGTACCTTGGCCTTGGCCCGGCGGCGGCGAGTTACATGGCCGGCGTGCGTCGCACGAATCGCCCGGACGCCGACGCGTGGGCGACGGCGGTGCTGGCGGATCGGCCCCCGCCCGCGGACGAAGAGCGGCTGCCGCGGCATCTCCGCATGGCCGAGACGTTGATGCTAGGCCTTCGCCTGACGGCGGGCGTGGATCGGTCCGCCTTCGCGTCGCGTTTTGGCCTGGACGCATTGGCCGCCTTCCCGCACTCCCTGCCACGCTACGCCGCGCAAGGCGCACTGCTCATCGAGGCCACGCACATCCGCCTGGCGAGTTGGGCGCTGTTCGGCGCGGACACGATTTTGGCGGATATCGTCGAGGAGGGGCGGCGAGAGTAGCGATCAGAAGCACAGCCAATCGGGTTGTTTTGCGCCCAAGTCGTACGTACAATTACACGATAGATGATACGTACAGGAGTTGCGACGATGCAAAAACTCACGCTCAGTATGGACCCGGAAGTGATTGACATGGCCAAGCAATTGGCCAAACAACGAGGTATCAGCGCTTCGGAAATGATTAGCCGGATCATCCGGGTGATGGCAGACCCAGAACGTCCCGCCCGAATTGGCCCCCTGACTCGGCAGGCCACCGGTATGTTTAAGCTTCCCGAAGGAAAGTCTGTCGAGGAACTGATTGAAGAGGCGAAAGCGGAACGGGCGGCGAGATATCTACGATGAGCCGGCGAATTCTTGTGGACATCAACGTGTTGGTGGACGTGCTGATGCAGCGTCATCCGCACTATGCCGCTTCGGCCGCGGTTTGGACGGCCGTTGAACAGCACGGTTTGTCTGGTTGGGTATCGGCCGACAGTTTTACCACATTGTACTACCTGCTACGCAAAACGTCGGACCATATCGAGGCATGTCGTGGCATTCAAAGGGTCCGCAAGGTGTTTGTCATTGTCCCGGTGGATGCGGCCTTGATTGAAGACGCGTTGCATTCGCCTCTCAACGATTTTGAAGACGCCGTGCAGCATGAGTGTGCCCTGCGTGTCAAAGCCACATCGATTGTCACCCGCAACATCCGCCATTTTCGCAACACCTCCGTCCCGGCGGTGACTCCAGAAGCCTTCGTCGCCACGCTCGACCTTACGTGACCAGCAATCGTTTCACCGTGTGCACGATGTTCGGCAGGGATGTTACGAGTGCGTCTCGGCCGGTGGGGGCGGGGGTGGCCAGGAGGATCGCGTGGCGGCGGATTTCCACACAGCCGCCGTGCGCGAACCATTCGTCGCCGGCGGCGATGAAGCCGTCGGCCAACTCCGCGTTGCCGAGGAAACTCCAGGGGCCGCGAGTTTGCGTCGCCTGTCTCGCGGGGATTGGCGTGAAGTCGCCGTTGTGCCACATCAGCAGGCGCGGCAGCGGCGAAGGCATTTCGACGACAACCACACCGTACTGTCGCGTCATGCGGCGCGTGCCGTGTCCGACCTCGTATTGGAAATCGAACGCGCGAACGGCCAGGCCTTCGAGGTGCCCGGAAATCACGTTGGAGGCCAAGAGGCAGTGCCCGCTGGTGACGAGGGCGAATTCCGCGTATCGCACCGGAACGTTGAAGAGGTCCTCCCGCGAGTAGCGAAACCCGAGGTCGCTGGCGACCCTGGCCAGCCGCATCCGCCGCCGCTGCCGCAGCGACACGACGGTCAGCACCGCCAGGCCGGCCGCCGCCAGCGACAACACCAACAACAAAAGTATCCCCATCGGTTGCGGCACGGTTGCGTCCTGCTTACTCTTCCGGCTCGGTGGACACGTCATCGTCCTCTTCGGTGCTGTCGAATCGGCTGTCGTCGCTGCCGAGTTTTCGTCCGACGGGGGGCTGATATTTCGTGTCGTACATGGCCTCGGGCGAACGGACGGCTTCGAGTTCCCGGATGAACTGCGCGAGTTTTTTGTAATTGGTTACGTTTTTGTTGGCGAAGATGACCTTCATCTGCGGCGTCAGTTCCGGGTGTTTGTACCGCGCGTTGGCATGGGGCAGGCCGTACTGAAGCACCAGCGAATCCTCGGGCCTGTCGCGGTCGAAGAGCCGTTTGCCGTCTTTTTCCCACAGATTGAGGATGAGGTAGTTGGTGTAGTCGATGCGGTCGTTCTTGGCGTTGCCTTTGGGGAAGAGCTTGAGTTCGCCTTTGCCCTTCGCGCCGCCGTGACAGTTGATGGAGGCGCAGTTCTGGTCGATCGTTGGCCAGATCGTGCGGAAATCCTTCATGAATTTCGGATCGCTCTTGATGATGATGTCGTCTTTCACCCCGCCGTACCCTGGCGTCTCGCGGATGAAGATGACCTGCCTGACGTTGCTGAGCTTACGGAATCGGTCAATTTCCTCTTTGCTTTCCAGGCCTCGCTGGCCCTGCTCGGCCTTGATGAAATTGTTGAGCGCCTGATTCTTGAACTCAATGCTCATGCCCGTGTCGCTGGGCCGCAGATCGGCGAAACGGATTTTGTTGATGTCCTCGTCGGTGATGAGATCCTTGACGTCGATGCCGCCCGACGCGCCCGAGGAGGTCGACTTGTTCGAGGACGCCGTCGTCGCCGGCTTGGTGGCGGGCTCGGCGGGGGGCGCCAGGGCGGCCTCGATCCGGCGGAGCCGCATCCGCGCCTCTTCATGATCCTTCGCCAGTGTCAGGCAACGCTTGAGTTCGGTTTGCGCGATTTTCAATTGGCCGTTCTGCTCGGCCCATTTCGCCAACTCCAGATGGGCGTCGGCGTCTTTGTCGCCGATCTTCGCGAGGCGGTCCTTGTATTCTTTTTCGAAGGCGGCGTGATCGACCACGCGGTCGACTTCGGTGGTTTTGTACAGCATCTCGCCGTTTTCGGTTTTGACGCGGTAGCCCGAGTCGGTCCGCGTGACGTCGCCGGCGATTTTCCGCCCGTCTTTGAGAATGATCGTTTGGCTGGCCCCGTAGGCGACCGCGGAGAACACGCCGCACATCACAAGCGCCAGGAGGATGGTTCGTGTCATGGCATACCTCAAGGTAAAAAGTTCACGGGCAGTAAAACAGGCGGCGGTGGGATTCGAACCCACGAATGAGCGATTTGCAATCGCTTCCCTTGGTCCGCTTGGGTACGCCGCCGGAGCGGATTCACTACTGCATATTATCGGCCGGCGGTGGCGGGGTCAATGAGACTTTTCTTTTCATGGCGCGCGGGTGGGTGCACGTCACGTTTGTCGGTGGTGGTAACCTTGTGATCGTGAGGCGTGGAAAACAACCGGGCGGCCTGGCAGGGCGATGTGTTGTTGTTTCATACCAGCCGTGCTACAGTCTCCATCATCCAAAACGTCAATGGAGACATCTCATGACGACACGGTGGACTGTTGTGGCGGCCTTTGTTCTGGCGGGCGCGGTGACGATGGGGTGTTCCCATGCGCCGTTGAATCCAGGCCTGGAACCTACTCCGCCTCAAAGTCGTCCTGATGTGTATCGCAGCCAGGAGCACGGGTACTCGTTCATTCCGCCGGCGTCGTGGGAGTTGGGGGCCAGCGGCGGCATGATTGACGTGATCTACATGAGGCCTGCCGCCGCGCAGCCGGAGGTTTTTCGCGAAAATCTCAACGTCGCGGTGGAAAAACTGCCCCAGGTCCTGACGCTGGATGAGTACGCGCAGGCCGCCCAGGCGATGATGGCCTTGGCATTCCGTGAGTTTGAGGTGGTTTCGCTCACGGACATCGTCATGGGCAACATCCAGGGAAAGCGGCTGGTCTGCACGTACTCTTGGGGCGGCATCGAGCTTTTTGTCCAGTCGGCCTTCTATATCGCCGTGAAGGACCAAAAGGCGTACGTCATGACCTGCGGGTCCACGCCGGAGAATTTCGCGGCATACGAGAAAACGTTCGACGAGTGCGCCAGAACGTTTCGGGTAGAGTAGGCGGGCACATTCGATGTTCAATTTCTTCAAGAAAAAGAAAAAAACTCCTTCGCCTTCCCCGCCTCCTCCCGCCGCGTCGCTGGAAGGGATTGATCTTTACCTCAAGGACATTCCCGGCGCGATCGAACAGGCCGGCGACGACATGCCTCGCGTCGACTGGTCGAAGGTCGCCCAGGCCGTTCGTCCCTATGACGATCATGCCGCCATTGACCTGTTGTGGACAGAGTTGGCCGCCCAATGGCTGGGCATCCTTGGCCGCCATTTCGAGCTCGACGACGAGTACCGTCTCTACGAGGGCAACCATCTGCTGATGCTCAGCGCCGACGAGCCGCAACAGGTCACGGAACTCATGAACGCCGGCGACGTGGCCTGGCAGCGCCTCGACGAGTTGGTCCAACGCACCCCGAAAGAACGCGGCTTCGGCAAGCACGCGGTCCTCGTGCTCGCCGACCAGAACACCTACTACGATTATATCAGCCATTACGATCCCGGCTCGGCCGAGACCTACGGCACTTCCAGCGGCGTGCACATTTCCGAGGGGTATCGGCACACGGTCATCAACGGCGTGCTGCGTTCGCAGGAAGGCACCCTTGTTCACGAGTTGGCCCACACCATGCTGTGCGGGCGCGGTGTTCCCGTATGGGTGGACGAAGGCTTGGCGCAATGGGCGGCGAGCACGGTCGGCTTCAATCAGGGCTGGGGCGGCGGGGGGCCTCGTCTCGACGCCCGCCAGACCCGCATCGTCCGCCGGTACTGGAACGGGAAAGGTGTCGGCACGTTCTGGAGCGGCCAATCGTTTTCGCTTGCCACCTCGCAACGGGCCAGTTACCAGTTGGCGGACGTCCTGTTTCGCAATCTGCTGGGCCATCCATCCCGCCGCGATCGGCTTGGCGAATTCCTTGCCACCGCCACGCACCACGACGCCGGCGATGCCGCATGCCGGACCTGCTTCGGCGTCCCGCTGGCGTTGTTGGTGGAAGAGTTTCTAGGCCCAGGCCCCTGGCAGCCCGCAGCGCCACGGGATCGCAGGCCCTCGCGAGGCGATTCCTGGCCGCCCGGAGCCTCCCCGGTGCCCTCTAGGCCTTCATGATGAAAAAAAACTCGAAATCACAAAAAAACTTGTCGGAAAAGAATTGACATTGCGATTGGCGTCAGTACACTAGCTAAGCTCTATTCCTGTTTGCCCTATGGCGGGGCGGGCGGCGTCGGAGAATGGTTTTATGGTGCAAGACAAGATACGTATTCGTATGGAAGCCTACGATCACCGGGCGCTGGACGCGTCGGCGAAGGAGATCGTGGATCATGCCGAACGGACGGGCGCTCGTGTCCGCGGGCCCATCCCGCTGCCGACACGCGTTGAGCGGTACACCGTGCTTCGCAGCCCGCACGTGGATAAGAAGTCCCGCGAGCAGTTCGAGATGCGGACGCACAAGCGGGTCATCGACATTTACGAACCGACCGTTCGGACGATCGAGGCCCTCAACCGCCTCGTGGTCCCCGCGGGCGTCTTTATCAAGATCAAGGCCTAGGTGCAGTCATGAAGTCGATCCTCGGTAAAAAAATAGGCGTCACGCAGGTCTACGACGACGCCGGCGTGCTCCAGCAGGTGACGGTCGTGCAGGCCGGCCCGTGCCGCGTGCTTCAGGTCAAGACCCCGGACGTGGACGGCTATCATGCCGTTCAGTTGGGTTTCGGCGAGGCGAAGGCGTCACAGGCCCGGCTGCCGGAGATCGGTCATGCCGCCAAAGTCGGCGCCAGGCCGTCGCGGTTCGTCCGCGAGGTGCGTCTCCAGGCCGCCGCCGACGGCGTGGAAGCGGGCCAGCAGGTCACGCTGGAGATTTTCGACGGCGTGTATGCGGTGGACGTGATCGGCACGAACAAGGGCAAAGGTTTCGCCGGCGGCATGAAGCGTTGGCACTTTGCCGGTCAGCCGATGAGCCACGGCACCGAACGCAAGCACCGCAGCCCGGGCGCCATCGCAGGCCACGGCACCAACCGTGGTTTCGGCGGCGACATCAAGAAGGGCAAAAAGATGGCCGGCCACATGGGCGACGCCCGTGTCACCAGCCGAAACCATCGAATCATCAAGATTGACAAAGACAACAACCTCCTGTTGGTCAAGGGCAGCGTTCCCGGAGCCAAAGGAGGTTTCGTTTTTATCCGCGCCAGCAAGAAGTTGGCGCCCCAGCCCAAGGCGGCCCCGGTGTCCAAGAAGGGCGCGATGAAGGCGGGCAAGAAGTAGGGTAAACCGCGGGAATAATCGTTGCCGGATTGTTCTTGCCAGGTTTTCCGGTGTGTAGTACACTCACGGTTTCGCGAAAATTCGCGGAATTTGCGGCCGGGCCAGTGGGCCTGGAGATAGTCGAACCAGGATACGAACATGTTGGAAGTCCCCGTATACAACACAGAAGGCCAGCAGGTCGACACGGTGCAGGTCGACGAGGCCTTGTTCGGCGGTGAAGTGAACATTTCACTGCTCAAGCAGGCGTTGACGACGTACCACGCCAACCGCCGGCAGGGCACGGTCGGGACGAAGAGCCGAGGCATGATCGAAGGCTCGACGCGGAAGCTCTTCAAGCAGAAGGGCACGGGCAACGCCCGCCGCGGCGCGGTCCGCTCGCCGGTGATGAAGGGCGGCGGCGTCACGTTCGCCAAGGGCCCGGTGCGCGACTTCCGAAAGACCTTCCCGAAAAAGATGCGACAGGCCGCCGTGGACTCCGCTCTGTTGGCCAAAATGCAGGACAACAGCCTGATGGTCGTCAAAGGCCTCAAAGCCGACGCCCCGAAAACCAAAACGATGGTGTCGGTCCTCCGCAATCTCAAGATCAATCGCCGCTGCCTGCTGACCCTGGCGGCCCCCGATAAAAATATCTACCTCAGTTCCCGCAATATTTCCGACTTGGCCGTCTGCCCGCTGGCCGAGTTGAACGCGTGGGACATCCTCACCCGCCCCAAGATGCTCCTGACCGACGACGCGATGCAGGCCATCATGGCGCGCAAGCAGGAGGCCGCCAAGTGAAAAACGATATCTATGCCGTGTTGATCCGCCCGCTGGTGACGGAAAAGGGCACGAAGCTCTCCCAGACCCGCCACGCGTTCTCGTTCCAGGTGAATCCCAACGCGAACAAGGCGCAGATCAAGCAGGCCGTCGAGAAGATTTACAACGTCCGCGTGCTGGAAGTCCGCACCGCCAACCGTAAGGGCAAACCCCGCCGTGCCGGCTATCGCTGGAGCGAGACGTCGCAGTGGAAAAAAGCCGTTGTCGTCCTTCACCCGGATCACAACATCGACCTGTTCTAAAAGACGACCGAGACAGTCATGATTAAAATCTACAAAAAAACGAGTCCGGGCCGACGATTCAGCTCCGTGCTCATCCGCGAAGACGTGACGACGGATAAGCCGGAAAAATCGCTGCTCCGTCCGCTGAAGAGGCGCGGTGGCCGAAACCACCTGGGCGTCATCACCGTGCGACATCGCGGCGGCGGTGCGAAAAAGATGTACCGCGTGATCGACTTCAAACGCAACAAGGACGGGCAGGCCGCCACCGTCAAGACGATTGAATACGATCCCAACCGCAACTGCAATATCGCTCTGGTCCAGTATGAGGACGGCGAGAAACGATACATCCTTGCCCCGCAAGGGCTGAAAATCGATCAGAAAATCTATAACGGCGAGACGGCCGAGCCTCGTATGGGCAACTGCCTGCCGCTGAGCAAAATCCCGGCCGGCTTGGAAATCCACAACGTCGAGCTGCGTCCGGGGCAGGGCGGCAAACTGGTCCGCTCCGCCGGTGGTGTCGCCCGATTGGCCGCCAAAGACGGCAAGCACGCCCACCTGGTGATGCCCTCCGGCGAAATGCGCATGGTGAACGTCAAGTGCCGCGCGACGATCGGGCAGTTGAGCAACATCGACTACGCGTCGATCCGCTGGGGCAAAGCAGGCCGAAAACGCCATCTGGGCATCCGCCCGACGGTCCGCGGCTCGGCGATGAACCCGCACGCTCACCCGATGGGCGGCGGCGAAGGCCGACGAAGCGGTGGTCGTCACCCGGTCAGCCCGTGGGGTCAGCTCGCCAAGGGCGGCAAGACCCGCAAGCGTCGCAACACGAATAACAAGATGATCCTGCGGCGTCGCCGCAACGTCCGCACAGGCCAGTTGGTGCTGTAAGAGGAAATTAGAGCATGACTCGAAGCACGAAAAAAGGCCCTTACGTGGATGAAAAGCTCTATCGTAAGGTGCAGAAGAACATTCAGACCGGCAGCCGCGAACCGATCAAGACGTGGGCGCGGGCCAGCACGATCGTGCCGGAGATGTTGGGCTATACGTTTATGGTCCACAACGGCAAGCTGTTTCACAAGGTGTTCGTGACGGAAGATATGGTCGGTCACAAACTGGGCGAGTTCAGCCCGACGCGCGTCTTCCGCGGCCACAGCGGCGGGAAGAAGGAAGCCGCTTCGAAGTAAATGAAGGTGTCTCATGGCATGGCGAGCAACATATAAGTACGCACGTGGCAGCGCCCGTAAGGCCCGTTGGATGGTCGATATGATCCGAGGCCGAGCGGTGCAGGATGCCCTGAACATTCTGAAGTTCACGCCGAATCTGGCGGCGACGCAGGTCCGCAAGGTGCTGACGTCGGCCGTGGCCAACGCCAACGAAGCCGAGGCCAAGGTCGAAAGCCTGGTCGTCCAGGAGGCGTTCGTGAATGACGGGCCCGTGATGAAGCGGTTCCACCCCAAGGACCGCGGCCGGGCGCACTCGATTCTCAAGCGAACCAGCCACATTACCGTGGTGGTCGAAGAGGCGTAACGAAGGACACTATGGGTCAAAAAGTAAATCCCACTGGTTTTCGCACAGGCGTGACGATCGGCTGGAAGAGCCGTTGGTTTGCCCCCAAGGCCAACTACGGCGAATTCCTGGTCGAGGATGAAAAAATCCGCCGTTTCGTCGACGACAAACTCAGCCGCCAACCCCCGCACGCGGCCATCAGCTGCGTCGAGATCGAGCGGACCCGCGAGGAAGTGAAGGTTCTTCTCAAGACCGCCAGGCCTGGCTTGGTCATCGGCCCCAAGGGCGCCGAAGTGGACAAGCTCAAGGGCCATCTTGAGGACCTCACCAACCGCCGCGTGAGCATCAATATTCTTGAGATCAAGAATCCTGATATCGACGCGCGTCTGGTGGCCGAGAATATCGCCGAGCAGCTCAAGCGTCGCGCGAGTTTCCGTCGGACGCTCAAGCAGCGGGCCGACGCGGCGATGCAGGCCGGCGCCAAGGGCGTGAAGATCCAGGTGTCAGGCCGGCTGGGCGGGGCGGAGATGAGTCGCACCGAGCAGATTATTCTGGGCAGCATTCCGCTGCACACGCTGGAAGCGGACGTGGATTTTGGCTTCGTGCCGGCCTTCACGACATACGGCGTGATCGGCTGCAAGGTGTGGGTGTATCGCGGGATGTTCGGCGAGACGCCGAGCGAGGAAGAGCAGGCCGCTGCGGCGGCGATGACGCGGGCGCGTCGTCGTCGCGAGCGTGGCGGCCCGGGCGGCGGTCCTGGTGGCGGCGGTGGTGACCGTCGCGGTGGTGGCCGAGGCGGGCGTGACGATCGTCGTCCGACGGTCGAGGGCGGCGCGTCCAGGCCCGGCGGCAGCCGGCTTGGCAGCCTCAAGCAGCAACCGCAGCAGGCCCCGCAGGCGGCCCCGGAAGAGCCGTCGCAGCCGCAATAACGCGTCCGTCGCGGCGGAATGGAATGGATGTAAACCGCAGTGTTGTTGTAACGCAGAGTTTATTGACGGGTGAGACCCCCGTGTTACGGATAAGACAGGTGCCCTTATGGCGATGATGCCAAAACGAATCAAGTACCGTAAGATGCAGCGTGGCAAGATGCCCGGCATGGCCACGCGAGGCAATACGGTTTCTTACGGTGAATACGGCCTCCAGAGCATGATGGCGGCATGGATTTCCGGCAAGCATCTGGAAGCCGGTCGCGTGGCGGCGACGCACTTCCTGCACCGCGAAGGCCGCGTGTATATTCGCGTCTTCCCGGACAAACCGATCTCCGCCAAGCCGCTGGAAGTCCGCATGGGCACCGGCAAGGGCGAGACGGACGACTGGGTGGTTCCGATCAAGCCGGGCACGATTCTGTTCGAGGTGGGCGGCGTGGATGAAGCCACCGCCAAGGGCGCGCTGCGTCGCATCGCGGCCAAGATGCCCGTGAAATGCCGCCTGATTCACCGACGACATGGCCACTAAAGGCCGAAGGATTGCAAGCGATGAAGATCAGTGAAATACGAAACTTGTCTGACGACGAGTTGCAGATCGAGATGGATCGGCTTCGCCGGCACCTCTTCGACCTTCGGTCGCAGTCGGTGACGGAGAAGCTGGAGAATCCGACGCAGATCGGCAAGGCGCGTCGGGATGTGGCGAGAATTTTGACGGTCAAGCGTCAGCGTGAGCTGGCCGCCCAGAAATAGCGAGTGGTTTCGATGGAAAACGCACAGACGACCCCGCAGACCCAGGAACAGGAAGCGCATCGCCCCCGCCGGACGGGACTGGTGACGTCGGCTTCGGGCAACAAGACGATCCGCGTGCTGGTGGAATCGCAGGTACAACACCCGATGTACGGCAAGTACCTTCTCCGCCGGACGAAGCTGGCCGCCCACGATCCGGCCAATGAGGCCAAGAAGGGCGACACGGTGGAGATCATCACCTGCCGCCGGATCAGCAAGATGAAGAGCTGGCGTCTGGTGCGGGTGGTCAAGAAGGCGACCATCTCCTCGCAGGCCAAAGCGGAACGAGGTTAAGCCGTGATACAACAGGAAACCAGGTTAGACTGTGCCGACAATACCGGCGCCAACGAGCTGTACTGCATCAAGGTGCTGGGCGGCTCGACCCGCGCGGGCGGCTTTTACCGCCGCACGGCCAGTTTGGGCGACGTGATCATCTGTTCGGTGAAGAAGGCCGTTCCCGACGGCACGGTGAAGTCCGGCGACGTGGTTCGCTGCGTCATCGTGCGGACGGCGAACCCGGTCCGTCGGGCCGACGGCAGTTATGTGCGGTTCGACCGTTCGGCGGCCGTCATTATCGACGAGAACGGCAACCCGCGAGGCACCCGCATTTTCGGCGCGGTCGCCCGCGAGTTGCGAGAGAACTTCATGAAGATCGTCTCGCTGGCGTCGGAGGTGGTGTAATTATGTCGATACACGTGAAAAAAGGCGACATCGTCGTGGTGCTCGCCGGCGACGACAAAGGCAAGACCGGCGAAGTCATCAGCGTTTATCCGCGTGACAGCAAGGTGTTGGTGCAGGGCGTCAATCGCGTCTTCAAGCACCTCAAGCCATCGCGGCAGCATCCTCGCGGCGGACGCATTCAGAAGGAGATGCCCATTCACATCTCCAACGTGTTGCCCTTGGACCCCAAGACCAGCAAACCCACGCGAGTGGCGTTTCGGACCAATGAGGACGGCGTGAAGGAACGCGTGGCCAAGAGATCCGGCCAGGTTCTGGGCTCCGTCAAGAAGAAGTAAGGTGCAGGTATGGCGATTCCACGCATGTTAGAGAAATATCGCACCGAAGTGGTGCCTGCCCTGGTGCAGCATTTTGGGATGAAGAATCCCAACGCGGTGCCTCGGCTGAAGAAGATCGTGATTTCGATGGGCATCGGCACGGCGCACGAGGACAAGGCCAAGTTGGAGGCCTGCACGGCGCAGTTGACGCAGATCGCCGGCCAGAAGCCGGTGGAGACGCTCAGCCGGGTCGCGATCAGCAACTTCAAGCTCCGCAAGGGGATGAAGGTTGGGTTGAAGGTGACGCTTCGCGGCGCGCGGATGTGGGAGTTTTTCGATCGTCTGGTGACGCTGGCGATTCCTCGTGTGAAGGACTTCCGCGGGTTGAATGCCAACGGGTTCGACGGTCGCGGCAGTTACAACATGGGTCTCTCCGAGCAGAGTGTGTTCCCGGAGATCGACCCGGCCAGTGTGACGTTTACCCAGGGCATGAACATCGCGATGCAGACGGACGCGTCGAGCGATGAAGAGGCGCGTCAGATGCTGACGTTGCTGGGCATGCCGTTCAGGAAGGATTAAGTATGGCCACCACGGGTCAAGTGAACAAAGCCCAGCGGGCTCCGAAATTTTCGTCGCGGTTGGTCCGGCGTTGCCAGTTGTGCGGCCGGCCTCGCGCGGTGTATCGCAAGTTCCGCGTGTGCCGTATTTGTTTGCGGAATCTGGCGCACACGGGTAGTATCCCTGGGCTTAAGAAGGCTAGCTGGTAAGAGGAAGAAGCATGAGTCTGTCCGATCCCATTGCCGACATGCTGACGCGTATCCGTAACGGTCTTCGAGCCCGCAAGGACGCCGTGAACGTCCGGGCCTCCGGCATCTGCGAAGGAATGCTTCGCGTGATGAAGGAGGAGGGGTACATCAAGGACTACACACGGATGGAAGATGACAAGCAGGACATGCTGCGGGTGTACCTCAAGTACGGCCCGGCGGGCGAGGACGTGGTCAACGCGATTGACCGCGTGAGCAAGCCCGGCTGTCGCGTGTACGAGGGTGTGAAAGCGCTGCCGAGGCCTTTGAACGGCCTGGGCATCTCGATCATCTCGACGCCGCAGGGAGTTCTGAGCGACCGTCAATGCCGCGAGCGCAACGTCGGCGGCGAAGTGCTCTGTACGATTTATTAAGAGGAAGTCCGATGTCGCGAATTGGAAAAAAACCGGTTCCTATTCCCGCGGGCGTGAAGGTGTCCGTCGCGGGAACGGCGCTGAGCGTCGAGGGCCCGAAGGGAAAGCTGAGTTGGTCGCACGGCCCCGGCCTGACGGCCAGCGTGGACACCGCCGCCAAGGCGGTGGTCATCGCGCGGTCGAACGAAGAACGCCAGACGCGAAGCCTTCACGGCACGGCCCGGAGCATCCTGTCGAACATGATCGAAGGGTGCCTCAACGGGTACGTCAAGGCGTTGGAAGTGTACGGCGTGGGTTACGGCGTGTCGATGGCCGGGACGAAGCTGACGCTGCTGGTCGGCAAGAGTCACCCGGTGGTCTTCGACATTCCGACGGGCTTGAAGGTGGAAGTTCAGGTTCCGCAGGCCCGCGGCGAGACGGAACCGGCGAAGTTCACGATCAGCGGCGTGGACAAGCAGTTGGTAGGCGAGTTTTCCGCGATGGTCCGCCGGTCGCGCAAGCCCGAGCCGTACAAGGGCAAAGGCGTGCGATTCGCGGGCGAATACGTCCGTCGCAAGGTCGGCAAGGCCTTCGCGGGCGCCGGCAGCGGCTGATCCCGCCAGGCGCGTAGTCCGTTGGTTTATGACAGGCCGCGTCGTGGTGGGTCCGTGGACCCTTACGCCAGTGACCCTGGCGGGTTGAACGTCCGCCACACAGCATCAAGGCAAAACGAATATGAAGCCGATTATCAAGAAGCAGGTACAGCGAGAGCGGCGTAAGCGTCGCGTGCGGAAGAACGTCATCGGGACGCCGGAGCGTCCGCGGCTGACGGTATTCCGCAGCCATAAGAACATCTACGCCCAGATCATCGACGACTCGATGGGGGCGACACTGGTGGCCTCCAGCACGATGGAGAAGGCCTCCCGTGGCCAACTCAACGGCGCGTCGGGCGGTAACAAGGCCGCCGCGATGGTCGTGGGGTCCAGCCTGGCGGCCAAGGCGGTGGAGAAGGGCATCCGTAAGGTCGTCTTCGACCGCAACGGCTACCCGTTCCACGGCCGAATCAAGGACTTGGCCGAGGCGGCGCGCAAGGGCGGCCTCGAGTTTTAGACGATACAGGAGCGCACGTGGCATATAAGACGGAACAACAGGCGGATTTCGGTGACGACAAGCCGCTCGAAGACAGCGTGATTCAGATTTACCGTTGCGCCAAGGTGGTCAAGGGTGGCCGACGGTTCAGCTTCGCCGCCCTGGTGGTCGTTGGCGACCGCAACGGGACGGTGGGTCTGGGCTACGGCAAGGCCAACGAAGTCCCCGATGCCGTGACCAAGGGCATCGCCGACGCGAAGAAAAATCTCGTGAAGGTGATCGTTCGCGGCAACACGATTCCGCACCTCGGTCAGGGCCAGTGCGGCGCGTCGAAGGTGGTCATGCTCCCGGCCAGCGAAGGCACGGGCGTGATCGCGGGCAAGAAGCTTCGGCCGCTGCTCCAGTTGGCTGGCATCAAGGACGTGCTGACCAAGGCGTACGGTTCGACGAGTCCGAAGAACCTGCTCAAGGCCGGTCTGGACGCCCTGCGTCACATGCGAAGCCCGGAGACGGTGGCGTCGCTGCGAGGAGTGAATCCGAAATGAAATTGGACGATATTACCAGCAAGGCCGGCAAGTTTCCCAAGCACAAAAGGCTGGGGCGCGGCACGGGCAGCGGGCAGGGCAAAACGTCAGGCCGCGGCACCAAGGGTCGAGGCGCCCGCGCTGGCGCGAGTTTCCGCTGGGGCTATGAGGGCGGGTCGAATCCGATCATCGCCCGAAGCCCGAAACGCGGCTTCAACAATTTCCACTTCCGCGTCGAGTATCAGCCGGTGAACCTCAGCGATCTGGAACAGTTCGCCTCGGGGTCGACGGTTGACGCCGCCGCATTGAAGAAGGCCCATCTTATCGGCGACGCAACGCAGCCGGTGAAGATTCTGGGCAACGGCACGCTGACGAAGAGTTTGACGGTGGTGGCCTCGTGCTTCTCGAAGTCCGCGGCGGCGAAGATCGCTGCCGCCGGCGGCAAGGCCGATGGGCCGATTCCGGCGTTGGTCAAGGAAGCGGCCTTGGCGAAGAAGGCGGAAATCGCCGCGGCGAAGAAGGCCGCCGATGACGCGAAAAAGGCCGCCGACGCTGCCGCGAAGGCCCTTGAGGCGGAGTCGAAGGCCGCCAAGCCCAAGAAGGGCAAGGACGAAGCCAAACCCAAGAAGTCGGAGTCGGACAAGGCGTAGGCCTTGCCACTCTATTAGAGTGAGCCCGTTATGGCATTTAGGATTTTCCAAGCAGCTGTCGGTGTGATACTGGGAGCCCTGTCGCTTTGGCTGATCGGGTCGGCTGTGGCTTCGCTTTCCCATATCAACCGCGCGTCGGAATACGTCCTGCCGGCTACCCACATTGCCGGCGCGCTGCTCATCATGGGCATCTACTACTGGGCCCTGTGGAGTCCGTCACGCGTCAAGAAGGTGATGGAGGACATCTTCTCCATCCCCGAACTGCTCAGAAAACTGGCGTTTACGCTGGCGTTGCTGTGTATTTACCGTATCGGGTGGCACATCACGCTGCCGGGCGTGGATGTTGCGGCGTTGCAGCAGCAGCACTCCACCGACAGCGATTTCGGCACGGCGTTGGCGTTTTTCGGCATGTTTACCGGCGGCAACTTGCAGCAGGCGACGTTGTTCGGCTTGGGCATCATGCCGTATATTTCGGCGTCGATTATTTTCCAGCTTCTCGCCACGGTCGTTCCCGCCCTTCGCAAGCTTCAGAAGGAAGGCCCGGCCGGGTATAAAAAGATACAGGAATATACCCGCTACGCCACCGTGTTTCTCTGCGTGATCCAGGCGATGTTCTGGGTGATGCAGATGCGTCCCGACGCGTCGGGCGCCGACGGGTTGTTTTATCAACACGCACAGACGGCGGGGATTTTCATCGTCTGCGTGGTTGGACTGACGGCCGGCACGATGTTCATGATGTGGCTGGGCGAGCAGATTGACGAATACGGCATCGGCAACGGCATCAGCTTGATCATCATGGCGGGCATCGTGGCCCGGCTGCCGTGGGCCGTCGATAAGGTCATCGAGCAGTCCACGTTCAGTCTGGCGGCGGAAGAGGGCACAATAGGCCCGACCAAGTTGCTGATTCTCGTTGTCGGCTTCCTGGTTGTCGTGAGCGGCGCGATCCTGATTACCCAGGGCCAGCGGCGAATTCCGATCCAGCAGGCCAAGCAGACGCGAGGCCGACGCGTATACGGCGGGCAGAGGCAGTATCTGCCGTTGCGAGTCAACCACGGCGGCGTCATGCCGATCATCTTCGCCTCGGCGCTGATGATGTTCCCGATGGCCATCAGCGGGTGGGCGGCGAGGAACTGGCGAAACAGTTTCACCGAGGCGATGCAAAGTGCGTTCAACTACGGCAGCTACATCTACTGTGTCGTGGAAGTGGCGTTGATCTTCTTCTTCGCGTACTTCTGGACGACGGTGCAGTTCCGGCCGAAGGAAATGGCAGAGCAGTTGCGTGATCACGGTCACTTCATTCCCGGCCTGCGTCCCGGCAAGCGGACGGCGGATTATCTCGAACGCGTGATGGAGCGGATCACGTACTGCGGTGCGGCCTTCCTGGCAGCGATCGCGGTGATTCCGCAGGCTGTGCACTCCTGGCTGCATATTGACTTCCAGGTCTCGCAGTTCCTTGGCGGCACGGGCCTGCTGATCGTGGTGAGCGTTGCGTTGGATCTGGTTCAGCGTATCGAGTCGAACCTAGTGATGCGAAACTATGGCGGCTTCCTCGGCGGCAGCACGAGGATCAAGGGAGCCTACAGACAATGAGAATCGTCTTGATGGGCCCCCCCGGTGCGGGCAAAGGAACACAGGCCAAGCGGCTGATGGATCAATTCCAGATGGCGCATCTCAGCAGCGGCGATATTTTCCGCGCGGAGAAGGCCTCCGGCAGCGAGCTGGGAAAAAAGTTGGCCGAGTACATGAACGCGGGCGCGCTGGTTCCCGACGAGATCGTCGTGAGCGTGATGGCCAAGGCGATCACGGAGAATCGTTCCGGCGGCGGGCTGCTGCTGGACGGTTTTCCGCGGACGGTTCCGCAGGCACAGGCGCTCGACGAGCAACTGGCGGCGGCGGGCAAACCGCTCGACGCGGTGGCTGTGATTACCGCCAACGATGAGATTATCGTCACGCGAATCACGGGCCGATGGACGTGCGGCCAGTGTGGGCGGATTTATCACGTGACGTCGCTGCCGTCGAAAACGGCTGGCGTGTGCGACGACGACGGCGCCGCCTTGACGCAACGAAGCGACGACAAGGAAGAGGTTGTCCGCTCCCGGCTGGCGGCGTATTACAAACAGACCGAGCCGGTGATTGCGTACTACCGGCAGCGTCAGGCGAACGTGATCGAGGTCGACGGCATGCAGGTGCCCGACGCGGTGGCCGCTCAGATGGGCCAGGCCCTTGAGGAACTTTCCGGCAAGTAGGTCGGTGCGTAGGGTATGACGATGGCCTGGAACAGGATCCGCATCAAGACGCCGCAAGAGATCGAGAAGATGCGGCAGGCTGGCCGAATTGTGCGGCAGGTGCTGACCCGTCTTGGCGAGATGGTCGCGCCGGGCATGACGACGGGCGAGATGGATCGCGAAGCCGAACGGCTGTGCCACGCGATGGGCGCGCAGTGCCTCTTCAAGGGCGTGCCGGGCCGAGGCAAGGCCGGTCCGTTCCCTGGGAATATCTGTGCGTCGATCAACGAACAGTTGGTGCATGGGATTCCAGGCAGGACGGCGCTTCGCGAGGGCGACATCATCAGCGTGGATTTCGGCGTGCGGCTGAATTCCTGGTGCGGCGACGCGGCCATGACGTACTGCGTCGGGCACATTCGGCCCGAGGTGGCGCACCTGGTCGAGGTGACGCGTCGGACGTTGGATATGGCGGTGGCGTTGTCAGCCCCCGGCGAGCGGTGGAGCAACATCGCCCGCGCGATGCAGCGATACGTGGAAGGCGAGAATTATTCGGTGGTCCGGGATTTTGTCGGGCACGGGATCGGAACCGAGATGTGGGAAGATCCAAAAGTTCCGAATTTTTTCTCGCGTGAACTCGAGGCTCACGATATCCTTCTTGAGCCTGGGATGGTTCTGGCGGTTGAGCCGATGGTGAACATGGGTTCTCCGCATGTGAAATACGCCGAGGACGGATGGACGGTCGTGACGAAGGACGGGCAGCCATGTGCCCACTTCGAACACACGATCGCGATCACCCGGACGGGCGTGGATGTGTTGACGGCGTAGTGTTGTAGACGGTCGGTGACGGCCGGCGACTCATAGAGGTTTGCGATGAAAGTCAGAAGTTCGGTGAAACGAATTTGCGAGAATTGCAAGATTGTCCGCCGCCAAGGCGTGGTGCGGGTGATTTGCACGAATCCCAAGCATAAGCAGCGGCAGGGTTAGCCGCCAAGGAGACGTACATGCCCCGCGTGGCAGGTATTGACATTCCCAACGATAAGCCAACGATCGTCTCGCTCCAGTATATTTACGGGGTCGGGCCGAAAGTGGCTGCGGACGTTTGCGAGAAGCTCAAGATCAACCCGATGGCCCGCGCCAAGGAGTTGACGGAAGAGCAGTTGTCCAAGATCGCGCAGATTCTGGACACGGAGTACACGATCGAAGGGCAACTCCGCCGCCAGATCGCGCAGAGTATCTCTCGGTTGAAAGATATCGGCGCGTATCGCGGGATGCGGCATCGTCGAGGCCTGCCCGTTCGCGGGCAGCGCACCAAGACGAACGCCCGCACGCGGAAGGGTCCCCGTAAGACAGTGGCCGGCAAGAAGTCGGTGAAGGAGATGCGGTAATGAGTCAGGCACCATCCCCGGCCCCCCAGCAGCCCGCCGCTCCGGCTGCCGCCCCGGCGGCAGGCGGTTCGAAGAAGAAAATGCGTCGCAGCGTGGCGCGTGGCATCGTCCACGTCAAGGCGACGTTCAACAACACGCTCGTGACGATCACCGACTCCAACGGCGACGTTCTGGTCCGCGAGTCCGCCGGCACGAGCGGGTTCAAGGGCAGCCGAAAGAGCACGCCCTTCGCCGCGACCCGCGCCGCGGAATCCGCCGCCGGCAAAGCTCGCAAGATGGGACTGCTGGAAGTGGAAGTCCGCGTCAAAGGCCCCGGCAGCGGCCGCGAAAGCGCCGTTACCGCCCTCCAGGCGGCCGGGCTGAAAATTATTTCCATCGAAGACATCACGCCGATACCGCACAACGGTTGTCGGCCTCGCAAGAAACGCCGCGTGTGACGTGACGCGGGCGTCTCGCCCGCGTTGTGTGTTCCATTGATTTTGTCAATGGGAAGCGGCAAGGCGACACGGTTGTTCCGTTCGCCAGACGCGGACGAGTCGTCCGCAAGGCACGAGGGCGAGACGCCCTTGCCACGTTGCGCGGGCCAGCGGCCGCACAACACGATGGGCTGAGAGGACGCTGTGATCCCGCAACGTCCAGACAGACCCGAAAACACAGGCCGCGAGGGCTGTTGATTGACAGCGGCCTCGCCAGGAAAACGATAGGAGTGTAGGACCTATGGGACGTTACACGGGACCGGTGTGTCGGCTTTGCCGGCGCGAAGGCATGAAATTGATGTTCAAGGGCGCCCGCTGCGAGACAGCCAAGTGCCCGATGGAACGTCAGAACCGTCAGTTTCCGCCGGGGCAGCACAACTGGCGTCGCGGTCGGGGCAGCGAGTACGGCATCCGCCTCCGCGAGAAACAGAAAGTCAAACGCTATTACGGGATTTTCGAGTCGCAGTTCATCAAGTATTTCCAGGAAGCCGAACGCGGCAAGAGCAACACCGGCGCGTCGCTGCTGATCCTGATGGAACGTCGCCTGGACAACGTGATTTACAAGCTCGGCTGGGCGCCGTCCCGACCCGCCGCCCGCGCGACCGTGGCCCATGGCCACATCTGCGTCAACGGCAGGCCGGTGGACCGCAGCAGCTACCTGGTCCGCATCGGTGACAAAATCACCGTCAAGGACAACGAGCGTTCCAAGAAGCTCATCAAGGCCCGCCTGGATGAACTGGGCGATCCTCACGTGCAGAACTGGATGCGAATGGAAGCCGCCAAGTTGACGGCGGACATCGTTGCGATGCCCACCCGGGACGACGTGATGATCCCGGTGGAAGAGCAGATGATCGTCGAACTCTTGAGCCAGTAAGTCCGTGGACGTGGCGTCGGGGCCAATTGGCCTCGCGGGTAGAACAGAAATCCTTAGTCAGTCCGTGTAACGGACGGAGGCAAGGCAATGCGAATCAGGTGGCGCGGCCTGGAGTTGCCCAATCGGGTGATCAGCGATCCGGCAGTATCCACGCCCACATACGGCAAGTTCACGGTGGAGCCGTTCGAGCGTGGTTTCGGTATTACGGTCGGCAATGCACTGCGTCGAATCCTGCTCAGCTCCCTCGAAGGAGCGGCGGTTACGAGCGTGAAAATTGCCGGCGTGTCCCATGAATTTATGTCCATCCCCGGCGTGCTGGAAGACGTGACGGACATCATCCTGAACGTCAAGACTCTGGTCGTCAAGAGTCATGCCGAGGGCGAGAAGACGATCCGTCTGCGAAGCACCGCCAAGGGCCCGGTGACGGCCGGCATGATTGAGACGGATCCGTCCGTCGAGGTCGTCAACAAGGACCTCGTACTGGCGACGCTGACCGACAACGTGCCGTTCGAGATGGAATTGACGGTTGACGGCGGCCGCGGGTACGTGACGGCCGAGGAAATGACCCAGGCCGACGCGGACCAGGAACTCGGCCGCATCGTCGTCGACGCGTCGTTCTCGCCGGTGACACGCGTGCGGTATCGCACCGAGGACACGCGCGTCGGGCAGAAGGTCAACTACGACCGCCTCGTGCTGGAAGTCTGGACCAACGGCACGCTCACACCGGAAATGGCGATGGTGGAAGCGGCCAAGATTCTCCGCAAACATCTCAATCCGTTCGTCCAGTATTTCGAATTGGGCGAGCAGGTTGTCGAGTCGATCGCGACCGAAACCGTGATCGAGGTGAACGACGAGCTTCAGCAGAAGTTCTCGATGAGCGTTCACGAACTGGAACTGAGCGTTCGCGCGAACAACTGCCTGGAAGCGGCCAAGATCGAGACGGTCGGGCAACTGGCGGGCATGAACGAGAGCGAACTGCTGAAGATTCGCAGTTTCGGCAAGACGTCGCTGCGTGAGGTCAAGCGGAAATTGCAGGATCTGGGCCTGTCGCTCGGCATGAGCGTGCCGGCGTAACGTATGAGGAAACCCGTGGTCCCGGGTTCCCTGGGATCGACAGAGAAGAAAAGGTTGCAGTTATGCGTCATTGTAATGCAGGAAAACAACTCAGCCGAAGCACGTCGCACCGTAAGGCGTTGCGTCGGAACATGGCCGCGTCGCTGATTCAGCACGGCGCGATCCGCACGACCGAGGTGAAGGCCAAGGAACTGCGGGGCTTTGTGGAGAAACTGATCACGGTGGCCAAGAAGGGCACGCTGCACGCCCGTCGGCAGGTGATCTCCACGTTGAATGATCGGCTGATGGCTGACGACAAGGGCGAGATTCTCGACAAGACCGTCGTGCAGAAGCTTTTCGACGAAGTGGCGCCGAGCTACTCCGGTCGGCAGGGTGGCTACACGCGGATCATTCACCTGGCCGAACGCCGCATCGGCGATGCCGGCAGGCAGGTGATGCTCCAACTGGTCGAGCCGACCAAGGCCGTCGACAATTCGCCCGCCACCACAAGCCGCCGCCGCGCCCGTACCGCCCAGCGGAAGGCCCTCATCGGCAAGAGCGCCAAGGCGATCCCGGTCGCCAAGGCCGAAGTCAAAGCCGAACCCAAGGCCGAGACCGCCCCAACTGACGCCGGCGAAACCAAGAGCGAGTAGCCGCCGCGAGTTGCCAGCCGTTGTGCAAAGAATCGAAAAGCCCGGCCCCCTATCAAGGGACCGGGCTTTTTTCGCGCCAACACGCGACGTGACGCTGCTGCTGCGGCGGAGGAGATATCAGGTAAGCCGGCGGCGGAACATCCAGGATGCCGTGGTCAGCGCGACGGTAGCGATGACGGCCAATGGCCAGAGTTCGTGGATGAGTTCGTCGATGCCCACACCTTCGAGGTAGACCCGCTGGGCCATGGTGATGGCGTATCGCAGCGGGTTGGCGTAGGTGAAATATTGCAGCAGCCGCGGCATGTTGGTGATGGGCGTGGTCAGGCCCGACAGCAGCGTGAAGGGCATGATCAGGACGAACGAGTAGAGCATCGCCTGCTGCATCGTCGCGGCGAAGGACGACACGGCCAGTCCCAGTCCGACGGCCGCTAGCAGGAACGGAATCAGCCCGGCGTACAGCACGATAAACGAGCCGGCGAACGGAATGTGAAACCACAACTGCGCCACCAGCAGAATCGTCGTCGCCTGCGTCAGGCCGATCAGCATCGCCGGCACCGCCTTGCCCACCATGATCTCCGCCGGGCGAAACGGCGTTACCAGCAGTTGATCGAACGTGCCCTGTTCCCGCTCTCGCGCGACCGACATGGCCGTCAGAACCAACGCCTGGAGCATCGTCAGCGTGCCGACGAGGCCGGGGATCATGTTCCATCGCGTGACGAGATTGGGATTGAACCACGACCGCGTGGTGACACGCACGGGCGGGTCGGCGAGGTTGTGCGATTGCCGCCAGTCGGCGTTGAACGTCTCGACGATGGCCGACACATAGCCGCTCGCCGTGCCGGCGGTGTTGGAATTTCTGCCGTCGGCAATCACCTGGATGTCCGCCGGCAGGCCCGCCTCGAGGCGACGCTGGAAGTCCGGGCCTATCCGAACCACCAGCAGCGCTCGGCGGGCGTCGATCATCTCCTGAATGTCGCCCGAGCGCTCCAGATTGGCGACGCGCTGGAACACGCCCGTGCCGTCAAGCCGGGCCAGCAGATCGTGCGAAGCCGCGCCGCGGTCCTGGTCCAGCACGGCGTAGGGCACGTGGGTGAGGTCGTAGCTGGCCGCGTATCCGAAAAGCATGCACTGAAGAATTGGCGGCAGAAACAAACTCGTCCGCGTTCGCGGGTCCTTCAGGACGGCGAGCAACTCCTTGCGAATCAAGGCCAGGATACGACGGAGGGCGTCGAACACGCGGTTGTCCTTTCGATGTCGTTTTGTGTTTGTCAGGTTTTTCGCGAAGGAACGTAAAAAGCCACTAACCACAAGCCACAAGCCACTAGGTATGGACAAGTAGGCCGTAAATCACACGATTTTGTTCGGCAGTAGTGGTCCATCCATTTCCGCTTTCGTTGCCATTCGCCGTCGACGTTCCCCTAGTGGCTAGTGGTCCGTCAATCGTGAACGGATGGCTTGGCCACGGGCTTGGCCTCTTTGCGCTGTTGGGATTCCAACAGCGCAAAGAGGCCAAGCCCGTGGAAACGGTTCCACGAACCCATCAAAACACGGCGGATGGTCCACTAGTGGCTTTTTACGCCGGGAATGTCGAGGACAAATTTACGCCAGTTTTTTCCTCGTCACCCCGCGCGTCAGAATCAACAGCACCACCGCCATGCCCGCCAGGGCCGCGGCGTTGGGGAGGATGACGCTCCAGACGTTGCCAGCCAGGAAAACCGTCTGGAGCAGGGCGACGAAGTACCGCGCCGGCAGCACATACGTGATCCCCTGCACGGCCAGCGGCATCGAACGCAGGTCGAACAGGAATCCCGAGAGCATCATTGCCGGCAGAAACGTCACCAGCATGGTGACCATGATGGCGACGAATTGACTTTTGAGGGCCGACGAAATCAACAACCCGATGCCCAGCGCGACGAGCAGGTAAAGCATCGACGCCCCCGTGAGCACCCACAGCGATCCGCGGAAGGGCACATGAAAAAGGAATTTCGCCGACAGCAGACAGATCGCCAGACCGATCAGACCCAGCACGAAATACGGAATGGTTTTGCCCAGCAGAATTTCGTCGGGCGCCACCGGCGTGATGAACAGCGCCTCCAGTGTGCCACGCTCCCATTCGCGCGCGACCACCAGGGCCGTCAGCATCGAACCGATCAGCGTCATCACCAGCACGACGAGGCCTGGCACGAGAAAGTAGCGACTGTCGAAGGCTTCGTTGAACCACAGGCGGTTTTGAACGGTGACAGGCCCGGCACCCGCGACGGGCTTGCCTTCGCCGCGCTGCCGGGCGGCCCACGCGGCGACGGCCCCCTGCGCGTAGGTCTCGACGATGCGGGCGTGATTGGCGTCGATGGCGTGCGTGAGCACCTGGATCTCGGTGTCGCCTCCGTTGAGGCGGCGGGCGAAATCGGGCCGGATGCGGATGATCGCGTCCACCTTCCGCTGAACCATCAACTCCTGCGCCCGTGGCATGGCCGTGACGACGGTGGCGTCGAAATACGGCGACATCCGAAACCCCGCCGCCAGCTCCGTCGCCCGCGGCGTGGGGTTTTCCAGCACCACCGCCACCGGCACGCTCGTCACGTCCAGCGACAGGCCGTACCCGAACAGGAGAATCAGAATCGTCGGCAACACAATCCCGATGGCCACGCTGCTGGGATCGCGCAGCACCTGCACGCTCTCCTTGCGAATCAACGCCCAGATGCGGCGCGCCCTGGGCGTGACGAAAATTTCTGCGATAGAGCGCATGGTCGTTATGTGTCTATCGTAGGAGCTTCATTTGCTGCGAATTCCGTGAATGATGCGAATTTTTATGGATTCCCGCGTCGCGCCGCTTCGACGATTTCCAGGAACGCTTCTTCCATGGTTGGTTCGGGTTGGTCGTCGCGGCGGGCGCGTTGGCGGAGATTGGCGGGGGTGTCCTGGGCCCAGATTTTTCCGGCGTCGATGATGGCGATGCGGTCGCAGTACTCGGCTTCCTCCATGAAATGTGTCGTCACGATCACGGTCACGCCTCCCTCGGCCAGGGCGGTGATTCGTCGCCAGAAATCCCGCCGGGCCAGTGGATCGGCGCCGCTGGTGGGTTCGTCGAGAAAAAGAATTTCCGGCTCGTGCAGCAGGGCTGCCGCCATCGCCAGCCGCTGCTTGTATCCTCCGGGAAGTTTTTCGCTGGTCAGGCGGGCGAAGTCCGCCAGGCCGAACTCGCGAATCGCCCACTCAATCCGGCCTCGCCGCCTGCTGCCGCGAAGTCCGTACGCGCTGGCGAAAAACCCCAGGTTTTCCACGACGCTGAGTTGGCCGTAGAGGGAATATTTCTGCGCGACGTACCCGATCCGCTGCCTCGCCGACGCCCGCGTCTTGTGCAAATCCACGCCCGCGACGGTCAACTCGCCTCCGCTGGCCGGCAGCAGGCCGCACAACATGCGGAACGTCGTGGTCTTGCCCGCGCCGTTGGGCCCCAGCAGCCCGAACACCTCGCCGCGACGCACCTGGAAATCGACGTGATCGACGGCGGTAAAATCGCCAAACCGACGCACCAGGCCGCGGACGGAGACGACGGGAGAGGCTGTAGGCTGTAGGCTGAAGGCTGTAGGCGCGGTCGCCGGCTGATGAAACCCTTGGTCCAATCCTTCATCCGCCTGCGTTTGCGTGCTTTGCATAAGCACCATGAAACCGTCGCGGAACGTTTCGCGCGTGGATGTCGGCGGTTCGAGTTCCGCGAGCGTCGGCGGCGTTGTGTCGACGGTGACGATTCGCACGAGGCCGGCCTCCGGGACCGCATCGACGATGCCGGGGGCGTCCAACAGCCGGGCCTGGAGTCCCCGCGCGGCCTGCCCGCTGGCGGGGCGAACGCGGAAGACCCGCCCGGTGGCTATGTGGCACACCTCGTCGGGCGGCCCGCACGCGAGCACCTTGCCCTGATGCATGACGATCGCCATGCCCGCACGCGGCGCCTCGTCCAGGTACGTTGTGCTGACGACCACGCTGACCCCCTGGCCGTGCACGAGGTCGGTGATGATCTCCCACAGTTCGCGCCGGCTGAGCGGGTCTACGCCGACGGTCGGCTCGTCGAGCAGCAGCAGTTCCGGCTGGCGGATCAGCGTGCACGCCAGGCCAAGTTTTTGTTTCATGCCGCCCGAAAGTTTCCCCGCCAGCCGGCGGGTAAACGGCCCGAGCGCCGTCATGTGCAGCAGCCGCTCGTAACGCTGCCGTCGCGGCGGACCCGTCACGCCGTGCATGTCGGCGTAGAGATCGAGATTTTCCTGGACGCTTAAATCGTCATACAGGCCAAACCGTTGTGGCATGTAGCCGATGCGGGCTTGCACCGAGGCCGCGTCGCGGCGGATGTCCATGCCCAGCACGGCCACGTCGCCGGAGTCGGCGGTCATCAGTCCAGCGGCCAGCCGCAGCAGGGTCGTCTTGCCCGCGCCGTCAGGCCCGACCAGCGCCGCCAACGTCCCATGTCCAACCTCGACGTTCACGCCATCCAACGCCCGCACGATTTCGCCCGTCTCGCGGCGGAAGGTTTTCACGACGGCTTGGCAGGCCAGGATGGGCGGGGGAGGCGTCATTGTCAGTCCTCAGAAAGCCACTAGCCACAAGCCACTAGCCACCAGGGTTTGCGGTGCTCGGCGGTAAAACCGCTCCTCACATTCGAGAGAGTGGTCTCGAGGCTTCGCAGACTCATAGGCCCAATGTTCATTACTCATTCGGCAGTATGCGCTGATTGATGACAAACCTTGCCATACTTGGTGGCTGGTGGCTTTCCGCGTTCACCATCCGCCCCCCAGCGCCTTGTAGAGCACGATGACATTGCTGCGTAGGTTTTTTTCGCTCTGGGCAAGCTGGTCCTGCGCCTGGTAGAGCGAGCGTTGCGAGATCAGCACGTCCAGGAAGCCGCCGAGGCCTTGTGTGTAGCGATCGGTGGCGATGGCCAATGCCCGCTCACTTGATGCGACCTGGCGGAGCAGCGACTGGCGGCGGGTTTGCTCCGTTGTGCAGGCAGCCATCGCGTCTTCGACCTCCTGGAGCGAGACCAGCACGGTTTTTTCGTAGCGTGCCAGGGCTTCGTCCCGCATGGCCTCGCGGACGCGGACCTGCGATTGGATTTTGCCCGCGTCGACGATGTGCCACCGGACCGTCGGGCCGACGGAAAAATATCGGCTGGGGCCGGTGAACAGGTTGCCGATGTCCTGACTTTGAAATCCCACGCTGCCCGTCAGCGAGAATTTCGGGTACAGCTCAGCCACCTGCACGCCGATCTGCGCCGTGGCGGATGCGAGCTGACGTTCGGCCTGCCGCACGTCGGGCCGGCGACGGAGCAGATCGGACGGCAGGCCCAGAGGCACTTCCGGCGGTGCGTCGGGCAGTGGGGATTCGGGCGAGAGTTCCTCCCACAACGCGCCGGGCGGCAGGGCGAGCAGGACGGAAAGCTGATGGATGGCCTGCCGGATCGACGCCTCCAGCGCGGGCACCTGCGATTGCGTGCCGGCCCATTGCGCCTCCGCCTGCGCCACGTCCAGATCGCTCGCCAGGGCGGCATCGAACCGCTGCCGCGTCAACTCCAGCGTCTCCTGCTGCGACGCGATGGTTTTTCGCGAAATCGCCAGCCGCTGCTGTAGGCCCCGCAGTTCGATGTAGTTTCGTGCCACCTCTGCCAGCAGGCTGACCAGCGTGTCACGACGGGCTTCTTCGTCGGCGGCCTGGTCGGCGTCGGCGGCCTCCAGCGCCCGCCGTCTGCCGCCGAAGACGTCGATCTCCCACGACGCGTCGTAACCTTCCTGAAAGAGGTTGCTCTCAAACGGCAGCCCCGCCGGCAGCGAGCCGCTCGCGCTGCCGGGCGGGTCGGCCATCACGGTGGGGCTGCCGCCCCCCGACAGCCCGCCAACCAGTCCGGCGATCGACGTGTTTTCGCTGATCCGCTGACGCGAGTACGACGCCGACGCGTTCGCCGTCGGCCAAAAGTCCGCCGCCGCCGCACGCCGCTTCGCACGCGACTGCCGAAGCCTCGCCTCGGCCATTCGCACATCATGATTGGCCCGCACCGCCCGCTCGATGAGCGAGTCCAACACGGGATCGTTGAACGTCGTCCACCAGCACGACAAATCCGCCGCGCCGTCCGTCAGCCCGCCCTCCATCGCCCCGCTCCACCCAGCCGGCATGTCAGGCGTCGGCTCGCAATAATCAGGCCCGACGGTACAACAAGAAAGCCACACGGAAGCCACTAGCCACCAGCCACTAGCCACCAGGGCTTTCGCCGCGCGACGGCAAAATCCCACATCGCATTGGCGAGAGGGATCCCGTGGCTTCGCAGACTCGCGGGTCGGTGTCATTTCGCACTCCGGCAGTATGCTTTATTTTACGGCAGGCGTTCCGTACCTTGTGGCGTGTGGCTAGTGGCTTGTGGTGAGTCTGCCAACGGCAGATACACCGTCGCCGGCATGCCGAGTCGTAATTCGTCTTGCGGGTCTTCGACGAACACGCGGATGGCGTAGACGAGGCTGGTTCGCAGTTCTTCCGTTTGTACGCTTTTTGGCGTGAATTCGGCCACCGGCGAGATGAAGCCGACCCATCCCTTGAATCGCCTGCCCGCGAACGCGTCGACGGCGACCGTGGCGGCCGCCCCCGGCCCAACGCGGCCGAGGTCCGTTTCCGTCACATATGCGCGAACCCATTTGGGGTTCGTGGCGGCCAATGAAAACACGGGTTTGCCCGGCGAGGCCATTTCGCCAGGCTCCAGCAGCCGCGAGCGGACGACCGTATCGGCGGGGGCGTACAATTCCGCGTCGGTCAACTGCTGCCGCAGCAGTTTCAGCCGGGCTTCGAGCGACCGGAGCTGCGCCTCCGCCTGCGCGACGTCCTCCTCTCGCGGCCCCAGGACGGCCAGGTCCAGCGCGTACTTGTTCACGGCCACCTTCGCTTCGTTGACGTCTACGGCGGCCTTGGCGTTGTCAACGTCCTGCCGAACCACGCTCTTGCCTCCGGAGGTCTCGAAGAGCGTTGTGAGCCGCTCGTGATGCTGCCGCGCGTTGGCGGCGTCGGCCTGGGCGGACTGAAGATTCGCGCGGGCCTGCGCGATCTCCTCAGGCCGGCTGCCGTGACGCAGACGAATCACCGCCTGTTTCTGGGCGTCCACGTCCGCCTGCGCCTGGGCGACCTGCGGCTCCAGCCGCCCCGTGTCCAGCCTGGCCATGACCTCCCCTTGTTTCACGCGGTCACCCTCCTGAAACAACACCGCCGCGATCCGCTCGCTATTATTGAAGGCAAGATCCACCTGCCGCAGGTCCACGTTGCCGTAAAGCACCAGCTCGCGGCGCTCCTGGGGACGATGCGTCCACCACCAGGCCGCCACGCCGATGCCGCCGGCCAGGAGGATCACCATCGTAATGACAACAACCCGTCGCACAGGGGCCACCTTTCTGCAAACCCAATGTCATGAGTATAGGACGTGAGATGTCGACTTCGTGAAAGTCAACCTTGGGTGGGGGCGTCTGCGGGGCGATCGCATCTAAATTTTCGCGTTTTTTCGTGAAAAGGCTGTGGGCTGTAGGGGACATGCCTCTGCGACAGGTTTTTCGTGACGGAAAATCAACCTACAGCCTACAGCCCACAGCCGAAAAATGGGCCTTTTTAGATGCGTTCGCCCTGGGCGAGGGTGCGACAAAGTTTTTCTGGCATGATGTCCTGTGTTGATGTTTCTGGTCTTAGTCCCGAAGGGACGGCGTTGGGTAGCCCAGGGTGAGCTGTACTCGTGCGAACCCTGGGAATACGGATTCCCAGACACCAGCCCCAACGGGGCGGCGTTAGACATGCGAATCTAACGCCGCCCCGTTGGGGCTTGATTCCAAACAACCAACCCCAGGGTTCGCCGGAGTA
>Ga0123353_10000162_pt1 | contig 85033 bp, 87 predicted proteins | sample TergutLab28metaG_3_FD_92763 | JGI IMG/M metagenome (GOLD analysis project Ga0123353, IMG submission 92763) | Labiotermes labralis P3 segment gut microbial communities from Petit-Saut dam, French Guiana - Lab288 P3 | ecosystem: Host-associated > Arthropoda: Insects > Digestive system > Gut ...
GAACAAATCATTTTTCCTGAAATAAATATCGATTCCATATCGAAATTATTGGGAATGAATATTACCTTTGTGACCTCTGCGAAAACAGATGAAGAAGGTTACGCATTATTGAAAGAATTTGGATTACCTTTTAAAAACATTAAAAGATAAGAGATGGCAAAAGAATCAATGAAAGCCCGCGAAGTAAGAAGGGCAAAGCTTTGCGCCAAATATGCGGAAAAAAGGAAGGCACTCAAAGCTGAAGGCGATTACGAAGCTTTGCAGTCACTGCCTAAAAATGCTTCACCCGTGCGTTTGCATAACCGTTGCAAAATGACCGGAAGACCAAAGGGCTATATGCGTCAATTTGGTATTTCACGTATTCAATTCCGTGAAATGGCATCCGCAGGTTTAATCCCAGGCGTAAAGAAGGCAAGTTGGTAGAAAAGCCCCCTAAATCCCCCTCAGGGGGACGACTTAAGAGAGCGCTGAGCGAAGTGCGGGCTGGTAAGTAGAGTAGTGAGTAAAGAATGAAAATATCTCCAAAAGTCCCCCTGAGGGGGATTTAGGGGGCTTTTTAAATATTGTCTCGGTAGTCGAGATCAATTTAATTTATTATTATGACAGATCCAATAGCAGATTATCTAACAAGAATGAGGAACGCCATCATGGCTAAACACCGCGTGTTGGAAGTTCCCGCTTCAAATTTGAAGAAAGAAATCACCAAGATATTGCTCGACAAAGGCTATATCTTGAACTACAAATTTGTAGAAGATGGACCTCAAGGAACTATCAAGATAGCCTTGAAGTACGATCCCGTTAATAAAGTTAACGCGATCAAAAAGCTGGGTAGAATTTCTACCCCCGGCTTACGTAAATACGTTGGTTATAAAGAGATGCCAAAAATTTTGAACGGATTGGGCATTGCCATTGTGTCAACATCTAAGGGAGTAATGACGGATAAGGAAGCTCGCGAACTGAAAGTGGGCGGCGAAGTGTTGTGTTTTATCTATTAACAGGAGGAATTGTAAATGTCAAGAATAGGAAAATTACCCATTAGTATTCCGGCTGGAGTTACAGTTTCGATGAAAGACAACGTTGTCACAGTGAAAGGTCCCAAAGGCGAACTTTTCCAAGACATCAACCCGGCTATTACAGTTGAAATCAAAGATGGAGAAATTACAGTAACCAGACCGGATGATGAAGGTCCTAACCGTTCGATGCACGGTTTGTACCGTTCGTTGATCAACAACATGGTTATCGGAGTTTCTGAAGGATACACAAAAAAATTAGAGTTAGTAGGTGTAGGATACCGTGTTTCCAACCAAGACCAAGTACTCGAATTTTCGCTTGGTTTCACCCACAACATCTTTATGCAATTACCAAAAGAAATCAAGGTCGAAACAAAGAGCGAACGTAACCAAAACCCTTTGGTCATCCTCGAAAGCTGTGACAAACAGCTGATCGGTCAAGTATGCGCAAAGATTCGTTCTTTCCGCAAACCTGAGCCATACAAAGGAAAAGGTATCAAGTTCGTAGGAGAACAAATTCGTAGAAAAGCCGGTAAGTCGGCAGGTGCTAAGTAATTTACGTAAATCGGTATTATTATGATTGATAAAATTCAAAGAAGACTCAAAATAAAGAAAGGCATACGCGGAAAAATTTCCGGTTCGGCTCAAAGACCCCGTATGACCGTTTTCAGAAGCAACAAGCAGATCTATGTTCAATTGGTCGACGATTTGACGGGAAAAACGCTGGCAGCAGCATCCTCCCTGAAGCTGGAAGAAAAAGGAGCAAAGAAGGAATTAGCCGCAAAAGTAGGCGAAGTTGTTGCAAAAAAAGCCCAAGAGGCTGGTATCACAGAAGTAGTATTTGACCGTAATGGTTATCTATATCACGGGAGAATCAAAGAATTGGCAGACGCTGCTCGTAAAGGCGGACTTAAATTTTAAGAATTATGGCTGGAGAAAATAATAAAGTAAAGACAACCAACGACTTGGAATTGAAAGATAGATTAGTAGCTATCAATCGTGTGACGAAAGTGACAAAAGGAGGTCGTACATTTAGTTTTGCAGCTATAGTAGTTGTAGGAAATGAAGACGGAATCGTAGGATGGGGCTTGGGAAAAGCCGGCGAAGTAACCGCGGCAATTGCCAAAGGTGTGGAAGCCGCTAAGAAAAACCTCGTTAAAGTTCCCGTATTAAAAGGAACTGTTCCTCACGAGCAAATCGCCAGATTCGGAGGCGCTGAAGTATTTTTGAAACCCGCTTCTCAGGGAACGGGAGTAAAAGCAGGGGGCGCTATGCGTGCCGTATTGGAAAGCGCCGGTGTAACAGACGTGTTGGCAAAATCGAAAGGTTCGTCCAACCCTCACAACCTCGTGAAAGCTACAATCGTGGCGTTGAGCGAAATGAGAGACGCCTACACCGTAGCACAAAACCGCGGCGTATCAATGGAAAAAGTGTTTAAAGGATAATTGGAGGAGATATGGCTACAATAAAAATCAAACAAGTAAGAAGTAAAATCAAATGCCCTAAAAACCAAAAGTTGACATTAGAGGCATTAGGATTGAGAAAACTAAACTCGGTTGTGGAACATGAAGCTACTCCTCAAATTCTGGGAATGGTAGAAGTCGTTAAACACCTCGTTAGCGTTGAAAAATAATTAATAATCTAAAAATTAATAATTAAAGATATGGATTTGAGTAATTTAAAACCGGCGGCGGGGTCAACCAAAACCAGAAAGAGAATCGGACGTGGTTCGGGATCAGGTATGGGCGGAACTTCCACAAGAGGTCACAAAGGGGCAAAATCCCGTTCCGGATATTCAAAGAAAATTGGTTTTGAAGGAGGGCAGATGCCGTTGCAACGCCGCATCCCGTAATTCGGATTCAAAAATGTAAACAGAGTAGAATACAAAGCGATCAATATTAATACACTTCAACAAATTGTAGATGCAAAAAATGTAGACACAATTGACATGAACGTATTGGCAGAAGCAGGATTTATCTCAGGAAAAGACCGTGTCAAGATCTTGGGTAATGGTTCAATCTCTGCAAAATTGACAGTATCTGCTCACGCATTTTCTAAATCAGCAATAGCAGCTATCGAAGCTGCAGGTGGAAACATCGTAAAATTATAACAGCATGAAAGCAGTTGAAACAATTAAAAATATCTGGAAAATCGAGGACTTAAGGACTCGTATTGGAATTACCCTTTTATTTGTTTTGGTATACCGTTTCGGTTCATTTATCGTACTTCCCGGCATTGACCCGAGAGCGTTAAGTACCCTGAGCGACCAGACAAGTACAGGATTGATGGCTCTCTTGGATATGTTCTCCGGAGGGGCGTTTTCCAATGCTTCCATTTTTGCGTTAGGGATTATGCCCTACATCTCGGCTTCGATTGTGATCCAGTTGTTGTCGATTGCAGTTCCTGCTTTCCAGAAATTGCAAAAAGAGGGCGAAAGCGGAAGAAAAAAAATCACGCAATACACACGCTACCTCACGGTGTTTATTTTGTTATTCCAAGGTCCTTCCTATTTGGTAAACCTGAAAATACAAATATCACAAGCTGTTCAGACAGCAGCCCAAAGAGGCGAGTTTCTGGCAGACATGTCGGGGGACTTTTGGTTTATTGCTTCTTCCGTTATTTTGTTGTGTGCAGGAAGTATGTTCGTAATGTGGTTAGGAGAACGTATTACCGACAAAGGCATTGGAAACGGTATTTCATTCATCATTATGGTGGGTATTATCGCCCGTTTCCCAAGCGCTGTAATACAGGAATTTACATTCTCGCTTACCGATCCGGCAGGAGGAGGATTGATCAAATTCATCATAACGATTATTGTCTTGCTGGTTGTTATTGCAGGCGCTATTATGTTGGTGCAGGGTGTCCGTAAGGTTCCTGTACAATACGCAAAAAGAGTGGTTGGAGGCAAACAGTATGGAGGCGTTCGCCAGTACATTCCGTTGAAGGTAAATGCAGCGGGCGTTATGCCGATCATCTTTGCCCAGGCACTCATGTTTATTCCGTTGGCGGTTGCGCCGATGTTTACGCAAGGAGAACAACCCGGTCCGGTATTGATGGCATTCATGGACAATCATGGATTTTGGTACAGTCTGGTCTTTGCCGCATTGATTATAGCGTTTACCTATTTCTACACCGCTATCACAATCAACCCTACCCAAATGGCAGAGGATATGAAACGTAACGGCGGATTTATTCCGGGAATCAAACCGGGGAAACCGACAGCAGAATATTTAGACATAATTATGTCACGCATAACGTTCCCCGGCTCTATATTTTTGGCAATCATAGCAGTGTTACCTTCCACCGCCAACTTTTTCGGAGTAAGTATACACTTTGCCCAATTCTTTGGAGGAACATCCTTGTTGATTCTCGTAGGAGTTGTATTGGACACACTACAACAAGTAGAAAGTCACTTATTGATGCGTCATTACGACGGTCTGTTGAAATCCGGACGAATCAAAGGACGTACGGGAGCATAGTAGAATGATATACTTAAAGACGGATGAAGAGGTTGAGTTGATGCGGATCAGCAATCTGATTGTCTCTCGCACATTGGCTGAAGTAGCGAAAAATATCAAGCCAGGTGTTACAACGTTACAGTTAGACAAGATCGCAGAAACTTTTATCAGGAACAACGGAGCTGTTCCAACCTTTCTGGGTTACGAAGGATTTCCGAACTCCCTCTGTATATCGGTGAATGATCAGGTGGTGCACGGAATACCCTCCGACTACGAACTAAAAGAAGGAGACATTGTTTCGGTTGATTGCGGAGCAGAAAAAGGCGGTTTTCACGGCGATTCATGCTACACGTTCTGTGTAGGAGAAGTAAGCGAAGAAGTCAAAAAACTGCTCAGAACCACGAAAGAGGCTTTATACGAAGGTATAAAGAATGCGGTAGAAGGAAAAAGAGTAGGCGACATCAGCCATGCAGTCCAAACCTATTGCGAAAACAGAGGATACTCTGTTGTCCGTAAAATGGTAGGACACGGTATCGGACGGGAAATGCACGAAGACCCGGAAGTCCCTAACTTCGGTAAAAGAGGCAACGGACCCAAATTAAAGTCGGGAATGGCGATTGCCATTGAACCGATGATAAACATGGGAAAACATGACATCTACATCGAAAAGGACGGTTGGACGGCAAGAACCCAAGACCACAAACCTTCGGCGCATTTTGAACATACGGTCGTTATTCGAAAAGGTCAGGCAGATATATTGTCTACTTTTGAATATATAGAACAAATAATAGGAAACGCAATTTAAAGGCATTATGGCTAAACAGTCTGCTATCGAACAAGATGGTATAATAGTGGAAGCATTGTCAAATGCAATGTTTCGGGTTGAATTGGAAAATGGACATGAGATCACCGCTCATATCTCCGGTAAGATGCGTATGCACTACATTAAAATTTTGCCGGGAGATAAAGTAAGGGTTGAAATGTCGCCTTACGATCTGACCAAAGGACGAATTGCTTTTAGGTATAAATAAATAAAAAATTACATATATGAAAGTAAGAGCATCATTGAAAAAACGTACTCCCGAATGTAAAATCGTGAGGAGAAAAGGACGTTTGTACATTATTAATAAGAAAAATCCGAAGTATAAACAACGTCAAGGATAATTTTAGTACTTTTGCAAAAAATTAATTTATGGCAATAAGAATAGTCGGGGTAGATTTACCGCAAAACAAAAGAGGCGAAATAGGTTTGACATACATCTACGGTATTGGTCGTAGCAATGCAAACAAAATATTAGCAGAAGCAGGTGTCGACAGAGACATCAAAGTGAAAGACTGGACAGACGATCAGGCTGCCAAGATTCGTGAAATCATCGGCGCATCCTACAAAGTAGAAGGAGATCTCCGTTCGGAAGTTCAACTCAACATTAAACGATTAATGGATATCGGTTGTTATAGAGGTATTCGTCACCGTCTCGGTTTACCGTCTCGCGGACAAAGCACCAAGAATAACGCACGTACCCGTAAAGGAAGAAAGAAAACCGTTGCTAACAAGAAAAAAGCAACTAAGTAATTAATTTATAAATAATCATGGCAAAGAAAGCAGTAGCAACAAAAAAAAGAGTAGTAAAAGTTGACGCAAACGGACAACTGCATGTACACTCTTCTTTTAACAACATCATTGTTACGTTGGCAAACTCCGAAGGACAGGTTATCTCTTGGTCTTCTGCCGGAAAAATGGGCTTCAGAGGTTCCAAAAAGAACACTCCGTATGCAGCTCAAATGGCGGCTCAGGATTGCTCAAAAATAGCGTATGATCTTGGTTTGAGAAAAGTAAAAGCGTATGTAAGAGGTCCCGGAAATGGTCGTGAATCAGCTATCAGAACCATACACGGAGCTGGTATCGAAGTCACGGAAATCATAGACGTAACACCACTACCACACAATGGTTGCCGACCACCTAAAAGACGTAGAGTATAATAATTTTACAAAAGTTTAAAAATGGCAAGATATATAGGTCCAAAAACAAGAATTGCACGTAAGTTCGGTGAAGCCATATTCGGTCCGGATAAAACTCTGTCGAAAAGAAATTTTCCTCCGGGACAACACGGAGTTAACAGAAGAAAGAAGACTTCGGAATACGGCATCCAGTTAAGCGAAAAGCAAAAGGCAAAATACACTTACGGTGTATTGGAAAGACAATTCCGTAACTTGTTCGAAAAAGCATCCCGTACCAAAGGTATCAAGGGTGAAGTATTGCTACAATTATTAGAATCGCGTCTTGACAACGTTGTGTACCGGTTGGGAATCGCTCCGACTCGTTCGGCTGCCCGTCAATTGGTTTCACACAAACACATTGTAGTAGACGGAAAAGTAGTAAACATCCCTTCATACACCCTGAAACCGGGGCAAGTAGTAGGCGTTCGCGAAAAATCGAAGTCACTGGAAGTTGTCAGTGAAGCATTATCCGGATTCAACCACAGTAAATACCCATGGTTGGAATGGGATAGCGCAACCATGTCGGGCAAATACCTTCATATTCCTGAAAGAGCCGACATCCCTGAAAATATCAAAGAACAACTGATCGTCGAATTATACTCTAAATAATAGATCTATGGCTATATTAGCATTTCAAAAACCCGATAAAGTCATCATGTTGGATGCGGACGAATTTCAAGGAAAGTTTGAATTTCGCCCTTTAGAACCCGGTTATGGAATCACTGTCGGAAACGCGTTGAGACGTATTCTACTCTCTTCTTTGGAAGGTTTTGCAATAACCGCCATAAAGATAGACGGGATAGATCACGAATTTGCGTCCATTCCCGGAGTAATCGAGGATGTAACCAACATTATACTGAACTTGAAACAAGTACGTTTCAAGCAAAAAATAGAAGAGGTAGAAAACGAAAAGGTTACAATGATCGTCGCGGGAACAGAGGTGTTCAAAGCCGGAGATTTTTCAAAGAGCTTGTCCGGATTTGAAGTTTTAAACCCGGATCTTACAATTTGCCGTTTAGATCACAATGCAAGTTTCCAAATGGAAATATCCATTGGAAAAGGGCGTGGATATGTTCCGGCAGAAGAGAATAAAAACCCGAACTCGGAAATAGGCGTAATCCCTATTGATTCGATCTATACTCCGATCAGGAACGTAAAATATGCCGTAGAGAACTACCGTGTGGAACAAAAGACCGACTACGAAAAGCTGGTTCTTGAGATTCAGACAGACGGTTCTATCCACCCGAAAGAAGCGTTGAAGGAAGCTGCAAAAATTCTTATCTATCACTTCATGCTGTTTTCCGATGAAAAAATTACATTGGATGCTACTGATGGTGACGGAAATGAAGAGTTTGACGAAGAAGTACTGCACATGCGCCAGTTGCTGAAAACAAAATTGATCGATATGGACTTGTCCGTTCGCGCACTCAATTGTTTGAAAGCAGCCGATGTCGAAACGTTGGGCGAATTGGTAGTATTTAACAAGAACGACCTGCTCAAATTCAGGAACTTCGGTAAAAAATCGTTGACCGAATTAGATCAGTTGTTAGATAACCTGAGTCTTTCATTCGGTATGGATATCTCAAAGTATAAATTAGAAAAAGAGTAATATAAAAATGAGACACAATAAGAAATTCAACCACTTAGGAAGAAAAAGCGCCCACAGAGATGCGATGCTTTCCAACATGGCTTGTTCGTTGATCATGCACAAACGCATTAACACAACAACCGCCAAGGCAAAAGCATTGAAAAAATATGTTGAGCCGTTGTTAACAAAAGCAAAAGAAGATTCGACACACTCCCGCAGAATGGTGTTCACCGAATTGCAAAGCAAGGAAGCGGTAACCGAACTGTTCAGAGAGGTAGCTCAAAAAATTGCAAACCGTCCGGGAGGATACACCCGTATCATCCGCACAGGTTTCCGTGTAGGCGACGCCGCAGAAATGTGTTTTATCGAATTGGTAGATTACAACGAAAACATGTTGAAACAAAAGACTACCAAGAAGAGCACAAGAACACGCCGTTCCGGCAAGAAAAAAGAGGCTGCTGCTGAAGTTGCAGCGGCTCCGGCAGCGGAAGCAGAAGTTCCGGTTGCAGAATAAAGAAAATCAGTTGATTTTATATAAAAGAGGGTGTACGAAAGTCATCCTCTTTTTGTATTTATTGTGATTATTGTATAATTTGACCAATGTTTTCAGAAAATGTTGTAACTTTGTATTAATCTTTAAACATAAGAATTATGACACGAATAACATTAAAAAACAGTATAAACAATGTGCAGTTGAATATATTGATGGAGCTTTTCAATTCGTGGAATGTGAATGCAGAAATAACGGATGAAAAAACTCCTGAAAATAAAAGTTTCTCTCAACTTTTTTCAAAAACTCGCGGTATGTGGCAAGATTATGATATTGATGGAACTAAACTGCGCAATGCGGCATGGGGCATAAATGAATAAAAGCTGTATGATACTTGTTGATACGAACATATTTATTGAGTATTACAAAAACAATCCTGCGATTTGTAAAATATTAGACAACATTGACACTCGGGAAATAGCGGTTAGTGATGTTGTATGCGCCGAATTGTATTTTGGTGCAAGAAACAAACAGGAATTAGCCGATATTGTTGCTGACATGAAAAAACTGACTGTACTGACAATTTTTCCACAAATTTCTAAATTTGCGGTAGATTTAGTCAAGCAATATTGTTTGTCGCACAAATTAAAATTACCCGATGCACAAATTGCAGCAACAGCGATTTTTCACAATGCCGAACTTTTTACACTTAATAAAAAAGATTTTGCATATATTCCAAATTTGAAATTATACGAACATTAACATTTATCCATGACAAAATACAAACGCATCCTATTGAAACTCAGCGGCGAATCGCTAATGGGAGAAAAACAGCACGGAATTGACGAAAAACGCCTGCAGGAATATGCCGAGCAAATTAAGGAAATCGCCGAACTGGGCGTCCAAATAGGAATTGTCATCGGAGGTGGTAATATCTTTCGCGGATTAAGCGGAACGTCCAAAGGATTTGACCGTGTCAAAGGCGATCAAATGGGCATGTTGGCGACAGTTATCAATAGCTTGGCGTTAAATTCCGCCTTACAAAGTCTTGGCGTAAAATCGCGTGTACTGACGGCTATCCGCATGGAGCCAATCGGAGAATTTTACAGCAAAACAAAAGCCATTGAAACATTGGAAAAAGGCGAAGTCGCCATTTTCTCAGCAGGAACAGGCAACCCGTTCTTTACAACCGACACCGGCTCCTCTTTGCGCGGAATTGAAATCGAAGCCGACGTAATGCTGAAAGGCACCCGCGTAGACGGCATTTACACCGCCGACCCGGAAAAAGACCCGACTGCCGTAAAATTTGACGAAATCACTTATGACGAAATCTATAACCGCGGACTGAAAGTAATGGATCTGACAGCTACCGCAATGTGCAAGGAAAATAACCTTCCGGTTGTTGTTTTCGATATGGATACTCCGGGAAATTTGAAGAAAGTAATCGCAGGAGAGAAGATTGGGACGTATGTGCATAACTAATGTCATATTAACGCTGATACAACACTAATTTTTTGTATTTTTCCAATCTTTTTCATACCTTCGTTTCGTGAGAAACATTATAAATTGCAATTATCATGAAGAGAAAAATAATTTTTACATTGTCCGTTGTCTTTTTAACCTGTATTTCCGGTTATGCCGCTCTTTACATCAATGAAGTGAATTCTACCGGCAAATGGATTGAGATTTATAATTCCGGAGACGATATGGTTGATGTAAACGGATACACCATTATCCGGAATAATAACGACGGCGCTGTGGGTGAATCAACAATACAAGAAGTAGCGCTCATACCGTCCAAAGGATTTCTGGTATTGTACCAAGGCGGCGCTGTTGCGCCTCCCATTTATGGCGCGATTGGTTGTTTGACTCACGGAATATCGTCCGACAAGTTTATGAACGCCATATTAAAAGATGACCGGGGAGTCGTCGTGAATACTTTTGACATCGGCAACCCTCAAACGGTAACCGTGAGCGGAGGAAAATCATGGGCGAGAGCAACCGACGGCGCTGCGAGTATTGTCGCCTTAGACCCGACGCCGGGAGAATCAAATACCTCCTCACCGTCATTTTCTGATTTGAAAATATACATCAACGAAGTAAATTCTACCGGCAAATGGATTGAAATTTATAATGACGAAGCGTATACCGTTAATATAGAAAGATATACTGTTACCCGGTATAACAATGACGGCGCTGCGGGTATAGCCGCAATACCGTTGGGAACGAGAATTGAATCCAAAGGATTTTTGGTATTGTATCAAAGTGGTGAAGGGTCGCCTGTTAACGGAGCGATTGAATGTTTGCCCTATGGAATATCGACCGACAAGTTTATGAGCGCGACATTAAGAGATGACGAGAACCGCATAGTTAATACCTTTAGTATCGGCAATCCTCAAACGGTACCGGTGAGCGGAGGAAAATCATGGGCGAGAGCAACCGACGGCGCTACGAATATTGCAGCCTTAGACCCGACGCCAAGGATGTCGAATACAGCCTCACTGCTTCCTTCCGATTTGAAAATATACATCAATGAAGTAAATTCTAACGGCAAATGGATTGAAATTTATAATGACGAAGCGTATACTGTTAATGTAGAAGGATATACTGTTGCCCGGTATAACAATGACGACGTTGCGGGTATAGTCACAATACCGCCGGGAACGAGAATTGCATCCAAGAAATTTTTGGTACTGTATCAAAATGGTGAAGAATCTCCCGTTAACGGAGCGATTGGATGTTTGTCTTATGGAATATCGACCGACAAGTTTATGAGCGTGATATTAAGAGACGACGATTACCGAATAGTTGATATCTTTAATATCGGCGATCCTCAAACGGTAATAGTGAGTGGCGGCAGGTCATGGGCAAGGGAACCCGACGGCGCTGCCAAAATCGCAGCTTTAGCCCCGACACCCGGCTTACGGAATGACGGACTGACTAATTTAATTTCGGGAGAGCCGGACAATGTCCTGGCATATATTCACGCAGGAACGCTGATGTTGCCTGAAAAAACATCTTGTGTTCAACTTTACAGTGTTTCCGGAATGCTTGTTTTGAGCCGGGATGTAACTACAACTTCCGTAGATTTGACAAATCTTCCTAAAGGTTTCTATCTGGTCAAGTTGACAATTTCCGGTGTATCGTATACTCAGAAAATCGTTTTATATTAAGTTTATATGTCTCAAGGTTAGATTCCTCACTCCGCTTCGCTTCGTTCGGAATGACGGACGTTTCTAGTGTGCGAAGGAGCAGGGAATAGCGGTTTTGCCGCTATTCCCTGCTCCCTCAACCTCGACAAGATGCGATGTCATCCCGAACGAAACGAAGTGGAGTGAGGGATCTCCTGCAATTAGTAACGAGGCAAGGAATTCAACTTTAACTAAACGACATTGAACTTTATTCTACTTTTTAATCTTATTAGAATTGTTTTATAAAATAATAACCTTACTTTTGTAATACGTTTGTAACGCATATTACAAAATAGATGGTTTATCTGTAATTTATAAAAGTCATGAGAAAGTTTCTCTGCGTATTTTCTTCCATTATATGGATTTTTGTATTTTCTTCTTGCAATAAAAATGAAGGCTTGGGAGGTTCCTCCTCTATCGAGGGATATATCTACAGCATTGTGCATCAAAGCGATAATTTTTCCTTCACTGCCGATACGATCCCTGCTGTCGGGGAAAGAGTTTATATTATATATAGTGGCAACGAAGATGATCCTGTGGCAAGTAAAGATATACGTACCAATCTGAATGGAATGTACCACTTCGAATACTTGCGAAAAGGCAATTACATCGTGTGTGCCCTTTCCGAATATCCCGAGCAACTGAATAAACAAAAAGTAGCAGAAATACAGCATGTTAAAGTAGGCTCTGGAACGGCAAAAGTCGATCCGATTTACATTCACAGCGGAAAAGGATACGGGCTTTCTATGATTAAAGGTAGAGTGATGGCTCAATATTACAACAGGTCGTCAATAAAAGTAGGAGATACGATTCCTGCTGTTGAACAAAGAGTTTACCTGAAACGCGCCGGAGATGTAACTCATTGCGATGACGCACGCGTAGGCGATCAAGGCGTTTTTATTTTCAACAAGGTTACTCCCGGAGAATATGAAGTATATACAACATACGAAGAAATCGGTGTCAGAAACAGAATACTTCCGACTCCATCCCAAAAAGTCGAAGTTATAGAGCCGCACAGGATCTATGAACTTCCGGAAACTTTTCTTGTCTCAATAAACATAAATCCCTAATTTTATTTCATCATGAAAAATTTGTTTTTCCTCTTTATACTGTTGCTATGCGGCTTACATTCGGAATATGTATCCGGTCAGGAAAAAAAACAGACTTACGAAGCGCCGCCTACTACCCTTGAAGAAAGGAGGGAAAGAAGGCAAAACCGGGTCATAAAAGAATGGAACACCGAAGGAAAACGGAAATGGATGGACCGCTTAACGGTTTGGGATCCCGAAGGACGTAAGATTGAGGATATAGAGTATGCCTCTTACGGACAAAAAGAACGGGTAGTTTCGGAATATGGAGATGACCATAAGTGTCTCAGAGAAATTGTTTACAACGACAAAAATAAAGTGATCAGAATCCGTAAATTTGAATACAATCCCGACGGCTCGAAAAAAATTCAATACAATTATTTGCCAAACGGAAAATTGTTTTCGGTAAAAATATTCGAATATTCATACAGGTAAACCCGGCAAAAAGGTTAAAAAGGAATGGGGGATAAGGTAGATTCCATATTGGCGAGGATGGCTCCGATAACGCTGTCGCAAATGAAGGATATTCGTTTAATGGACAGATTGGATTTTAAATTCATAGCGCCGGTATCCCTTCTTCCCGATTTGTTGGAAGAGATGGAATCGGACTTTATGGTGCAAGAGACCAACAACCAACGGATTGCTTCTTATGCTACCCAATATTTTGATACATCCGACATGGGCTTTTTTGTGATGCATCAAAATGGGAAATTAAACCGCCAAAAAATCAGGATTCGCTCATACATCGATTCCAATATTGCTTTTTTGGAGGTGAAAAATAAGAGCAACAAAGGGCGTACAAAAAAAATCCGAATTCCTTTTGACTCTGAACGTGTTGATTCGGTGGAAGATTTGAATGAAAAAAAGGAGTTTCTCGCAACTCATTCCATCTTTGATGTAAATGCGTTGGCTCCTGTGCTGGAAAATTCATTCCGGCGTATTACTTTGGCAAACAACAACAAAACGGAACGAATCACGATTGATACGAATCTTTCCTTTTTCAATTCCAAGACATATAGAAAAGAAGATTTGAATCCTTTCATGGTTTTGGAATTGAAGCAAGACGGTTGGACACATTCTCATTTCCGCGACATTCTTGCCAAGCTGAATATCAAGCCAAGCTCGTTCAGTAAATATTGTACCGGAATTGTATTGACGGATTCCGAAGTCAAGTATAACCGTTTCAAAAAGAGATTAATTCGATTAAATAAACTATTAAATCAATAAAAAATGCCTCAACACTTACCCGAATACGATCCGACCATTGCTGCCGAATTTGGAGTAGAAGGTTTAACCACCGGTCCAACACTTATGGGAGCGCCATTATTTGATGAACTCAATTTTTGGATGTTGCTCTTCCGGTTCTGCTTTAACTTACTCATTTGCTGGATAATCATTCAATTCTTTTATTATAAAAAAAGTAACAGGAAAGATTACTATTTCACTTTTATGCTTTTCACAGTGACGGTGTTCCTGTTGATTTTCTTATTGGACAATGTATCCATGCAAATCGGGTTTGCATTGGGATTGTTTGCCATTTTCGGAATCATCCGCTACCGAACGGAAACGGTTCCTATCCGGGAAATGACCTATTTATTCGTAGTAATCGGCATTTCCGTTATTAATGGCTTGGCTACAAGCACCAGTTATGCCGAATTGGTACTGACCAATGTGCTATTTATCATTGTTGTCTGGGCGTTGGAAAGCAACAGGTTATTAAAGCATACTTCATGTAAGATTATTCTTTATGAGAAAATAAAACTTATCAAGCCCGAAAAGTCCGAAGAACTGCTTGCCGACCTGAGAGAACGTACTGGATTGGATATTACAAAACTCGAAATCGGGCATATTGATTTCCTTCGTGATGTCGCTTATATTAAAGTGTATTATAATTCCGATTCAAACGAAATTAACACGATTGATACGATCACTCGTTTCAGGTAAAAAATTCAGAAGACGTGTCAAAATATTCGGTATTCATTGTCTTATTGTTCATTTCGTTCTCCCTGTTGGGACAGGAGCGCGAGACTGATTTGGGAGCTATATTTACCGTCCGGTTAAATAAAGACCTGAACAGGCATTTTGGGCTTTCTTTCGAGCAGGAAGTTCGCTTATTGACCAATAATACCGGATTTGACCGCTCAATGAGCAGCCTCGGAGTAGATTATACAATTGTCAAAGGATTAAAAGCCGGTGTTTTTTACAATTATATGTATTTGTATAACAGCAATTTCCTCTACGAAAGCCGGCATCGCTACTATGCAAATCTTTCTTATAAATATGGAGTAAACAGAAAACTTACCTTGGCATGGCGTACTCGTTTTCAGGGGACATGTCGCGATGAAAGCCGGGGAGAGTATAAAATTAACCCGAAATATATCCTCCGGAACAAACTGGAAGCCGAATACAACATTTTAGGCACCCGCTGGAAACCCTACCTTTCTGCTGAAGCTGCAAACACATTAAACGATCCCCTTGGAAACGAAATTTACAAATTGCGCTTCCAAGGAGGAACAAGCTGGAGATGGGACAGGACAACTTACCTTGAGTTTTATTTAAGAACCGACGAATACTTGACAGGGCAAGATCCTCGAGTGATTTCTATCGGTGTCGGCTATAAAAAGAACTTTTAGAGTTTTTCCGGTAAGCCGAGATTCCTCATTCCACTTCGTTCCATTCGGAATGACGGACATTTATAAAGAAGAGAGGGAGGAAGAGAGTGGTGGCTTTGCCGCCGCTCTCTTCCTCCCTTAACATATCCATCAGTTGCGCTGTCATTCCGACCGAAGGGAGGAATCTCCCACAAACCGAGCCGTCATTGGTAACGTAACGAAGTGAGGAATCTATATTATCGTTAACTCAACTTTCTCGCACCATCCTTAATAACGACATCGTAAACCAACGGTTCTTTGCCGTATTCCATCTTATATGCTTCTTTTGCTTTCTTCAAAAATGAATCATATAATTCCGCTTTTACCAGATTGATCGTACATCCGCCGAAGCCGCCGCCCATAACGCGCGAACCGGTAACACCACATGCCTTTGCCATCGTGTTCAGATAATCCAATTCCGGGCAACTGACGGTATATTTTTTGCTCAATCCTTCGTGAGTTTCATACATTTTTTTGCCGGCAGTCTCATAATCACCTTTTTCCATGGCTGCACATGCGTCGAGCAATCGTTGTATCTCTTCAATTACAAATTCCGCACGCATGTAATCAACAGGGTTTACTTCGGATTCTACCTCTTTCAGCATCTCCAAGTTGGCATCCCTCAACAGTTTTACTTCGGGATGTCTTTTAGCAATAGCGGCAACAACTCTTTCGCATGATAAACGGCGTTTGTTGTATTCTCCGCCTGCCGCCAAGTTGTGTTCAACGCATGTGTTCAGAAGCACCACTTTGTATCCTACCGGATTGAAAGGAACGTATTCGAATTCCAACGAACGGCAATCCATACGCATTAAATAGCCCTCTTTTCCGTGACAGGAGGCAAATTGATCCATAATTCCGCATTTGATACCAACATAGTTGTGTTCGGTGGCTTGTCCCATCAACGCAATTTCCATCCGGCTGAAACCAAGATTATACTGGTCGTTTAATGCAAATCCGAAACAACTTTCCAGTGCGGCAGAAGAAGACATTCCTGCTCCAAGCGGAACATCTCCGGCAAATACAGTATCAAAACCTTTCACCGGCTTCCCTTTTTTTGCCATCTCACGGCATACACCGAAAATATAACAAGCCCATTGTTGTGCCGGCTTGTCGGCTTCTTCCAGACCAAATTCGCACGATTCGTTCAAATCCAACGCAAAGGCGCGAACTTTATCCGTACCATTCGGCTTGATTTCGCAATACATGGCTTTATCAATAGCTCCCGGAAGAACAAATCCTCCGTTATAGTCCGTATGCTCGCCAATAATATTAATGCGACCGGGAGAAGTATAAACCGCACCTTCTGTCCCGTATAATGTTTTAAATTTTTCTTTGATTTTTGAAATGTCCATGATTTATAAAATTAAGAATGAAGAATTAAGAATGAAGAATTTGGCGATTCCTATTCTTCATTCTTAATTCTTCATTCATCATTATTATTCAGCTTTATTCACATTTTTGCTACCAATAAGCGCATAATACAGCATATAAGCCAACCCTGCAAAAATTACCCAATAGCTTGTCAGATAAGTGGTAGCGTCAGCAACCATTGCCTGTATCCAAGGAAGGATTCCTCCACCGCATACCATTACCATAAATAGACCTGATGCTACAGCCATATATTTACCCAATCCGGCTACAGCCAAATTGTATATTCCGCCCCACATGATAGACGTACACAAACCGATTAGCACAAGGAACATAGCATTAATAGGCACTTCGGCTAATCCGAAAAAGAGACCGCCAAGTTCATTTGTTTGTAATACCGGCAACGAAACCACTACTGATGAAGGTGAGAATATAGCCAATGCCGTTAAAATCAACCCTACCATAGATAAGCTGGCGAGCATCGTTTTAGCTGACACTTTAGCTGCTATACCGGCGCCGACCAAACGTCCGACAAGCATCAGAAACCAATAGGTTCCGGCAACGAAACCGGCTGTTGTTGCACCGACCGCAGAGTCCGAAAGCCAGAAAAACATTGTTCCCGGTACTCCAACTTCTACGCCGACATAGACAAAGATAGCGAAAGTTCCCAATACGAAGTGACGGAATTTCAAAGCGCCCGATATTAGACTTCCAATAGGTTCGGAAGAACTTTCGATACCCGGCTCAGGAATGGAGACAATCCATAAAGCAATGAAGGCAAGGGCAAAGACTCCCATGGCGATGTAAAGAATAGGGAATACGTTTGCGATTTGAGCTTTAGCAGCATTTCCGATCAAAATTCCGACAAATGCAGGCGTTAAAGTTCCCAAAACGGAATTGAACGAAGCGCCAATCTGTATATATTGGTTGCCTTTGTTACCGCCGCCGCCTAAGTTGTTGAGCATCGGGTTAACCACCGTATTGAGCAGACACATGGAGAAACCTGCTACAAAAGCTCCGAGAAGATAGATTGCAAAAGCAAATTCATTGCTTGCATGTCCGGAAAGGAACTGAATAAAAACTCCGACAAACCCGAAAGCAATAGCGATCAGAGCAGTCTTCTTATACCCCATTTTTTGCAGCAGCAAACCGCCGGGAACACCCATAACGGCGTATGCAATAAAGTTAGCCATGTTTCCTAACATACCCATGGCGTTGGAAACACCGAATGTGTTTTTCAGTACTACGCCCATAGGCGCTGCCAAGTTTGTTACAAATGCAATCATACCGAAAAGCAAAATCATCATAATAATGGCAACTATGTTGCCTTGTTGTTTTTCTTGTGCCATAAAAACTATTTTTAAAGTATTTGTTAAATGATTAGTTATATATTAAAGCCAAATTATTTCGCTTCCCAAGCCAATGCCGAAGCTCCAAGAACAGCAGCATCCGAATCTTTCATCTCGGAAAACAAAATTTTCATTCTGTTCCTAAAAATAGGCAACAGGTTCTCTTCCATTGCCTTACGTAACGGAATCAGTAGAAGATCTCCCGCCTTAGCTAATCCTCCGAATAATACGATTGCTTCAGGAGTGCTGAATTTGATGAAATCGGCAAACGCCTCTCCCAATATTTGTCCGGTAAAGGCATACACATCTTTTGCGATCTGGTCTCCCTGAGCAGCGGCTTCGGATACATCTTTCGAAGTAATTTGATCAAGAGGCAGCTTGCGCAAAAGAGAATCCTCGTTTTTCCTGTTTTCCAGAAACTCCCGTGCGGTTCTTGCTACTCCTGTTGCAGAAGCATAAGTTTCCAGACAACCGTTGAGCCCGCAACCGCAAGGACGTCCGCCTCGACGTATGATTGTATGACCAAGCTCTCCGGCAAAGCCGTCGTACCCGTAAATCAACTGTCCGTTGGCGACAATGCCGCTGCCTACTCCGGTTCCCAACGTAATCATAATAAAATCTTTCATGCCGCGTGCTGCTCCGTAAGTCATCTCGCCTATGGCTGCGGCATTCGCATCATTGGTTAATGCAACCGGAACGCCAAATTTTTCCGAAAGGATTTTGGCAAAAGGGATAATCCCTTTCCATGGAAGATTCGGCGCTTCTTCGATATTGCCGCTGTAGAAATTAGCATTGGGGGCTCCCACGCCTATTCCTTTTATTGACTCAATGCCGCCATTTTCGCTTATCAACTTGGAAAGCTCCGTAGAAAGTTCTTCCAAATATTTTTCAAACTGTTGGTGCTTTTGTGTTTTAATAGAACTGGTAGCGAGAATATTACCACGTGCATCTACTATCCCGAAAACAGTATTTGTACCGCCAATATCTATCCCCACTACATGAGGTTTTAATTCTGTTGTCATAATTATTTTAAGTTATTAAGTTTGATTTTTGTGTTATTCATGCTTAATGTTGACTTTAGTCGTTAGTCAATACGAAAGAAGTTTTAAAAAATCCTTCATTATTTGTAAACTTGAGATCGGAAACATTTGAAAATGTTTCCGAGACAAATTTATAATAATTTTATGAAAATGCAAGTCGGAATAGAAAAAATAAAAAATATTTATCCTCAAAAACATCCCAAGGACGCTGCTGCCCTAATCCGAAGGATTGAATATGAATAACCCCCAATGAAGCGAAGTGATTGGGGGTTAAAAGATGTCTCCAAAGCTACAACCCGCAGGGTTGAATATCTAATATAAATAACTCATTATAAATAGTTCAACCCTCCGGGTTGTGGAGAGATGGATATTCCGCTTACTGCTCACTTCCAAACCCCCAATCGCTTCGCTTCATTGGGGGTTATTCATATTCAATCCTTCGGATTTGGTTTACAGCTTCTTGGGGGTATTTTTGCGGATAAGCATTAAAAAGTGATGAGTGATAAAATTGCTTTTCACCACTCATCACTTTATTTATCACAATTTAATTCAAAAAATTAAACCGTTATCTGGTTCTCGTTCCGCTGCTTGTAGAAGAATTGCTGCTGTTAGAACGGGTATTTTGATTGCTCTGAGAATTGTTGCTGTTGCTACTTGGCGTAGAACTGCGGGTTGTTGAACTGTTTGTGTTTGAAGGCTGCGTAGCGCTACGAGTGGTTGAACTGTTCGTGTTCGCAGGTTGTGTTGTGCTGCGAGTTGTTGAGCTATTCGTGTTTGAAGGCTGTGTAGTGCTGCGAGTTGTCGAGCTGTTTGTGTTTGCAGGTTGTGTTGTACTACGAGTTGTTGAACTGTTCGTGTTCGAAGGTTGTGTAGCGCTACGGGTTGTCGAGCTGTTCGAAGAGCTTTGTGTAGCTTCTGTCTGAGTATTGCTGCTGCGTCCGTAGGTGTCAGATGAATTTCTCAAAGAGCTGTTCGTGTTGTCCGTAGAACTGCGTGTGGACGAACTGGAAGAACTCCCCCTCGTATTTTGATTCGCCGGCTGGGTTGATGAGCGCGTAGAAGAGCTGCTTGCATCATTCCTGCTGGAAGAAACGCGGGTATTCTCGACAGAACTGCTGCTGAATGATCTTTCGGTGTATTGCGGACGGTGGTCGTAACTATAAACGTACCCTCGTGAGCTTGTTTGCGCTGGACGGGCATAATAGACCCTTCTTCCGTAATAATCGTAACGGTTGTCATAATATCCGTAGTTGACTTGATATCCTCTCGGAGCCCAGCCCGAATTTATCCAGACATAGCCTGCATTTGCTCCTCTGTAATCCCAATAGCCCGGAAGCCAAACAGCGTCGGAATAAGGCGCTCTTGCCCAATAGCCGTTTACCCAGCTATAGTTTCCCGAATAATAATTCCATTGCCAGTATCCGTCTACCCATATATAACTCGCACCGGGCTGGCGAATGCTTCCAGGTCCGGTGGTTATTACTACGGCAGGAGGTGCGACCGGAATGGTGGTTATGACTACTGTCGTGGTCGGTGGCGGAGGCGCGTCGGTATAGACTACAGCTGCGGTATAACAAGAGTAGTTTGCTACTATGATACCGGCGGCGATTATTGCTTTTATTAAGTTTTTCATACGTTAAAAAATTAAGTGTTGTTCGTTTTATGTTATTAGACGGTGTAAATATAGAAAAGTTTAATTGATAATACGAAAATTTCGCCACTTTTCGATCAATTTTTGCATATCCTCAGGCAATTCCGAGTCGAAGTGCATGAATTCTCCGGTGCGGGGATGAGTGAATCCGAGCGTTTTAGCATGCAATGCCTGTCTCGGACAAAGTTCAAAACAGTTGTTTATAAATTGTTTATACTTGGCAAAAGTAGTTCCCCGCAGAATTTCATGACCTCCGTAACGCTCGTCGTTAAACAACGTGTGCCCGATGTGTTTCGCATGTACCCGTATCTGGTGCGTGCGACCCGTTTCCAGCCGGCATTCGATCAGTGTGACATAACCGAACCGTTCCAGTACTTTGTAATGCGTTACGGCATGTTTTGCATTCGGGTTTTGCCCTTCGGGGAAAACGGTAAAAAGCATCCTGTCGCGCGGGTCGCGGGCAATATCTCCGGTGATCGTTCCTTCGTTCTTTTCAACATTGCCCCAAACCAGGGCGTTGTAAGTCCGCTGGGTGGTTTTGTCGAAAAATTGTTTTCCCAGATTTGTCTTGGCATCTTCGTTTTTGGCGATGATAAGAAGTCCGGAGGTATCTTTGTCGATACGGTGTACAAGACCAAGCCGCGGGTCGGAAATGTTAAAACCGGGAGAATCTTTCAAATGCCAAGCCAAGGCATTGAGCAAGGTTCCCCGGAAATTTCCGAAACCCGGATGAACGACCATTCCCGGATTTTTATTGACCAATATAAGGTCGCTGTCTTCGTAAACGATATGAATGGGAATATCTTCGGGAATGATCTCAAAGTCGGAAGGAGGGTAGGAGAGCATGATCGAAATTACATCATGCGGCTTTACGCGGTAATTGGATTTTACCGGTTTCCCGTTTACAAGGATGCAATTGGCGTCTGCCGCATCCTGTATCCGGTTGCGCGAAATCTGCGACATGCAGTTGACCAAGTATTTATCGATACGTATGAGGCTCTGCCCCTTGTCTACGGTGAAACGAAAATGCTCGTGAAATTGTCCGTCGTTTCCCAGTTCGACCTCTTCCTGGTCATTTTCCATTTCACCAGGTAGCAGATTTTCTCTTTCCGTTAGTCCCATAGTTCTTCTTCCGTTGCATCTTCCTCTATTGTCTCTTCAGGCATTTCAAGCAATGTTTTATCTTTTGTAAGAAACAGATTGATCGATTGTCCCAAGGATACTTCCGTGCCGGTTACCGGTTCTTGCCTGTAAACGAAATACAGTTCTTTCTCTTTTTCATTTTTCGGGGGATCATCATACAGGGTTGCACCAATATTCAGGGAAAAAGAGTTCGCTTTGGCAATTGCCTGTTCCAAGGTCAATTCCCTGAAACTCACTAATTTTGTTGTTTCATTGGATAAGCCTTTTCCTACCATCAGGGTAATGGATGCGCCCTCTGTAATTCTTGCTCCGGGAGCGGCAATGCGGTTTTCATATTTTACATTCTGAATTAAGTCTTTATATTCGGACGGAACGTATTCATAGCTGCCGACTTTTAATCCCAAGGAAGTGATGATCGCTTCAGCCTGACGAAGCGAAACGTCGCGCAAATCGGGCAAAACGACTTGTCGCGGCGAACGGGCATTGATGATCAGGTATATTTTCCGCTCTTCTTTTACGCGGGCGCCGGCTTCCGGGTTTTGTTCCATAATTGTTCCGGCTTTTTCTCCTTTAACAAAGATTGAATCAATGATTTCGTATCCCAGTTTTTTAGAGGTTAATATTTTTTCAGTCTCTTCCTCATCCAACCCCCGAAGGTCGGGGACAAAAATTTCTTTTCCGTGATTCGTATAACTATCCAGCCAGCGAAGCGTTCCGAAAAAGAGACCTATTAGCAGAAGAATTACGGCAGAAATACTGATAAGAAAGGGATTCGTAAGAATTTTCTTTAAGTTCTTATTCATGGGAATAAATTTTACATTTAGTGAATACAAAGGTATTAAAAAATTGCGAGTTGCGGATATTTTTTTATGAATATCAAATCAAACAAAAAATCTCTGTTCAGCATATAAATAATGAAACGCACGCGCTCTTGTCCCGATTTGAAACAAAATCCGTTAAGTTTTACCCCCGATTTGAAACAAAATAAGGCAAATTATACCCCCGATTTGAAACAAAATAGTATCTTTGCAAAAAATAGTAAGGGCTATGTTTGAAAGAAATATCATTACGGAGTTAAAAAAATGGTCAGCGAAATCAAATCGCAAACCGTTGATATTAAGAGGTTCTCGTCAAGTTGGAAAAACTACGCTTGTGGATAATTTTTCGCGGAACTTTGATAATTATCTCTATTTAAATTTTGAAAAAAATCCGAGCGCGATCACTTTGTTTGAAAAAGAACAGGAAGTTGACAACCTTATGGCAGATATTTTTCTTTTTTGCAACAAGGAAAACAAGCCGGGCAAAACACTTTTGTTTATTGATGAAATTCAAAATTCGGAAACGGCAATTATGAAACTTCGTTATTTTTACGAGGCGAAATTGCCCGATTTGCATGTAATTGCAGCAGGTTCGCTGTTAGAAACAATGTTGAATAAAAGCATTTCGTTTCCTGTCGGGCGGGTAGAATATTTAGCTGTCCGTCCTTGCGTTTTCAGCGAATTTTTGCGGGCTACGGGCGAGATACAACTCGAAAAGGCATTGCTTGACCGCCGGATACCCGAAGCATTGCACGGCAAAACAATGAACCTGTTTAATACCTTTACGTTCATTGGCGGTATGCCCGAAGTAGTTGCCGATTATGCTGCAAATAAGAACCTTGTTGGCTTGAATAGCATCTATGAAAGTTTGCTGACAAGTTATCGCGATGATGTCGAAAAATATGCTCGAAACGAAACGATGAGTCAAACCATTCGTTACATTTTGCAGTCGGGATGGAAATGTGCCGCAGAACGTATTACATTGGGCGGTTTTGCCGGTTCTTCTTATAAATCGCGTGAAATGAGCGAGGCGTTTCGTACATTGGAAAAAACCTTTGTTTTGGAACTTTGCCACCCAACAACCGATTGCCTTGTGCCGATAGCAAAAGACCTGAAACGCTCACCGAAATTGTTGTGGCTTGATTGCGGCTTGGTAAATTATGCTGCAAATGTGCAAAAAGAGGTGTTTGGGGCAGCCGATATTTTAGATGCATGGCGAGGAAAGATTGCCGAGCAGATTGTGGCGCAGGAACTACTTGCCTTGGACAGTCGCGTCTCAAATCAGCGGAATTTTTGGGTGCGAAATAAAAAAGATTCCGATGCGGAAGTGGATTTTGTTTTACAGCAAGACAGCAAAGTTATTCCCATAGAGGTGAAATCGGGGCATAATGCCAAACTCAAATCCTTGCACTTGTTTATGGATGAAGCGCCGCACGATATTGCCGTAAGAGTTTGGTCGCAACCGTTTTTCATTGACGAGGTTACGACACAAAAAGGCAAAAAGTTCAGATTAATCAACTTGCCGTTTTATTATGTGGGCGTACTTGAAGAAGTATTGAAAGAATATGAAGCGTGTTGAAGATTCCCTGTTTGGCTAAAAAAAAGAGGCAAAGATTTCTTTCATCTTTACCTCTTTTCTCTTATACCGAAATATATATTACTTTCTTAAATTCGGCTCGTCGGATACGGTAAGTTTTTTTCTTCCGTGGGCTCTGCGGGATGCCAATACTCTGCGACCGTTAGGAGTCTCCATTTTGGAACGGAATCCGTGCTTGTTTTTTCTCTTTCTGTTTGATGGTTGGAATGTTCTTTTCATTGCCGTATATATTTAATTTTATTGTTTTCTTTCCAAATTGGGCTGCAAAGATAACTATATTTTGTAAAAAAACAAAAATGTGATAAAAGTTTTCAACGTTAAACCCTGTAAAAGTTTTAGTCTTGCTATTGACGTTAAAAAGTTGTATCATTGCAAGGTGAAATTCTTTAGTTAGAACCTCTCCCCCAGCCCCTCTCCACAGGAGAGGGGTGACTAAATAAGAAGAGTATGCTAACTAAGCTAACAATGAGATATGCTCCCCTCCCCTCTCCTGTGGAGAGGGGTTGGGGGAGAGGTCTTAACTAAGATATGCTTTTTAAAAGAAATTTTTAGATATATGCAAAAACCGCCTTATTTGAAGCCCGGAGACAAGGTTGCTATTGTGTCGCCTTCCGGAGCGGTAGATCAACGATACATCGACGGCGCTGTCGAGACATTAGCTTCATGGCAATTGAATCCCGTTGTCGGTCAATATGCAAGAGGATCGGTCGGGCGGTTCGCGGGGACGGATGAACAGCGTTTGCTTGATTTGCAATGCGCGTTGGACGATCCTTCCGTTCGTGCCGTTCTTTGCAGTCGCGGGGGGTACGGCTTGATGCGGATAATTGACAAAGTAAATTTTGACGCATTTGTTCAGCATCCGAAGTGGCTTATCGGATTCAGCGATATTACGATTTTACATGCAGCGGCGATTCATCGTGAAATACAGTCGATTCATTCCGTTATGGCAAAAGGGATGACGGAAAACGACCCGCAGGCTGATCCTGTAATGATTTTGCGCGAAATGCTGTTTGGGAACCCCCCCGATTCTTATCTCTTGTCTCCCGATGCGTTGAATCGCTCCGGCAAGTCGGAAGGGATATTGATTGGCGGTAATCTTTCGGTTTTATACGGGCTTAGGGGAACCGGACTGGATATTCAGCCAGAGGGGAAAATCCTGTTTATAGAAGATCTCTCCGAAAAGCCTTACCATATAGATCGTATGATGCAAAATTTCAAGTCGGGAGGAATCCTGTCGCAGCTTTCGGGCTTATTGGTAGGTCGTTTTACGGAAATAGAAGAGGATGTTTCCTTTGGAAAAACTTTGAAAGAGATTATATGGTCGGCGGTAGAAGAGTATGATTATCCGGTTGCCTTTCATTTTCCGGTGGGGCATGTCGACTATAATGTGCCGGTTATTCATGGGGCGAAAGTGGGAATGACCGTGTCGGAAGATGGGGGAGAGGTAAAATATTTAATTTAGAAAAACAAAGAATAAAGCAAAAAGATGTATCAAAAACCCGTCATTGCGGGCTTGACCCGCAACCCCCAGATAGCCAGCGGTGCTGTTTTAGGGGGTTGCGGGTCAAGCCCGCAATGACGTCCTTTTGAGATAGCGCCGTTTTTTGTTTTATTTTTTAGCCTTCCCCGCCGTTTTCTTTTTCGCCGGCTTTGCTTCCTTTCCTTCCTGCGACTTGATCAATTCCAGCGCATCTTTTAATTCCAATGCTTTTGGGTCTTTCGTTTTTGGAATTTTATAATTGGAGCCTTTGTAAGCAATGTAGGGACCGAATCTGCCGTTGCAAATTTCCAGTTCCGGCTCTTCGGCAAAGGTTTTGATGATGCGGTTCTTTTCTTGCAGGCGTTTGTCTTCGATCAATTCGATTGCCCGTTCCTCGGTGACGGTCATCGGGTCATCCTCTTTTTTCAGGGATACGAATTGGTTGTTGTGACGGATGTATGCGCCGAAACGACCGATGCCTACAGTTAGTTTCGCCCCTTCATATTCACCGATTTCACGCGGGAGCTTGAACAGGTTCATTACCTCGTCGAAAGTGACGGTCTCCAAGGATTGGTCTTTTCGTAGAGAGGCAAAGCGCGGTTTTTCCTCGTCCTCGACCGAGCCGATCTGAGCCACGGGACCGAAACGTCCTATTTTTACAAATACAGGTTTTCCGCTTACAGGGTCTGTTCCGACTTGGCGTTCTCCTACTTTACGTTCCGAATGCAGTATTGTATCTTCTACTTTAGGATGAAATTCCTTGTAGAAAGAGTCGAGTGTATCCGTCCATTTGATCTTCCCTTCGGCTACTTCGTCAAATTCTTTTTCGACATCCGCCGTAAAGTTGTAATCCAAGATGTTCGGAAAATACTCTATCAGAAAATCATTTACGATCATTCCTATGTCTGTAGGAAAGAGCTTTGCCTTTTCCGTTCCGATTGTCTCCGTTTTGACTTCATCCGTAAAATTTCCGTTTTGGATCATCAAAACGTTGTAAGAGCGGCTCACGCCCTCTTTGTCTCCTTTTTCGACATAGCCTCTATTTTGAATGGTAGAGATAGTCGGCGCGTAGGTCGAAGGGCGTCCTATGCCAAGCTCTTCCAGTTTGCGGACAAGGCTGGCTTCGGCATAGCGCGGCGGACGCTGGGTGAAGCGCTCGGTTGCCGAGATACATTCCAGGTTTTCCAGCTTGTCGTTTGCTTTTAGAGGAGGAAGCAGAGAGGTTTTTTCCTGTTCTGCATCATCGTCGGTAGATTCCTTGTAGACTTTAAGGAATCCGTCGAACTTAAGGACTTCGCCTTCGGCGATGAATTTCAGTTTCTCGCCCGATATGTCGATTGTGATTGTAGTGCGTTCCAGTTCGGCGTCTGCCATTTGGGAAGCGATTGTACGTTTCCATATCAGCTCGTACAGGCGTTTCTCTTGTGCGTCTCCCTCTATTTGAGGGTGATTCATATAGGTAGGACGGATTGCTTCGTGCGCTTCCTGGGCGCCTTTCGATTTGGTTTGGTAACGGCGTGTTTGTGCGTAACGCTCGCCTGCCATATCCAGTATTTCTTTGCGCGATGTATTGATAGCCAGATCGGACAGATTGACCGAGTCGGTACGCATATAAGTGATCTTTCCCGATTCGTACAACTTCTGGGCGATCAACATGGTCTGGGAAACCGAGTAGCCCAATTTCCGGGCGGCTTCCTGTTGCAACGTGGAAGTGGTAAACGGCGGAGCCGGCGACTTCTTGAACGGCTTGGTTACGACATCTTCGACAGTGAATACGGCATTTTTGCATGTAAGAAGAAAATTTTTGGCTTCTTCCTTTGTTTTGAGCCGGCTCTGCAATTCGGCACACAATTCTACCTTTTTACCCTCTTTGTCTTCTACGATAAAAATAGCGATTACACGGTAGGAAGCTTCCGAAACGAATTTCCGTATTTCGCGCTCCCTGTCCACAATCAGGCGGACAGCAACCGATTGTACGCGACCGGCAGAAAGGGCGGGCTTTACTTTTCTCCATAAAACCGGCGAGAGTTCAAAACCTACAATGCGGTCTAATACGCGTCTTGCCTGTTGAGCGTTGACAAGGTTCGCATCTATATCTCTTGGGTTTTGGATGGCTTTCAGGATAGCGTCCTTGGTAATTTCGTGGAAAACGATACGGCGAGTGTTTGCCTTATTTAACCCCAACACTTCGTATAAGTGCCATGCAATAGCCTCTCCTTCGCGGTCTTCATCAGACGCCAGCCAAATCATTTCCGACTCTTTTGCCTGTTTTTTTAGTTCGTTAACGACCTTAACCTTATCGGCTGGTATTTCGTAATCCGGCTTGAAATTATCTTCGATGTCTACCCCACTATCTTTTTTCTTTAAATCGCGAATATGCCCGAAACTGGACATTACGGTATAATCTTTTCCTAAAAATTTTTCAATTGTTTTCGCCTTTGCAGGAGACTCTACTATAACTAAATTTTTTTGCATAGACCTTGTTGTTGCGTGTCAAAATTTCCTAAACGGCTGCAAAGTAACAAAATATAGTTTGTTTTTTCAAAAAAACATTCTATTTTTATCTGCAAAATAAATAAATTATTATGTCGATACAGAGTCTTATATATATTTTCGCATCATCCTTTGCTGCTCTGTTTCCTATCATGAACCCCATTGGCAGTGGTTTTATAATCAATAGCTTTATCAAAGAGCTGGATGACAATCAACGAAAATTGGCGATAAAAAAAATTATTATCAATTGCCTGTTAGTTGGTATAGGAAGTTTAGCCATCGGTCATTTTATCCTGTTGATTTTTGGGCTTGCCATACCGGTGATACAGATTGGCGGCGGAATTATTATTTGCAAAACCGGAATGGAGTGGCTGTCCAACTCTTCGTCCGACACCGATGATAAACAAAAAACAATCAACAAAATCAGTATGGCTGAAATAGAGCAGAAACTGTTTTATCCGATCTCATTTCCCATTATTATTGGAGCCGGAAGCATCTCTGTTATCTTCACACTGACGGCAAATGTAACGGTAAAGGGAAACCTGCTTTACACCGGTATCAATTATTCGGTTATCGCTCTCGTGATTGTCGCTTTACTCGCCATACTTTATGTTTTTCTCCAGCAAGGACGCAGAATCATGAAAAAGCTGGGAGAAACAGGCAATTTAATTATAAACAAGCTGATTGCCTTTATTACTTTTTGCATAGGCATACAGATTATTGTTACGGGTATATCGAAGGTTTTCCATATATCGGTTTTATAATCAAGAAATTTGCATAAAACGAAATTATATATTACCTTGCTCCGGTTTTTGACAAAATAATTAAATATATGAAGAAAATAGCTATCACATTATCGCTTATCTTTTCGCTCTTTTGCGTGAATTTATTTTCACAGGAACGCGAACGTGCTTTTGAGATGAATAGCCGCCTGGGAATGGGGATAAATCTTGGTAATATGTTTGAAGCCCCTTCGATAGGCGCATGGGGAATAGAGCCCGATAGCGATTATTTCGGGGAGATTAAAAGCAAAGGCTTTGCTTCTATCCGTCTTCCGGCAAGATGGTCGGCACACGCAGAGGAAGCATTTCCTTATACGATAGATAAGGAATTTATGGATACGATCAAATGGGCGGTTGATTTAGCGCTCGAAAATGAGTTGCCAATAGTAATAAATATTCATCATTATGAAGAGATGATGGGTGAGCCTGCGGCGCATAAGGAGCGGTTTCTGGCTTTTTGGGATCAGATTTCAACTCAATTTCAACATTACAACGACAGCTTGTATTTTGAAATATTTAATGAGCCGAATGATAAATTTACCCCAGCTCTTTGGAATGAGTATCTGGTAGAAGGTCTCGCAAAAATCAGAGAGAAAAATCCTGACCGCATGGTTATCATAGGCACAGCCGAGTATGGGGGAATAGGCGGATTGGCTGAATTGCAATTACCCGACGATCCGAATATAATCTTGACGGTACATTATTATAATCCGTTTGATTTTACTCATCAGGGAGCGGAATGGTCAGGAATGGGGAATGTGAAGGACGTAACATGGGATAGTACTACCATTCAAATCAATGCGATAAAAAATGACATGAATATAATCAAGCAATATTCCGAACTGCATAATGTTCCGGTTTATATCGGCGAATTTGGCGCAATAGAAAATGCGGATGATGCTTCGAGAGCCAGATGGATGGGGCATTTGCAGCATGTTTTTAAAGAGTACGGATTTAGCGGCGCCTATTGGGAGTATTGCAGCGGATTTGGCATATATGATCCTGTATTGAATTGTTACCGTACCGGAATGTTGCGTGCGCTAACCGGTTTTGAAGGAGCGTGTGATGATTGCAGCATGTATGATGGGGTTATTGTGAAAAACAGCACATTTGACAAAAGCATACAGCCGTGGTTTTTTAATCCTTCCAATGGAGCGGAGGCAAAAATAGGAGTTGTAGAGGGTGAAGCCCGGATAGAAATAATCAGTAGAGGTACTCAAGGTTGGCATATCCAGTTTTTGTACAGTTCTTTTCCTTTGATACAGGGAAATACTTATACATTGACTTTTGATGCCTACGCTTCTTCGCCGACAACAATTGCAGCTATGATAAACAGGGATGGCGGGAGTTATGAGCTTGCCCATAATGCCAGTTACCTCAATGCGAATTTGACGACTGAAAAAAAGACCTTTTCTTTTACATTTACATACGAAAGGGCAAAGATGGATAAAGCAAGAATCGCCTTTGATTGCGGTCTGGCTAATGCTCAGTATATTTATTTTGACAATGTCTATCTTTATGAAGAAACACCGTCTTCGATTACGAACACCACCTCGTCAAAATGTATGGTCAAAGCCGGAGGGAATATCTTTGCTGTTGAGGGTAATTCGATAGAAGCTATAACAATTTACAACGTTTCGGGACGAATATGCTACCGGAAAACATATCCGCGCGTTGGTTCTGTTGAAATAGGAGAGGGTTATCTTCCTTCGGATATCAGTTTTATACAGGTACGGACGGATGTGGGAAGTACGGTGGTGAAGAGTCTTAAGAGGAAATAGAAGTCTGAACCAGGATTTTCATAAGATTTACAAGATGGTCTTAATCTTGATAATCTTGTAAATCTTATGAAAATCCTGGTTCAAGACTACGGACGAGCCGAAAAATACCGTGGTGAAGAATCTTTAAAGAAAATAGAAAAAATGAACGGTAAAATAACCATTTTCCAAAGAAAGCCGATCCCCGATCTCTTGGCAGAGTCGAGTCAAGAAGGGAATCATACATTAAAGAGGACATTAGGTCCCTATAAACTGATTGCCTTAGGATTGGGCGCAATTATCGGAGCCGGATTGTTTTCCATTACCGGTATTGCGGCGGGGAATTTTGCGGGACCTGCTATTACCATTTCCTTTTTGGTGGCGGCGGTTGGTTGCTGTTTTGCCGGTTTGTGTTATGCCGAGTTTGCCTCCATGCTGCCGGTGGCGGGAAGCGCCTACACCTACTCGTATGCCACGATGGGCGAGTTTATCGCGTGGGTTATCGGCTGGGATCTGGTGTTGGAATATTCGGTCGCCTCCTCCATGGTCAGTATCAGTTGGAGCCGCTACATGGTTAAGTTGCTGGAGGGTTTTGATATTCATATCCCGCCCGAACTTACCCTTTGCCCTTGGGAAGGCGGCATTGTCAACTTGCCCGCAGCTTTGATTGTTATTCTGATGAGCCTGTTGTTGCTTAGGGGAACAGAAGGCAGTTCGCGGGTCAATGCCGTTATTGTAGCGTTGAAAGTCGCTGTAGTATTGATTTTCATTTTTCTGGGGTGGAAATTTATCAATACCGATAATTACATTCCCTATATTCCTGAAAATACAGGGACGTGGGGAGAATTCGGCTTCAGCGGGATTATTCGCGCCGCCGCGCTGGTCTTCTTTGCCTACATCGGTTTCGATGCGGTGAGTACAGCGGCGCAGGAGACGAAAAATCCGCAGCGGAATATGCCGATAGGTATTTTAGGCTCCTTAATTATTTGTGTAATACTCTACATCCTTTTTGCCCACGTGATGACGGGTGTAGTCAATTATACCGCTTTTCAGGGACATGACGGGATTGCGCCGGTAGCCGTTGCGATCGACCACATTGGAACTACTTTGCCCGACGGAACGCTTCAACCCTCTTATCCGTGGCTGAACAAGGCGATTATTCTTGCTATTCTTGCCGGCTATTCGTCGGTCATCATGGTCATGCTGATGGGGCAAAGCCGTGTTTTCTATTCCGTCAGCCGCGACGGGTTGTTGCCGAAAATCTTTTCCGACGTACATCCGAAATACCGAACGCCTTATAAAAGCAATTTGCTTTTTATGGTAATGATCAGTATTTGCGCCATGTTTATTCCGGCAAACGTAGCGGGTGAGTTAACCAGTATCGGCACGCTTCTGGCGTTTATCATCGTGTCGGCTGGGATATTGGTGATGCGGAAAAAGATGCCGGATGTTCCCCGCGCATTCAGAACTCCGGGAGTGCCTTATGTGCCTCTTCTCGGTATCGCTGTTTGTCTTTTTATGATGGTGTATTTGCCGTTTGATACATGGATACGTTTGATACTCTGGATGTTAATAGGACACAATATTTATGTTTTTTACGGTTCGAAGCATAGTAAATTGGGCGCTAAGAAAGACCGCGGCATGTTATACATCATTGGGTTGGGTATTTCGATGCTGCTTTTGGCGTTTGTGCTTGTTCATCAGGCGCAGATTGGCTGGGATGAGGGAGTTGGATTTAGCGCAGGGTTGTTATTGGTGGCGTTGGTTCATGTTGTGGTTTATGGGATTCGTATTTTAAGGAATGTAAAGAACGTAAGCGAACAATAGTGTTATCCTCTGCTGTTCATGCTGATTTTGTCCGGAATGATCACATTTATTGCCTCTTTTATTTCTTCTTCATTAATGTGATCCTCCGTTTTTTCTGTTTCAAATATTTGTACAGGGGCGTCTGTTTTGCCTGAAAAAAGGAATTCCGATTCGGCTTTGGCTTTGTTTTTAGTGGCTTCTTCTTTCTGATAATTTAGAGAATTTGCTTTCATAATTTTTGTATTAAAAAAAAATGGCGCTATATACTTCAAACATATAAATAATATTTCTGTTCAATATTTAAACGCCTTAAAGTAGATTTTACATCTCAAATTTGCATTTTACAATAAAAAACGTGAACTTTGTTTTAATATAAATTGATTTATTTCATATTATGCAAAGAAAACGACTGTCGATAAGCGGCTTATTAATTCTCTTGTTTTTCTTTTTTTCTTTCACTTTCACTGGTTGTGGGGAGGATAAGGATTTCAAACCGGAAGATCCGAAAAATGGACAAAAAGAAAAACCAAAAGATCCGGAAAATCCAAAAGAACCAGAGGATCCGGAAGAACCGGAAATTCCGGAATTTTCCGCTCTGGTTACGGTAAATCCATCGCCTGAGGCAGTAAATGTCTATAATTTTTTAAAGGAAAATTTCGGTAAAAACATAATCTCCGGAACGATGGCAAACGTTAGCTGGAACACCAACGAAGCCCAATGGGTTAATAAGCACACGGGCGCTTATCCGGCATTGAACTGCTTTGACTACATTCATTTGCATGCTTCGCCGGCGAGCTGGATAAATTACAGTAACATTTCTGTAGTGGAAGATTGGTGGGAGGCAAACGGTCTGGTATCCATTATGTGGCATTGGAATGTCCCGGTCAACGAAGGGAGCAGAACCTATGCTTTCTACACTTCCGGCACCACTTTTGACATTATCAAAGCCGTTCAAGCCGGAACGTATGAAAATGGAATTGTTATAGCTGATCTTGAAAAAACGGCAAACTATCTCTTGTTGTTAAAACAGAAAAATATTCCCATCCTCTGGCGACCGCTACACGAAGCGGCGGGACGCTGGTTCTGGTGGGGAGCCAAAGGAGCGGAACCCCTCAAAGCCTTGTGGCAGTTGATGTTCGAAACGTTTGAAGCGAAAGGACTCAACAACCTCATCTGGGTTTGGACAAGCGAGATAAACGATGCAGCGTGGTATCCGGGCGACCAGTATGTGGACATCATCGGGCGCGATCTTTATAACGACAGGAATGGCACAAAAGCAAAAAGCAATTACACTTCGCTGAAAAATAACTATCCCGGTAAACTAATCGCCTTGAGCGAATGCGGCGATGTAGCTTTGGTTTCCAACCAATGGAAAGCTGGCGCGACCTGGTCGTGGTTCATGCCGTGGTATGATTACAGCAGGACAGTATCCGTCACAGGTACAGACTTTGATCAAACGGCACACGAACATGCCAACATTAATTTCTGGACAAACGCTTTCGCCGACCCGCTGGTAATCACGCGCGATAAAATGCCGAATTTGAAATAATATCATGGGGTTATATCAAAAGCCCGCAATGACGAAACGCTTTTTAGGACTTTTGAGACAACCTCATGCTGTAAAATGTCATGGCTTCGCCATTTAAAGGGTATTCTTGCAAATAAGCATAATTTATTTATACAGTAATCATGAAAATCAGACACATTTATTTTATAGGTTTATGGATTGCCTGCTGTTTAATCGCCTCTTGTGCGCAATCTGTTCGGGAAGACACAACTCCGGTAGTGACGGACTTTTACTCCAATGTATGGAAATTCTATGCCGGAGAAGGCGACAGCTTGTGGACAAGCGTTAGTTACGATGACTCGGCATGGACGGAAGTGACCACCGGCAAAACATTGAAGGAACAGGGTGTCAAGTTGGAAAACGGTTTCGGTTGGTATCGCAAAACAATCACCCTCTCCGACAGTCTCATGGCAGACATCGACCGCAAAGAAGCGGCAGTGTTGCATTTGGGACGCATTTCGGCTGTCGACGAGGTTTATTTCAATGGGACGCTGATCGGCAAAACGAGCGATTTCCCGCCCAACTATAAGGGACATGACCACAGTGAACGGAATTATTTCATTCCTCGCGAAGTGATAAACCCAACCGGAGATAACCTGATTGCCGTTAAATTTCACGAAGGTTGGTCGCCCGACGGCGGTTTTTTTGCAGGAGCCGCGCTCTCCCTCTCCTCCGCCGGAACAAACGACAAATTGGCGCTAACAGTAGCGGTAGCCGATTGCGACTACATTTTCCTTGCACCCGAAGCGGTGAAAATCATCGTAAACATTGAGAACAAAAATCGCTGGTCGGTAACAGGCAATCTCATCGTAACACTCGAAACCGACGATTACCAATCGGTGAAAGCCGACTCGGAGGTGATTGAAATAGCGGGGAAAGCGATCCATTCCGGCACATTCGGCTTGGACAATCCTGTACCCGGATTTTACCGGTATACGGTACAATTCAAGCGGAATTCGGCGGTAGTTTATGAGAAAAAGTTTATCATTGGATACGAACCTGAAAAAATCAGTTCGCCTATCGATGCCAAGGAGGACCTTAGGGAATTTTGGGACAACAACCTGAAAGAGTTAGCCAAGGTGAAACCCAATTACAAACTGACGCTCGTACCCGAATATTCGCAGGTGGATTACGAAATTTATCTGGTAGAGATGCGTTCCTTCGGCAACGAATTGATTCGAGGCTATTATGGCAAACCGAAGCGAGAGGGAAAACATCCGGTGATTGTGGAATATATGGGCTATGGTTCGGGAGCTTATCCACCAACGCAGTGGTGGGATGGTTTTGCTCACTTCATCCTTTCCATTCGCGGACAAGCGTTGAATCAGCCTGAAAACCGTTTCGGCAAGTGGTTGATTTACGGCTTGGAAAGCAAAGAAGATTATTATTATCGCGGCGCATTCCTGGACGTCATACGGGCATTGGACTTTGTAAGCAGCCGTCCGGAGATAGATGTGGAAAAGATTGCTGTGAGCGGGGGCAGCCAGGGCGGCGCCCTCTCATTTGTCGCGGCAGCGCTCGACAAGCGGGTGAAAGTGGCTGCGCCTACCATTCCTTTTCTTTCCGACTTTCGCGACTATTTCCGCTTAAACCAATGGATGAGAGATGATTTTGGATCTTATGTACGGAGCAAAATGGCAGGTAAAGATATGACTTCAGCCGATTCTCAGCAATATCTCGAAGCACAATGGGAAGCTGTTTACGACCTGCTCACTTACTTTGACATAAAAAACCTTGCCCCATGGATTGAATGTCCGCTCATCATGGGTATCGGTGTGCAGGATGACGTTTGTCCGCCGCATATTAACTTTGCCGCCTACAATCAGGTTAAATCCGAAAAACGGTGGATGGCTTGTCCCGATTGCGGACATAGTACAAATGGAGAGTATTATGATGAGGCGGGGAGGTTTATCAGGGAGAAATTGGGGGTGGAATAAAAGATAAATTCGCATGAAAACAAGATTATTTATCTTATTGGCAGCTTTATCATTTTTAGCAGCAACACTAATCGCCCAAGAAAAGACAACACTTGTTATTCCCGAAGGCGGCGTATTGATTAATGGCGTAGTATGGGCAACTTGTAATGTGGCTGCTCCCGGCACATTCGCTGCCAGCCCCGAAGATGCGGGTATGTTTTACCAATGGAATCGTAAGATTGGTTGGAGCACTACCGACCCAATGGTAAATTCTGATGATGGTACTACATGGGATAACACCCTCCCTGCCGGTACTACATGGGAGAAATCCAACGACCCCAGCCCTTCCGGTTGGCGCGTACCTACTACCGAAGAACAGAGAAAGCTTCTCGATACGGATAAAGTTACCTCCGAATGGGTTATCCACAACGGTGTAACTGGTAGAAAATTTACCGACAATATTTCCGGCGCTTCTATATTTTTGCCCGCCGTTGGCTTTCGCCTCGACAACGACGGCACGTTCTACAACGTAGGCTCGGGCGGAAACTATTGGAGTAGTATGCAGTACGGTAACAGCTACGCGTACAGCATGTTTTTCCGTAGTGGCGGCGCGTACGGGGATTGGAGCAACCGTGGCAACGCGTTTAGCGTGCGTCCGGTCGTAAAATAACATTCAAATTTTATGTATTCATCCCACCACAGCAGCTAATCACCTGTCCGCTCACGTATGAAGACATGTCGGAAGCTAAAAACGCAGCTACATTTGCCACATCTTCTGGAGTGCCGCCGCGACGTAGCGGAATTCTTTCCGCCCACTCTTTGCGAACTTCTTCGGAAAGGTTGGCTGTCATTTCGGTAATGATAAATCCGGGGGCAATGGCATTGGAGCGAATATTGCGCGAACCCAGTTCTTTTGCTATGGACTTCGTTAAACCGATCATACCGGCTTTGGAGGCTGAATAATTGGCTTGCCCGCCATTTCCCGAAACGCCCACGACCGAGCTCATGTTTATAATGCTTCCGCTTTTTTGCTTCATCATAACAGGCGTACAGGCATGAATAAAATTGAACGCCGATTTTAAATTCACATTAATTACAGCATCCCATTGGGCTTCGCTCATACGCATCATTAAGCCGTCTTTGGTTATGCCTGCATTGTTGACCAAAATATCAATACAGCCGAAATCCTTCATTATTTCTTCAACCACTTGATGCGTCTCTTCAAAATTGGCAGCATTCGATGCATATCCTTTCGCTTTGACGCCCAACGCTTTCAACTCACTTTCAAGTGCTTTGGCATTTTCATCAATATTCAAATCCGTAAAAGCAATATTTGCTCCTTCTTGGGCATATTTCAACGCGATAGCTTTTCCAATACCACGTGCAGCTCCTGTGATAAGCGCCGTTTTACCTTCTAATAATTTCATATCAATATCTTAATTAAATTTAAATTGGCAGCAAAGGTAATGCTTTTTTTCAAAATCTATTTTGAGGGGGTGAATAAAAATAAAAATGATGTTGTACCCGTGGTAGAGACGTTGCGTGCAACGTCTCTACTACAAGGCGCGCAACGTTTGGTATTTCTATCTTACCAGCAAGAAACGGAATCCGACACCGAAATTGATATTTGTCGTCGGGTATCCCTGCGAGACTTTTGGCTCGGTTCGCGTCCGGTCGTAGAAGAGGCGGATGTTAAGGCTTTCGTTGAATACATACTCGGCAGATAATTTGATAATGAATGAGTTTAATCCGCTGCTCAACTGCGCAAATTCCTCTGAAATCTTGCAAATAAATGCATCGGTTGTTTTCCAGGAGACATCTGCCCGGATATTCAAGTCATTTTTCACTTTCTTCTGTTTGTTATCATTCAGGCGAATCATCATACCGAAATCGTCGATGCGGTATCCGGCTCCGATGAGGCGTTCGTTGCTGTACGATTCTATCACCTGATCGCCCTGAATGCCCAACTGCATATTTCGGGATTTGCGGTACTCTGTCTTCAACATTAAGCTGTTTTTAAAGCTTGTTTCTATTCCTATCAATGGCATAAACCTTTCATTAATACTGACGATTCCGCCACTGGAACCGGAGGAACCATAACCAGAGCCATAAGAACTGGAGCTAGAGCTGGAACCGGAACCATAATTAGAACCGTAAGAAGCGCTGCTTCCGATATAATATCGAGAGGAGACCATGTCGACCATGCCGTCCATTCCGGGAACGTATCCGTAGTAATCGCCCTCATTCAACCTGTCCCAATTGGAAAGGGAGGCAAACGGGAGATCATACGTACACTCGTAGCGGTGATTCAGGACAACAGACTTGAAATACCGCTTGATAAAGTCCAGACGGGATAAGCCGTCGTAAGAAATCTTCCAGTTCGGCAAAATAGTCAAAATGTTCGGCATAATATTCATATTGACTTTTTTGGCATCTATACCCATATAAGCGGCGTAGAATGCCGGAACCATAACATCGGATGAATTCGGGTTCAACATCCTGCCATTCATCAGATCCGAATTTCTGCTTCCAATTTGTTGAGTAAGCCTTGTCGCAATTGTTTGCCTGTTGTTCAAGAATTCGTTAAAGAGCTGCGAATCTACTTTTGGATCCACTTTCGGTTTTTTAAAAGCTGTCTTGATAGCAATGGTCGTTTTGGAATAAGTGCCGGAGAACCTCTCCCTGCCGGAAATCCTGTAATTTTCGTCAATATTATTCTTCATCCAGCCGGCATTCAGGTCTATTTTGAGACCTGGCATAGGTTCTACCAGCGATTTAGCCTGAAGGTCTCGCTTACGGGTTCGTATAGCAGGCGATAACATGGTTGTCGAGTTTGCATCCACCCATCCGTAATCTCTTATTTTATCCCAATAATCATCCGTATTAAAAAATCCGAACGTAAAATCGTATCCGGGAGCAGAATAGATATTATCCTGTCCCATGAATCCGCTTCCCGGCAAGTAGCCTTGTAACTCCAGTATATCGCCGTACCTGTAATTGACGCTTATGTTACGCACCATCATCAACCCTCTGGCTGTAATTTCCATTATGTCGTCAGACAGCTTACGCTCTTTTACAATAGAGGTAATGCTCACCGTCAGACCTGAGACATCCTCTTTCGGCTGGAGGTTAATGGTATTCATATCCACCGTCGAATATTTCACCGGATAATCATTTCCGTCTTTGTCCTTTATGGAGACAGTCAGCTTATTGGTATTCAACCGGTGATTAACCTTGTATGGCGTGTTTTTTTTCAGGCTGATATTTTTCCGGTCATACGTTTTCGGCTTATCCGGCTCTTTTTTCTTTGTGGTATTCGTATTTCGCCCGGAGTATTTCCTGTTCACCTCTTTCAAGTAAGGAGATCTGTTGTAGAGTGTTTCGAAATTCATCCTTCCATCGATTGTATACAAGCGGGTGCTTGCTGCGAAATTGCCCGATGTAGAGAGCGGATCGCCCAACGTAAACTCGGCACCTTTGTCCCAAGTATAATCCGCAGAGTACTGGGCATTTGCCGTGACCCAATCCAAATATGGAAGTTTATTGATAGGAACGGCGTATGATATTGTAAACTGCTGCCGGTAGTTTACCGGAATACCGAAACGCCAGATGCTCGCCTTAACGGTGTCTACCCACTTGTCATACCAGTCTTTCTTGTCTATATCTTCCAAGTATCTCTTGTTGATCGGAATATTCCTGAAGATATCGCTGCCGTCTTCTTCATCCGTCCGAATAATTTCCGGAATAAGCGAGTTCATATAAGTAGAAAGGGAGAGTCTTAGGCTCCGGGTCAGGTTGAACTTGATATCGGATGTCCTGTCCCAAGTCCAATCCTTATCGTACGTCATAAACGGGAATGTCTCATCCCGTTCAAAAGGCATATTATAACTTCTTATTTGCCGCTCGTTGTAATAACGGTTCATGGATGTCCCGAAAGCGACTTGGGTCGGCAAATAGTAGAAATTAAAATCCCGGACCAATTTATTGTATTCTGTCTGCTTCATTCGGCGGAAAGGTTCAATCGGCTTCGGATTCAACGAATAGACGTAATTAAACGCTCCCTTGTAAGTTTGCCGCTTGTCGTATTCGACTTCGGGACTGGTATTGTATATTTCACTGTATCCGACACTGAAAGAGAAGTTCGCCGGATCATAAGGCATCGGGTTTTTACTTGTAATGCCAACCCGCACATTGGACAATGCGAGACTCTTATACGTTGTTTGGTCGTATGAAAGATTTCGGATGGAATCCTGCTTATGCTTCCTGGTTCCATTCTCATCACTTACCTGATTATCCAATACCTGATCCAACTTCAAGTCGGTATTCAACGGGTCGTAATCGGGTTTGGAAATTTGCTTTGAGTAGGTATAGGTAAACGGCATGTTCACCCGCGCTTTTTCAGGGAAAAATTTTCCAAGCTGCACCGCAGTAGAGAGGTTGTATTCGTAGTAGTTATCCAGGCGCCGTTCGTCGACATTCTGCTCAATTCCTCCGAAACCTGCGGTTTCCGTTCTTCCGCCCAGGTTCAGAGCGCCCAAATCCGAAAATACGATGCCGAGGTTAGCCAAAGCTCCCCAACCGCCCTTTTCGTTGAAACCTGCCATTCGCATCTCGTTTACCCAGATTTCAGCCGAATGCGTGACGTTATCCTGATTCCTGATGCCAATCATCATAGAGGTAACTTCTCCTATCGAAGGATTACCGATAATGCAAACAAGATTTCTGCCGTGCATTCCGGAGTATCTCTCGTTAAAACGCGCTTGTCCCGCCGCTTTTTTTCTGTCTCTTTCCAACTTAAGATCGGTCAGTATGCTAAAAGGGAAGTCGAACGAATTTTGAGAGGGCCATATTTCGTAAGGATCTTTGGTATCTCTGGCGCTTTCGGGCGTTATGGTCAAAGGAATTTGATATTCGTAATAATTCTGTGTAAAATCCGATCCCAGCCTGATAAATATGTAGAGACGGTTATCCGGAATAGGCATCCTGTCTATCATTTTCTCCGCGTGAACGAACATTTTAAAGCGTTCGTAACGGCGCATGTCTATGTTTGTCAATTTGTAAACGGCGCGGGCATCCTGCGATTCCAGACTGTCTATGCGAATAAGCATGGACTGTTCGTTCTCTTGGCGCAATTGTGGTTGGGATGTATCGGTTACGCGCGAAATTCCGGGAGGTAATACGTATGGTATCGGAAATTTTTTGCCGTCATTTTCAATATTAACCGCAGATATGTCGATCTTTCCGGTACCACTGACAACTACTTTAGGGTCATTTATCAGGTGTTCATTCCTTTCGAATACTCTCCATTCGGTACGAACCAGTTCCATTGAGCCAAAACGTAAATGTGTCTTGTCTTCAAATCCGGTCAGGTACATACGAATGAAACGAATGGAACGGAAATCGGAAATTCCACCTTCGGAACGTTTTCTCTGAGTTTTCACCGGAATTTTAAATTGATACCATGTAATCGTTTCGGTGTTTCCGTTTTTAAGAGTTACCCTAGCTTCGACTTTATTGGCAATAAAATTGTTCTCCCATTCTGCAGTTTCAAATTTGCTCTTGTCGATATGGACAGTATATTCGAAATATTTCTCTTTTTCGTTCAATGTGCGGTCATTATTCAGATCCTCTGTATTCGGATAGTTGCCCGAAGTAGAAGGGTAGTCGCTGGACGAGGGGGTTGAATTGCCTTCCAATCCGTTATAATACTTGTAACGATCCAGAATAGAAAGTTGCATCTGGTCATAATCTGATCCTCTATAATGGTGGAAATTATCTCCTGCCGGGTCGTTCAACGGTGAAAATATCTGCGAGTTATATCTTCTGCGGGTATCATCGTTTATTTTTTCATTAATTGCGTTGAAATATTTTCCGTAAGAAAGATCAAATTTAAACTCTTGTTCTGTAGATAATCCGTCCAACCCGACATCTTGCTTAGCAATAGAATTCATTTCAAAGGTATTAGTAATAGCCTGAATTCTGGGAACACGTCCCCAGACAGTTGTGTCTACCGCCGTCTGGTCGTCTATCGGTAATCCGTTTTCGAAAGAGATACGCCCGTCTTTCAATACATCCTCGGATACATCTCCAAGGTTGAAAACCAATTGCCCTGAGACATTCTCATTAATACCGGGTTGTACAAACGGGTCCATCAACCAAAATTCAATGTACTCTACATTCGATTTTTCAAAATCGCTGTTGTCTATTTTGCGCATGATGCCTCCCCACCTGCTTGCAGGATCTTGCAGATACCCGTCTGCGCCCATTTTATCCACATCTAAGTTGTAGGGACCTCTTTCTCTCGGGTAATAGGCTAAGCTCAATGTTTGCAGTGTAACGGTCTGGTCATACATTGCTTCTCTATTCTGGAATATCTCCCGCTCTTTTACCTCCCTGACGAAATGACTGGACAGTTGCTCGTTGTCATTCCGGAGGTGGCTTGGAGTGTTTCTGTCGGGACGGGTAAATATCTGGTCGATATAATACCAAGCCAAATGCGCCCGGTTCAATCCGTGTCCTATGTTGAACAAATCTTCTCCCGACAATCCTCCTCCTCCTGTCTCCCGTGATTTCCCCCAAAAGTTATCGTTCTCACGGATAAACTGTTTTGTGCCCGAACTGATTTTCGGCACACTTGCCAGCGCCCATGAAGTAGGGTGCATGATATTAATGGACGAACGGGTCCCCTCGAAGTCGTCAATATAAGCTACTCCCTGCTCATCCTGGTTTATCACGCTCGGATGCCCCGGTATCAACTGGGCTACTTCGCCGGAAAAGGCGAATGACGAAGGGGCGGTGGCGTCAATCAGCGGGATCTTGTCGACCATGCTTGTCAACCATTGCCAATCCGTCTTGTACGATCCGTTCAATCCCCAAATCGTATTAGCCATCGGTTCATTTCCGATCCCGACTTTCTGGGTAAGCGGCTTCTCGGAAAGGTGCAAAAGAGTGCCTCCCAGCGAGAATTTGTCGGAAAAGGCGTACTCTACGTTTGTCCCGACAAGCGACTTCCGCTGCATGCTGAAAAACGACTGGCTTTCGAGCGTGACGCTGACAGGGGAATTGGATTCCAACGCCACTTCGTCGATGATACGGACTATTCCCATATTATAATCGACTGTAAATCCTTCGTTTTCAATCAATTGCCGTCCTCCTGCCGTTACTCTGACAGAGCCTCGCGGCACGTTTGTCGCTCCCAGTCGAATCTCTGATCCCGAAGAAGAGCGGTATTCTCCCGTAAGGATAAATTTATTTTTTTCGGCAAACTGCTTGGCAACCGTGAGCGTCGTGTCGTACAGTTCGGGATATGTGAACTTTGCAGCCTTAAGCGAATCCCTTTGATAGCCGTTCTTCAATCCGGTGTCGAAAGGTCTTGTGGAAGGGAATACAATGCGTCCGTTGCTGGCATAGACCGTATATCCTTCCAAGAAATCGAAATAGCCGTCGGGAGCGGCTTGACGCCGCTTGTTCAGGCGGTCTAAGTTCAAAACTCGAAGCAAAATCGTTTTATTTACAGACGGGATATAAGGCAAATAGGCTGCCACCGTATCATTTTGAAAATAATACATGACATCCAACCTGAATTTTTCTTCCTGTATGTTGTATGATCCCAGCGAATAGACGTTCTTCATGTAAAGATTCCACAGCCTCTTATTGCTTGGAGAGGCTTCAGTACCTTTCAGCAACTTCACATAGAGGATATTTATGCTGTCTCTGGGATCTGTTGTAAGTTCTCCCACTTTGTATATTCCTTGTTCTCCTACTTTTTCATATTCATAAGCCACAGCCAATACTTCCTTCGGATCGAGCGCCGTCCGGAGCGAGATGTATCCCAACTGCCTGTTCACGGTATATTCCGAAGGGTGCAGTAAACGGGCGTCCTTCAATTTTTCATAATCCGTACCATCTTCCATTTTCCTGTACGGGAAATTATCGAGTGTGCTTTTCGATGATTCAAAATTACGAAGGGCAGGCACATTCAGGAGTTCTCTATACAACGGGTCTACCGTGTTGGTTTTGGATGCTCCCAAATCGGTGAATGCGATAATATTTCGGCTTTGCTTTTCGTAAGATGAAGTGTTTGTAATCCACACTTCTATATTGCCGATGACAATTCCCGATCCCGGCTCCGGCAATGTTTTTGCCCATCCGTCGTAATTTTCGTAAAAGTCGGTGGAGAGAAAATAGTGCCTGTTTTCGTCGTAATCGGCTGCCGATATTCTAAACTCGGTAGTCTGTGCGCCTTGCGTGGTGATTGTTTTTCTTTCCGATTCCTGTTGGGAAGCAATTGCCGACACTTTCAGCTTGCCGAACTGCAAATCGGTGCGTATACCGAAAAGCGCCGTACTTCCCGTAATCAGCGAACTGGAGAGGGGCAGACTTACATTTCCGGCTTCTATTCTCTTGATGATATCATCTTCTTTTCCTTCGTATGAAAGCTTGATTAGTTTCTGGTCGAAATCGAAGGTCGCTTCGGTATTGTAATTCATGGTGAAACTGACTCTTTCTCCCACTTTGGCGTTGGCGCTCAATTGAATTTTGGTATCGAAATCGAAGATGGTGTTTTTTCGGTTACGTTCGGGAATGGTCGGATTTTCCCTTTTTGAAATTTTAAATCCAAATGTAAGGTCTACGGAACCTTGTGTTTTAAGTTGTACGCCGCCGGCGCCGAAGATTTTATCTGCGGTCGCGCCTAATCCGACATGGATATTACTAAGCGAAAATTGATCGTTTCCGTCTGCATTTGATTTGTTTTTTTCCGACCAGTAGGAGTTCATGGATTGCTGCATGGAATAATCCCTGTATTCGCTCTCGTTCAGGACAAAAGGAGTGGCGATATCCATATCTCCTACCTTAGTCCTGAAGATGTATAATCCGGTATAGGGATCATATTCTATGCTGGAGTTGATGTTTGAGGGGTCTTGCAAATCGGCGGGCGACCGGTATTGCAGGTCTTCGTAAGTTACGGCTTCGGTTTTGTTCAAGGGGTAACGCAATGCGGAATTGTCGCCGGAGGCTGTTCCTGTTCCCGCCGGCGGAGTGGTCTCGGAAGGAGTGGTCTTAGAAGGAGTGGTTTCAGAAGATGGAGTATTCACAATACCGTCTTGTTGCACTTCCTGTGCAAAAGATACGGCAGTGTAAGTGGAAAAAAGAACGATTCCGCTTAATATCGTGCATAAGAATATTATTTGTTTTAACCCTTTTTTCAAGACAGGAAATTTTTAAAAAGATTACATCCTTTTCAAAGCCTCTTTGATTATTTTCTCCAACGACAATCCCGGCGATTCGGCGATAATTTTTTCTACCACCTTAGCTGATGCCGCAGGATTAAATCCTAACATCACCAATGCCGACAGCGCTTCTTCCCTATTTGTATTGACTTTTCCGAAAACAGTATAATCCGAATTTTTCCGCACTTTATCTTTTAAATCAATAATCACCCTTTGAGCGGTTTTCAAGCCTATTCCTTTGACTCCTTTCAACTGGTTGACATTATCGGATGCGATTATATTTTCCAATTCGGGAACAGAAAAGGAAGATAAAATCATTCTGGCTGTGTTTGGACCAATACCGGAAACAGAAATTAACAAAGCGTAAAGCTGCCGTTCTTCTTTGTCCGTGAATCCGTACAGGGTGTATGCATCTTCCCTGATCGCCTCATGTATATACAATATAGCCGTTTCTTTTCCTTCTAACGAGGCGTATGTATTAAGCGATATATGAATAAAATATCCTATCTGGTTTGTTTCCAATACCACATACGTCGGAGTCAGTTCGGAAATACTACCTTTAATATATTCCAGCATGGTGTATGATAGCTAATTATCAAATTTTAAATTTCCCTATAATAACGGTAAAAAAAAGAAAAGTGTATGCAGTATTTGTTAAAATATGTCGTCTACTCGAAATTAAACGACAAAATGAATAAACGGGAAGTAAGCTTGCTTATCGCGCCTGTATACTTCAAATCCGAAAAGTTTTCTATTTCGGGACGGTCGCGCTCCAATATGTCTCCAAATCCGAGATACATCTTCAATTCGGGAGCTAATTTAAAATAGGGTAAATAAAAATCGAAACCTACGCCAAATTCAATGCCGTAGTCCATTTGCTTCAACATGATCACATTTTCCCGTTGACGCCCTAAATCCAGCGTTGAACTGACTCCGCCGAGCAGATAAGGGCGATGATTTATGTAACGTTGTCCTCTGAATTTCAAAAGCAACGGGAAATTAATTAAATTTGACTTCACGACCACATCTTTCGTATTGCTTCTGTTTTGGTCGATAAAGGTCAATGTCCGGTCTCCAAACAATAAAACAGGGGTAAAACGAAGGTTCAGGTATTCAAAAATGCGTAAATCGGTAATCATTCCTACGGTAAAACCCGGTGAGAGGGAGGTTTGTTCCGCATACCAGATTCGACCGTCGTTATCGACAATTCCTGAGTGTGTTATATTAAAATCCATCGCATTGAATCCCAAAATGAATCCGAAGTGATAGCGCTTCTGATCAACATGCATCAGATTTTGGACTCTTCCGTAATTTCCCTGTGAAAATACCTGTGTAACAAGACACAACAATAATATGGCAAAAACGACCTTTTTCAACTCCTTTTATTTTATATTCTTACTTATAACGCCTTTAATCGCATTTTATTTTTTTAAGAGAAAAAATAATGTGGAGCAGTAGTCTTGAACAAGTTGTTAAGCAAGGCTAACGCATTAAAAAACCTTATTTTTACCTTATTTTTCTGACAAAACAACCTCAGTAGCAATGATATACGCACCACACATAACCTAATTACCTCATTTTAACGAAAAAAATGAGGTAATTAGGTTGGTTCTATTTGTTTCATTTTCAGCTACTGAGGTTGTTTTGTCAGAAAAATAAGGTAAAAATAAGGTTTTTTAATGCGTTGCTCCTGAGTTGTTAACCAAGAATTTCTTTAGTTCCGTTATTGTTGCTAAATTTGCGTCCGCATTGAGCATTGTTTTTTACCGATACAAAGTATTTTATATATGAATTACATTTTCGAAAAGGAATTTGAAGTGCGCGATTATGAATGCGACCTGCAAGGAATCGTAAACAACGCGATTTACCAAAGTTACATGGAGCACACCCGCCACCAATTTATCAAAACAATAGGACTTGATTTTGCGGAATTGCACGCCAAAGGCATCGACGCCGTAATAGCGAGAGTCGAAATTGCGTATAAACGGTCGTTGAGAAGCGGGGATAGGTTTGTGTGTAAATTAGCTGTAAGAAAAGAGGGGCTGCGGTATGTTTTTCTTCAAGATATTTATCGCATACCTGATATGGTGCTTTGCACGAGAGGGAAAATAGATTCGGTCAATGTTATAAACGGACGGCTGGGGGAGTCGAGGGAGATTGATGAGGCTTTTGCGGAGGTGGTGATGCGACCGTAGAGACGCGGCGCGCCACGTCTCTACATACCGAAATCCGGAAAATATAGAAAAAAATATGAATTTCTTTTTTTTTCTACATTTCCCGGATTTCTCTTTTTATCCTGTTTATCCAAGCATGCTCAACAATATCCCCGCTGCCACTGCCGAGCCGATAACGCCTGCCACATTCGGCGCCATAGCGTGCATCAATAAGTGGTTGGACGGGTCTTCGTGGAGACCTTGCTCTTGAGCTACACGCGCTGAGTCGGGTACTGCCGAAACGCCTGCTGCGCCAATCAACGGGTTTATCTTGTTTTCGTCTTTTAAGAACAGGTTCATAATTTTAGCAAACGTCACGCCGCTTGCAGTTGCAATGACAAATGATAATGCTCCTAACCCAAAAATCATCATCGATTTGTCGGTCAGGAAACGGTCGGCTTGGGTAGAAGCGCCTACGGTCAACCCCAACAATATGGTAACAAAATTGATCAATGCATGACGCGCTGTATCGGCAAGCCGCTCGGTAACGCCCGATTCTTTTAATAAGTTGCCAAAGAACAACATGCCTAACAATGGTAATGCGCTTGGCGCAATAAATGTCGTTAATAACAACCCTACAATAGGAAACGCTATTTTTTCTGGTTTCGAAACGGCGCGCGGCGGTTTCATTCGTATAAGGCGTTCTTTGCGGGTAGTGAGCAGTTGCATAACAGGCGGTTGAATAAGTGGTACTAATGCCATATAGGAATAAGCTGCTATGGCGATTGCGCCAATCAGGTCAGGAGCTAAACGCGATGACAGGAATATTGCTGTCGGACCGTCGGCACCGCCAATAATACCGATTGCGCCCGATTCTGCCGGCGTGAACCCTAACCAATATGCGCCCATAAAAGTTAAGAAAATACCGATTTGTGCGGCTGCTCCCAACAAGATCAGTTTAGGATTGGAAATTAATGACGAAAAATCGGTCATCGCTCCAATTCCTAAGAAGATGAGCGGCGGATACCAGCCTTGCAAAACGCCCGAATAAAGTATATTCAAGACAGAGCCTTGTTCGTAAATGCCTATTTGATAGCCTGTTACAAACGGGATATTCCCGACTAAAATACCGAATCCGATAGGCACTAGCAAGAGCGGTTCCCAATGTTTGATAATACCAAGCAAAATAAAAATAATGCCAATGATTATCATGAATAAAAATTTCAATTCAAAATTGGCTATGCCTGTGTTCGCCCAAAATTTGCCTAAAATGGATTGGTCGCTGCTTTGTAAAGCATCATCCTGAGTATCAATAATCTCTACGTTTGACGAATTGCTGTTGTCAACAACAATAACGTTTTCTGTCGTGTTTGTTGCAACGGCAGCATCATCGGCATTTTGTCCGTTTGCAAAAGGCAAAGCAAAAGCAAAGAACAATGCTCCGAGTAAAATAATATATTTTTTGTTTTTCATGGCTGTTATTCAATTTCTAATAGAACATCGTTTTGCAATATCGCTTGTTTTTCGGTCACGAAAATTCTTTTTACAATACCGGCTTTTTCCGACAAAACATTGTTTTCCATTTTCATCGATTCCATTGTCAGCAGAAGATCGCCGACTTTAACCGAATCGCCTTGTTTTACTAAAATTTTGAAGATAGTACCCGGTAGAGGCGATTTTAATGCCCCGGCGCTTGGTCTTGCGCTCTCTTCCACAGGTGCAGAGGCTACCCTGATAGAATTTTCACTTGTTTTCACTTCGGCGTCTTTGCGTACAATAACAGGCGTTTTAGGTGTCTTTACTTCTGTTTTTATTTCTACATTGTACGGTGTGCCGTTGACAATTATTTTGGCTATATTATTATCGATACTTCTTAGTTCGACAGAATAGTCAGAGCCATTTACTGAAAAATCATATTTTTTCATTTTTATCTGTATAAATTAGTTAGTCCGTAAATTTTTGAGTTCCATGGCGAATAGCGTTTTTCGATGCGCTTAATGGTAATGATGTTACTCTCGTTATCGTGAAAATCGGACAAATGCAATGCAACAGCTAATCCGATAACTGCCGATACTTCTGCCGGTATATCCAGCGAGTCGCTGCTGATAGATGTTACATCTACGCCTTCTTTGTTCAGACGTGCTTTTTGTTGATATTTTACCAATTTTGAAAAACCGATAAAGGCAAAAACCAGCAATGTCAAGACTGTGAATACTACACTTATTCCGATCCCAGATCCAATAAGTATGTCTTCCCATAAAATTAAATTCAGTGTCATATATTTTTAATTATTAAAGTGGAATGTTATCGTGTTTTTTTAGCGGATTGACTACTTTTTTAGTTTGTAGCATTTGGAATGCGCGAATGACCCGGAAACGGGTATTACGAGGTTCAATTACATCATCAATATAGCCTAAAGAAGCTGCCAGATAAGGATTTGCAAATTTTTCGCGGTATTCTTCTTCTTTTTCGGCGACATATTTTGCACGTTCGACAGGGTCTTCTTTGGTGTCAATGTTTCTTCCTTCGAGTACCTCTACGGCGCCTGCGGCGCCCATAACGGCGATTTCGGCTGTGGGCCAAGCATAGTTAAAGTCGCCGCGCAGTTGTTTGCAACTCATCACATCGTGCGCGCCTCCGTATGATTTGCGCAATGTAACTGTGACTTTTGGAACGGTAGCTTCGCCATAAGCAAACATTAATTTGGCTCCATGAATGATAATTCCGGCATATTCTTGTCCGGAGCCGGGTAAAAATCCGGGGACGTCTACTAATGTAAGGATAGGAATATTGAAAGCATCGCAGAAACGCACGAAGCGCGCTGCTTTGCGGGAAGCGTCGCAATCCAACACACCGGCTAAGAAATTGGGCTGGTTGGCGATAATTCCGGTAGATTCTCCATTGAAACGGGCAAAGCCGACAATGATATTCCGGGCATATCCGTTGTGAATCTCCAAAAATTCACCTTCATCTACAATAGCCTGAATCACGTCTTTCATGTTGTAAGGCTGATTTGCATTATCGGGGATGATTGTGTTGAGGCTATCTTCCAGTCGGTCGATAGGGTCTTGGCAATCGAATAGTGGCGCTTCTTCCAGATTGTTTTGAGGCAGGTAGGAAATCAGTTTGCGAATCAGCAGGATGCCTTCCTCTTCGTCGCTAACCTTGAAATGGGCAACTCCCGATTTGTTGTTGTGAACGTCGGCGCCGCCTAAATCTTCGATAGAAATTTCTTCGTTGGTAACCGCTTTTACTACTTTTGGTCCGGTAACGAACATGTAACTGTTTTGTTCGGTCATCAGAACGAAGTCGGTGAGTACCGGTGAATAAACGGCACCGCCGGCACAAGGACCAAAGATAGCCGAAATTTGAGGGATCACGCCCGATGCTAAAATATTACGCTCGAATATCTCGGCATAGCCTGCCAGCGAAGTAACGCCTTCTTGAATACGCGCTCCGCCCGAATCGTTAATGCCGATTACAGGCGCTCCCATTTTTATTGCCATATCCATTATCTTGCATATTTTTAGCGCCATGGTTTCGGACAACGAACCTCCGAATATGGTAAAGTCCTGAGCAAAGACAAACACCGTACGTCCGTCAATTGTACCATGACCCGTTATCACGCCGTCGCCGAGGTATTTTTCTTTTTCCAGGTTGTAGTTTGTGCAACGGTGAGTTACGAACATGTCCAATTCTTCAAAACTGCCTTCGTCGAGCAACATGTCAATGCGTTCGCGTGCGGTCAGCTTACCTTTTTCGTGTTGCGCCGCAATTCTTTTTTCGCCTCCTCCCAGTTTTGCCTGTACACGAAGGTCTATCAGTTGTTTTATTTTTTCGTTATTTTTCATCACTGTATGATGTTTGGATATATTTTGCCAATTATTTTGATTTGTCTTGTGAGTTTTCGCAACGTTCGGGAAGAACGCTTGCGGCAAAGATTTAGGGCGTGAGTTTATATTTTAAAAAACGTTCAAAATTATCCTTGTTGAGACCAATGTGTTTAATGCAGCGGGTATCAACTCAGATTTACGATATAAAAAAACGCCTTGAAATTGCCCTAAAAACATAGGGTTCAAGAAAATAGAAGTTTAAGTTAGTTTAATTTTTTCCTCTTTTTGTATCTTCAATTTAACCCCAGCAATCCTTCGGGGATTTCCATTTGAATAATCCGTGCATCGTCGTCGATTGATAAAATATAATCGTCGCTGGCAGGGATTAAGATTTCGGTTTCTGAATCCGACAATACGTTAAACAAAACATTTTCAGTAGAATCATCCGTGGAGATTATTTTGCCGATTGTATTTCCATTTTGGTCTGTGATTTGATAACCGGCATAAAAATCCGTATTTAGCACATCTTCAGGAGAAAAGTCCTCAAGAAGGAGCGTCCGGGATATGTATAAATTTACTTTTGAAAGCCTCTTTGCCTCTTCGTCCGAATCTACTTCTTCAAATTTGACAAAGCCGGAGTTATTATTCTTCAAACGATAACTTTTAATAAAATACGGAACAAGAATACCTTCAATTTCGCAAATAAAATAAGGCGTTTCCGTTTTATCAAAAATATCGACAGTAAACTCGAAGGAAAGTTCCCCATGTAAACCATGCGGTTTTATTAGCCTTCCTATCTGAAATATATCCTCTTTTTTTATCATTCATTTACTCCAGATCAACGAGTGCATCGCCTTGCAGTACGCTTTGCCCTATTTGAACATGGATGACTTTTATGATGCCGTCTCTGTCTGCTAAAATATTATTTTCCATTTTCATGGATTCAATGATAATCAATTGTTCTCCACGTTTTACTTCTTGTCCTACTGAAACCGGAATTTTGAAGATATTGCCGGGAAGAGGTGATTTGACTGACTTTTCGCTTCCCGTTTTTCTCGCAACCGGAGTGGTCGCTTTTTTCGGGGTAGGATCAGTATTGTGTTTTTCGCCTTTTTGCTGGGTGAAAGGTTTTGTTACTACATTTTCTCTTTCAAACTCTACAGTGTAAGGTTGTCCGTTGACAATAACTTCTGCTACGTTTTTGTCCTGTTCGTTTACCGAAACTTCAAAAACTTCGCCGCTTATTGTAAATTTGAATTTCTTCATTTTTTTTATGTAATAATAATTTTATTGAATACCGTATATTTTTGAACTCCAAGGAGAATACCTGTTGCTGATATTTTTGATGGTAATAACATCGCTTTCATGGTCGTGAACTCCATAATAGAGGTGTAAAGCCATTGCAATAGCAGCGCTTTCGGCTTCGTAAATACCTTCTCTGGCTGACCCCGCCGCACAACCTTCTTCTATTACTTTTTGAGCTTCTTTTCTCTTATCAATCATTTTGCCGACGACAATTACAAGTACTATCAGCAAAATCAAAGCCATTAATGCAGCATAGAGAACGACGGGCCAGTTTATACTAAGAATTAACATAATCGACTGTTTTATAATGGTAAGTTATTATGTTTACGCAATGGGTTGACCACTTTCTTTGTCTGTAAGGATTTGAATGCCCGTATAACCCTGAATCTGGTGTTCCGGGGTTCAATCACGTCGTCAATGTATCCCAAAGAAGCAGCTTGGTAAGGATTGGCGAAAGCGTCCTGATATTCTTTTATCTTCTCTTCAACGAATTTCGCTTTTGCTTCAGGGTCTTCGATTTTTGAAATCGCTCTTCCTTCCAGCACTTCGATAGCTCCGCTGGCGCCCATTACGGCGATTTCGGCGGTAGGCCATGCATAGTTGAAATCTCCCCGGAGTTGTTTGCAGCTCATTACGTCGTGAGCGCCTCCGTAAGATTTGCGCAAGGTTACGGTTACTTTCGGGATAGTAGCTTCTCCGTAGGCAAATAATAGTTTTGCGCCATGGATAATAATACCTCCTCTTTCTTGACCTGAACCCGGCAAAAATCCGGGAACATCTACCAACGTAAGGATCGGAATATTGAAAGCGTCGCAAAAACGAACAAAACGCGCTCCTTTGCGGGAAGATTCGATGTCTAAGATACCAGCCATTTTGGCAGGCTGATTGGCGACAATTCCGGTTGAAACGCCGTCGAAACGGGCAAATCCTACGATGATATTCGGAGCATAGCCGGCATGTACTTCAAAAAATTCTCCGTTATCGGTGATGGCATGAATAACGTCCATCATGTCGTAAGGTTGATTCGGATTTTCGGGGAGCAATGAATTTAGAAAATCTGCTTTTCTTTCGATCGGGTCTTCACATTCAAAAGCCGGAGCATCTTCCAGATTATTTTGAGGCAGATACGCCAGTAATTCGCGAATGGTTGTCAACCCTTCTTCTTCGGTAGAAGCGACAAAATGAGCTACTCCCGACTGTGAGGCGTGCATGTGGGCGCCGCCAAGGTCTTCGACCGAAATGTCTTCTCCCGTAACTGCCTTTACCACTTTAGGACCGGTGATAAACATGTAGCTGTTTTCTTCCGACATCATAATGAAATCGGTCAGGGCGGGAGAGTAGACAGACCCTCCGGCGCAAGGTCCGAAGATAACGGATATTTGAGGTACAACTCCGGATGCTAAGATATTTCGCTGGAAGATTTCCGCATATCCGGCAAGCGATCCTACGCCTTCTTGAATGCGGGCGCCTCCTGAATCGTTAATTCCGACGATAGGGGCTCCCATTTTCATTGCCAAATCCATTATCTTGCATATCTTCAAGGCAAAGGTTTCGGAAAGCGAGCCTCCGAAAACGGTGAAATCGTGGGAATAAACGTATACAAGACGTCCATTGACAGTCCCTTGACCCGTAACAACACCGTCGCCGAGGTATTTTTCCTTTTCCATTCCAAAATTCGTGCAGCGGTGGGTTACAAACATGTCCAATTCCTCGAAACTGCCTTGGTCAAGCAATATATCGATTCTTTCGCGGGCAGTCAACTTTCCTTTTGCGTGTTGGGCTTCTATTCTTTTTTCGCCTCCTCCTTGTTTGGCTTTTACCCGGAGATCTATAAGTTGTTTGATCTTATCTTCGTTCTTCATGCTGAATTTATTGTATTTTTATTTGTTCGGATTTTCGCAAAGCTCGGTAAGGACGCTTCCGGTGGATTTAGGGTGCAAAAATGCAATGTTTAATCCTTCGGCGCCTTTTCTCGGCTTTTGGTCTATCAGTTGAACGCCTCTTTCGGCGGCTAATTGAAGTTTTTCTTCCAATCCTTCTACTGCGTATGCAATGTGATGAACGCCTTCACCTTTTTTCTCGATGAATTTGGCAACTGGACTTTCAGGGTCGGTTGCTTCCAATAATTCTATTTTGGTTCCCCCTACTTTGAAAAATGCTGTTTTCACCTTTTGCTCTTTTACTTCTTCAATGGCGTAACACTTTAGTCCTAAGACGTTTTCGTAATAAGGGATTGATTCTTCGATGCTTTTTACAGCGATTCCGATGTGTTCGATGTGTGTAGGGTTCATGCTATCAACTCAGATTTAGTAATTAAAATTTTATTTTTGTAAAAAAAACGTTCAAAATTACCCTAAAAAAACGTAGAAACCAAAAAAATGAGGTCTTAAATTACTTTAATTTTAGTGAAGACAAATAAAGTGAAACGCTTTTCCCAAAAACCGGATAATATCTCCCGCAATCATACCTTGCTGCGAGAACTCTTCAGCGGCAAAATCACCCGCCAATCCGTGCAGGTAAACGCCCAGCAAAGCGGCATCTTCGGGAGTATGGTTTTGAGCCAGCAGAGAGAGGATAATGCCCGTAAGCACATCGCCGCTTCCGGCGGTTGCCATGCCCGGATTGCCTGTGGAGTTGAAGAAACAGCGTCCGTCGGGAAAAGCAACGCTCGTATAAGCTCCTTTTAATACGACGATTACCTTGTGTTTCAGGGAGAATTCCAATTGCTTCTGCAATCGTTCATATCCCGATGACGAGATACCGGCGAGGCGGTCAAATTCTTTCGGATGAGGGGTTAGGATGGATTTCTCCGGAAGACGTTGCAACATTTCCGGGTCGGCGGCGATGAGGTTTAAGGCGTCGGCGTCTATTGCCATTGGGGTTTTCCGGTTTTTCAGCAGGTCGGATAAAATGCGCTTGGCGGTGTTATCGGTGCCGATGCCGGGTCCTATTCCTATGGCGTTGTATTTGCGGTTCTCGCTTAACATCAAATCTGCGTCGGCGGAAACTGTCTCTCGCGTGTTGTATTCGACCATTGCTTCGGGAACGGAGATTTGCATAATATCGTATCCTTCCTGCGGGATGTTAGTAGTAAGTAGCCCGCACCCGCTGCGCAGACAGGCTTTTGCCGCCAAAACTGCCGCGCCCATTTTTCCATACGAGCCGGCAATCAGCAGCGCATGACCGTAATCTCCCTTATGGGAAAACTTGCGGCGAGGGCGCAGTATCGACTTAACATCCTTTTCTTCTGTTAAATAGTACGGCGACGGAAAATCTTGCAATGCTTGCGGATGCAAGCCGATATCCAGTATTGTAAATTCTCCTACAAATGGCTCATTTTCAGGTAAGAGGAAAGCCAATTTTGGAAACTGAAAACTAAATGTATAATTGGCTCGTACAATCGCGCTCTTGTCATTATCCCGGTTATCTTCACCGAAAAGCCCGGAAGGAACATCAATCGAAAATATGGTAGCGCCGCTATTATTGATAATGGAAACAACTTTTGCAAAAATACCTTCCAACGGACGGTTCAACCCTGAGCCGAACAATCCGTCGACCACATAATCAGCCAATGAAACGGTTATTTTTTCTACTTCATCGACCTCTGTAAGCGAACCGGGAAAGGCTGTAAGCAATTTTACTTTTGCTTTTTCGCAGTCGGGAGAAAGGGAGTTTTGGGGATTGACGAGAAAAACGCGGACGGATTGTCCTGCAGTCAATAGCAGGCGGGCGATAACGAGGGCGTCGCCGCCGTTATTTCCGGGTCCTGCGAAAACGTATGTACGGCGTCCTGCTTCCAAAAAAGAGAGCATTTTGTTGAAGAAAGCGCAGGAGGCTCGCTCCATTAATGCGAATGAGTCAATGGGCTCGTGTTGGATGGTGTAGGTGTCGATTTCTTTTATTTGGGGTGTTTTGAAAAGTTTCATGTTGTTATTTGCTTATATTTTTTATCGCTCTTTTTCTGCTTTACACATTTTTCGGACGAGTCCCAAATAATTACTCACATAAAAATTAAATTTTACGAATTCAACTTTTCAAATAAATTTTCTCTATTTTTCAATTTTAGCGAGCAATTCTCTTAATTCCTTATCAGAAATATTAGCTTGTTCGCTTTTGTCGTAGATGGCAAGCAAAAAAACGGTTTCATTTTCAATGTAAATATGCGTGATTACTCTTGCTCCGCCTGATTTTCCACGACCTTTTGAGGTTATAGCTAAGCGTATTTTGAAACAATTATCGCCTATAGGCGTTCCCTTTTCGGGATTCTCTTCCAATTCTTCAATCAAGGCGGCATATTCCGCTTTCAACGAAGGGAATTTCTTTGTTAAACGTTTCAACTGCCTGTCGAATGGCGATATGGAGAGTACATTAAATTTCATCAAGCAATTCTTTGGCAGGTCGTGCCTGCAATTTACCTTTCTTTACCAAGTTGACATTATCAACTGCCTCTCTGATTTCACTCAACAGCAACGCTTTCTCATTAGTAATTCGGTTTGGTACAGCCGTTGCATTGGTAGTGGTAACTCGAAAATCTCTTACTCCGTTAATATTCAGCATCAATTTTTTTAACGACGATACCAAACCCGGATTGTCCAATGTTATGCTTATTGTTGTCATAAATTTATTTTTTATACTTACAAAAGTAATTCTTTTTTCTTTTTTTGCAAAGATGATATGTATAAAAACAATGTCTTGATTTTCAGTTTGTGTTTTGATGGACAAAACCCATTCTTCTTTTTTGATTTCTTTTGATATACAATCCGGAGGCTTGTTGTTAGCTTCGACATAGCGAAAGACGCTGATGCTGAACAGTTGTGTTTTTTATTTATTGTGCGCTATGCTAAACTTGGGTTTATGTATTCTTTCTTCTTCCTTGAAACTCTTCAGCTTCATTGCAAAGCCATTCAAATCCATCCCAAATTTCTTTTGATCCGCTTTCCAATCGATACTCATTAACTAATGGCATTAATAGAGGTTTAGCCATGCGTAGCGAATTCCCCCAGCTATCAACAATAAGTTCCTTGTTGAACATTTTTGCTTGAATCATCGTACCGACCTGATCATAAGAATGAATTACACGTTCTCCTGCTAGCCTTTGGTCTTCATTCCACATTTCGAAAGGCATACCTTTGAGAGAAAAAATTATTCTACGATCCTTTCGTCTATCTTCATCTTGAAGAATGTCAAGAGCCTTCGAAAAAGCTGTGGCCATAGCACTTACTTGCATACTACGCAGTTGGCGATAAATAAAAAAAAGAGAAACAATAAGTGCAATTGCACTTATACAAGTTGCTATTACGCCAATTGCAGCCCATGTTGTATTATCCATTTTGAAACCTATTATGTTATTGGTATTATTCCATTTATTACCTTCTAAAATTTGTGAGCCTATCAATCTTCTGTTGTTTTAATAATTCCTTCCTATTAGTAATGGTCTGTCGCAAGCATTGTGTATAACTCTTAATTTGACATTACTCATATCTTTAGACTTTCCATTATTTTAACACGAAACAAAGATTGCCAATTATTTTTTATTTTGCAATTTTTTCCGACATATTATTTTTTGTTTTCCAATAACTTTCTACCAAGGTTCTAAAAATTTTGACTCAAAGTCACTTCACCAATAGAGAGAAAAATTATGTATATTTGTACGATTTTTTATACAAGAAAAACAAAATTACACACAATAAAAAATGAAAAAGGTTTTTGTCAGCGGCTGTTATGATATGCTTCACAGCGGTCATATTGCATTTTTTGAAGAAGCCGCTACGCATGGGGATTTATACGTGGGTATCGGCTCGGACAAAACCTTGCACGACTTAAAAGCGCGATGGCCCATTAACAGCGAACAGGAGCGTCTTTATATGGTGAAAGCGCTGAAAGCGGTTAAAGAAGCATGGATAAACAAAGGTGGCGGCATCCTTGATTTTCAGGAAGAACTGGAACGGTTAAAACCCGATATTTTTTTCGTCAACAGCGACGGACACAGTAATTTGAAAGAAGAGTTATGCAAACGCTCAGGTATCGAATACATCGTAAGCAAACGCATTCCTCATGCCAATTTGCCAGCTCACTCTACCACCGCTTTGCGAAACGAATGCCGTATCCCTTACCGCATTGACGTTGCCGGCGGATGGCTCGATCAGCCTTCTGTTGGCGGTTTGTATCCGGGACCGGTACTGACTATTTCCATTGAGCCGGATTATGCATTCAACGACCGGAGCGGAATGGCGACAAGTTCGCGCAAAAAAGCGATTGAATTGTGGAAAATAGATATTCCGCACGGCGACAAGGAGAGTTTGGCGAAGATACTCTTTTGTTGTGAAAACCAACCGGGGAATAAATATATCAGCGGTTCGCAAGACGCTTTGGGTATTGTCATGCCGGGGTTGAACAAGCTTCACTACGAGGGCGATTATTTGCCTTCGAATATAGAAAGTATCTTGGATAACGATATTCTGACATGGATAGAACAGCGTCTTTGGTTAGTTCCGCTTTATCCTCGACACAGCGGTTTCGACGTCCTTGCAGGAACAAATGTCACTGCCGCCGGCGCTAAACAGCTCAGCGAAGCCGCAGTTGATTGTTGGAATGCAATCAAGGCAAAAGATGCGCGTCAATTCGGAGATGCTTTCCGTAGAAGTTTTGAAGCTCAGGTTGCCATGTATCCGAACATGATGTCAGACGATATTTACGAGATTTTGAACAAGTATAAAAATCAAACCTTAGGATGGAAATTAAGCGGAGCAGGCGGCGGCGGATATTTGATTTTTGTCAACGAAACGCCTGTCAAAAACGCAATACAAGTAAGAATCAGGCGTTAAAAATAATCGATTATGGATTTGAAACAAGGATATCACAAAGAAGCGGCAGGAGCGAGAAAGCGCTTTTGCCAGTTTCTTCCCCTTAATCTGGCAACTGTCGACGAGTATAAATATTGGCACGACAGCCGTCATATTTGGAAGGAAATACCGGAAGGCATTCGTAAGGCAGGAATTTTGGACATGGAAATTTTTGTGGTAAAAGATACGGCTTTCATGATTATAGAAACCCCGCTCGACTTTGATTGGGACGAGGCGTTCGGACGTTTAGCCACTTTCGAACGACAAGCGGAATGGGAAGCGTTTGTCGCCAAGTTTCAGCATTGTAAAGAAGGATTGCGTTCCGAAGAAAAATGGCAGTTGGCGGAAAGGGTATTTTCGCTTACAGAGGCTTTACGCAAATAATATTATGTATTAAAAACCTCTATGTTCTTCTCTTTAGCGTTGTGTTTCTGAGTCTTGCCGGATTTCGACGACTTGAATATACCTGAACTACGAAAATACATTCATTATCAATATAATAAATTAATTTATATCTTGCTTTTGCAACAAGAAGCGAACGGTACTTTTCCGGTAAATCGTCCAATAAAGGTTCTATCGGAGCGATGTGAGGATTAATACGTACTATTTCAGCGTCATCCAAAATACTGTTATAAAGGATTGCAGCAGCTCTTGGATTAAGGGTTACGTAATAATCGTATATTTCATTCAAATCTGCAATAGCATCAGCAAACCAAAGTAATTTCATACCAAACGTCTCTTTATTTGCTCATGTGGAATAGCCATGATTTTACCGGTGTCAAAATTTCTTTTGCGTTGTATAACACTTGCCCGCATTTCTTCATCCGAAAGCGAGTATGGTTCAGGGTTATACATGCGCTCAATTTCAAAAACCCTATCTTCGTCAGTATCGCTGATAATGGCAGAGATTAAATGATATTTTTTTCTTTCCAAAGTTGTCATAATAGTTCAATTTCAAAGTACAAATGTAATGAATACTTTTTATACTGCCTCGTTAAGTAATTTTTTTCTTTACCTCTTTTCGTTCACTCTCTTTTTAATAATGCGCCCAACTTACTCACTTGTCTTTCCATACTTTCATTTTGTTGACACCGCGGTTCGACCACGCATAATAAGGTATTAACACCAATTCATCATTGTCCGATTTTTCACGTATCACATTCACTCCGTCCAAAAAGTGGGGATGCCATTCGGCGGTGAAGGATGACAAGGATACGGTTTTCGCAAATCCCTGCGGATTGTCAATCTCCTCCATGCAATATACTAAAGGTCCGCGTTCTACGGCATATTTTCCGGCGTTATCCTTTACGTTTACATCGGCTTCGACTGTACGCACCTGCATGGGGAGTTGCAACTCAACCTCATCGCCTGCCTGCCATGTTCTTGTTATTTCGAAATAACCATCTTTGTCCGTTTTTTGCGCTTGCGGTTTTCCGTTTATCGAAATATGGTACGATTCTGCAAGGTTATCCGTGTAATGATACAAGCTTCCCGGCGCCGGCACGTTTTGCGCCCACGAAGGGATACGGATTTTCAAGGTAAGCAGTTGCGGCTTTTCCGGCTTGACGGTGATTTTTACATTGCCGTCCCATGGATAACCGGTTTGCTGTTCGAGCACGACATTCCCTTTTTCAAGGGAAATATTCGTTTTGTTCGACATAAACAGATTGATATATGCCGTATTTCCCTGTGTTGCATAAATCAGATTGGGAATGTAGGGGATAAAGCGGATAAGGTTGGTCGGGCAGCATGAGCAGTCGAACCATGCCTGCCGTGTACATGCGCCTTTATTGAACAGGTATTCACCGTCGGATTCCAACGGATTGGGATAGAAAAATTCAGTGCCTGCCAATGAAATTCCTGCGATTACGTTGTTGTACAGCATCCGTTCGAGCACATCCACATAGTTGGATTTGCCCGTAAGACGAAACATTCGTTCCGCCCAGTAAATGCCTCCGATAGCGGCGCAGGTTTCGCTGTAAGCCGTCAGGTTGGGCAGCTCGTAGTTGTTGCCAAACTCTTCGCCGTCGTGTCGTGCACCCAGTCCGCCGGTGATATACATTTTCTTGCCGATTGTGTTGTCCCAAAGTATGCGGACGGCGGCGAGATAGGCGGCATCGTCATACAAGGCAGCTATATCGGTCATTCCCGCATACATATACACCGCCCTGACAGCATGACCAAACGCTTCATCCTGTTGCGTGACGGGCAGATGATCCTGAAGATACGCCCCATGTATTTCCCTGTGCTGCTTGTCGCCCCTTTGGTCGAGGAATTTTTTGGACAGGCGCAGGTAATCTTTGTTTCCCGTAATCTGGTAAAGTTTTATCAGTCCCGTTTCGACAATCTGATGTCCGGGAACTTCATAATTCGAGGCATCGCCAAATACGCTTAACAGCAAACCGGCGTTTTTGAGCGCAATGTCGAGGAAATTCCGTTTTCCGGTCGCCCAATAGTGCGCCGCGGCAGCTTCAAACAGATGACCGCTGTTGTAGAGTTCATGGCTCATGTACATGCCGTTCCAGCGTTCGCCGTTGGTCGTCACCCATTCGGCAGGTGGGCGCTTGGGGTCAATCGTGCGCCACGTGGTCAGGTAACCGTCCGGCTCTTGTCCGTAAGCAATGATGTTGATAATGGAATCCATGTAACTGTCCAATGCCGGATTGGGCGTATTAATTAGGGAATATGCCGCGCCTTCGATGGTTTTATATACATCGGTATCGTCGAAGGGCATTTCACCGATCGTTTTTCCCGTTCCTCCGCGGATGACGTTTCCGGCGGTTATAAAATTTTCCAGGCGACCCTCGCTTTCGCATTTATCGAAAGCGTAACGGATAGTTTTTTCCTGTATTGTTCTGATTCTGGGCAACCAGAAATTGTCGGTCAACTCTACATGGTTCAGCTTGACCTGTTGAATTGGGTAGCCATCCGTTTCGTTATTTTTAGTGTCTGTGCAGGAAAACAGGAACAGGGTTCCGGCTAGCAGGAATAGTTGTCTCATATTTTTATGTGTTCTTTTGCGGTTGTAAAGCTATAAAATATTTTGCAAAAAATCGGTTAATTTATAAATTTGTCATTATTGGATTGAACGGCTCAAACACCATGTTTCAATCAATCATATCCTCGTTGTTTTTTCTTTGTTCTTCGGTAAAATAGCCAATTTTACGGCGTGGTTTGTCGGACAGGCGTTTTTGCGATTGCATTTCGGCAAGTGTTTGGTTTATCAGTTCGAATTTTGATATCACAAATTGTGATTTCAAATCTTCGTTGGATATCACAATTTGTGATTTCCAATTATTAAAAGCTGTTTGAGTTATTTATTCAGATTAAACGTTGAATTTTCTTGCCTTTTCAGCCTCGTTAGAGGCGTAATATTGGTAGAAAAATAGGTTTTTCCCGCTGTTCTAAGTTCCGTTAGGAACGAAATATGTTTTATATTTCGCCCCTAACGGGGCTTTGGTTATGGAAGATATTCTCTTCTACCAATATTACGCCTCTAACGAGGCTAAAAAGACAAGAAAATTCAACTCTTGATTCGCATTTTTCATAAATTTCACCGCCGCCGAGTCATTTGGATGCACCTATAATTTCAATATAATCAAAAGACATCCAACCCCAAGAACCTCGAAATTCAATCGTATTGTTGCCGGCTTTCAAATCAACCATTCGCGTCAAGTCCATCCACGTTAACGTATCGGGAGCCTCAAACATTAAATCTTTTTTTATAAGCACATTATTAATGTATAAATCCTGTCCTTTGGGTCCTCCATGATTCAGCAGATAGCGAATATTCATTTGATAGCTGCCGTCGGTTTCAGCATGTACATTATTAAAAATCAGTTTAAAATCGTTGGAAGTAAGGTTGTAATATTTTCCGCCGCTTGCCAATGCCAAACTTTCTATTGAGCCGCTACTGGTCAAGGTTGCATTCTCAGCTTCGTAACGCGTTTTGGATAATTTGGTGACAGTTACATGGGTTGGCAAAGAGGTCGTAAAGTCTCCGAGACTGTTCGTTACTTTGGCGGTAATAACATACGCACCTGTTTTTGCCGGTATCCATTGCAGGTTGTACGGAGGCGCGGTAAGTGTTTTGTGCAACTTGCCGTTGATGTAAAACTCTACTTTTTTCACCGTTCCTCCGCCGGGAGCTTTTGCGGTAGCTTCAATCGTGGCTGTTTCGTTGGGAGCTATCACATTGGTTGGTTTCATCGCCAGCGTAATGGTTGGTTTTGGATTTATTATATTGAGCGTAATTGTTTGTGTATCAATATTTTTCGGATTTTCCCTGTCAACTATTTTCAAAACATATTCTGCATTATCGCCAAGCGGCATCAATTTCCATGAGCCGGAGATATCGACCGTTGCGTCATTGATAGTTACGATGTCTGCGCCCGAAGTTTTCCATGAAAGGGTAATAAACTGTCCACGCTCAATTTCTGTTTTACTTGGCGACATTGCAAATGAGTTGATTCCAAAACCTTTGTTCTCAAGTTCTACGCTGAAAGGAGATGCAGTCAACCCCGCTGTGTTGTAAAAATTCACCCCGGCAGGATTATGTTCCCACGCATAGCGCACAATTTTCGGATTCGTCACACTTGCATGGCTCACCTCTACAGTATTGGCTCCCGTGACGGTAGCCGTAGCTTTGTGCAATACGTTATCGCTGCCTGCGACAGTAAACCATTTCAAAGACTCTTCTGCAATTGGAGAACCCAACGTTTCAAATGTCAGCGTTACTTTGTTGCCGTCTATTGCATGGCTTTTGTAGCGCGGACCATCAGAAACCACCTCTTTGTCATACGCTAACCTTTGTACAGCCAGCGAAACCCGTTCGCCCACAGGCTTTTTATTGGTAGGATGAATGTCATTGGCATCACCCAAATCTATGATTACCGCTTCGGCAGTGTTGGGCAATACGAGCGCACGCGACTGGGCGTCGCGCAGTATAGCCCACGTATTCCATTCGGAATTTAGAGCCGTTGGACTATTTTCGTTAGCTGCCGGGTTAAAATTCGTCAATTGCACCCACACAAAAGGCAAATCGCCCAATCCCCACAATTTGCGCCAACTTTCAATCATGGTTCTGAACTGTTGTCCGTAATTTAACGCATCTGCATTATTATCGGCATTCGACTCGCCTTGATACCACAAAAATCCTTTTACCGGAAATTGTGTAATCGGATGAATCATTGCATTGAAAATTCTATTTGGCTGACGTTCGGCTTCACCGGCAGCAAGCGTTATATCATTAAATCCATAGCCCAGCATCTCTTCACTCATAAAAGCCTCGATACGGGCGCCGCCATACGAAACATTCAGCAATCCGACAGGCACGTCGCCGATTTTGGGTTGAATATCGTTTGCAAAGTAATATCCTACGGCGGTAAAATTTTTGATATTTTCTGCCGAAGTTGCGCCCGTCCATGTCCCACTGCTTAATTCATTTTTTGGCGAATCCGCAGTTGCTTTAGAAACTTTAAACTCACGGATTTTAGGATTGTTCACACCTTGCGTATTGGTAACGGCGTCATTGGAATTCGCCACACTCCACTCCATATTCGACTGCCCTGAGCAAACCCACACATCGCCAATGTAGACGTCTGTATAAGTTTTCGTTGCATCGCCCGAAACGATTGTCATCGTGTAGGGACCTCCGGCAGACATGGCGTCAAACTGCACACGCCAAGCGCCACCAGCATCGGCAGTTGTAATTTTTTGTACTCCGTTCAGGGTTACGCTTACCTGCGTATTAGTACCGGCAGTACCCCAAACCGGAACAGGCGTTTCGCGCTGTAAAACCATTCCTGAGTTGAACAATCGTGATGTAGTCAAGGACTGCGCATGAACGGCGCCTGTCATTATGCTGCAAAAGGCGATGATACAGCTTAATTTGTGTAAAGTTTTCATATTAAATTGCTTTTAAATTTGTCAAGATTTTCTATCTTTGCTCTCAATTAATCACAACGACAAAATTACGAATTATAATATAATTTTAATCGGTTATGCTTTTTAATTCTTTTGCTTTCGCAATATTTCTACCGCTCGTACTTGTTCTATATTGGAGTATCTTTAATCGAAAAAATGTAACGTTGCGAAATTCGTTTTTGCTCGTTGCAAGTTATATTTTTTACGCTTGGTGGGATTGGCGTTTTCTTTCACTTATCATTATTAGTTCGTTAACAGACTTTTGGCTTGGCGCAAAAATGGATGCCATCAATCAACGTCAAAATGATGTATCCGAAGAACAACTCACAGCGCTACGTCGGCAAAAACGAATTTGGTTGTTGATAAGCCTTATAACCAATCTCGGTTTTCTCGGATTTTTCAAATATTTCGGATTTTTCACCGAAAGTTTTGCCGCGATGATGTCGCTTGTCGGTATTACTGTTTCGCCGGTAACACTGAATATTATTCTGCCTGTCGGTATCAGTTTTTACACATTTCAAACGTTGAGTTACACCATTGATATTTACAGAGGCAAAGTGGAGGCAACAAAAAGTTGGGTGCAGTTTTTCGCTTTTGTGGCTTTTTTCCCACAGTTGATGGCGGGTCCGATTGAACGTGCCACCACTTTTTTGCCACAATTTAAAAACTTGGCTCAAAAGCCGAAATATTCCGATTTTCGCAATGCAATGTTGCTTATAGCATGGGGATTTTTCAAGAAAATAATGATTGCCGACCGTTTGGCAGTATTTGTTGACGGCGCTTTCAAAGATTCGGCTGCCGCGGACGGACTACCGATGTTGCTCGGTGTTGTATTTTTTGCATTTCAACTTTATCTCGACTTTTCGGCATATTCCGACATTGCCATTGGTGTGGCGCGAATGTTTGGTTTCAATCTTCGCCGAAACTTTATGCGACCGTATTTGAGCGCCTCGTTTGGTAATTTTTGGAAACGCTGGCATATTTCGCTTTCTTCGTGGTTTCAGGATTATTTGTACATTCCGATGGGCGGCAATCGTAAAGGAGTATCGCGCACGCAACTCAATGTGCTGATAGTGTTTGCTGTGAGTGGTTTGTGGCACGGCGCATCATGGAATTTTGTGATTTGGGGGCTTCTAAATGCGATGTTTCTGATTTTGCTTGATCCGATTCTGAACTTGACGCGGAAAGGAGAAACTTCGAAAGATAATGTTGTTGTTTGGTTTTTTAAAGCGGTTTTAATTTTTGCCTGTTGGACATTGTCTCTGGCGTTTTTCCGTGCGCAAGGCTTTGATGCTGCTTTGGATTGTTTCCGTCACATCGGTTTTGCTAATGCGGAGAACATCGTTAATTTCGGTTTGAATGCCAATGAATTGATATTGACATTTATTCTTCTTGGAATTTTGCTATTGAAAGGAATGGCTTGGGAAAAAAGTGAAACCATTGTACCTGCATTTTTCTATAAATTACCTTTTGTGTTCCGTTGGATTTTCTATATCGTTTTTGTACTGGTTATTATCTATTTTGGTCAATACGGCAATGGTAATGAACATTCGTTTATTTATTTTCAATTTTAAAATTCGGGAATAATGAAAAAACAAAAACAAAATTCATATAAAAAAACGGATACAAAACCACAGCAACCACAACAACTTGTCGCCGAAAAATCGTTAAGTTGGATAAAACTCACCTCTAAAGCGTTGTTACTGTTGGCAATTGCGGTTTCAGTAGTGATTTATACCGACAAAAAAGAGTATTTTGTCGGCGATCAATCCAACAATCATGGTGAACGTAAATGGCGGTCGTTTTACCGCTTTGCAGACAAACAGCGCAAAAATGCGGATATTGTCATTTTCGGTAATTCGCACGCTTCGGCAGGGGTTGAGCCATACATTGTGTCGATGGCAACGGGAACGTATTGCTTTATTCTGAATTCTGCCGGCACAACGGCAATGGATGCCTATTTTAATTTAAAAGAAGTGCTGGCGCATCATAACAAACCGAAATTGGTGATACTCGAAACCTTTTGTTTGGATGGCTTGGAACTTGGACATGAATGGGGACGCATACAAAGTTTTGAAGCCAAAGAAGCCAGTTGGCATAAATTGAAATCAATGCCGTTTATCTTCCAACCCGACGAATGGGTAAAGGCTTGGTCGCCTACGATTCGCAACCACTCCTTTTTGTTGACCGACACGGCAAGAATTGCCTATAATATCAAAAATGTCGGCAAGGAGAAAAATCCTGACCGTACAAGTTTTGATCTCGGACGGTTTTCGCATGGCTCAAATTATTTACAGGACAGCATGTTGGTAAAATACGACAGTTTGGGTGCACCCGTTAAATCCGACCGAGTGAAAATACATAAAAACAATCGGAAATATTTAAAAAAACTATACAATCTTTGTATGGAAAACGACATTAAACTGTTGCTGCTTACTGTACCGATGTATTACAAAAGTTTTGATGATTATTCCATTCTAAAAGCTAAATATGCAGAGTTATTCCGGGAAATACCGCAAGCAGAGTGGTTGGACTTGCAACATCCCTACGACACGCTGCTTTATGTCCCAAAAGCTTTTAATAACGAATATAGTAGCGCACAACATCTTACATACCACGGAATGACGATCACCGCTTATAAATTATCAGAATTTATATTGAAAAACTGTGCCGGTATTTTGCCGAACAGACAAAATGAAAAATTGTGGATTGATGATTTTAAAAGCCAACCCCATTTTGTTTTTAACTGCGATGTTGCACCCGAAATGAAAGAGTATTCTTCCATAGCAAAAGACCGGAATATGGGCAAATTTCATATCAAAGAACTTGTCTTGCAGGAAATGCCGGAAGTTAATCGCTTGATTTTGAAACTCGAAAACCATCCGGAGCTTACATCAAATCTAATCGTACAATTGAAAATAGAATATCAAGACAACATATTCACAACGCCCATTGAAATGCAAGCGGTTGAAGACGTCTTTCCACCGCAACATAAGGTTTATATTGCCGGTCTGGTCAAAGAGGTGAAAGTATTAGGGATACAATAAATATTTTAATGTATGAAAATCCATTGATCTATTTTTTATATCGATAATGCCCAATTATTTTATAATAATTGAACAAACAATCCTCCATAACCTGTCCTGCTCCGATATTATGGACAATCTGGTATCTGACGCCATCAGCCGACTTTTTATTCACCACAATGCCGATATGGGTTACACCGCTGCCCAAATCCCAGCAGACAATATCGCCGGGCAAATAATCATTTGCATGGGTTGAAATGGTTTTCTCTTTCCCATATCGTTTAAAGAAAACCATTAAATTGGGAACTCTCCGGTGGTCAATATTCTTATCCGGTTTTGATAGCCCCCAGCGTTTAGGATATTTGTCAAAATTTGCTTTCATATCCTCATGCACCTCTTTTTGCAAATCAATCCCCAGTTGCCTGTAAGCGCGGATAATCACATCGGTGCAAACTCCTTTACCGGCGGGTACATCGCCATTGGGATAATCAATTTGAAAATAACTCGGATCGTAACTAACTTTCTGTTCGGTCAGATTAAGAGCCGCATCGGATAGTTTTTTGTAAAAATTATCCTGAGAATTATCCTGTCCGACAAATACATTGGCGGAAAAGAGAAACAAAATGAATAAGAATGCTTTTTTTGTCATAAATCTATTTTTAAATCAATATCGTTTAGTTAAGGTTAGATTCCTCATTCCACTTCGTTCCATTCGGAATGACACTGCATCTTTATTGGGGCTGGAGGGGTGGTTGGAGCGACGGCGTAGCCGCCGCTCCAACCACCCCTCCACTAACCGGAAACGTCCGTCATTCCGAACGCAACGAAGTGGAGTGAGGAATCCCCTGCAAATCAAGCCGTCATTGAAGGAATTCAACCTTAACTAAACGGCATTGATTTTTAAATCATTATTCTTCCTACATGTAATATAACGGTCGATTAGCTTAAATTATGATAAACCGAGCATGTTTTTAAAAAGTAAAATTTTACAAAAAAACTTATAAGCCCTGATTTGTGCCGTTGGTATTATAAAAAAAGCTACTTTTGCATGAGTAAATGAAGTAATAAATGATAAGTACCGAAAAACAGTTTAATCAAGTAATAACCGTTTGTAGAGATATATACGCCAAAAAATTGCAAGACTATGGCACAGCTTGGCGTATCATGCGCCCTTCTTCGATAACGGATCAGATATTTATCAAAGCAAACCGGATACGAAGCATTGAGATAAAAGGGGAAACAAAGATTGACGAAGGAATTCGACCCGAGTTGATCGGTATTGTCAATTATTCAATCATAGGGCTTATCCAGTTGGAACTCGGTTTTGCCGACGAAGCGGATATGAGCGTAGAGGAAGCGTTAAGGCGTTACGACTATTACATGGATATCACCAAAAAATTGATGATTGCCAAGAACCACGACTACGACGAAGCCTGGCGCAGTATGCGCAGCAGTTCTTATGTAGACCTTATCCTGATGAAGTTGTACCGTACCAAGCAAATTGAAGATAATCAAAATCAAACCATCATTTCGGAAGGGATTGATGCCAATTATATGGATATAATCAATTACGCTATATTTGGATTGATAAAAATTGATTTTTAAGATTTTAGAAACACATATTTTAAAGAGGAGGTAAAAGTATGCTGAATTTTTTGAAAGATGCGAAATTTAGAGCGACTGTAGTAGTTATTTTTCGTATAGTGGTCGGATGTGTATTTATTTTTTCCGGTTTTGTCAAGATAATCGATCCATACGGCGGTTTTTACAAGGTCGAAGATTATCTGAAAGCTTTCGGCTGGGATTTCTTTATGCCGATTGCATTTATCGGTTCCATACTGCAAAATGCGTTTGAGTTTTTGCTCGGTATTTGCCTTTTATTCGGAGCAAACATGCGCTCTACCTCTTTCCTGACCATGCTGTTTATGGGAGTAATGTTGCCGTTGACTCTTTACATTGCCATTTTCAATCCGGTAACCGACTGCGGATGCTTTGGCGATGCCTTAATAATCAGCAATTGGGCAACATTCTGGAAAAATGTCGTATTTACTTTCATGATTGTAGTTGTTTTTCTGTGGCGCAATGACAGCCCTCAACTATTTACACCGCGCACGGAGTGGTTAATAGCTATATATGCTGGATTTTTTGCATTAGCTATCTCTTGGTATACCTATCAGAATCTGCCGATTATTGATTTCCGTCCATACAAAATTGGAACCGATATTCAAAAATCCATGGAAATTCCCGAAGGAGCACCGATAGACCAGTACGAAACCACCCTTGTTTACGAAAAAGACGGAGTAAAACAGGATTTCACCATAGAAAATTATCCGCAAGACGATTCATGGACATTCGTAGAAGCTAAAAATAAATTGATTAAGAAAGGCTACGAACCTCCTATTCACAATTTTGCGGCAGAAAATCCTGAGCTTGGCGATATTACCGAAGATATAATCGAAGATCCGGGATACACCTTCCTGCTTATTTCTCCAAAAGTAGAAAAAGCAAGCACTGACAAGCGGAACGAGATCAATGCAGTGTATGATTTTGCGCGCGAACATAGTTATAGATTCTACGCTCTCACCGCTTCCGGCTTGGAGAGCAGAGAACTGAAAGAATTCATTATAGAAGCCGGAGGCGCCGAATATCCGTTTATGAATACGGATGAAACAACGCTGAAAACAATTATTCGCTCCAATCCGGGATTGGTTTTAATAAAGGACGGAATAATTATAAATAAATGGAGCAACAAGAATATCCCAACCTTCGATAAGCCGCTGGAAGAATCGGAGCTGGGACAACTGCAATTGCGGAATAATACAAAAACAATTGCATACTCCATAATTGGCTTCATCCTTCCGCTTCTTGTTATTTTAGGATTGGATCATTTGATTGGGCTTATTCAGAAAAGAAGAAAAAAAGTAGTGATTAGTGATAAATGATTAGTGATGAATTTACAAACTTTATAAATATTATATCAAAATGAGAAAGAACATTATAGCAGGAAACTGGAAAATGAACAAAACCTTGCAAGAAGGGTTGGAATTGGCAAAAGGGCTGGAAGCTGCCTTGAAAGGTAAAAATCATACTTGTGGGGTAGTAATTGGAACGCCGTTTATCCATTTGGCAAGTTTGCCGGCTGCTATTGATACTAAAAAAATTGCCGTTGCAGCACAAAACTGCGCCGACAAAGAATCAGGAGCCTATACTGGCGAAGTTTCAGCCGCCATGGTGAAGTCAACAGGTGCCGAATATGTCATTTTAGGTCACTCCGAGCGTCGTACTTATTACGGCGAAACATATCCTATTCTGAAAGAAAAAGTGCTTTTAGCGCTTAAAAACGACTTAAAACCGATTTTCTGCATCGGCGAAATAAAAGAAGAACGCGAAGCAAACAAGCAAAACGAAGTAGTTAAAGCTCAGTTAGAAGGTTCGGTATTCAATTTATCTCCTGAAGAATTTTCCAAAATAGTGATTGCTTACGAACCTGTTTGGGCTATCGGAACGGGATTGGTCGCAACTCCGGAACAAGCACAGGAAATCCACGCATATATTCGCGGTTTGATTGCTGCGAAATACGGAAAAGAAATAGCTGATAATACTACTATCCTTTATGGTGGAAGCTGCAATGCTCAAAATGCAAAAGGCTTATTTGAAAATCCTGATATTGATGGTGGCTTGATTGGTGGGGCATCGTTGAAGATAGAAGATTTTGTGGCTATCATTGAGGCGATAGGTTGATTTATTATATTCGAAATAAATTTAGGTTCGATTAAAAGCAAGTTTGACGACTATGGTCTGAGGGCTTGCTTTTTTATGTTTGATGCTTTGTCGCGTTAGCGACGTAATATTGGTAGAAAGGCATTTCCCCGTCTTCCTGAGTCCCGTTAGGGACGTAACATGTAGGGAAAATATTTCGTCCCTAACGGGACTTGGGTTGTGGTAGGATTCTTCTTTCTACCAATATTTCGTCCCTAACGGGACAAAGAATACGATATTTCATCGTTGACACGACAGCAGTAAATTATAGAAGAATTTTGATAGTTAATCGGATTTTTTACGATTAACTATTAAAATTTTACTATCTTTGCAGCGTGAAATTAGTAAAATAAAAAATGGAACGATTAAAGAATATTGGCGTTATTCCAATAAACAAGGACATTTTATATTCGTTGTACAACGATTTGAAGCGTCCTGACGAAAAAATATCCGAATTGGAGCGAAAGGGACTTATAATTCGGGTAAAACGCGATTTGTATGTCGTTTCTCCAAAAGTTCATAATCAGGAAATTTCACGCGAACTTGTAGCAAATCACTTATACGGACCTTCTTACATTTCGCTTGAATCGGCGCTTTCTTATTACGGCTTGATTCCCGAAAGGGTGTATTCGGTGCGTTCGGTTTGTACAAGGTTGTATAAAAAATACGATACTCCGCTTGGGTATTTTGAGTATATCAAAATGCCTGAAAGATATTTTCCAATTGGTATTCGTCAAGAAATTATTGAAAATCAATATGCGTTTCTCATTGCTACGCCGACAAAAGCCCTTTGTGATATGATTGTTGCTACGCCGAATTTGCGATTGCAATCGGTTAAGGCAATGCAGGCTTATTTGGAAGAAGATTTGCGAATTGATTTTGATGCTTTGCAAAATGTTGATACTGAAATAATCAAAAGATGTATTGAAACAGGGAGGAAGAAAGGCGAATTAACAATGTTATTGAGACTTTTTGAGACAAATGAGACATTGTCTCAAAAAGTCTCATTTGTCTCAAAAAAATAGAATGATATGGAAAACTACAACACAAACAGCCAATATGGTGGCTTTATCCCGAAGCACGGTGGTTACCGCAACTTGCTGTGCTTTCAAAAGGCGGAGATAATCTACGATGGTACTTGTTATTTTGTGGAACATTTTTTGCAAAAGCCCGACCGAACTATTGACCAAATGGTGCAGGCAGCCCGCAGCGGGAAACAGAATATTGCGGAAGGCAGTATGGCTTCGGCGATGTCGAAACAGAGCGAGATGTTTCTGACCAACGTTGCCAAAGCGTCTTTGGAAGAGTTATTGCTTGATTATGGGGATTTTTTGAGAACAAGAAAACTGACCATTTGGGGGAAAGACCACCGATTTACAAAACGCTTTCAAGAGATAAACCGCACACCAAATGCTACTTACGAAACATACCGCAAAGCGTTAGAAAACGAAAACCCCGAAATATGCGCCAATTCAATGATATGCCTGATATATGCTGTTATTGTGCTGATTGCTCGATTATTGCAGCAGCAGGAACAGGATTTCTTGAAAAATGGCGGTATAAAGGAACGAATGATGCAAATGCGGGTAGAGGCAAAAATGCTCGCATTAAAAGCGAAAACTTCTTTATCGCCCACTTGCCCAAATTGCGGAAAAGCGATGACACTCCGCAAAGCCGCCACCGGTAAAAATGCAGGGAAAGAGTTTTGGGGCTGTACGGGGTATCCGGAATGTAAAGGGATAGTAAATGTTGTCTGAAATGTGATTTTGTATGATTAAATTGATTTTATGATAGAAATAGGAAAACATAATTTTAAAACGAAAAAAGAAGCATTAAATCATTACAAAATAATTCTAAATTCTTATGAATTTGGTCAAATTTTGAATGAAAATGATTTTAATGAGTTAATTGAATTGCTTAAAATGCACCCAAATAAAGAAGAAAAGATAGGAATTGGAATTGAAAATATTAGAATTGCAAAGTTAGAGCGTTATAACACGAAAGTATTTGAATTAGTTCGTTTTGACGGTTCAACATGTTACTTTTCTTACACAAAAAGAATAAATGCACCGAAAACAAATTTCAGAAGATTTAGTGAAGCGTGCAGAGAAGCAATTCGGGAAGATTTAAGAAATGTAAAACTTGCTTATTTTCAAAAACATTCAAAACAAGGAAAAGTAAAGTGTCAAGAAACAAGCGAACTTGCTATATGGGAAGAACTTGTTATTGACCATAGACAACCAAATACTTTTTCTGTAATTGTTGATAGATTTATTGAGTTATCTCAAATTGATATTCAAAATATTAAATACACCGAAAAGATTGAAGGTATTAATGAACTTGAAGATGAGGATATAAAGCAAAAGTTCAGAGAATACCATAAAGATAAAGCAACTTTGAGAATTGTTAAGAAAAAACTCAATTCAAGTCGTGCATATCAAGCAAAAATTGGCAGACAAAATAAAGATTTAACAGTAAAATAAATTATGCCCAACTTCATTTTTGAAAATATGTTTTCTCGTTATGAAATTCATACGAAAGACGATAGAACAAACATCCTGCAAGAAGTATATAGATGCGTATTTTTTATATTTTTGTATCATCAAAATAACAACAGATGAAAAAATACGCAATCATAGTCGCCGGCGGAAAAGGACTTCGAATGAATACCGAATTGCCCAAGCAATTTATTCCCATCAACGGCAAACCGCTGTTAATGTCTACATTGGAAGCTTTTTTCCGCTATGACAACGAACTCGAACTGATATTAGTCCTTCCTGTCGTCCAACAGGAATATTGGCATACTATATGCAAGCAGTACGGATTTTCGGTGTCGCACCGGATTGCCGACGGAGGAGAAACCCGTTTCCATTCCGTGAAAAACGGATTGATGTTAATCCCGGATACAGAAGAATCTTTAATTGCCATACACGACGGCGTTCGCCCTTTCGTAAGTCAAAAAACAATTTCCGAAGCATTCAAATGCGCAGAAAAATATGGAACGGCTGTTCCGGCAATTAATCCGGTCGATTCCGTTCGCCAATTGACCGGCACACCGGTAGGGGCGGGGCTTGCCCCCGCCCTTAACAGCACCGGAAGCACTGCATTAGACAGAACAAAATTAAAAATGATTCAAACACCCCAAATTTTCAAAAATTCTATTTTAAAGAAAGCCTATTTGCAGGAATACACCCCTTCCTTTACAGACGATGCGAGCGTTGTTGAAAAATGCGGACACCCAATTATATTAACAGAAGGAAATCGGGAAAATATAAAGATAACAACCCCGTTAGATTTACAAATAGCTGAAGTTTTAATAAAATGGGAATAAAAAATTGAATAATGTCTGAACTTTCGACCAAAGACATAAAATTTCTCGCCGGAGTAGGTCCAAAAAAAGCGGAATTATTGAAAAAAGAGTTGGAAATCTCTTCTTTCGAGGATATGCTTTATTATTTCCCGTACAGATACATCGACCGCAGCAAGTATTATAAAATCAGAGAAATCACCTCCTCGTCTTCCTACATCCAAATCAGGGGAAAGATTACTTACATGGAACAGCAAGGAGAGATGCGAAAGCAACGTCTTTCAGCCATATTTTCAGACGGAGAAGATACGATCGAATTGATTTGGTTCAAAGGCGTAAAATTTGCAGTAGAGAAATATAAGGTAGGAGAGGAGTATGTCATTTTCGGTAAGCCGGCTCTATTCAACGGTAAATTGAATATGATACATCCCGAAGTGGAAACCCTAAACGAGGCAATATCCAAACAATCATTAGGCGGATTACAAGGACTTTACAACACGACGGAAAAGATGAAATCCGGTTTTTTGAACTCCAAAGCCGTCCAGAAAATCGTGATGAACGTAATAAAATCGCTCGAAAATTATAAAATTCCAGAAACCCTTCCTGCTTATCTTTTGCAAAAACACAATCTGCTCAACCTTCATGAATCGTTGATGAATATTCACTTCCCCCAGAATCCGGTCATGTTGAAGAAGGCGGAATACAGGCTTAAGCTGGAGGAACTTTTTTATATTCAACTGAATATCTTACGAACTGTAAAAATCCGCTCACAACGATTCAAAGGATTAAATTTTGAAAGTGTCGGACACTATTTCAATACCTTTTACAAAGACTTTTTACCTTTCGAACTTACCGAAGCGCAAAAGCGGGTAATCCGCGAAATACGCGCCGATGTCGGCAGCGGAAAACAAATGAACCGCCTGCTGCAAGGCGACGTAGGCAGTGGAAAAACCCTTGTCGCCCTGATGGTTATGTTGATAGCGCTGGATAATAATTTTCAAGCCTGCCTGATGGCGCCTACCGAAATTCTTGCAGCCCAACATTTTGAATCTATCACAACCCTATTGAACGGTTTGGACGTGAAAGTCCGCCTGTTAATGGGCAGTACTAAGAAATCGGAACGGACTAAACTTTTTCAGGAATTAGCTAATGGCGAAATTCAGATTTTAATCGGAACGCACGCCTTACTTGAAGATAACGTCATATTTGCCAATCTCGGAATGGTCATTATCGACGAGCAGCACCGTTTTGGAGTCGCTCAGCGTGCTCGTTTGTGGAACAAGAACGCCCAACCGCCTCATGTCCTGGTAATGACGGCAACTCCTATTCCACGTACACTTGCCATGACCCTTTACGGCGACCTTGATGTTTCCATCATAGACCAACTCCCTCCCGGACGAAAACCGATTCAAACCTATCATCAATTTGACAATAAACGAGTTGGTCTGTACGATTTTATAAAAAAGCAAATAGCGCAGGGGCGGCAAATTTACATTGTTTATCCGCTCATTCAGGAATCCGAAAAAATAGATTACCGCAACCTGGAAGAAGGATACAACCATTTGCAGGAAATTTTTCCGTCACCTCTTTATAATATAAGTATGGTGCACGGAAAAATGAAACCTGCCGAAAAAGAGGAACAAATGCAAGGGTTTGTTTCCGGGAAAACACATATTTTAGTTGCAACAACGGTCATCGAAGTAGGCGTTAATGTCCCTAATGCCTCTGTTATGGTCATCGAAAGCGCTGAGCGTTTTGGTTTGTCGCAACTGCATCAGTTACGCGGTCGCGTAGGACGTGGCGCCGACCAGTCCTATTGTGTCCTGATAACCTCCCCGAAACTCTCCAACGAAAGCCGCCAGCGCATGGAAATAATGGTTCGCACCAACGACGGTTTCGAAATTTCGGAAGCCGACCTTAAAATGCGAGGTCCTGGCGATTTGGAAGGAACCCAACAAAGCGGCGTCCCTTTCAATCTGAAAATTGCAAACTTGGCAACCGACGGACAAGTGCTGCAATTAGCAAGGCAAATAGCCCAGGAGGTACTGGATGAAGACCCCGGATTAACTATTGAAAAAAACTTTGTGTTGAATAAACAATTGAACTGTTTAGTAAAAAATAGCGTAAATTGGGGAATAATCAGTTGAAAAAACACAAAAATCATCCATCATACGAATCACAAAAATCCTAAAAATCACAGTTTAGACAAAATAATTAATTGGAAAAATGCCGGTTTTTTAATACTTTTGCAGTCGAAAAAAATTCTTTTATTATGCTGAAAACCAGTTTGAACGTATTATTAATTGTTTTTCTGATGCTGTCTTACCTCAATCGCGGATTGTTTATAGACATGTCGGAAGGGAATTTTTCGCATTCAAACCACATTTCACAGACGAAAAATGAAATCAATAGCGTGCTGGAATTAATTTTTGCACTGACAGGCAATACGAACGATATTGATGAGGATGGCGATACGCCTGAGGCTTATAGTTTTTCTGTTGTAGAGCCTTTTGTTTTTTCAGATTTCGCACAGACTTTGGAACAAAATAATCTTTTCTCAAAAGATATAAAAAAGACGTTTTACGTTTCTTCCGATACCATTTTTTCACTGCTTGTTTATGGGCAGATAGACCATCCGCCACAGGGCTAATAATTTTCATTTTTTGCGTCATTGCGGGCTTGACCCGCAATCCCCTATCAATATAGCATTTATTACGAGGTTGCGGGTCAAGCCCGCAATGACGTGCATTGTGTTATTTTTCCCTAATCTTAATTTTATAATTAAAACAATGAAACGAGCATATTTCATTCTGCTTATTTTATTCCCCATAAGCATTTACGCTCAATTGAGTGAAACATTAAAGCTTAGCAGGGAAGAAATTGAAACAATTTTCCTGAAACAAAACCTTGCATTAATCGCCGAAAAAATGAATATCAGCATAGCCGATGCCGAAATAATGCAGGCAAAGTTGTGGGAAAATCCAACGTTGAGCGTTAGCGACGTAAACTTTTGGGGGAACGAATCTCAACGCGAAGCCCTTCGCGAAGTCGGCGCTAACGATAACATACAATTTGCTGTTGAACTTAGCCAGTTAATAACAACGGCAGGTAAGCGCCGCAAAGAGGTCGCTGTGCAAAAAGTGTCAAAAGAAATGGCAATACAGGAATTTGGCGAAACACTTCGAGGACTGAAAACCGAACTTCGCAAGAGTATCAATGAGATACTTTATTTCCAAAAATATGAAATTGTACTTTCCGGGCAAGTCGACGTGTTGGCAAAACTTATCACTGCCTACGAAAAACAAGTGAAGAACGGCAATTTGTCAAAAGCTGAACTTTTACGCCTGCAATCCTCTTCTTTGGAAATAGAAAATGAACTCCATCAGTTAAGAATTGAAGCAAATTCGCAGCTCAAAACCCTGAAATCGTTGCTTAATTTGCCGCCCGCAACTCATATTATTGTCGTTTCTGATGCGCACAATGAAGATGTGATTCTACCGGCATTGCAGGATTTGTATTCGTTGGCAACAGAAAACAGGCCGGATTTGAAACACCAAAAACTGCAAACCGATTGGTTCACTAAAACGCTGAAGTTGGAAAAAGCCAAACTTGTGCCTGATATTGGATTAAGTGCGAGCTATGACCGTTACGCCGGAATTTGGAAAGATTTTTTCGGCTTCGGAGTGAGTTTTGATTTGCCTGTTTTCAATCGTAATCAGGGAAACATAAAAGCGGCGCGACTGGGTCTTGAACAAAGTAAATATTTAGAACGACAAGTTCAAAATGAAGTGTTTAACGAAATTTCCGAAGCATATAGCAATCACGAGCAATCATTGAATTTTTACCGCAAAATATCGAACAACGAACTCTTGTCGGAATTAGACAATATGCTGGACGTTTATACAAGAAATCTATTGAACAGAAATATCAGTATGCTCGAATTTATCGACTTTATGGAGTCGTACCAAACAAGCAAACAGATTTTTTTGGAAACGCAGAAGTCGGTAAGCAACAATTTTGAAGAACTGCAATATTCTATTGGAATTGACATAAAATAAAAGAAATATGAAAACAATAAATCATTTAGCAAAAACATTTTCCGCCGCAACAATCATCCTATTGCTGCAATCGTGCTCTTCGGGAGGGAATAATAACGAAAACACCCAAGAAGGAACCATAAAGCAAGAATTTATAACCAGCGTAAAAACCGAAAAACCGACCTTGAGCAATCAGGAACGAGAACTGACACTCAGCGGGAAAGTAGAAAGCGACCCCGACAGAGTGGTCTATTATACCTCTTTAATCAGTGGTGTGGTAGAACGCACCTATTTTTCGCTGGGCGACCGTGTAACCAAAGGACAGACAATGCTCAATATCCGCTCGTCTGAGTTGAGTTCGCTCCAATCGGAGTTGACAATCGCCCGCCGTGACTTACAAAGCGCCGAGTCGATGTACGAAGACAGGTTAATCTCCGAAAAGGAGCTTATTGAGGCTCGTTCTACGTATGAAAAATTACAAGCAGACCTGTCACTCTATGGCGAAAATATGGGCGGAGGTATATTTTCTATCAAAGCGCCCATGACAGGTTATGTAGTGGGTAAAAACGCATCACCGGGCAGTACTGTATCGGAAGGCGATGACCCGCTTTTTACCATTGCCGATTTAAGCAACGTATGGATTATCGCCAATATTTATGCCGGTGATTTACAATCGGTAAAAGAGGGAATGGCGGTCGAAATAACCACGTTAGCTTATCCCGGCGAGATTTTTTCGGGCAAAATAGACGTCCTGTCGCAAGTATTTGACCCCGAAGAAAAGGTGTTAAAAGCACGAATTGTGATGCCTAACAAGGATTTGAAGTTCAAACCCGAAATGTCTGTCATTGTGAAATTGAAAAACGAAACGCACAGAAATTACCTCTCAATACCTACCGATGCCTTGATATTTGACGACAACCGGTACTTCGTAGTGGTCGAAACTGCGCTTGATAAATTTGAAATTAAAGAAGTTCAACTTCAAGGACATTATCAGAAAAGTTCTTATATTCGCTCAGGTTTAGGAGAAGACGATAAAGTTGTTGTTAAAAATCAGTTGTTGATTTATTCGGAATTAAACGGAAAGTAGTAAAATCATAAATTTATGACAATGATTAGAAAAACATTATTGATTGTGGCAGCATTAACTATGCTTGCCGTGCCTCATGCTTGGGCGGTGCGCCCTTTTATTACCGATGACGGCAATATTTTAGAATACAGGCAGGTAGAATTGACAACTTGGACGCAGTTTGACAAATTTTCAGGGCAATTATGGCAAACTTGCACTATGGCTTTGAGTCGGCACTTTGAATTAGGTGCAGGCGTAGTTTTGGGATACGACAAAACCGAAAATGACCGCACTGCGTTTTCTTATACCTTGCCTTTGATTCAGGGTAAATATTTACTGCACAAATATGAACCCAACAAATTGCCGGGTATAGCCATAGTAGCAGGCAGTGCGCTACCATTCGGCAAAGGCGCTTTCGTGCCGCCGGATTATGGCGCTTTTGCCTTTATGGCTGCTACCCAATGTATTGGAGAGGAAGAAAATGTGTTAATTCACACCAATGCAGGAACAACTTATCTTTATGCAGACCAAGAAAATAATTTCGATTTTATCTGGGGAATAGGAACACAAATAAAAATCTATAAAGGCTTACATGGCGTCGCCGAAGTTGTGTCGGGCGACCCATACATTGAAGGAACAGGGTTGGCATACCAAGTGGGCGGACGCTATTTTATCAGCGACCTTATGCAGATAGATGCAGCCTGTGGTAATGGCTTTTCCGGCGAAAACAAAATGCCTTTTTGGGTAACTTTTGGAGTAAGATTTGTAATAACAGCATTTGAAAAATAATAAAAAATACAACGATGCATAAATTAGTTAAAAACATAATAGCATTTTCATTACACAACTATGTGCTTGTCCTTTTTATGACAGTCATATTGTTGGTTGCCGGCATTATATGCTACATACATACGCCTATTGAAGCATATCCCGATGTGACGAATACGCGCGTAAGGATCATCACGCAATGGCAGGGACGAAGCGCCGAAGAGGTGGAAAAATTTGTCACCCTGCCCATTATGCGTGTGATGAACACCATTCCGCGCAAAACCGATGTACGTTCCACTTCATTGTTTGGCTTGTCGGTGGTAACGGTGATTTTTGAAGATGGCGTGGACGATTTTTTTGCCCAGCAATATGCCTCCAACCGTATGCAGGATTTGGATTTGCCCGAAGGCGCAGACCCGTCTATTGAGCCGCCGTCGGGAGCAACAGGCGAAATTTACCGCTATGTACTCAAAAGCGATTTGCCTATCCGCGAAGTTTCGGCAATCAACGAGTGGGTGGTTCAGCGCGAATTGCTTTCAGTGCCGGGCGTGGCGGATATTGTTACTTTTGGTGGCGAAGAGAAAATTTTTGAGATAAAAGTCAATCCGTCGGAATTGGCTAATTATGGACTTTCGCCGCTCGAAGTCTATGAAGCCGTATCAAAAAGCAATATCAACGTGGGCGGCGATATGATTCAGAAAGGCAGCCAAGCATTTGTAGTGCGCGGAATCGGTTTGCTCGAAAGTATTGAAGACATTGAAAGTATTTTGATTGAAGTGAAAGGCGGCACGCCCATTCGCGTAAAACAAGTGGCAACGGTAGATGTTTCTTCCAAACCGCGACTGGGACAGGTTGGACTGCAGGACGATGATGATGTGGTACAAGGCATTGTCGTTATGTTGCGCGGACAAAACCCCGGCGAAGTTATCAAAAATCTGAAAGAGAAAATTGAAGAACTCAATAGTCGCATTCTTCCTGAGGATGTAAAAATAGAGCCATTTTTGGACAGAACCACGTTAGTAGATGCCACTGTGCGTACTGTAGTAAAAAACATGCTTGAGGGGATATTATTAGTATCTCTTATTGTTTTTCTTTTCCTGTATAATTGGCGCACCACTTTAATTGTCTCCACCGTAATCCCTTTATCGTTCCTGTTTGCAATCATTATGCTTCGCATACAAGGATTGCCTGCTAATCTTATTTCAATGGGAGCATTGGACTTTGGATTACTATTGGAAGGAACTTTGGTCATTGTCGAAGTTATTTTTGTTGCTTTAGTAAAACTTTCGCAGAAAACGGGCGCAAATTTCAGCAAAATTGCCCGCGACGGCATCATCAAAAACAGCGCAGGAAGTGTGGCGACGCATATTTTCTTTGCGCAAATTATTCTGATGGTGGCATTATTCCCTATTTTCTCATTTCAAAAGGTAGAAGGAAAAATGTTTTCGCCCCTCGCATTTACGTTGGGTTATGCCTTGTTGGGGTCGCTGATTTTATCGCTGACTTATGTACCTGTGATGTGTAAACTGTTGCTCAACAAGCCGATTGTGGAAAAATCAAATATTGTCAGCCGTTTTTTCATTCGTTTGTTGTTTAACGCGTATCAGGTTGCCACTCGCCACCGCAAAGGCGTTATCATCGGATTTTGCGTGCTGTTGGTTATTTGCGGAGTGCGCTTTGCTTTTTGGGGTACCGAGTTTATCCCTCAAATGAACGAAGGAGCGATTTATATTCGCGCCACTTTACCCAACAGTATACATTTGGACGAATCTGTTCGCATTACCAAAGAGATGAAACAAAAATTGAGAGCCTTTGATGAAGTGGAATTTATCCTTTCCCAAACAGGCAGGCCTAACGACGGAACCGACCCTACAGGCTTCTTTAACATAGAATTTCACGTGCAACTCAAAGACGAAAGACAATGGAAACGCCGTGTCAAAAAAGATGCTTTGATAAAAGAAATGGAGCAGATGCTCGACGTTTATCCGGGAATTATATTCGGTTTCAGTCAACCCATTCAGGATAATGTGGAAGAATATGTGGCAGGCGTAAAAAGTTCGCTGGTGATAAAAATATTCGGTGATGATTTGTACCAATTGGAAAAACTTGCCGACCAAACTGCCGCCGCTATCAAAAATGTGCGTGGAGTTGAAGAAGTAAATATTTTTCGCAGCATCGGGTTGCCCGAGCTGCAAATTCGTCTCGAAGAATCGCGTATGGCGCGTTATGCCGTATCAATGGCAGATGCGCAGGCAGTAATCGAAATGGCTATCGGCGGGAAAGCCGCTACCAAATTTTATGAAGGCGAGCGAATTTTTGACGTGCTGTTGCGCTTCCAAAAAGAATACCGCGACGACGAAGACAAAATCGGCAATATCCTCATTCCGACAATGGACGGAAAATATGTCCCGTTAAAAGAAATTGCCGACATATTTTTCATTACCGGACCTACATTTGTTTACCGCGAAGGCAGCAGCCGGTATATCGGTGTCGGATTCAGCATTCGCGACCGCGATTTAGGTTCGACCATTGCCGAAGCACAGGCGCGCGTAGAGACGTTGTGCACAACGTCTCTACAACCCGAAAACAAAATTGTCTGGGCAGGCGAATTTGAAAGCCAGCAACGTGCCACAAAACGCTTGGCGGTAATCGTTCCGGTTGTCATTCTGCTTATTCTCTTTTTACTCTATATGAATTTCGGAACGGTGAAAGATACGCTGATTGCCGCAAGTACAATTCCTTATGCTCTTATTGGCGGATTTATTTCACTTTGGTTAACAGGAACTGTTTTTGGTATCTCTGCCGGCGTTGGATTTATTATACTTTTCGGCGTAACTTCTATCAACAGCATCTTGCTCATTGCCCTGATGAAAACCAAAATGCGGGAAATACGCAATCTCCGTCAAGGCATAGACGAAGCAGTACGTGAACGCTTGCGACCCATTCTGATGGTCGCCCTGATGGGTTCAATGGGTTTGTTGCCTGCTGCATTGTCGTCAGGTATGGGTTCGGAAGTCCAAAAACCGTTAGCGATTATGATTGTAGGTGGTATTCTTATTTGCATGGTACTTTCGTTTACCGTGCTGCCGCAAGTGTTTTATTTTGCGTACAGGAGAGATAAACGAGTCAACAAGAAGTAATAGAAGCAAAAAATAACGAAGCTCATCCGATGTTTTGAACGCATCGGATGAGTAAATCGTCATTATTCTAATCACAAAAATCATAAAAATCACCGTTCAGACAAAATCTATTTATCTGAAAATGAATCCAATATTTATTTATCTGCAAAATACTTCAAAAAAACTTCCAAAAATATTTGGTGGGATTTAGCACAATGCCTACCTTTGCATCCGCTTTGAGAAAGAAGTTTTGATAAAGCACAAGTCAAAAGCCTATGAGAAGGCGTTTAGATGACAAACAAGAGCGATCTTTGAACGAATTATAATAGAAGCAAGAAAAGAATAGTTTGGGTAAAACTATTACAACCGACAATCCTTTTCGGCTTTAGCCGAGGAAGATAGATTAAGGCATCTTGAGC
>Ga0123353_10000163_pt1 | contig 85022 bp, 63 predicted proteins | sample TergutLab28metaG_3_FD_92763 | JGI IMG/M metagenome (GOLD analysis project Ga0123353, IMG submission 92763) | Labiotermes labralis P3 segment gut microbial communities from Petit-Saut dam, French Guiana - Lab288 P3 | ecosystem: Host-associated > Arthropoda: Insects > Digestive system > Gut ...
AAGGTAGAACGATATTCAGGGGCAGAGTCCCCCGCCGTGCCCGCCACATCGCTGCTTCGATAGATGACCGCGCAGACCCCGAATACATCTTCTACGCACAAATCAAAATTAAAAACGGAGAAGCGAAAGCGTTGTAAAAAATGGGAGATCGCCACCAACGAGCGATGGGGCAGTATGGTTGTTGGAAGCCTGAAAAATAATACTTACCTTTGCATGTGTGAATTACCGCGCAGAACACCGCAAGCCGGAAACTGCAAACTCGGTAACACTTCTGGACTAAGAGTTTTTACATGTTGATTTATAGGCGGTTAGGTCGGGCGTGCAAAATCCTGTCTCTCCGCAACGGCTAATTGTAGGAAAACTCCGAAGGGATCATCAAAAAGGGGTTGACACTCCACCCAAGTTTGCTTGGAAGCGGTAGTGTCAGCCCCTTTTTGATATAACGTCGAAGATGGTTTTGAGCAATTCGTCGTTGCAGAATCGCCGCCGGCAGGCAAGGGAAAAGCGAGCGTTTTTTGCGGGTCAATCTCCTTACTTAATATCAGACACTGATTACGCTATCGCTAAATTGCGTCCAAAAGGGTGGTCGATATACATATAGATGCATTTTTACCTTTTACCGATAGCGTTACGATAGACTTCTTCACCTGTATGGTTCACGAAATAGAACCGTACACTATCGGCAGAAACGGAAAATACCGAATAGCCCGGATCGGAATTAGTAAATAACACACCTTCAACTTCGTCGATCTCATGCACTTCACGCGACTGCGAAGCCGATGAATTTACAATGTAATGCACCCTGCTTCCCGGCGGATTGATATGCTGAAAGTTGTGGATGTGTCCGCAGATATAAAAATCCGCGCCGCGCCTTTCTAAAATCTTTCCTACCCGCTCCTGCATATCGGTTCTTTCCGACACCTGTTTGGTCGTCTTTGCATAAACGGGATGGTGTCCGATAACGATTTTCCAGCGGACGTCCGATATTGCGAGAACCGAGTCTAACCAGCTGAGTTGCTGCTCCATGTTTTGCTCTCCTGCGTCAGAATATTTTTTGTCGTTCCGGTATTTGTCTATCAATGGAGCGGTATCAATGAATACGAATAAGGCTTTTTGCCTCTTCCCGACAGGATATTCCATTGCGTAGTAGCGAGCCGGTGCGTTCCAGCGTTCGCTGACGGCCGAATAGTCCAGAATTGCCTGCACGCTGCCGTTGTATTCGTGATTGCCCGAAACCACATGCCACGGAACAGCATGAAGCGACGGAGCGGTGTAAATATCTTCGATTTTCAGTTTCCATTCCTCGTCGTCAATGCTTTGTACGCCGTCGTCGTGGATCGGGTCGCCGGCAACTGCCAGAAAGTTAATTTTGTTTTGTCTGGCAAAACGCCCCATGAGGTCGGCAATGTTTTTTTGTTCCGACTCTCCGCGCCGCCCCATATCGGATACCACAATGAAAGTGAAACTTTCGTTTTGTCCTTTGGGCTGCTTTTGTGTGCATCCTCCGAATAAAACCGCAAGAATAAAAATCGCTAAAACTATTCTTTTCATGTTCTCTCCTAACTATTTGTGATTAAACCCTGTTCCGTATATTTATTTGTACGGAACAGGGTTTTCTGATTTTTTGAATTATTACTTTACTCCGAAAGCACCGTAACGTGCGCTTGGGGCGGGAGATTTGTATTCCACACCACCGATAGTTAAACCGACTGTTCCGAAATAAGGTGCATAATTACCTGCAAAATTGCCGCGCGGAGCTTTGCCGTTCGCACCGACAATTACAGGCGAATTTGCCGATGTTACGTGAAAATCCCATGAAGGATCATATAAATCCCTGTCCAAAGCCACAGTGTTAAATCCGAAGTTTGCGAAACCCGGATCCGGTGTGCCGGCAGCGGTTGCGATGAGGCTGTTTCCGTCCATTACCGGCGTACCGAGGCGACCATCGTGGAAATAATCGGGGTCGAGACGGGTATAACCTGCATAAGCCGTCAGAAGAGTTACGCCCTCTATGGTTTGAAGGGCGGGGTTGGTCAAAGTTTGCGAACCCGAAGCATAGAAGTTATAGTCAAGAACAGAATTCCAATCACAGCCACCCTTGTTCGGGGTAGGATTCTCTAAATTCGGTGTTTTGGACATCAGTTTGCTGTTTACGATCAGATTGTTGTAAACACTTGCCAAAGCGCCTTGCTCCAAAAAGATCGAACCGCCTTTGAGATTCTTGATGCGACGCCAGCCGGAGTTGACAATCGTGTTGTTGTATGCGCGGATCAACGCCTGATGTCTTTCCGGCGACTGCCCCGACGACGAGAGTTTCATCCCGTTGGAGTTTACCGAAAACGTAAGGTTGTAGGCGATATCCACCTGAACACCGGCTTTCATGTTGATACCGTCGTTATCGTTCTCACCGATGGTGTGGATGATGTTGTTGGCAACGATAGCCTTACCGCCCATGAAATACATCGCATCCGAATTCGCGTAGCGGAACGTGCTGTTCATCACTACAATTTTACCATCAGGGTTATTGGTAAGTATTTGTGCCGTCTGGTCTTTGTCGGCAACATTCAAACCTGCCAGAACCGACTGTGAATTAGCCATGCACAAAGCGCCGGTATATTCGACAGTTACATAGGTGAATAGCAGCTCGGAAAAGTTGTTGCCGCCGACAAAACCGCCCCACAAGCCTGCATACCTGTTTGTTGCAACGCGTTTAGTCTCGTCGAACACTGTAACCAAAATGGGGTTTTCTTTTGTCCCTTTCAGCAGAAGGCTGCCATCTGCGAAAAATTCAATGGGAGCATTCGATGCGCCTACCTGTCCGTCCTGAATAAGGATCGTTACGCCTTCCTCGACAACGAGCGTTTTTCCTTGCTCTACCCAGATTTGGTCGTCGACATATACTTTAATGCCTTGCGCCCATACACCTTCTACCGCTCCACTTGCTTTCAGCACATCGGTCAGGCTTACCGCTATGGAGTATTCGGCGAAGATGGAAGGGTCGCTTTCCGATACGGCCTTGATTACGACGCTGCCTTCGTCGACAGCGGTAACTATACCGTTGCTGACTGTCGCCACATTTGGGTTTGACGATGACCACGTCAGACCCTTATCGGCAGCGTTTTTCGGAAAAAACGTAACCGTGAGGTCGAGTGTTTCCGCCGGCTTGATCATTCTGCTTTTTCCGGACAACGTAATACCTGCCAATGGCGCGGTGTCGTCGTTCTTGGTGCAACCCGTAAGTACGACTGCGCACAGGGCTGCCATTGTTAAGAATTTCTTCATGATGAATTGGTTTTAAATTTATGGTGTGTTTTTATTTACAGCTTGAATTTCAGTCCCACCATGATATTTCGTCCGTAGAGTTCTTTTCTTTCGAGCAGTCCGCCGTTTTTACGTGCAAAATCTATGAAGCGGTCTTGGGCAGGGTTGGGATGGATGTACTGATACATTGGCGTATCGAGCAGATTGTTTGCTTTGGCAAACAGAGTAAGTCCGGTTTTTGCAAAGTGTTTTTCAACCGAAGCGTCTAACCTGATGTATCCTGCCTGCCACCAGTCCTCATCAACATATTCGCTGATGTAAACAAGGCGTTTGCCGGTATACGAAAATGCAAGCTGTGCGTCCCATCCGTTCTGCATACCTTTGTACAGCAGCGACAGGTTGGCCACATGAGCCGCCTGTCCGAACAGCGGTCGGGTTTGACTCACAATTACCGTTTTGGATTCGGCAGGGGAATTCGGGTCAATGTCGTCCGCCAACAGCCACTTGTCTGTGGTAATCCGTGAGTTGGTAAAGGTATAGTTGGTTTTTACGCCAAACCATCTGAAATACTTGGTGATGTCTATTTCGATGCCCGCGTTGTAGGCGTTTCCGTAATTACGCGGCATGTAGTATGCCTGTTGCCCTATGTCGACGAAGGTGTACTCGATCGGGTCTTTGATATGCTTGTAGAATACGCCCACCATGAGTTGCTCGGACTGTCGTGGAAAATACTCATAGCGCAAGTCGATATTGTCAGCGATGGTGCGGCGAATATCGGGGTTTCCGCGTTCGTAGTAATCGTCGAACTCTTTTGAATAAGGCACTATTTCAAAAAAACTTGGGCGGTTGATGGCTTTCACATATGAGAACCGCAGGTTCGTATTACGGTTCAGCTCATACTTGGCATGGAAGTTAGGCAGCCAGTCGTAGTAATCCTGAAATCCGGTATTTTTTACGTTATTCTGCGGGAACAACAGGTCGTATCCCTGCCGCGTATGCTCCATACGAAATCCGCCGAGTAATTGAATTTTTTCGAACGATGCTTTCACTTGCGCATACCCTGCACCGATTTTCTCCGATGCGTCGTAATTCAGTGCATCGTTGTAGCTTCCCGCATCGAATGCCGCTCCTATTTCGTCGAAGTATTCCCAATCCACGCCTCTGTATTGTAAGGGAACGGGTGGATTTGTCCTGAACCTGTAATCGTGAAAACGGCTTTCGCGTTGCTTGTCGCGATACATTCCACCTGCCGACCACTCCATTCTTACCGCTCCTGCCTGTGTGAAATAAGTGAGATTGGCATAGGCGGCTTTATCGTTATCCGAATTCTCTTCCCAGCGGCGCTCTATTACGCTGCCGGTCGGGTCGGCATAAGTTCTCCCGTCGCGCCCTATCCGCAGCCTGACAGTTACGTTGTCGGGCGTTTCGTTAAATGCATCTCCGTAAGCGAACGACCAATCGAAGCGCAATTTGTCGTTCCAAATATTATGTATTCCTTTCAGCGTCGAGCTTAGAATGGATTGCCGATTCCACCTCAGGCGATAGTCATGTTTGTCTTTTGCGATGGCGTCGCGTACTTGTATGTTTCGGAAATCCATATAAGCGTTGTACCACATCAGCTTGTGGTTTCGATTCAGGCGAAGGTCGAATTTGGCATGTGCTCCGGCACGTCTTTGTTCGGTCGAATAGTCGCGGTGGGTAATATTCTGCTCTCTGTCGGCATCATAAGTTTTTGCATATCTGTCGCTTGCAGTTCCGCGATAAATGTTCGAATAGCTTGCGGCGACTAAAATTCCCAAGTAATCGTTGAATACTCGTCCTCCTGCTGAAAATCCTCCTGCAAGGTTCATCGGCGGCATGTTCCGCTCGGTTACCCGAAGGTTTCGGGTGGTAAAATTGGAGGTGCTGACAGGAAATCCAAGCCCGTATTTTGCAAAGAGCGATTGACGATCGATCGCCGAATAATCGAATTGCTGGTAGTTTCGCGAGAAAAATTGCGTATTGAAACCGGTCGATATATTTGCGTTCACCTGTAACTGCGAAGGAGCGTCTTTCATTACCATGTTCACTGCGCCGCCGATTCCGTCGCCCTCCATGTCGGCGGTGATTGCTTTTGTGATTTCTAACCTGTCCAACAATTCGGCCGGGAAAATGTCGAGCGGCACAAAGCGGTTTTTATTGTCTGGCGAAGGAATTTTAACGCCGTTTACCAATGTATAGTTGAATCGCTTGTCCATGCCCCGCAGCAGCGCATACTGCTCGTCGCCGCTGCTATTGCGCTCCAATGTAACTCCCGACATGCGCTGGATGACGTTGGCAACCGTCATATCGGGTGAAATCTCGATGGCGTGTGCGCTGACAACGTTTATCACATTCATGGAAGCCCTTTCGATGGCGCGTGCGCTGTTGTCGGTGCGTCCGCTATTGTCGCTGATAACCACCACCGCATCTAATGATACACGGCCTTGTTCAAGTCTGACAATGATCGGCGAAGCGTTTTCAACAACTATTTCCTGCGACGTATAACCGATAAAAGATACGACAAGCGTCACCGGAAATGCAGTAACGCCGGTCATGGAAAATGAACCGTCGAGACCGCTGACGACACCTTTTGTCCTTTGTTCTCCGAGAACGATGACAGCGCCGATAATATCATCGCCGGTTTTAGCATCCGATACCTTGCCACGGATGGCTTGGGCTTGCAGCCCTGCGGGTAGTAAAAAGAAAAGAATTAAGAAAATGAACCTCATTTTTGTCTGCTTAGATTCGAGACAAAAGTAGAAGGAGGATGTTAAGAGAATGTTATAATGATGTTACGTAATTTTTAATTTTTAGTTGGCCGTAACAGAGAGGTATACGAAACCATATTCTGCCCCCCTGTAATACGCAAAGCTATGGCTGCCGTTGGCGGGTCTCACTATGAATAGTATTTTTCGAATATTATACTTACTTTTATAGCGTTTATGAAGTGTAGCTTAAAAACGTTGCAACACAGAAAAATGAGCACGCTGCCGACGACGGTTAAAGAGATGCGGGCACTGGGATGGGACGCTGTGGATGCGGTGCTCGTCACGGGCGACGCTTATGTCGATCACCCGTCGTTCGGAGCGGCGGTCGTAGGGAGGCTGTTGGAGGCGGAAGGATTGCGCGTGGCGGTGGTTGCGCAGCCGAACTGGAGCGACGACCTGCGTGATTTCCGTAAGTTCGGTGCGCCGCGCCTGTTTTTCGGCGTGACGAGCGGGGCGATGGACTCGATGGTGTGCCACTACACGGCGCATAAGCGGCTGCGGAGCGACGATGCTTATACGGCGGGCGGCGAGGCGGGCAGGCGGCCCGATCGCGCGGTGACGGTATATTCGCAGATACTTAAACGGCTGTACCCGCATACGCCGGTGGTTGTAGGCGGTATCGAGGCATCGCTGCGGCGGCTCGCGCATTATGATTATTGGGACGATCGGCTGCGGCCGTCGATCTTGACGGAGAGCGGCGCGGATCTGTTGGTCTACGGCATGGCCGACCGTACTATTGTCGAGGTGGTGCGCGCGATGCGCAACGGGTTCAACGCCAAGCTGTTGCGAAGGTTGAGGCAGGTGGCTTTCGTGGCGGACGGGAATTATGTCGCGCGGCTCGACGGTGCGTTGATGCTGAACTCTTTCGAGCGATGCGTCGCCGACCCGGCGGCGTTTGCCGAGAATTTCGTGCGCACGGAGACCGAATCGAACCGTCTCGAATCCGACACGACACTCGTGGAACGCGTTGGTGACAGTTATATTATAGTGAATCCGCCACATCCGACGCTCACCGAAAGCGAGATCGACCGTTCGTTCGATTTGCCGTACGCGCGCCTGCCGCATCCGCGATACGACGGCAAGGGCGCGATACCGGCGTTCGAGATGATAAAATTTTCGGTGAACCTGCATCGCGGCTGCTTCGGCGGATGCAGCTTCTGCGCGATCTCGGCGCATCAGGGCAAATTCGTGGTGAGCCGCTCCGAGCGGTCGGTGCTGGCGGAGGTGGACAGAATCACGAAGATGCCCGATTTCAAAGGCTATCTGTCCGATCTGGGCGGCCCGTCGGCGAATATGTACGGTATGGCCGGACGTGATAAAACGCTGTGTGCTAAGTGCTTGCGCCCATCGTGCGCGTGGCCTTCCGTGTGCCGTAATCTCGACCGCAGTCACGCGAGGATGCTTTCGCTGTACGCGCAGGTTCGCGCGCGAAAGGGTATCAAAAAAGCGTTTATCGGCAGCGGAATCCGCTACGATCTGTTCGAGAACGACGGCGGGCGATACCTGCGGGAGGTGGTCGTAAACCACACGTCGGGGCGATTGAAAGTTGCGCCCGAACATACCGAAGACACTGTGTTGCGCCTGATGCGCAAGCCGCCGTTCGGCAGTTTCGTCGCCCTTGCCGACGACGTTGCGTGCGTCTGCCGCGCGGAAGGCATCTCCTGCCAGGTCGTGCCTTATTTTATTTCGAGCCATCCGGGGTGCACCGAGCGCGACATGCGGCGGCTGTCGGAAAAAACGCGCCGCTTGGGTTGCCGCATTGAGCAGGTGCAAGACCTTACGCCCACGCCCATGACCCTCAGTTCGGTGATGTTCTACTGCGGCTTTGACCCCTACACCGGTGAGAAACTATACGTCGCACGCAGCATGGACGAAAAACGGAAACAGAAGAAGTGGTTTTTTAAGTAGTGCGCGAGTTCGGGAAAACAAGAATAGGGAGGCCCGTAGGGGCTTCCCTATTCTATTGTCACTGCTAAAAACTACTCGCCCAGAATTCGCTTTGCGGCATCGAGTATCGCCGTATCGTGGAGGGTGACGATCCCGCCGTCGGGGCCTTTTTCATAGTGTACTCCCTGGGGCACGCCCTTGTCGAAGTGACGGCCCCCGAAATAGTTTCTCACGGAGTCCTCCTCGATTCCCAGCTCCGAGGCAATGCGTTTGGTGCTGCCGCTGGGCAGCTGGTCTTTGATGCGACGCAGTTCATTGAAAGTTATGATCATGACCTTAGGATTTTAGTAATACTTTGTGTGACCAAGATACGGCAAAAAAACATTACGTCCAAAATTATTGCACAAAATCTATCAAAAGTGACAAAATGTCAGCCGTGACTGTCAAAATCAGCTTGGCACAAATATTGAACTTAATTACGAATGAAGTGACTATTCTTTCGACAACCAAAAATAAATATAAAAATTACGAATCATGGCAAAAATCATTGGAATCGACTTGGGCACGACGAACTCGTGCGTTGCAGTAATGGAAGGCAGCGAGCCGGTGGTGATCCCCAACAGCGAAGGACACCGCACCACGCCTTCGATCGTTGCGTTCACCGAAAGCGGCGAGCGCAAGGTGGGCGAACCGGCTAAACGTCAGGCGATTACGAATCCGAAAAACACCGTTTATTCGATCAAGCGTTTCATGGGCGAAACGTATGATCAGGTGAAAAACGAGATAGGGCGCGTGTCTTACAAGGTGGTGAAGGGTGAGAACAACACCCCGCGTGTGGACATTGACGGACGGCTCTACACGCCGCAGGAAATCTCGGCAATAATCTTGCAGAAGATGAAAAAAACGGCCGAAGATTATCTGGGCACAACGATAACCGAAGCGGTCATTACCGTTCCGGCCTACTTCTCCGATTCGCAAAGACAAGCTACGAAGGAGGCGGGCGAAATTGCAGGCCTGAAAGTTGCGCGTATCATCAACGAACCGACGGCGGCGGCTCTGGCATACGGCTTGGACAAGGACAGCAAGAAAGATATGAAGATCGCGGTCTTCGACCTTGGCGGCGGTACGTTCGACATTTCGATATTGGAGCTGGGCGACGGCGTTTTCGAGGTGAAATCTACCAACGGCGACACCCATCTGGGCGGCGACGACTTCGACCACGTGATCATCGATTGGATGGCCGACGAATTTAAGGGCAAATTCCAGATAGACCTGCGCAAAGACCCGATGGCGTTGCAGAGGCTGAAAGAAGCGGCAGAGAAGGCGAAAATCGAACTTTCGAGTGCAACGCAGACGGAAATCAACCTGCCGTATATCATGCCCGTAGACGGCATTCCGCAGCACTTGGTTATGACGCTCACGCGCGCTAAGTTCGAGCAGCTGGCCGATAAGCTGATACAGGCTACGATAGAGCCGTGCAAGAAGGCGTTGAAGGATGCGGGTTTTGCGCCGAATCAAATCGACGAGGTGATTCTTGTGGGCGGCTCGACACGCATACCGGCCATACAGAAAGTAGTACAGGATATTTTCGGCAAAGCTCCGTCGAAGGGCGTGAACCCCGACGAGGTGGTGGCCATCGGTGCGGCCATACAGGGCGGCGTACTTTCGGGCGACGTGAAAGATGTGTTGCTGTTGGACGTAACTCCGCTATCGCTTGGTATCGAGACTTTGGGTGGCGTGTTCACAAAACTCATCGACGCCAACACCACCATACCGACGCGCAAGAGCGAGACGTTCTCGACGGCGGCCGACAACCAACCGTCGGTAGAGATACACATACTGCAAGGCGAGCGTCCTATGGCGCGCGACAACAAGACGATCGGACGTTTCCACCTGGACGGCATTCCGAGCGCACCGCGCGGAGTTCCGCAAATCGAGGTGACGTTCGACATCGACGCGAACGGTATTCTTAACGTCTCGGCGAAGGATAAGGGCACGGGCAAGGAGCAGACGATCCGCATCGAGGCGTCGTCGGGCCTTACCGAAGCCGAAATCCAGCGTATGCGCGACGAAGCCAAAGTGAACGAGGCGAAGGACAAAGACGAGCGCGAACGTATTGATAAGATCAACGCTGCCGACTCGATGATATTCAGTACCGAAAAGCAACTCGGCGAGTACGGTGACAAGATTCCGGCCGAGAAAAAATCGGCTATCGAGAGCGCTTTGGAGAAGCTGCGCGAGGCGCATAAAGCGGCCGATGTCGCCGCTATCGATAGTGCGTCGAAGGAACTGAACGACGCATGGCAGTCCGCATCACAGGATATCTACGCCCAGCAGCAGGCTTCTTCGGCAGGCAGCGGTGCAGATACCGGCGGCGCGGGTCACCATGAACACCACAGCGGCCCGACGGCGGGTAGCGACGGCAATGTCACCGATGTAGAGTTCGAGGAAGTGAAATAGCACGCGCGCGTGTTTTCCAGTCTGCCGGATAACCTGTCATTGCGGGCTTGACCTGCAATGACAAAGAATTGAAAGACAGACGTGTGTGGCGGCATCTTTAATCGGATGCCGCCATTTTTTATGGATGAAAATATCGAAAATCCAAAAACAAACCATAACTTGCGCGCAATAAATCGGCGGTAGAGGCGTTATGCTTTTTACAACGTAATAACATAACTTTGAACCGTCAAAAAATCCTAAAATCAAACGAAATGAAAAAAATTATTTTGTCGCTGGTATGCGTCGTGGTGATGACCGTTTCAGCATTCGCAAACGAGCCGACAGCGGCAGACGTAATGCGCGCAACACCTAAGTATGAAAATGTGGAGGACGTACTGAATGTCATCGTTGCACAGCATCCGGGCAAGGTGGTCTTCGTAGACCTCTGGGCGACGTGGTGCGGTCCGTGCATCATGGCGATGAGGACGATGGAACCGCTCAAAGGGTGGATGGCCGAGCAGGACATCGTGAAGGTCTATATTTCGGCTCCTACGTCGGATCGCGCACGTTGGGAAAGCATGATCGGCGACATCGGCGGCAATCACTACTGGTTCAACGAAGAGGAGTGGGCCGCAGTGCGTGAAAAATATCCGTTCCGCGGTATTCCGACCTATATGATTTTCGACCGCGAGGGCAACCATGCGTTCCAGCGTTCGGGCTATCCGGGCAACGAGCAGATGCAGGCGGAGTTCGAAAAACTTCTGTAAGCGCCATCTTAGTTTCATTCAAAAAGCCGCATCCCTGTAAAGATGCGGCTTTTTGAATATTTACGTATCTTTGTCTAAGCAAAGCCATTCATGCGAGTGCCGCGAGGCACTTTTGTTACATTTGCATAAACAAAGTAATCCATGCGAGTGCCGCGAGGCACCTTTCGTGTAGTTATGACAGCTCTTTTCAATGACATAATTTTCGGGCCGGTGCGAAGCCGGCGGCTGGGGGTTTCATTGGGCGTGAATTTGCTGCCGACAGATGCGAAGCTCTGTAATTTCAATTGTATATACTGCGAATGCGGATGGTCGTGCGGCGGTGACGGTGGCGGGCGGCCAAGGTTTAACTCGCGCGAGGATGTGAGACGGCTGCTCAGCGAAAAATTGCGTGAAATGGTTGCGGCGGGCGCTCCGCCGGATGTGATAACGTTTGCCGGAAACGGCGAACCGACAATGCATCCTCAGTTCGAGGAGATAATAGACGATACGCTCGCGCTGCGTGATAAGATCTGTCCGGCGGCGCAGGTCTCGGTGCTGAGCAATGCTACGATGATCGGACGTGAAAATGTCAGGCGCGCTTTGGAACGCGTAGACATGAATATATTAAAGCTCGATTCGGCGTTCGACGAAACGGTGCGGCAAATCGATAACCCGCAGGGCGACTATTCGGTTGCGAAAACGGTCGCCGATATGAAGCTGTTCGGTGGACGGTTTATAGTGCAGACAATGTTCGTTCGCGGCGAATGTAACGGTCGGCCGGTGGATAACACCACCGAGCGTGAAGTCGGGGCGTGGCTTGCGCTGCTTACCGATTTGCGGACACAGCGCGTGATGATCTACACGATCGACCGCGATACGCCATGCCCGACACTCGAAAAAGTACCGCTTGCGGAGCTTCACGCCATAGCCACCCGCGTCGAAGCGCTCGGCATCGGGTGCTCGGTGGCGGGGTAACCTTACAATTTAAACTGTTGGTTCCAGATGCGAATAATTTGGTTATATTTGCTTAATCCTTGAATCACAATGCACAACATGACTCGCACCAAGATAGACCATTACGAACACCATCACCGCAATGAACACGAAGGCAGTGCTTTGGATGTTTCGCCGGGTGTGGAGAGTGCGCCTACGGTGAATCCGAATTTCCGCCGCACGCGCAAACGTGCACTGACCGCCGACGACTTTGTGGAGGGGATTCTGCGTGGCGACACCACCGTGCTCTCGCAGGCCATCACGCTCGTCGAGAGCAACAACCCGCAGCATTTCGCGCAGGCGCAGGCAGTCGTCGAACGTTGCCTGCCTTATGCCGGACGGTCGGTGCGCATTGGCATAACGGGCGTACCGGGAGCGGGGAAATCGACGTTTATCGAGGCTGTGGGTGGCATGGTGGCCGACAGCAGGCACAGATTGTCGGTGCTGGCCATCGACCCGAGTTCGGAGCGCAGCGGTGGTTCCATACTGGGCGATCGTACGCGCATGGAGACGATCTCGGCGCGTGAGGATATATTTATCCGCCCGTCGCCGTCGGCCGGATCGCTCGGAGGCGTGGCGCGCAAAACGCGCGAAACGGTGGTGTTGTGCGAAGCGGCGGGATATGATGTGGTGTTTATCGAGACCGTTGGAGTGGGGCAGAGCGAGGTGGCGGTGCATTCGATGGTCGATATGTTCATGATGCTGCAAATTTCGGGTGCGGGCGACGAATTACAGGGCATTAAACGCGGTATAATGGAGATGGCCGACATTGCGGTGGTGACGAAAGCCGACGGCGCGAACGTCGAGAAGGCGCAGCTGGCAAAGAGTTATCTGAGCAATGCGCTGGCTCTGTTCCCGATGCCCGATTCGGGTCGACGGCCGCGTGTGTTCACCTGCTCGGCGGTTACGCGCGCCGGACTGCGCGAGATATGGGACGATGTGGAGGAATTCGTAGCGTTTACGCGGGCGAACGGATATTTCGATGCCAACCGCCGCCGTCAGAATAAATATTGGATGTGGGAGACGATCGACGCGGCTCTGCGCGGCAGTTTTTTCGGGTGCGAAGTGGTCGCGGGCGCGCTTCCCGATTTCGAGCGGCGTGTCGAAGAAGGGCTTCTCGGGTCGTTCACCGCCGCGCGCGAATTGCTTGGCATATATTTTGAGAATATTGTGCGAAACAAGAGTTGACAAAACATTTTAAAAATAACTAATATGAAAAAACTGATTTTACTGGCGTTCGTCGCGCTTATGGGTGCGGCGGCGTGTGCGGATAAGGGCGATACATTCTATATCACGGAAGGTGCTCAGACTCAGACCGCTACGATTACGGTAAACGCAAACGAATGGGAGTGGTTCGACAACGGAGAGCAGGCTTTTTACAGGGTTGAAAAAAGTGCGCCTATCATCACGAATAATGTGTTTCGCAATGGTATGGTGCAGATGTATTTCAGCTTCACGGACGGAGGATTGCAGGTTCAGCAACCGCTGCCGTTTGTGTCATGGATAGCATACGGTGACATAATCTACTCCGAGACGATAGATTTTGATTTTTGGCAGGGCAATGTCATGATCTACTATAAAATATCCGATTTCATACCTTTCGACAATGGACCGGGCAGTTTGAGTTTCCGCCTGGTAGTGGTTCATTAGGGTCAGTTTGTACGCACGCGTATTTTCCAAGCTTGCCGGTTGCTTTCGTCTTGTCATTCCGAACATGCGGTACGCACGGAGGAATCTATCGTTAGTTTATAAACTCAAAGACAGGCGAGCGATAAATCCCCTCCTTTCAGTACGTTCGGGATGACATGTTGTGATTAATCCACATCATACCCCTCATCCTCTGCAAGCTCACGTCCGCCGGCAGCTGCGACGGCCAATGCGTCACAACGTTCGTTTTCAGGATTGCCGGCGTGGCCTTTGACCCACACCAGGCGCACGCGGTGGCGGCGATAAACGGCCAGGAAACGCATCCACAGATCGGGGTTCTTCTTGCCGGAGAACCCCTTTTTCTCCCATCCGAACACCCAGCCTTTCTCGACGGCATCGACCACATAGCGCGAGTCGGAATAGACCGTCACCTCGCACGGTGTGCGCAGTGCTTCCAACGCCACGCATACGGCCATCAACTCCATGCGGTTGTTGGTGGTACGGCGAAAGCCTGCGCTAAGCTCTTTGCGGTGGCGGGGGGGGGCTAACAGCACCACCCCGTAGCCTCCCGGACCGGGATTGCCCAGCGCCGAACCGTCGGTATATGCAGTTACCTGTGGCATAATTTTTTCGCGAAATTAGTAAAAAACAGGTATATTTGCGCTCTAAAAGAAACGATTATGTTCGAGAATCTGACAGATAAGCTGGAAAGGTCGTTCAGGATACTCAAAGGTCAGGGACGCATCACGGAGATCAACGTTGCCGAGACGCTGAAAGAGATACGCCGCGCGCTGGTCGATGCCGACGTGAACTATAAGGTAGCCAAAACGTTCACCGACGATGTGAAGGAAAAAGCTCTGGGAACGGAGGTTCTGAAAGCGGTGAATCCGGGTCAGATGATGACCAAAATTGTACGCGATGAACTGGCCGCGCTCATGGGCGGCACAGCGGTGGACATAAACCTTGCGGGGTCGCCGGCGGTGATACTGATCGCGGGTTTGCAGGGGTCGGGTAAAACGACGTTCTCAGGCAAGCTGGCGTCGATGATTAAGAGCAAACGCGGGCGCGGAGTGCTCCTGGTGGCGGGCGACGTCTACCGTCCGGCGGCCATCGAGCAGCTCAAAATTCTCGGCGAGCAGATCGGGGTGGAAGTTTACACGGAGGAAGGGAATAAAAATCCGGTGCAGATCGCCGAGAACGGGATAAAATACGCCAAGAGCAAAGGGCTGAACACGGTGATCGTCGATACGGCCGGGCGGCTTGCGGTCGACGAGCATATGATGGATGAGATAGCGGCGCTGAAAGCGGCATTGAAACCATCCGAGATTCTGTTCGTCGTCGATGCGATGACGGGTCAGGATGCGGTGAACACGGCACGGGAATTCAACAACCGTTTGGATTTCGACGGCGTGGTGCTCACCAAGCTCGATGGCGACACACGCGGCGGTGCGGCGATCTCGATTCGTGCTGTAGTTCGGAAACCGCTGAAATTCATCAGCGCGGGCGAAAAAATGGATGCGCTGCAAGTGTTCCATCCCGAACGCATGGCCGACCGTATACTCGGCATGGGCGACGTGGTGTCGCTGGTAGAGCGCGCTCAGGAGCAGTTCGACGAAGAGGAGGCGCGGCGGCTTAAAAAGAAACTCGCGCGCAACGAATTCAATTTCAACGATTTCCTCACCCAGATAGGCCAGGTTAAAAAGATGGGCAACCTTAAAGACCTCGCGTCGATGATACCGGGCGTGGGTAAGGCGTTGCGCGATGTGGATATCAGCGACGATTCGTTCAAATCGACCGAGGCCATGATTCATTCGATGACGCCCGACGAGCGTGAAAACCCCGCGATCATCAACGGCACTCGCCGCCAGCGCATCGCCAAAGGATCGGGCACAACGATGGCCGATGTGAACCAGCTGTTGAAGCAATTCGAGCAGACGCGCAAAATGATGAAGTCGGTAGCCACCGGCGGCGGAATGCGCGGTGCGGTTGCGGGCAAACTGATGAAGACGAAGCGGAGGTGACACACACGCGTGTGTCTTCCAGCCTGCCGGATAACAGAATAATGTCAATTAAAATTTGAATTAACAGAAAAAACGCACTATATTTGCACCTCGAAAGTGTTCGGGATGTAGTTCAGTCCGGTTAGAATGTTGGTCTGGGGGACCAAAGGTCGCTGGTTCGAGTCCAGTCATCCCGACGCGAAAAAGAGAGGTTGCAGCTTTCGGGCTGCAACCTCTTATTATTATCAGGCCCTACTTTCGCACCCCATACTGATTATGCTCCGCCGTCGGGTGCTGTATGGGCTGCGGAGGCGTCGCGACAGCGTTGGCAGCGGTCAGCCGGATAACATCGCCCGCTGACGTGCGAAGCCTTATCAGCCCCGTCTGATTATCGACTACGGAGAAATCGACCGTCCCGCCTCCGATTTTTTGCGCCAGCAAATTATCCGTATTCATGCCGGTTTGCAGGAGGCATTCGCCGCCTTTTTCGCTCACGATCTGTATGAATACCGTCCGTCCGCCATCGCGCGAGGCGCTTACCAGGAACGCTCCCGGTGCGCGGAAGTCGATGAACGAAGCCTGAGGCCAACTGTCGGGAACGGCGGGGAAAATCCGTATCTTTCCGCCCCACGATTGCAGGTAAAGTTCTTGCAGCGAGGTCGCACCGGCCAGCGGGGTCTCGATAACGGGAGCGCCCTCACGGTACAGGGTATTCGGCTGGACATACCGGTCGAGTAGCGTATGCAGCTGGCCCACAGCCATTTCGCTGTCGCCCATCATCGAATACATCGACGATGAACCGGTGAAGGAGTAGCCTTGCAGAAGTCGCGGCATACTTTGCCAGTGGGCGATGCTTTTGGCGATCAATTCCCGATTTTCCGGCTGCTCCCAATTTATTTCGTAGAACGGATATATCATCAGCAAATGAGAGTAATGGCGGTGGGAGCTTTCGAGATTTACGCCTTCACCGATCATAAACCCTCGTTCGGGGTCTACGGGGTAATCGACGAGATTATCCCGAAAATCCTGCCATCTGGCCACTCTCGGATCGTCCAGTTCATACGCCGCGTTCAGTTCCAGCAAAGTGTTCAGCCCCCACCGCAGTACAGCCAGGTCGTAATTGCAATTCCGTGCCACGGCATACTCCGGCGATGCGGTTTGAGGCAGATGCCATAGTCCGTCTTCGCCCCGTTCGCGAATATATTCATAATAACGGACGCTCTTGGCGAGCATCGGATAGAACCGGTCGAGCAACTCCGCCTCGTCGCCCGTATAGGTGCAGTATTCATAGTAATGATACAGCAGCCACAGCAGGTTGCCCGCCTCGTAAAGCATCGGGTTCTCCATATCGGGGCGCAGGGGCGAGAACATGTGGTAGCTCGTGCTGCGTCCCATGACGATAGCGTCGCGTTGCCACTCTTCGATGGTCGTGTTAGCCGCAAGGTTGTGCATATTGTCGTTCAGCGCACGCCAGACAGGGCGCGACATCTCGGCGCGGTTTGCCGTGAAGAGCGGAGAGTACGTAAGTTGAATGTTGAGGTTCATCCAGATGGCGGTCCACGGCGTGTTTTCCATTGCCCATGGACCTTGCAGGTCAATAACATGTTTGTCGGGACGCGTGAGGCAGGCGAATTTGTACTGCTGAATCCAATAGAAACTCTCCATCTTGGCATCCCCGAACGAGGCAAAGCTGGCGGGATAGTACCCGTGCCACCATTCTTTATGGCTGCGCTCCATCGATGCCGCAGACTGTTTGAACGCGCGATCGAGCGTCGTTTTGGCTTTGTCGATCGCCGCCCGCTCGGTCGGCTCGTGCGAAATGGTCATAAGAATACGGCGCGAATCTCCATCCTTCGCTTCACGCCATGCCACGACGTATGTCATTCCGCCTACCAGATTCTGCACCGACAGACCGTAATCGCCGTCGGTGAAAATCCTCACTTCGGGGTTAGGAGTGTCGATATACTCCTGCGGGTAGTCGGCACGGCCATGCACGTAGCGCGGGCTTATGGCCCGCAGCGCCGTCCATTCCCATCGGAAATCTCTTTCCGCGCCTTCCGCCTGAGTTTCGAGCACGATCACGTCCTGCGTAGCGTGGACATAGCTTTTCAGCGCGATACGTCCTTCGTCGGTAACGATTTCGCCCGTCGTCACGGCATCCCACAAACCGAGCCTCATACTCTCGTCGGAGACCGCGCCCACGGGGGTCAACAGAAAATACCCGATCGGCAGCCGCGCACCGTGATACAGGTTACGGTACTCGTATTTGTTTTCCGGCATCCGCCCTTCGGTCACGTCCACCCGCCCGATATGGAATTTATATCCGTCGCCCAGCTTGTAGATATTATTCCCCAGCAGCCCGTTGCCCATTATCGCTCCGGCGTAATAATCCGGCGTGATCGTATTCCACACCATATCGTGTCGGCTAAGGAACGCCGGCCAGTCGATGTCTTGCGGCGTGATTTTTTCTACGCTCGTGCAGGCGGGCATGGAGAGCAGCGCTGCGACGAAAAAGAAAAGGATGAAGAGTTTCTTCATAATAGGATATTTTAAGAATTTAACGAAAATTAATTGTAAAATGTTGTCATTTATTACTCTGCCGCAAGAGTCGCCATTTCGCCGAAACCGATGCGGCGCACCTCGCATGAACCGATTCCGGTCGGGAAAACGAACCGGATCGCGTCGCCGCCTTCGCATTTTTTGTCCTTGCGAATAGCCGCCAGCAGGCTTTCGAATGGGAGTTCGGTGCGCAACGGAAGTCCGAACCGCTCCAACAAATGCCCGATGCGCGAGTGGTCGTCTGCCGAGAGCAGTTTTGCACGCATGGCCATCGTGGCGGCCGTAGCCATGCCCGCCGCGACCGCCTCGCCGTGCAGATAATCGCGTGACAGGCTCTCGATAGCATGTCCGAACGTATGCCCCAGATTGAGTTTGCGGCGTTCACCCGCCTCGCGCTCGTCGCGCTCTACGATATTCATTTTCACCCGCACCGCACGCGAAATTACCTCCGCAAGCAACGTGTCGTCGCTGCGCAGCCTTTCGAAATCCGATGATTCAAGGAGTTCGAACAATTCCGCATTGCCGACCACCGCCGCTTTGACCACTTCGGCCAGCCCGGTGCGGAACTCACGGTCGGGCAGTGTGCACAGTAACGCGGGGTCGCACAGCACGAACTGCGGCTGGGCAAACGTTCCGACCATGTTCTTATAACCGTCGAGGTTTACGCCGTTCTTACCGCCGATGGCCGCATCGACTTGCCCCAGGAGCGTCGTGGGGACGAACCCGAACCGCACGCCGCGCATATAGGTCGCGGCGACAAATCCCGTGATGTCGGTCACCGTACCGCCTCCGATGCCGACGATAAAGCAGTCACGCCCCGCGCCGCGTTCTACGAGCGCGCGCCAGATGTTTTCGGCCGTCGTAAGCGTTTTATGCTCTTCGCCCGCTTCGACGACGATCTTTTCATGTGCGTCGCATAGATGCACCACATTGGAATCGGTGATCGCGATCACGCGCCCGTCGGGCAGATATTCGGAAAGTTTCTGCGCCGCGTGCGCTTTTATTATGATTTCACTCATATCGTCAACAAAAATAACAATTTATTCAGGTTATATGCGAACAAAATAAAATTTATCGACAAGCTATTGCGGTTTCTATTTTTTGCTTATACTTGCAGTGAATTTCAAGCATCATTTTTTCAGACATGACAAGTAACGCGAACAATAAGAAACGCGTGGTGATCAGCTACCACAATCTCTCGCCCGAGTTACAGATCGAGTTGCGCAAGAAGTATCCGCTGGGGTTCACCGAGTCGATGATACGAATAGAGAAGGGACCGGGCGACTTTTTCTATGCCGTGGTATTCGAAACCGACGAGGTGAATTACCTCGTAAAGATCGACGTGAAAGTGGATGGCGGCAACCAGCAAGAGGAGGAGGAAGACAAGGAATTTTACGACGAGGACGACATTAAGGGCGCAGACGATTTGGCCGACGGAGATTCGGACGACGAATAGTACATGTATATGCGTCATTGCGAGCCTGAAAGGCGAAGCAATCCAGTGACTTTATTCTGGATTGCTTCGCCTTTCAGGCTCGCAATGACGCGTGTGCGTGCTATCCGGTAGGTTATGAAAACACACGCGTGTGCGGCAGGCTGGAAATCACACGCGTGTGTAATCGACGAACTCGAACGGATGGGCGAATTTCTCTCCGCGCTCATGGGCCTCGCACGAAACCACGCGCCACTCGTCCGCCGAAATTTCGGGGAAAGTGGTGTCGCCATCGAACGGGGCACACACGCGCGTGATATATAATTTATCGGCCATGCTCATGGCCTGGCGGTAAATCTCGCCGCCTCCGATAATAAATACTTCCTCATCGGCCGAGAAAAGCGCCACCGCTTCATCCAAAGAACCGATTACGAGCACGCCTTCGGGCACGCCATATGCAGGATCGTGGGTGATTACCACGTTGGTGCGTCCCGGCAGCGGCCGCCCGAGCGATTCGAACGTTTTGCGCCCCATAACGATCGGATGGCCCATAGTGATGGCTTTGAACCGTCGGAAATCTTCGGAAATATGCCACGGCATGGCGTTGCCGCTGCCAATAACGCCGTTTTCGGCTACGGCGGCGATAATCGAAATCATACTGCAATGGGAGCTTTTATCGTCGGATGCGGGTCATAACCCGTCAATTCGAAGTCTTCGTATCGGAAGTCGAAAATCGACTTCACCTCCGGGTTTATGTGCATTTTCGGCAGTTCGTGCGGCTCGCGGAACAGCTGTAATTCTGTCTGTTCCAGATGGTTAAGATAGAGGTGCGCATCTCCCAGTGTGTGGATGAAATCACCTGCCTGCAAATCGCAAACCTGCGCCATCATCATCGTCAGCAGCGCATACGACGCAATGTTGAACGGCACGCCGAGGAAAACATCCGCGCTGCGCTGATAGAGCTGGCATGAGAGCCGCCCCTCGCCTACATAAAATTGAAACATTATGTGGCACGGCGGCAGCGCCATGCTGTCGAGTTCGCCCACGTTCCACGCGCTCACGATATGGCGTCGCGAGTCGGGATTCTCTTTTATCGATGCCACGACCTGCGCGATCTGGTCGATATGCCGCCCGTCGGGCGCAGGCCAGCTGCGCCATTGCGATCCGTACACCGGTCCCAATTCCCCTTGCGCATCCGCCCATTCGTCCCATATCGTCACGCCGTGCTCCTGCAAATATTTCACGTTCGTGTCGCCGCGCAGAAACCACAGCAGCTCATAGATGATCGACCTCAGATGCAGTTTCTTCGTCGTCACCATCGGGAATCCCTCGCTCAGGTCGAAACGCATCTGATGCCCGAATACGCTGCGCGTTCCCGTCCCCGTGCGGTCGCCTTTCACCAACCCATCCGTAACTATTCGCCGAAGCAGATCGTGGTATTGTTGCATGGTTGAATTTTCAATGTCTTTCACAAATGCGGCCCGCAGCCACCGGCGGCGTAGGGCCGCTTATTCTTCGCTTCGCTCAGACGCGCCTTACGCTGCTGGCTGCGAGCCGCACGCGCGCGTGTTTTCCAAACCTGCCGGATGCTACCGTTCGTTTATAAACTCAAAGACAAACAAGCGATAGATCCTTCCGTTCCTGCGGAACGTTCGGGATGACAGGCGCGATGGTTCACCATCGCGCCTGTCATCCGCACTTCGAGTGGCCGCACGACATGCATATCAGGCAGCCGTCCTGATATACGAGAGGCTCTTGGCCGCACTCGGGGCAGCGTTTGTTCACTTTTTCGCCGTTGGCGATATATTGTTTCAGCGCGCGCGCCACGCCGCTCTTCCACGTGTTTATGGTCTCGCTGTCGAAGTGCAGCGACTCGACGATGTTCACCACATCGACGATGGGCATTCCGTTGCGTATTACGCCCGAAATGAGTTTGGCGTAGTTCCAGAACGTGTCGTCGAACAGGCGCGAGATTCCGCCGATCGTATTCTTGTAGCCGTACTTGTCCTCGTATTGGAAGTCATAACGTTTGCCGCCGCCCTCTTCGCGCACCTTGATGATCGCACCGCGCGTAATGGTGCGGGGGATGAACATGGCGTCCTCTTCGAGTTTTCCGGTGAAAATCTCGTACGGGCGGTTGTTGTATATCCCCACAAATGCAATCCAGTCCTCCTCGCCGTTCTTGAAGCGCACTATGTCGGCATCCAACTCCGTCGGGCGTTTCAGAGGCGGCTTATATCCGCCTCCGCCATCGGCTTCTTTGCTTTGCTTTTTATCTATCAACACGCCCGTCCGCGAACCGTCGCGATAGACCGTCACGCCCTTGCAGCCCGACTCCCACGCGGTGTAGTAAACCTTTCCGACCATCTCTTCCGAAATGTCGTTGGGCAGGTTGACGGTTACCGAGATCGAGTGATCGACCCATTTCTGGATCGCGCCCTGCATCTTCACCTTGTTCACCCAGTCGATGTCGTTGGCCGTCGCACGATAGTAGGGTGACGCGGCAACCAGAGCGTCCAGCTGTTCGTCCGTAAGGGCGTTGAGGTTCGACGTATCGTGCCCGTTTACCTCCATCCACGTAATGAACTTGTGGTGGAAGACGTTGTACTCCTCCCACGAATCGCCCACCTCGTCCACGATGAGCGTCGCCGAAACGTCCTTGTCATTGGGATTCACCTTGCGCCGCCGCTTGTAAACGGGGCGGAACACCGGCTCGATGCCCGACGTGGTTTGCGACATAAGGCTCGTAGTCCCCGTCGGAGCTATGGTGAGCATCGCGATATTGCGCCTTCCCGCGCGCGCCATCTCTTTGTAGAGTTCCGGCGATGTTTCGGCCAGACGCATGATCATCGGATTTCCGGCCTCTTTTGCGGTGCTGTATATCGGGAACGCGCCTCTCTCGGCGGCCATGCGCACGCTCGCGCGGTAGGCCTCGATAGCGAGTGTCTTCTGTACCTCGACCGCAAATTCTATCGCCTCGTCCGTGCCATAGCATAATCCCAGCGCGGCCAGCATATCGCCCTCCGCCGTGATGCCCAGACCGGTGCGTCGGCCCTGTAAAGCCTTTTCGCGTATCTTCTCCCACAACTGACGTTCCACGCGGCGAATTTCGTCGTCTTCGGGGTCGGCCGAAATCTTTGCGATTATCGCCTCTACTTTTTCGAGTTCGAGGTCGATGATGTCATCCATCATCCTCATAGCCTTGCCCACGTGCGAGCGGAACAGCTCGAAATCGAACCGCGCATCTTTCGTAAAAGGCTGATTCACATAACTGTACAGGTTCAGCGCCAGCAACCGGCAACTGTCATAAGGGCACAGCGGAATTTCACCGCACGGGTTCGTCGACACCGTCACGAACCCTTCCTCGGCATAGCAATCCGGCACCGATTCGCGAATTATCGTATCCCAGAAAAGCACACCCGGTTCGGCCGATTTCCATGCATTATGGATAATCTTGTCCCACAACGCCCGTGCGTCGATATGTTTTTCGAACATCGGCTCGGTGCTCCCGATAGGGAACTGCTGGTGGTATTTTTTGCCGTCGCGCGCCGCCGCCATGAACTCGTCGTCGATCTTCACCGAGACGTTCGCCCCCGTCACCTTGCCCGTCTCCACCTTCGCGTCTATGAAGTTCTCGGCATCGGGGTGGCGTATCGACAGCGAGAGCATGAGCGCACCGCGCCGTCCGTCCTGGGCCACCTCGCGCGTGGAGTTCGAATACCGCTCCATGAACGGCACTATGCCCGTCGAGGTGAGAGCGCTGTTCAGCACCGGACTTCCCGTAGGACGTATGTGCGACAGGTCGTGTCCCACGCCGCCCCGCCGCTTCATCAACTGCACCTGCTCCTCGTCGATACGGATGATGCCACCGTACGAGTCCGCCGGTTTTTTATGCCCGATGACGAAACAGTTCGACAGCGACGCGATCTGCAAATCGTTGCCTATCCCTGTCATCGGCCCGCCCTGCGGGATGACGTACCGAAAATCGCGCAGCAGTCCGTAAACCTCATCCTCCGACATCGGATTGGGATAATTCGCCTCGATGCGTGCTATTTCGCGCGCTATGCGGCGGTGCATCTGTTCGGGCGAACCCTCGTAGATCTTGCCGAAAGAGTCCTTCAATGCATACTTGCTGACCCACACCGTCGCGGCCAGCTCGTCGCCTTTGAAATATTCCCTTGCGCCTGCCACGGCGTCGGCGTAACTGTATTCTCTCAACGTTTCCGTCGCGGCGAGTGGCGCGCCCTTGGTCGATTTTGCGGTCGGCATATCTACGTAAATAATGATGTTGTTGCGGTCACTGCTGTTTTTTGCAGTTTAATTCCTCACAAGTTTACGACATATCCCCGATAGTTCAGCCCCAAGCAGCAGCGTTTTTATCAACAACTTATCGTCATTCCGCACCGACCGCCTCACACCGTGACGGTTACGCTCGCACACTCGACTTTACCGCCCAGCGGCGGAGCGAGCTTCGACACTTTCACCGTCGCGCGCCCGATTTGCGGGAACTGCGCGCGCAGCGCCTCGCCAATGCGCCACGCAACGTTCTCGATAATGTTCGACGTGATCTCCATCTGCTCGCGCACCGTTTCATAGACCGTGAGGTAATTTATGCTTTGAGACAGGTCGTCGCCGCGCGCCGCTTCGTCCGCATCCGCTTCAAGTGCCACGCTCACCAGAAACCGGTTGCCCACCACCTTTTCCAGGTCATAGCATCCGTGAAATGCCCGGAACGACATGTTTTCCAACTCTATGATAGCTTTCATTTTGTCATTATTATAAGGTAGATTCTTTGTCGCAGCCGATTATGCAATAGACATCAGTTCGCGATACTTGGGCAGCGGCCAGAGGCGGTCGTCTACAATAAGTTCCAGCTTGTCGATATGCTCGCGAATGGCGGTTATGTAGGGTCGAACCTCGGTTTCGTAACCCATCGCGCGCTCCGAAAGGCTCTCTACGGCATTCCATTTTTTACGCGCCTCTATCATGTTATGAGTGTTCTCGCGAATGAACTGCACATGCTCCACCATCTCGTGAATGGTCTTCATCTCCTCGCCGGCCAGCGACTCGAATTCGTCGGGGAAAACCTCCTTGATGCCCCGAATGTTTTCGATCAGGATGTTCTGATAGGCGATCGCCGTGGGGATGATATGATTGGTCGCCAAGTCGCCGATTATACGCGATTCGATCTGTGCCTTTTTAATAAATGTCTCGTTTTTGATCTCGTACCGCGCTGTGAGTTCCGTCCGTGTCAGTACGCCGAAACGCTCGAACAGAGCTACGCTTTCTGGACGCAGATATTCCCTGAACGCCTGCGGAACGTTGTTCACCGAGCGCAGACCACGCCGTGCGGCCTCTTCGGCCCACTCGCAGCTGTAACCGTTGCCCTCGAAACGGATATTTTTTGATGCGGCGATGTAACGGCGTATAACTTGCAGTATAGCCTCGTCTTTTTTGACATCTTTTTCGATCAGCGCATCCACTTCGGCCTTAAAATCGTAGAGAGCCTCCGCTACCGCCGTGTTGATAACGATCAGCGGCAGGGCGCAGTTCGACGACGACCCCGTGGCGCGAAACTCGAACCGGTTGCCCGTGAAAGCGAACGGCGACGTGCGGTTGCGGTCGGTGTTGTCGAGCAGGATTTCGGGTATTTTGCCTATGTCGAGCTTTATCTCGGTCTTCTCGTCGGGCGACATTTTCTTGTGCGACACGCGCCGTTCTATGAAATCGAGCGCGGCGTCCATCGTCGTGCCCGTGAAAACCGACAATATGGACGGCGGAGCTTCGTGGCCGCCCAGGCGATGGGAGTTGGTCTCGGTGGCTATCGACGCCATCATGAGCGACCCGTGCTCGGCGGCGGCTTTGAGCGTACAGACGAAGAACGTGAGGAACTGAATGTTCGTTTTGGGTGTTTTGCCCGGCGCGAGCAGGTTCACACCCGTATTCGTGGCCAGCGACCAGTTGCAGTGCTTGCCCGACCCGTTCACACCCATATATGGTTTCTCGTGGAACAGCACGCGCAGTTTGTGGCGTGAGGCGGTCTTGCGCATTACGGTCATCAGCAGCGTATTGTGGTCGACCGCAATGTTGGCCTCCTCGAACATCGGCGCACACTCGAACTGGCTCGGGGCGACCTCGTTATGGCGCGTTTTGAGCGGAATGCCGAGGCGGTAGGCCTGCTCTTCGAACTCTTTCATGAAATTCATCACACGGTGGGGGATTGCGCCCCAATAATGGTCGTCCAGCTGCTGGTCTTTGGCGGCGGTGTGCCCCATCAGAGTACGGCCGCACTGCGCAAGGTCAGGACGCGCACGGAAAAGCGCCTCGTCAACAAGGAAATACTCCTGCTCCCAACCCAGCGTAGCCACTACTTTCGTTATCTCGCGGTCGAACAGCTGGCCGACCTCTACGGCCGCTTTGTCCAACGCCGCGAGCGATTTGAGCAGCGGCGTTTTGAAGTCGAGCGCCTCGCCCGTGTAGGCCACGAAAATACTCGGTATGCAAAGTGTTTTATCGACAATAAAAGCGGGTGACGAAGGGTCCCAAGCGCTGTATCCGCGCGCTTCGAACGTGTTGCGCAGTCCGCCGTTGGGGAACGCCGATGCGTCGGGCTCTTGCTGAACGAGCAGTTCGCCGCGGAATGTTTCGAACGATCCGCCGCCACTGACAGGCTCGAAAAAAGCATCGTGCTTCTCCGCCGTAGAGTCGTTCAGGGGCTGAAACCAGTGGGTGTAATGCGTTGCGCCGCGCTCCATAGCCCATGTCTTCATGCCCAGAGCCACCTGGTCGGCCACTTTGCGGTCGATGCGGCGGCCGTCGTCGATGGCATCGACGACGGCACGCCGCACCTCGCGCGGCAGGTATTGACGCATCTGTCGCTCGTCGAAAACGTCGATGCCGAAATATTCGGAAACTTTTTTGTCGGTAAGTTGCGGCTCGATAATCTCGCGCCGTGAAATTTCGTCGAAAGCAAGCAGGCGGAATGATGTCATGTGTGTTATGTGTTTTATCGATTCGCCGACAAAAGTATATCTTTTTTTGATGAGCGCCTAATTTTACAGGGGGTATTTCGAAAAAACACCGATAAAAATAAAGAATACCCCCGAAAAAATAGTCGTCACGACAGAAAAACACAAAGCAAATGTCATTCCGAACGTCCCGTAGGGACGGAGGAATCTATCGCTAGTTTATAAATTCAAAGACAGACGAGCGATAGATTCCTCGTCGGCGCTACGCGCCTTGCTCGGAATGACAGTCAGCAGACTGGAAGCTACGCGCGCGTGTGACATTTTGTCAGTGCGATATGCCGGATTTGCGTTTGGCATAGTATATGATTATCTTTGCACTCAGAAAAACAAACCTATAAAAATACTTTTCAAAATGAACGTTAAACCATTATCAGACAGAGTCTTGATAGAACCTAACGCCGCCGAAGAGAAGACGGCAGGAGGTCTCATCATCCCCGACACGGCTAAGGAAAAACCGCTCGCGGGCACAGTCATGGCAGTCGGACCCGGCACTTCGGAGGTGACGATGGAAGTGAAAAAAGGCGATAAGGTGCTCTACGGCAAATATGCCGGAACGGAGATCACCGTCGAGGGAAAACAGTACCTCATAATGAAACAGAGCGATATTCTGGCAATAATCTAAAAGAGACAAAAAAATGGCAAAGGAGATAAAATACAACGTTGAGGCGCGTGAGCAGCTCAAACAAGGTGTCGATGCACTGGCAAATGCCGTGAAAATAACGCTCGGCCCGAAAGGACGAAATGTTATTATTGAAAAAAAATTCGGCGCACCGCAAATCACCAAGGACGGCGTGACGGTGGCGAAGGAAATCGAACTGGAAGACCGTTTCGCCAATATGGGCGCGCAGATGGTGAAGGAAGTCGCGTCGAAGACCAACGACGATGCGGGCGACGGAACGACGACGGCGACCGTCCTGGCGCAGTCTATTATAAATGTGGGGCTGAAAAACGTGACCGCCGGAGCGAACCCGATGGACCTCAAACGCGGTATCGATAAGGCTGTGGCAGCGGTAATCGAAAACTTACGCAAACAGAGCCAGAAAGTGGGCAGCGATCTGAAAAAGATCGAGCAGGTGGCGACAAGCTCGGCGAACAACGATCCCTATATCGGTGAACTCATAGCCGAGGCGATGGGCAAGGTGAGCAACGAGGGTGTGATTACGGTCGAGGAGGCCAAAGGTACGGAGACGCGCGTGGAGGTCGTCGAGGGTATGCAGTTCGATCGCGGCTATCTGTCGGCGTATTTTATGACCGATTCGGAGAAAATGGAGGCTGTGATGGAGAACCCCTACATCCTCATCACCGACAAGAAGATTTCGACGATGAAGGAACTGATGCCCGTGCTCGAACCCGTTGCACAGAACGGACGCGCGCTGGTCGTCATCGCCGAAGACGTCGATGGCGAGGCGCTTGCGGCGCTGGTGGTGAACCGCCTGCGCGGCACTCTGAAAATCGCTGCCGTGAAAGCTCCGGGCTTCGGCGATCGCCGTAAGGAAATGCTGGAAGATATTGCCGTTCTGACAGGCGGCACGGTGATTTCGGAGGAGAAAGGTCTGAAACTCGACGAAGCGAAATTGGAAATGCTGGGTTCGGCCGAGAAGATCGTTATCAGCAAGGAGAATACCACCATTGTGAACGGCAAAGGTGCGAAGCCGGCCATCGAGGGGCGCGTCGGACAGATCCGCAAGCAAATGGAGCTCAGCACATCGGATTACGATAAGGAAAAGCTTGCCGAGCGTCTGGCGAAACTGTCGGGCGGCGTGGCGGTTCTTTATGTAGGCGCGGCTACGGAAGTCGAGATGAAAGAGAAGAAAGACCGCGTGGAGGATGCTTTGGCGGCAACCCGTGCGGCTGTCGAGGAAGGGATTATCCCCGGCGGCGGCGTGGCCTACCTGCGCGCCACAGTGGCGTTGGAGGTGCTGAAAGGAGACAACGATGACGAGACGACGGGTATCGCTATTGTAAAGCGTGCCATCGAAGAGCCTCTGCGCCAGATAGTTGCCAACGCTGGCGGCGAGGGTTCGGTCGTGGTGAACAAGGTTCGCGAGGGCGCAGGTGCATTCGGCTACAACGCGCGTACCGACCGATACGAAGACCTCTTGGCGGCGGGCATTATCGACCCGACGAAAGTGGCCCGCGTAGCGTTGGAGAACGCCGCCTCGATCGCCTCGATGCTGCTCACCACCGAGTGCGTCGTGGCCGACATTAAGGAAGAAACCCCCATGATGCCGCCGCAAGGTATGGGCGGAATGGGTGGCATGATGTAATGGGAACTCCTAAAATCCCCAAAATACTGCGTTACACGCCCTCGCCAAAATGCTCACTTACGTTTAAGTAAGTTCCGCTTTTGTCTCGGTCGCAAGCCTTGTCTTTTGGGGATTTTAGAAGTTCCCATAACGCTAGTGTTTTCCGGCCTGCCGGAAAACTGTCATTGCGGCATCCGAGCCGCAATCTAATCCAAATGAGACTGCGGATCAAGTCCGCAGTGACAAAATTAAAATGGGGCGTCTTCATAGACGCCCCATTTTAATCCCCGACTTCCAGCGCCACCCATACCGGCAGGTGGTCGCTGAAACCGCCGGTATAGCGGCGGCCGGTAAAGGTGCGCAGCGGCCACCCGCCTCGGCGCGTGCGGTCGTTGTGTAGCATATATGGTTTGATGAAGATGCCGCTTTGTCGATTGCCGAAATGATTGTCGAAAAGCCGGTGGCACAGAAAAATGTTGTCATAGAGCAGCCAGCGACCGTTGTAAACATAGCTCCCCGCACCGTCGGCGGCGAGCGTGGCGAGCGGTGAGAAGAACATACTGTCGCGTAGCAACGTGCGGCGCATAATGCGCTCGCGGGGTGCAGCATTGAAGTCGCCGAGAATCAGCAGGCGGCTCGCCGTATCGGCCGTGTGTAGCGAATCGGCAAACGAGCGCAATCTGTCTAAGGCGCGCTCGCGTACCGCACGGCTGTTGAGTTTCGACGGCAGGTGGACGACCACGATGTCTATGCGCCGGCCGTGCAGTTCGCCGCGCACATAAAGAAACATGCGCGACGTGCGCGAATCTATGGTGCGCACGTCGGCAGGGATGAATTTGTCGCCTTTGTAGAGCAGCGCGAGATTGCGTCCGCCTGCGCGTGCGGTTTCTTCGAGAATGATAAAGTTGTAGTCCGTTCTCAGCCTCAGCGCCAGATCGCGCACAACGCCCTCGTTCTCCACTTCGCACAGACCTATCACGTCGAGTGCCATTTGGTCGATCACGCGCGCGAGGTTTGCGAGCTTGCTTTCGTAGCGTGCCGTGTTCCACTTGTTTCGCCCTTGCGGCGTAAAAGCACGGTCGTCGTAATGCATGTTTGGGATGGTGTCGAAAAGATTCTCGACGTTCCAGAACCCCACCGTCGCCGTGCGTTGCTGTCCCGCCGCAGGCATGACTGCCAGCAAAAAGAATGTGAGAGATATGTAGTGGCGAAAAAGCATAGCTATTGGGTTTCGTGTGCGGCGTGCCGCGTGACTTTCGCGTCAGCGAAAGTCACCCTCCGGATAGCAAACCCCTTACTTCGTAGCACGTTTCCGTGCGTTCTCATCGAGCAGAATCTTGCGCAAGCGAATGACTTTCGGCGTTACTTCGACATATTCGTCCTCGTTGATATATTCGAGCGCTTCTTCCAGCGAGAAGATAACGGCCGGCGCGATGCTCATTTTTTCGTCCGCTCCGCTCGCCCGCATGTTGGTGAGTTTCTTGCTCTTGGTGAGGTTGATACCCATGTCTTCGCTGCGCGTGTTTTCGCCCACGACCTGACCGTTGTAAATCTCGTCGCCAGGCGGGACAAAGAATCGCCCGCGATCCTGTAACTTGTTGATAGCGTAGGCATAAGCCGTGCCCGTCTCCAAAGAGATAAGCGATCCGTTTATGCGCATCTCGATGTCGCCTTTCCACGCCTCGAACGCGCGGAAGCGGTGCGACATCACTGCCTCGCCGGCAGTTGCGGTCAGCAGATTCGCGCGCAGACCTATTATGCCGCGCGATGGGATTTCGAAGTCGAGACGTGTGCGATCGCCGACGGTCTCCATGTTCAGAAGCACTCCGCGACGCTTGGTCGCCATCTCGATGGCGCGCCCCGAATATTCTTCCGGCAGGTCGATGGTCAGCTCTTCGACCGGCTCGCATTTTTTGCCGTCGATCTCGCGGATGATCACCTGCGGCTGTCCAACCTGCAACTCATACCCCTCGCGGCGCATCGTTTCGATAAGCACCGAGAGGTGCAGCACGCCGCGCCCGTAGACCACGAAGCTGTCGGCCGATGCGCCTGGTGTGACCCTCAGCGCAAGGTTCTTTTCGAGTTCGCGGTCGAGCCGTTCTTTGAGGTGACGCGAGGTAACGAATTTTCCGTCGCGCCCGAAGAACGGCGAGTCGTTTATCGTGAAGAGCATACTCATCGTCGGCTCGTCGATGGCGATGGGGGCGAGCGGTTCGGGTGCGTCGGCATCGCACACCGTGTCGCCTATTTCAAAACCGTCGATACCCACCAGCGCGCAAATTTCGCCGCTCGCGGCCTGCTCCACCTTGCTCTTGCCCAGCCCGTCGAACACCATCAGCTCCTTTATCCGTGTGCGCACCATCGTCTCGCCGTCGCGCTTGGCCAGAGTGACATGCTGACCCGTTCGCAGTACCCCGCGCGTGATACGTCCCACGGCGATACGCCCGAGATATGGCGAATGTTCGAGCGAGGTTATGAGCATCTGAGGTGTGCCCTCGACCGTCGGCGGCGCAGGTATTTCGTCGATTATGGTGTCCAGAAGCGGAACTATGCTGTCGGTCGCCTCTTTCCACTTGTGCGACATCCAGCCCTGCTTGGCGCTGCCGTAAATAGTTTTGAAATCGAGTTGCTCTTCCGTAGCGCCGAGTGTGAACATCAGGTCGAATACCTGCTCCTGAACGTACTCCGGACGGCAATTCGGCTTGTCCACCTTATTTATCACCACCACCGGTTTTTTGCCCAGCGCCAGCGCTTTTTGCAGTACGAACCGCGTCTGCGGCATCGTGCCCTCGAACGCATCGACCAACAGCAGCACGCCGTCGGCCATGTTAAGCACACGCTCCACCTCGCCTCCGAAATCGGAGTGGCCGGGAGTGTCTATCACATTGATCTTGTAGCCGTTGTGGTTTACAGAAACGTTTTTTGAAAGAATAGTGATGCCGCGCTCGCGTTCGAGGTCGTTGTTGTCCATTATCAGTTCTCCGGAGGCTGCCGCGCCCCCGCGAATTAGGAGGCCGTGATGGATCATCTTATCTACGAGAGTCGTCTTGCCGTGATCGACGTGAGCAATGATGGCGATGTTGCGGATTTTTTGCATTCAGATAATTTTAGGAGCGCAAAGATACGAAAAATGCCGGAGAATTGTCACTCCGAACGTTTGCAAAGCACGCGGAGAAATCTATCGCTCGGTTGTCTTAGAACTTATGAACTAACGATAAATTCCTCCGCCCTGAAAGGGCGGAGGAATGACAACTATCCGGCAGGGGCACTTTTGTGTTAGTAAAAGTGCCGCGTCACGCCGCCGCCCCACGCGGCGGGACGCTACATTTCATTTCGCGTCTTTCGCCGCCTACGGCGTGCCGAGTCGTTGCTTGGAGTCGCCACAAATGACTTACACGGTCATAATTTCGTGTTCTTTTTCGGCGACCACTTCGTCGAGCTTTTTGCCGAACCGGTCGATCAGCTTTTGCGCATCCGCCTCGCCGTCCTTTGCCATATCCTCAGGCATGCCGTCCTTCTGGGCCTTTTTGAACGCCTCGACCGCATCGCGCCGCGCATTGCGCAAGCTCACGCGCGCCGTTTCTGCTTCCGCTTTCACCTGCTTGACCAACATCACGCGACGCTCTTCGGTGAGCGGAGGAATCGTGAGCCGTATCTGCTCGCCGTTATTCGACGGCGTGAGACCGATATTCGAGACGAGAATCGCCTTCTCGATCGCCGGTATCAGTCCCTTTTCCCACGGCTGAATCAGGATCGTGCGCGCATCGGGGATATTCACGCTCGCCACCTGCGAGATCGGCACCTGGCCGCCGTAATAATTCACCGTAACGCCGTTAAGCACATTCTGGCTGGCTTTGCCCGCGCGAATGCTCTGCAACTCTTCCTGCAAGAACGCGATCGACTTCTCCATCTTCTCTGTCGCCGCGCCGAGTATCAATTTCGATTCTTCGGACATAATATTTTGTATTATGAGTTATTAACTTAGTTATTCTTCAACAAGATCGAGTATCCAATTTATCCATGAAAGAACCGTCGAGTGTCCGACGTGTTACATTTTTATCCTAAAAATCGTCAGCATAATAATATTCTTTGTCTTCTGTCCCATCACAAAACCCAGTTTCGTAAGCAAATTTGACAACTTGCTCAACTTCTCTCAAAGTAAATGTTTTCTTAGTGTTGCTCATATTTTCATTTGTTGTTCGACTGCGCTTAATTCAGACATTTTCGTGTGTAAATCGGATACATATTGATAATCTATAAATTTCACCCTGTTTTTTGAGCTAACGATATAAAGTTTTGAATGAAAATCCTGCAAATCATTAAATTTCAGCAGTGAATTTTGTATATCTGTTGAATGTTCCACCTCAAAAATAGAAGACGGCAATTTTCTTTCATTAAACCAGATAACATCTATGGTTTTCGCTCTGCGAACTATGTTTGAATAGGTGAAATCATAAATGTCCTCCATGGAGGCAACGTTTTTCAATGGCTTGTGTAAAAATAATTTATTTTTATCCTGAGAAGGTATATACGTAAACATTCCTTTCATATTGCCTATTTCTACGAGTAAACCTTGATAATAAGAATGATTAAACTCTATGAGTTTATCGGAATTTTGTTCTTCCCCATCTTCTGCGATAATGCCTTGTTTTTCAAATTTATCTTTGTATTTCACCAAAGCATATAATCCCGGTTTGATTTTGTAAATATTTTTATCAAGCTGAACTGTTCGTCTAATACTTGCATAAGGCGTTTTAGTTTTCCATTCACAGTCTTCGATTTTGAAAATCTCTTGGTTTATCTGTCCAAGCGTCGCAATGCCGCCTAAATTCTCAATCGTTCTGATTACTGCCTCGTATTGCTTCATTTTTTATGACGCTAATTAATTATACTTTTAGGCATAGCATTCATTATGGCATCCATGAGCTGCCTCTTTCCGCCAACCCACTTCACAAATGGAGATATTAACTTATTTTTTGCCATGATGTTACAGCTATTCCACGACCGTCCCTATCTTCTCGCCCGCCACTGCCCGTGCGAGATTGCCCTCCGTATCCATATCGAATACGACGATCGGTAAACCATTTTCGCTGCACAGGGTGAACGCCGTGAGGTCCATCACCCGCAGTCCGCGCCGCAACACCTCGTCGAATGTTATGGTGTCGAACCGCGTCGCCATCGGGTCGCGTTTTGGGTCGGAGGTGTACACCCCATCCACGCGCGTCCCTTTGAGCAGAACTTCGGCCTCGATCTCGATACCGCGCAGCGCTGCCGCCGTGTCGGTGGTGAAATAGGGGTTCGACGTCCCGCCGCCGATTATCACTACCTGCCCCGCCGCGAGATATTCGAGTGCTTTTGCTTTCGAATAGAATTCGCCGACGGGTTCCATGCGTATGGCCGTCAGCACTTTACACCCGACGCCCGCCGCTTCGAGCGCCGATTGCAATGCAAGCGAATTGATCACCGTCGCGAGCATTCCCATCTGGTCGCCCTTAACTCTGTCGAACCCGCCTTGCGCGCCGCTAAGTCCGCGAAAGATATTCCCGCCGCCGATCACGATACCGATCTGCACGCCGCTTGCCGCGACGGCCTTTATCTGTCGCGCGTAGGACGCTAGCACCCCCGGCGAAAGTCCCTCGCCGTCCGACCCGCCGAGCGATTCGCCGCTGAGTTTAAGTAAAATTCGTTTATATTTCATGTTCGAAAATCCGTATTAATCAAACACGGTCAATTAATTGAAGCAACTCGTCGAGTTTGGGCGACAGGATTATCTCCGTGCGTCGGTTGCGGGCGCGGGCGTCGGCGCTCGTTCCGGCCGCAACGGGCAGCCACTCGCCCCTTCCGGCCGAAATAATACGCGACGGCTCGATGCCGCGATTCTCCAACAGCAGCCGCGTCACTGTCGTCGCGCGCATTACGCTCAGGTCGAGATTATCGCGCAGATGACCGCTCCCGCGATACGGCACGTCGTCGGTGTGTCCTTCGACCATAATGTCGATTTCGGGATTCGCCGCCAGCACTGCCGCCAAGTCGCGGATCGCCGTCCTGCCGTCGCGCTCTACCTCGAAACTCCCCGAACGGAATAGCAGCCTGTCGTCCATCGAGACATAGACCTTGCCGTCGCGCGTGGTGATCGACAGCCCTTTACCCTCGAATCCCAAAAGAGCGTCGGCCACTTTACGGCGTATCGATGCGAGAGCTTCTTCACGAGCACGCAGCAACCGCTCCAATTCCTCCACGCGCGTCGAACGTTCGTCGAGTTCGCGCTGGTTGGTCTCCAACTGGCGCAGCATTCGCGCAGCTTCGGCCGAACCGTCGGCCAACAACCTCTCGTAGCGTTGTTGCAGTTCGGCGTGTTTGTCCTGCAACAGCGCGAGTTCGGCTTGCAGACGTTCGTTCTCCTGCGCCAGACGGTCGTTGCGCGATATGAGTTCGCCGATGCGGTTGCGCGAAAAATCGACTTCGGTCTCTGCCGCCAACAGTCCCGCGCGCAGCAGGTTATACCGCTTCATCGACACGCACGATGCGCACGACGCGGCCACGAGTATGAGTACAAGCAATTTTTTCATCTGACGCGTGCAGCTATATCAACAGGCGAATTTAGCGTTTTTTTCCGAAAAAACAGTAACTTTGTTAAAATTAACCGTCGTGAAAAAAATGGCAGACAAATCCGGACCGGGCCGTTCGAAATGTGCCAAACGATTCAGTATCAGGCATCTTATATCGCCGGTGTTCATCGTTGTGCTGGCCATTTCGCTGTTCATGTGGCTGCTCACCAAGCTCAGCCACAGCTACACGACCGATATTGCGGTGACGGTGACGATTGACGAGCATCCGTTTCATGTCGAATGCGTGGCGCGCGGCACGGGTTACAGCCTGCTTTATTACAATATTTTCGAACGGAACAGAGTGATCGCCGTGCGGTTGGGCGACATGGCGGCAACGCCTTCGACCGTGAATCCGGGCTATTATGTGATTTCGCCATCGGTGTTACAACAGATCATCTCCCGCAATATCAGCAACTTACAGATTGTTTCGCTCAGCACCGCTACGGAGTTTAACCCTAACCCTTCGCCGGAATGATCCGCGTGGGCCTTACCGGCGGGATCGGCAGCGGCAAGAGTACTGTAGGGCGCATTTTCGAGACGCTCGGCGCACCCGTTTATCATACCGATCCGCGTGCGCGCGAGTTGATGGTGTCCGACCCCGAGCTGGTGCGCGAGTTGGTGGCGATACTCGGCGGCGGGGCTTATTTGCCTGATGGCGAGTTGGATAAGGCGTATGTGGCCTCACGTATTTTCGCCGACCGTGAGTTGCTTGCGCAAGTAAATGCGGCGGTGCATCCCCGTGTGGCGCGCGATTTCGAGCGGTGGGCCGACAGTTTCGAGAAGCGCGGTGATATACCTTATATTATAATGGAGTGTGCGATCCTGTTCGAGAGCGGCTTCGATGAATTGGTGGATTACTCCATAACGGTGAGCGCCCCCCTCGACGAGCGCGTGGGGCGTGCGGTACAGCGCGATGCGGCAGACCCTGACGACATACGCCGCCGCATGGCCAACCAGATGACCGACGCCGAGCGCGAATCGCGTACCGATTTCATTCTGCATAATTCCGACCATGACATGGTGTTGCCGGGCGTGTTGGAGTTGCACGAGAGGTTTATGGTAATATATATCGAGAATGACGCTGAAAATAACTAATGCCGCGTTCGACTTTTCCATGCCGGCGGTAATGGCGATTATCAACGTCACGCCCGATTCTTTCTGGGAGGGCAGCCGTCGCATTACAGACGACGATATTCTGCGCGCCATTGAGACGGCAGCGGAGGAAGGCGCAGCAATACTCGACATAGGCGGTTATTCGTCGCGACCCGGAGCGGCGGATGTTTCTGCCGACGAAGAGCAGCGGCGCGTGGCGCGCGGTGTGCGCATTGCGCGTGAGCGGTTTCCGCAGATGGCAGTCTCCATAGATACGTTTCGCTCGGAAGTGGCGCAGCGCATAGTCGAGGAGTTCGGCGCGGTGATCGTGAATGATATTTCGGCGGGCGCGCTCGATGCTCGGATGATTACGACGGTCGCCGGGCTGGGCCTGCCGTACATCGCGATGCACATGCGCGCGAGGCCCGCTACGATGCAACAACATACGGCGTATGAGGATATTGCAGGTGAAGTGCGCGATTATTTTACGGCGAAGATCGCGGAGTTGCGCGCAGCAGGGATTCGCGAAATTATCATCGACCCCGGATTCGGCTTCGCCAAAACTACGCGGCAGAACTACGAGTTGCTGGGCGCGATGGACACGCTGTCGGCGCTCAGATGTCCGCTGCTGGCCGGAGTTTCACGCAAATCGATGATCTACAAGGTATTGGAGACCTCGCCCGAAGATGCGCTCGCCGGAACTGCCGCTCTGCATTGGGAGGCGCTGCACAAGGGAGCGTCGATCCTGCGCGCCCACGATGTACGCGAGGCGGTGCAGGTAGTGCGGTTGTTCTCATATTATAAGGAAGTGGCGGATGAGATTTCAGGCACGCCGTCGGCGGCGGGTCGTCTGAGCGGAGCGAAGAAATAGCGACCCGCCGCGTGGGGCGGCGACGTGCCGCAGGACTTTCGCAAAAAGACACGAAAGCCCGACCTGCCGGTTGTCATTGCGGGCTTGCTGTAATCCAACGCAGGTAAGAGATTGTGGTTCGGAAGCGGCAATGACAAATCAAAACACGCGCGCGTGCAAAAGATTTTTGTATGAAAAAGAAAATGATAGAGGTCTCTGACCTTACGAAAAGTTATGGCGAGGTGCACGTGCTGCGCGGACTGTCGCTTGCGGTCGCCGAAGGCGAAGTGATCTCGATAGTGGGGCCGAGCGGCGCGGGAAAGACCACTCTGTTGCAGATCATAGGCACGCTGAGCGCGGCCGACGGGGGTAGCGTCGTGGTGGATGGGGTGGCTGTGGAACGGCTCGGTGACCGTGACCTGTCGCGTTTTCGCAACGAGAAAATAGGGTTCGTGTTCCAGTTCCATCATCTGCTGCCCGAGTTCACCGCATTCGAGAATGTCTGCATTCCGGGCTACATCGGCGGTCGCGACCGCGGCGAAGTTGAAAAACGTGCCTGCGAACTGATACACATGCTCGGCATGGAGCATCGTGCGACGCATAAGCCTGCCGAGCTTAGCGGCGGCGAACAGCAACGCATCGCCATCGCTCGCGCTCTGATAAATTCGCCGGCCGTGCTGTTAGCCGACGAGCCGTCGGGTAACCTCGACACGCGCAACCGCGACGAAATACACCGCCTGTTCTTCGACCTGCGCGAGCGGCTGGGGCAGACCATCGTCATCGTGACCCACGACGAAAGCCTTGCCGCGATGGCCGACCGCAGGATCACGATGCAAGACGGACTAATAAGTGGATAATGATGACCCACGACGATCTGCGCGAACTGCTCGAACGGTTGCACAATAAATATAATAGGCCGGAGTTTATCGAGGATGACCCTGTAAGCATCCCGCATCGCTATGCGGCGCGCGGCGACCGCGAGATCGCCGGTTTTTTGGCTGCGACCATCGCGTGGGGCAACCGTAAGGCCATTCTGAAAAGTGCGCGCCGTATGATGACGCTTATGGACGATGCGCCGCACGATTTTGTCGTGAACGCGTCGCAGGCCGAACTTGCGCGGCTTGCAGAATTTGTCCACCGCACGTTCAACGGCGGCGATCTGCTGACGTTCGTGCGCTCGTTGCGCCGCCTCGAAGAAAAGCACGGCGGCATCGGTCGGTTTTTCGAGAGTGTGTGGGAGCGCACGGGCGATATGCGGCAGACGCTGGCGGCGTTCCACGACGAATTTTTTGCCCTTGACCACCTGCCGCGATGCCGTAAACATGTCTCGTCGGTGGCGAGCGGTGCGGCATGCAAACGGCTCAATATGTATCTGCGGTGGATGGTGCGGTGCGACGGGCGCGGCGTGGATTTCGGGCTGTGGGAGACGATTCCGCCGAGTGCGCTCATGTTACCGTTAGACGTGCATGCGGGTAATATGGGACGTGCGCTGGGGTTGCTCGCACGTCGTCAAAACGATTGGAAAGCGGTGGAGGAGATAACCGCCGCGCTGCGTTCGTATGACCCGAACGACCCCGTGCGCTACGATTTTGCGCTCTTCGGCGCAGGCGTGGACGGGTATTTGAAATGAAATAGGTCGATAAAAAACAGCCGCAACATTTCTGTCGCGGCTCGTAGCGAGACGGGGACTTGAACCCCGGACCTTCGGATTATGAATCCGACGCTCTAACCAGCTGAGCTATCTCGCCGTTTTTGCAGGGACAAAAGTAGTAATTATTTTATTCCCGCCAAAACTTTCGACCGTTATTTGTCATTGCGGCCTCCGCGCCGCAATCTCAATGAGCAAAAGCGAGATTGCGGGTCAAGCCCGCAATGACATTCGGCAGGTCGGTAAAATACATGCGCGTGTGGCACGCCGTCGGCGGCGAAAGACGCGAAATGAAATGTAGCGTCCAGCCGCGTGGGGCGGCGTGCCGCGCGGTTTTCGCAACGCGAAAATCCGCTCTACCGAGACACAATAAAAAGAGGAGGCATCAATTCCGACGCCTCCTCCCTTCAATGAAAAATTCTATTGCCTCTTTATAACCGCCTGAGCTGCCGCGAGACGTGCGATGGGCACGCGGAACGGTGAGCAGGAAACATAGTCGAGGTCTATGGTGTCGCAGAACTCTACCGAGCTGGGTTCGCCGCCGTGCTCGCCGCAGATGCCGCACTTCAACCCGTGACGTGCCGAGCGTCCTTTACGAACCCCTTCGCGCATCAGCGAACCTACGCCCACGCGGTCGAGGATCTGGAACGGGTCGTGCTCCAGGATGCCTTTTTCGAGATACACGGGCAGGAATTTGCCGATATCGTCGCGCGAAAAGCCCAGGGTCATTTGCGTCAGGTCGTTCGTGCCGAACGAGAAGAACTCGGCGACCTCGGCAATCTCGTCGGCCGTTACCGTCGCGCGCGGCACTTCGATCATCGTGCCGACCATGTAGTCGACCTTTTCACCGCGCTCGGCAAACACAGTAGCCGCCGTGAGGTCGATAATCCGCTTCTGATACACAAGCTCTTTCACCTCTCCCACGAGCGGAACCATGATCTCGACATGTGTCACGATGCCTTTCTTCTTCACGTTCAACGCCGCCTCGATGATGGCGCGCGTCTGCATCTCCGTGATTTCGGGGTAGGTGTTGCCCAGACGGCAGCCGCGGTGACCCAGCATCGGGTTCACCTCATGCAGGTCTTCGACCTTTGCGCGCACCGTTTCGTAGGTCAGACCCAAATGGGCCGCCAGCTCTTTTTGCTCTTTCTCGGTGTGGGGGACGAATTCGTGCAGGGGCGGGTCCAGAAGGCGCACCGTCACGGGCAGGCCGTTCATCGCCTCGAAGATACCCTCGAAGTCGCCGCGCTGCATGGGCAGCAATTTCGCCAGCGCCAGGCGGCGTCCGGCCTCATCGTCGGCAAGAATCATCTCGCGCACCGACACGATGCGGTCGCCCTCGAAGAACATGTGCTCGGTGCGCGTAAGGCCGATGCCCTGCGCACCGAAACCGATAGCTACGCGTGCGTCTGCCGGTGTGTCGGCATTCGTGCGCACTTTCATACGCGCATATTTATCCGTCAGCGACATCAGGGCGGCAAAATCGCCGCTCAGTTCCGCCGCCTGTGTCGCAACCTTGCCTTCATACACTTCGCCTGTCGAGCCGTTCAGCGAAATCCAGTCACCCTCCTTGAACGTCACGCCGCCGATAGTCATTGTCCGCGTGCGATAGTCGATACGCACGTCGCCTGCGCCCGAGACGCAGCACTTGCCCATACCGCGTGCCACTACCGCCGCGTGCGAGGTCATGCCGCCTCTCGCCGTTAGGATACCCGCCGAGACGTGCATTCCTTTCAGGTCTTCCGGCGACGTCTCGATACGCACTAATATCGCTTTCTCGCCCTTGTCGACAGCCCATTTCTCGGCATCTTCGGCAAAGAATACGATCTGTCCCGTAGCCGCTCCGGGCGATGCCGGCAACCCCTTGGTCAGTACCTTAGCACTCGCGACCGCCGACTTGTCGAACACAGGGTGCAGTAGCTCGTCCAGTTTCGCAGGCTCGCAGCGCATAATCGCCGTCTTCTCGTCTATGAGCTTCTCGTCCAGCATATCCACCGCGATTTTCACCATCGCTGCGCCGGTACGCTTGGCGGCGCGCGTTTGCAGCATCCACAACTTGCCGTTCTGGATAGTGAATTCCATATCCTGCATGTCGGTGAAATATGTCTCCAAATGCTTCTGCGTGGCATAAAGTTCGCCGTAAGCCTCCGGCATAACCTCTTCCAACGACGGGAAATCGCGCCCACGCACCTCCTCGCTGACGTTCTGAGCCTCCGCCCAACGACGCGCACCTTCGAGCGTAATTTGCAACGGAGTGCGGATGCCCGCAACCACGTCTTCACCTTGGGCATTCACCAGATACTCGCCGTTGAAAAGGTTCTCGCCCGTCGCCGCATCGCGTGAGAAACATACGCCCGTCGCCGACGTGTCGCCCATATTCCCGAACACCATAGCCTGCACGGTCACCGCCGTACCCCACTCTTCGGGTATGTTATTGAGTTTGCGGTAGAGTATCGCGCGGTCGTTCATCCAGCTGCGGAACACCGACATCACCGAACCCCACAACTGCTCCCATGAGTCGGTCGGAAAATCGTTGCCCGTCTGCTGCTTCACGGCTGCCTTGAACCGCCGCACCATCTCCTTGAAGTCTTCGGCCGTAAGGTCGGCGTCATTCGTAATGCCGCGCTCTTCTTTTATATGGTCGATAATGACCTCGAACGGGTCTTCGTGCTCGGCGCTTTCGGGCTTCATGCCCAGAACCACGTCGCCGTACATCTGCACGAAGCGGCGGTAGGAATCCCATGCGAAACGCTCGTTGCCCGATTTCTTCGCTATGGTCTCCACCGCTTCGTCATTCAGACCGAGGTTGAGGATCGTGTCCATCATGCCCGGCATCGATGCGCGCGAACCCGAACGCACCGACATCAGCAGCGGATTGCCGTTATCGTTGAATTTCGTGCCCGTAAGCGCTTCGATCTGTGCTATGGCGCGCTCCGCTTCGGGCTTGATGAGCTTTATGACCGCCTCGCGGCCGCCGTCCTTGTGCTTGTAGTATTCGGTGCACATTTCGGTGGTGATCGTGAATCCGGGAGGCACGGGCACTCCGATCAGATTCATCTCGGCGAGGTTAGCGCCTTTGCCGCCCAGCAGCTCCTTCATCTTTCCATTACCTTCGGCCGTTTTGTTGCCGAAAAAGTAAACTCTCTTTACGTTTGACATCGTCCTTGCTCTATATTGTTTAACATTCTTACGATTCAGAGTGCGAATATACGGCTTATCTGCGAAACGACAAAATAACAAAATGACTATAAAATTCTGCCGTAAATGTGCGGTTTGAATAAAAACTTATTATATTTGTCGGCAGTAAGCAACCTTAACCAATTTAATTCTGAAAAGACTATGGACAAAAATCTTCAACATTGGCAGCAGAAAACAAATCCGATCTGGATTGCAGTTCTGCTTTTCGCAATCGGCGGAGCGCTCTATCCGTTTGCGAGCTCTTTTCATTCGGTAAGCAGTTCGGTAACCGGACTGGCAAACACTGCTGCGGCATTCACAGGCGGAAAAGCTGTCAGCACATTCAGCATCTGGGGACTTTTGAAGTGGGTGTTCCTGTTGGCCGCTCTCGCAGGGTATGCGCTCTTTATCATCAGTCTGGGTAATTTCCGTACGATACTCGACGCAAAAGACGGCGAGGCGGTCGGTAAAGTGCGCACCGGAGCGTTGCTCCACGTTGTCGCTTATTTATGCCTGTTCTTGGGTATGCTGTTCTGGACAAAGTTTTTCACTATTTGTTCCAGCATAGTAAGCATTATCGCGTTCATTATGATGCTTATGGGATACAGTGCATTGAAGAATTCATCGACGTTCCCTGCAAAAGCGCGTAAAGGTGCATCGCATCTATTCCTGTCGATGATCCTTTCTGTCGTAGCGATAGGTTTGATACTGCTTTTGGGCTGGATTCCGATTTTGGGAGCTGTTATAGTCCTGATCGCCGGTATCATCGCCCTGATCGCCTACATCTTCGTTTTCGTGGGTTGGGCGGCGATCAAGAACGCAGATCCGAAAGTTCTCGCGTAAGCTAGGGGACTTCGAACTTGTTATATGGGGTCTGTTGACGCAAATTCGTGTCAGCAGACCCCTAATTCCGAAAAGACGATGGACGATGCTTTCATAAAATTGCAACTTTGGCGGCGTAGGACAAGTCTGATTTGGATTGCGGTTCTGATTCAAGTAATCGGCGGACTACTTTTTCAGGTGATCGGCGGAATTTTACAGATCGCACGGGTTGAGCCTTCTTCTATTTTCAGTATCTGGCCGGTTTTGGCGCTGCTTGGGTTGGCTATCATCACAGGGCTTGTGCTCTATATTGTCGGTCTGGGTAGATTCCGGACGATACTCAATGCGAAAGACGGCAAAGCAATCGGCAAAGTGCGTACCGGGGCGTTGCTTCCGGCCATCGGCTTAGGATGTGTGATCTTTGGTGTTGTGCTTGGCCTCATTTTGAAGAATTTTCTTGCCGTTGTCTCCGTTATATTACTGGCGGTTTCAGTCATCGGTTTTCTGATATTAGTCATCATCGCGATTGTCAAGACGATTGAGGGATTTTATGCGTTGAAGAATTCATCGACGTTCCCTGTAAAGGCACGCGGCGGAGCGTCGTATCTCTTCGTATCGACGATTCTCGGTGTCGCAATGGTAGGTTTGGCATTTATTTTGGGATTGATTTCAGGCTTACATGCGGGCTTGCATTTGGATTTGAGTCCGGCTTTCGAAGTTGTGTCCTATGTGATTGGCCTAATCGGCGGTATGTTTATACTCATCCTCACTCTCATGGGCTGGGCATGGATCAGGAATGCCGATCCGAACGTCGTTTAGGAGGACTTGAACTTTAATGAATGAGCAAGTCCGGCGTGTTCGCACGCCGGACTTGTGGTATTATAATAATTATTCGTATGCCGACAAAAGCCGACATATTGCTCGTAAGGTCGCTCGGCGACAAAAAAGGGCGCGCCGAACACGGATTATTCATGGTCGAAGGGCCGAAACTCGTAAGCGAAGCGCTCATATCGACCCTCCGTGTACGCCGTGTTTTTGTGGCGCGTGAATACGCGGAAGAATTCGCGATGGCTTGCCGGGCGGGTAGCCATTCAACAGATTCGGTGCAGGGCATTGTAGAGGAGGTGAGCCGTAAAGACCTCGAACGGATGAGCGGTCTGCGCACTCCGCAGGGCGTTCTGGCGCTTGTAGAGATCCCGCGTCATGCCATGCCTGCGCCCGAAAACCTGCGCATGCGCCTCTCGCTCGCGCTCGACGACATTCAGGACCCAGGTAATCTGGGGACGATACTTCGCACTGCCGACTGGTTCGGCATCGGCGATGTGTTCTGCTCGCCCGCGACGGCCGATTGCTTCAATTCCAAGGCCGTGCAGGCGTCGATGGGCGCAGTGTTACGTGTGCGGGTACATTACACCGCGCTGCCCGACCTGCTTGTGCGCTACGCGGGGCTGCCGGTTTACGGCGCATTGCTCGACGGCGAAAATATCTACGATACCGACCTAACGCCGCACGGAATCATTGTCGTCGGCAACGAGGGGAGCGGCATTTCGCCGGCGGTCGCCGCAGCCGTCACCCGTAAACTCTTCATCCCGCCTTATGCCAACGCCGGCTGCACTTCGGAGTCTCTCAACGTTGCGGCGGCAACGTCTATCATCTGCTACGAGTTCCGGAGGCCGTGACCTCCACTTGCCGTATATGCTCGGATTCGTCATTACGAGGGCTTTACGCCCGAAGCAATCCGGAAATGAAAAAGATACTGGATTGCTTCGCCTTTCAGGCTCGCAATGACGAGCGACACGAGACTGCGGATCGAGTCCGCAGTGACAAAGAAATTGCAAAACACACGCGTGTTTTGGCGGTCACGGTTTTTTATAGTACATTTGTGTGCCTTTTGTGAAAGGAGTGTGAAACGAAAAACAGCAAACAAGTAAAACACTGATAATCAAGGAAATGGAAAAGAAATTCATTACGTGTGACGGTAACTATGCCGCAGCTCACATCGCGTATATGTTCAGCGAGGTGGCGGCTATCTACCCCATTACGCCGTCGTCCAACATGGCGGAGTATGTCGACGATTGGGCTGCCCACGGACGCAAGAACATCTTCGGAGAGACCGTGAAGGTCGTTGAAATGCAGTCGGAGGCCGGTGCGGCCGGAACGCTGCACGGATCGTTGCAGGCGGGTGCGTTGAGCACGACGTTCACTGCGTCGCAGGGTCTGCTGCTGATGATCCCGAATATGTACAAGATGGCGGGCGAACTGCTGCCTGGCGTGTTCCACGTTTCGGCGCGCGCGGTTGCGGCTCAGGCATTGTCGATCTTCGGCGACCATCAGGACGTGATGGCGACGCGCCAGACAGGCTTTGCGATGCTGGCCACAGGTTCGGTGCAGGAAATCATGGATATTGCGGGTATCGCACACTTAGTGTCGCTCAAATCGCGCGTGCCGTTCCTCCATTTCTTCGATGGTTTCCGCACGTCGCACGAGATTCAGAAGGTCGAGGCGATGGACCAGGCCGACATGGCCAGGCTGCTTGACCGCGAGGCATTGCAGGCGTTCCGTGAGCGGGCGCTGCGTCCCGACAAGCCGGTGACGCGCGGTACGGCGCAGAACCCCGATATCTATTTCCAGTCGCGCGAGGCGGGGAACAAGTTCTATGACGCTGTGCCCGATATGGTGAACGAGATGATGCAGGAGGTGGGCAAAATCACCGGTCGTAAGTACGCGCCGTTCGTTTATTATGGTGCGCCGGATGCCGAGAACGTCGTAGTTGCGATGGGTTCGGTGACGGAGACCATCAAGGAGACGGTCGATCACCTGAATGCCAAAGGCGGCAAGGCGGGGTTGCTGACGGTGCATCTCTACCGTCCGTTCTCGTCGAAATATTTTTTGGACGCTATGCCGAAGTCGGTGAAGCGTGTGTGTGTTCTCGACCGCACGAAAGAGCCGGGCGCAGGCGGTGAACCGCTGTACCTGGACGTGAGGAGCATGTATTACGGTATGTCCGGCGCGCCGATGATCGTCGGCGGCCGTTATGGTCTTTCGTCGAAGGACACTACGCCTGCGCAGATCATCGCCGTGTTCGAAAATTTGGCATCGGGCACGCCGAAGAACGGCTTCACGGTCGGTATAAACGACGATGTGACGCACCTGTCATTACCCGTTGGAGAGGAGATTTCGCTGGCGAAACCCGGCACGTTCGAGGGTCTGTTCTTCGGTCTGGGCGCGGACGGAACGGTAGGTGCGAATAAAAACTCTATCAAAATCATCGGCGACACGACGGATAAATATTGCCAGGCTTATTTCGCCTACGACTCGAAAAAGTCGGGCGGGTATACCTCGTCGCACCTGAGGTTCGGCGACAGCCCGATTCACTCGCCGTACCTGGTGACTACGCCCGATTTCGTGGCGTGCCACGTGCCGTCGTATGTCCATAAGTACGACGTACTGAAAGGCCTGAAACCGGGCGGCGCGTTCCTGCTGAACAGCGTGGACGACGTGGAGACGACGAAAAACTCGTTGCCCGACCACATGAAAAAATATCTGGCGGACAAGAAGATAAATTTCTATGTCATCAATGCCACGAAGATTGCCGAAGAGCTGGGGTTGGGCAACCGCACCAACACGATCATGCAGGCGGCGTTCTTCAAGATCGCCAATGTGATTCCGTACGATATCGCCGTAGAGCACATGAAGCAAGCCGTGCATGACACTTATGGCATGAAGGGCGAGGAGATTGTGAAAATGAACAACGCGGCCATAGACCATGGCGGCGAGGTGGTGAAAGTGGAGATTCCGGCGGAATGGACGAACCTTTCGGCGAGCAAACCCAAAGACGCGCGTACGGATATTCCCCAGTTCATCCGCGACGTGGTGCTGCCGATCAACAACCTGAAAGGAGACCTTCTGCCCGTGAGCACATTCGTCGGGCGCGAGGACGGCACGTGGGACAACGGCACATCGACATACGAGAAACGAGGTATCGCGGTGAGTGTACCATGTTGGATCGCAGGGAATTGCATACAGTGTAACCAGTGTTCGTATGTGTGCCCGCACGCATCGATCCGCCCGTTCCTGCTGACGGATGAAGAGGCGAAACGTTCGGGAGCGGAGACCCTGCAAGGCTTGGCGGCGACGAAAGAGTACCGCTTCCGTATGCAGCTCACGCCGCTCGACTGTTCGGGTTGCGGCAACTGCGTGGATGTGTGTCCGGCGAAGACCAAAGCTCTGGAAATGAAGACGCTGGCATCGCAGATGCACGAGCAGAAGAACTGGGAGTTTATGATTAGCGAGGTCGGCTACCGCGACAACGTTATCGAGAAGGATAAAACGGTTAAGGGTACGCAGTTCGCACAGCCGCTGTTCGAATTCTCGGGCGCATGTATCGGCTGCGGCGAAACGCCCTATATCAAGCTCATCACGCAGCTTTACGGCGACCGCATGATGATAGCCAACGCAACGGGCTGTACCTCTATATATAGCGGCTCTGCGCCCTCTACGCCCTACTGCAAAGACTCGAAAGGTCGCGGGCCGGCATGGGCGAACTCGCTGTTCGAGGACAACGCGGAGTTCGGTTTCGGTATGCACCTCGGTGCAGAATCGCAGCGCGATTATATCGAAAACCGCATGAAGGAGGGTATCGCGAACTGCTCGAAATGCAGCGCGGAGACCAAAGCGGCGTTCGCAGAGTGGATCGCCTCTCGAAACAATGCGGAGGAAAATAAAGCTGTTGCGGAAAAACTTATGCCTCTGATCGAGAAGGGCGAGTGCGACGTCTGCCGTGATATTTATGCGCGCAGGCAGTTCCTCATCAAGCGTTCGCATTGGATCATCGGCGGTGACGGCTGGGCTTATGACATCGGGTTCGGCGGCCTCGACCACGTCATCGCGTCGGGTCAGGATGTGAACATACTTGTCGTCGACACGGAAGTTTACTCGAACACCGGCGGGCAGTCATCAAAATCTACGCCCGTAGGCGCGGTGGCGAAATTCGCATCGGCGGGTAAGCGTATCCGCAAGAAAGATCTGGGCGCGATAGCAATGACATACGGCTATGTATACGTGGCGCAGGTGTCGTTCGGTGCGAGCCAGAACCAGTTGCTGACGGCGATCAAAGAGGCCGAAGCATACCCCGGTCCGTCGATAGTGATCGCCTATGCTCCGTGTATCAATCACGGCATCAAGGGCGGCATGGCGCATACGCCGACGGTCGGCAAAGAGGCCGTCGAGTCGGGCTACTGGTCGCTGTGGCGCTACAATCCGTCTTTGGAGACGGAGGGCAAGAACCCGTTCATGCTCGATTCGAAAGAGCCGGACTGGGCGAAGTTCCGCAAGTTCATTATGAGCGAAGTGCGCTATACGTCGTTGCTGCAATCGTTCCCGGCAGAGGCCGAGGAGCTGTTTACAGCCGCAGAGGAAAATGCCAAGTGGCGCTACGAGAGCTACAAACGTTACGCCGCGATGGACTTCAAGAAGTAATTTGAATAGACCTTAAAACAGAAATGGGGTTCGTCTGAAAGACGAACCCCATTTCTGTTTTGTCATTCCGAGCGAGCGCGAAGCGCGACGAGGAATCTATCGCTAGTTTATATAAATTCAAAGACAGACGAACGATAGATTCCTCACTGATATAGTTCCAGATTCTCGTCCGTAATGCGCGTGAAGTCATGCGGCGGGTTAGGATAGCCCTTCGATAGAATTTCCGCTCGCAAAGCATCTGCATGGGCCTCGGTAATGGTGAACTGCGCCGAGCCGTAATCCTCCACCCTTCGGTCGATCGGGGTGAGGAAGCCCCAGGCCTCGAAGAAATCCAAAAGATTCAACTGCGCGACATCGCACGCCACGCGTACGAAGTTGAGCTGGAATCTCGACTGTGTTGCAGGCGTAGTAGGTTCGGGCGCGGTCATCATGTGATAGAAGAGGTCGGGGTAGAAGTCGGTCTTCCCCAGCACATCGTGCAGGTATAGTTTAAGCTGCCAGAACGGCACAAGTTTTACGAACACATCTTCTATATCGTTGTGCGCAATACCTTTACCGACAATATTATTGAACCCGGAAGTGTAGTTGCCGCTCGTGATCAGACGCGAGCGCGCCCCGAACGCCGTCTGAACAAGCATCGAATAGATGTTATTGCTTACCTCCCCCATCCCCGTCCAGGTCATTACGGGACGCAACTGATTCAAATGTCCCAGCTCATGGGCCGGCCCCCACATGTTCCCACCCTGAACAAAACGGCTCAGATTGAGAATAGTGCTTGCAGTCGATTTGGTATACCCCGTACGGTACGATGTCATGTACATGTAAGTATTCGGGTTGTAATCAACATGAAAGTAGGCGCGGTTTCTGGGCGGGCGGTTATGTTTGTACAACCCCATGAACTCGTGTTGCAGGCGCGCCATTTCGTCGTACTTTTCCACCAGCGCTTTGCCGTCGGGGGTATGCGCTTTGAAGTCGTCGACGGCAAATGTCAGATGGGTATATTTCCCGACCAGATCGAAGTCCGATGCGACGGCGGCATTCAACAGCCGCGTCCAATCTCTTGTTTCGTGTTTCGCCACGTCGAAATAACCGTTGACCGCTCCCGTTACAAAATTGATCTTCACCCGCGGTGCCGCCTCGCCCAGCATAGAATAATACTGCACGTATATCAACCCTTTCGCTTTGGCCTTAATCTTATTAATGCCGCGCGACAACGGATAGGTATGCTGCGTGCCCCAGCCGTTCGTCGTGAGGTCTTGTGAGACGATCGATATATTCTGCCCGTATGTATCGCCCACGAATACGATCAGGTCTTCGTTAGCCCGAACGAAAATTCCCGTGGGGTTGTCGCGCAGGCTGTACGGGGCGGTTTTATTCTCTGCCGCCTGTACGGTCGGATGCACCCATGCGCGGTATTCCTGCACGCGGAACGACCGGTCGGATTCGCTGATGAGATTCAGGAAAATATCGGCGGCCATGTCTCTGAAAAACACATTGGGAATCGCATCGATCTGGCTCTGCCCGATGCCGGGCCGCAACTCCGAACACGAGTGGTCGGTAAATATCGAGAGATAGTCGAAACCGGAGGTGTTCCTTGCGAAGAACTCCATCTCGGCGCAGCTGACATATTGTCCCTGGCTGTCGCCCATCCCCGAATGCACGACGAATTGCACGGCAGTAACGTTGCGGAGCGTCTCTGAGAACGAAAGATAGCCCGACGAACCATTGAAATCATATTCTCCGTATTTTGCGAGCGCATTTCCGCCATGCGCCACATAGAGGTCGAATCGCCGGAAGTTGCCGTTCGTCCCGCCGTCGGAGCGGGCATGATAGACCAGATAATCCATCGCCGGCACATTGTTGAAATTGTAAGTCAGCGTGACGGGGAACTGTGTGCGGCCGCTCCAACGCGAATGATATAGCGTACCCATATTGCCGTCGAAAGAATTCTCGATAGGTTGGCCCGGCGAGAATTCGGATGCTGTGGCCGATGCGACCGATATTTTAACATCATTGGGCAACTGATTGGCATTGACGGTATTTGCTCTCTGCGACACGTTTACAGTAGCTTCCACGCCCTTGCCCTGTCGGCCCGTAAGTGTTATGGTCGCCGAGCGTACGCCGGACTGTGTATTGTTCGTGGCGCTGACGACCAGCCGCGTACCTTCGATCTTCACATTGCACCAGCTGCGTGCTGCGATGGGAGTGACTACGGCTTCAAGCTCGCCTGCATTTGAGTCGAACCCTACCTCACGCGAACCGGGGTATCTGTCGAAATCGACGGATGGCGTTGAAACGTTTATATACAACGGTGTCACATTATCGACACTCTTGCAACTTGTAACGACGAACATCGCTGCGAGTGACAGCGCTGCCGAAAACAACAGTTTTTTCATGGTCATAATATTTTATATGCTTACTATATAAACGATCGGTCGTGCATTTTTCGGACACGCGCGCGTGTTTTTTCGGTCTGCCGGACGATAGATTTATGTGAACAGGCCATAAACGAACTGTCATCCCGAATGCGAAACGCAGGGATGACAGTCTACTATATAATTGTATTCGTAATTTATCCCCGCATTTCTCCGATAGCGTACATCAGCATAATGAAGGTAACGAAACCTACTTTTTGCTGCCTGAGTTTCTCCAATCCCCGGTGGACGAGTTTGCGCACCGATTCGGGATTTATCCCCAGCAATATGGCTATCTGGTCGTATTCCATCTCCTGCATATAGCGCAGATAGATCGCCTCGCGTTGCGTCGCAGTGAGCTTATCCATGAGCGCCTTTACGTGCGACGTCACGATCTCGCGTTCCTCGGCGTTCATCAACGCATCGTCGCCTACCGACACATCGGCCAGAAACGTGTGCCCGGCCATGTCGTCATACGAAAGTTTGCGCCCGTGCCGGCTGATGTCCACCAGACGGTTTTTGATGCTGCGCAACAAATAAAACTTCACATTGCCGATGCGCCCGAGATCCCTGTCCTCGACCACGAGTTTGCAAAATACGTCGTGAATAGCATCCATACACATATTTTCAGCATATCCGAGACTGAGGGCGTAACTGTACAGTTCGTCCACATATCTCCGGTAGAGCTGAGCGTATGTATCGAATCGCGGTTTCATCGTCGCCGTACGGTGGGTGGGTTTAGTGTTGTGTGAACAAATCCTACAAAAATAATTATTTTTTACATTATGTGCAAAATCATGGCCGGTTCGTGGAAATAACAGAATTTGTGGGAACAGGCCTTAAAACAAAGCCCTCGACCGATGGCGGCGAGGGCTGCTCAAAATCTCCGGATTCAGGCGCAAGTCTACTTCTGCTGCGCGTATCTTTCGTTCAACCCTCGGAGTATCAATGAAGTAATGTCGAGCGCAGGATCGGCGTTAATCACAGGCGCACCGCCCGACGTGGTTATTATCATACCATAGCGGTAGTCGTGATTGAACTCCTTCACATATTCCTCGATGCTGTACATTATGCGGTTCGTCATCACCGCTTCTTCTTCTGCGAGCTCCTGTCTGCGCTGTTCGTGCAGGGTCATGAGAGTCTGCTGCTGACGTTGCAGGTTCTCCTCTTGCTGAGCTGCTTCGGCACGCGTCATCAGTCCGCGCTCGGCCCGTGTCTGAAAATCGCTGACGTTGCGCTCGAATGTACGTGCGCGACTTGTCAGGTCGGCCTCCACCTGCCTCACTTTTGTTTCGAATGCTGCGCTAAGGTCATTGTACATATCGTAATTGAACATCAGCGAATCGATGCGTATATAAGCGATCTGACCGCTCGCATGACGCTCTACGTTCTCATCGGTGCTTCCGACTTCTGTGACCGTAACCGCGTTTTTCGGGTTGTTTCCACACGCCATGGCAAACGCTGCGAAAGCGAGGGTGGCTGCGACGAATAGTTTTTTCATGACGTTTTTTGATTTTATACGAACGCAAATATACACATTTTCCCCGAAAGCGGTTATTTTTGCATAAAATAGTCATGAGGCGAATGAAAAAAATGCTGTTATTGTGCGTCGCCTTCGCCGGCATACTGTTATTAATAAGGAATATGGGCGGAGCGAAAGGCGAAATCGAATGGCGGACGAATTCCGGGCTGCCGACGCTCAAAGAGGGCTGGCGCGGGAATATTGTCATTGGCGGGCGCTTCCGCAACGACTCGCTCGCCGAAGGCGCATCATCGTTTCGCGATGTGATGAGATGGAAACTCGGCCGTAATCCGCAGCGCGACGAGAAACGCCGCGACACGTTCCGCGTGCGCGTCGAATCATTAGGTGAGATACCGTTAGCAGAGAACAGTGTCGTTTGGCTGGGGCAGGCATCGTTTCTGATTACCGTCGGCGGAGTGAGGCTCGCGACCGACCCCTGCTACTTCGACCTGCCGCTGAACCGCCGTCTGGTGGCGATGCCGTGCAGTGCGGATAGCCTGCCGCCGGTGGATTATCTGCTCGTCTCGCACAGCCACCGCGACCATTTCGACCGGCGGTCGGCGGAGGCGTTGCTACGCACGAACCCTGCTATGGAGGCGCTCGTACCACTTGGCGGCGACCGGCTTTTCAGCGGGCGGGCTTTGTCGGGCATCCGGCGGCAAGAGGCCGGATGGTATCAGGAATACCACTTTGCGGATGGCCTGCGTGTCATTTTTCTTCCCGCGCGGCATTGGGGACGGCGCGGGTTATTCGACACCAACCGCACGCTCTGGGGTAGTTTTCTCATCATTGCCGACGATGTGAAGATATTTTTCGCGGGCGACACGGGTTATGACAGGCGGATATTTCGTGAAGTTCGCGAGCTGTTCGGCAACATCGATATTTGCCTGCTGCCGATCGGGGCTTACTCGCCGCAATTCGTGATGAAGCGCAGCCATATGACCCCCGAAGAGGCCGTGCAGGCGTTCCTTGACATGGGCGGGGGCATGCTCGTTCCGATGCACTACGGCACTTACGACCTGTCGGACGAGCCTTTGGGCGAGCCGTTGCAGCGGCTGTGGCTTTGTGCCGCCGCGCTCGGTATCGAGAATCGCGTGAAAGCATTGGCGGTAGGAGAAATTTTGAAATTCTGAAAGAGATGATAGAGTATATCAAAGGTACGATCGCCGACCTCACGCCCGCGTATGCGGTAGTGGAAGCCGGAGGCGTGGGCTACTACATGAGCATTTCGCTGCACACTTTTTCCCAGATCGAGGGGCGCGCCGAAGCGACGCTGTATGCTCACACCCAGACGCTTATGGACAGTTCGCAGAATCTGTTCGGTTTTTCCACGCGGCGCGAGCGCGAACTTTTCAGGCTGCTGATCGGGGTATCGGGCGTTGGCGGTAATACGGCGCGCATGGCATTATCGACCTATTCGCCCGGCGAGTTGGCGAATATTATCGCGACGGAGAACGCCGTGCTACTGAAAAATGTAAAGGGGCTGGGACTCAAAACCGCGCAGAAAATCATTGTCGAACTACGTGACAAAGTCATAACGGTGGGTTTCGAAGCTGCCTGCGGCACGCCGGGCACGGCAACGACCGATAGCCCCGTCTTCCACGAGACGCTCGCTGCGCTCACGATGCTCGGGTTCGGGCGCGCGGCTTCGGAAAAAGTGGTGCGTAACGTCGTAAAGGAACATCCCGATGCGTCGGTCGAAGAGGCGGTGCGACTGTCGCTCAAAAAACTGTAAAAAGATTCGCATTTATACTTATTTTTTGCTGTTTTTCACGTTATCCCGGACAAATTATTCAAAAAAAATGTTAACTTTGGAGTTGTTTCAAAAAGAACAGTAAGCGAGCCGCTTCGAGAAAAACTAAAAAACTTTTTTTGTTTTTCAAGTTTTCTTTATTTACCTTTGCAGGCGATAAAAAAATATGGACGATGGATAACAAGTTGCAGGAATTAACCCGGAAGCTCTATGACGAGGGTTTGTCGCGTGGGCGGCAGCAGGCCGAGCTTATGCTTGAAGAAGCGCAGGCTCAGGCGCGAAAGATCGTGGAGGATGCCTGGGCCGAGGCGAAACGCATCGAACAGCAGGCCGAAAGAAAAGCCAAAGACCTGCATAAAAATACTCTCACGGAGCTGGATCTAGCGGGTAAACAGGCGATTACGAAGCTGCGCCACGCCATTCGCGATATGGTCGTGGCGTACGCGGTGGACGGGACGGTGGCTCAGGTGACGCTCGACCCTTCGTTCGTGCGTGATGTGCTTATAGCGGTGACGAAGAACTGGCAGGGAACGTCGCAGGAGCATGTCACGCTGCGGGCGATGCTGCCCGAAGCGATGCGTGGGCGGTTAGACTCAGACTTCGAAAAAAGCGTGCGTGCGTCGCTCGGCAGTGACATCGAGATAGTTTTCAGCAACGACATAAAGAGCGGATTCCGCATCGCGCCCGCAAAAGGCGGCTATCGTATCGACTTTACCGATAAGGCGTTCGATGCGCTGCTGGGAGAGTACCTGCGTCCGCGAGCAAGCGATATGCTGTTCGGCGATGAGAAATAGGGAAACCCGGGCGCGGGCGTCATTGCGAGGGTCGTAGATCCGAAGCAATCTAGTCGTAAAGAAAAAACCCTGGATTGCTTCGCCTTTCAGGCTCGCAATGACGACAGAGATTGCGGATCAAGTCCGCAATGACAAGAGGAGATTAGTTAATTTTTAATTCGTAATTGATAATAGTGGGTCAGTATTATACTCTTATAGCGGGTCTGCGCGAATATGCGCCGGCAGAGGCGGCGCCGAGGGGTTTCGACGCTCCGGCGATCGTGGGCGAGGTGCGCGACACGCTGACGGAGCATGACCGCCGCTATCTGACGCTTTTTTATCGGTACTACGATATACAGAATATCGTGGGCCTGCTGGCGGGGCGCGTGCATTTTTCGGCGCTCGGCAACCTCACGCGCGAGGAGCTGGAAGAGGAGCTGAAAACGCCGTCGCGCCTGCCCGATTATATATACAGGATAGTCGCGGCGCACAGTAATCCCGATGACCCTGAGTATGACGACGAGGAGCGGGTGGGGAGCATCGAAAAAGCGCTCTATGCGGCGTATTACGACGAGTGCGCGCGGTCGCGATGCCGGTTCATCCGTGAGTGGTATGAGTTCGACCGCAACCTGCGTAACGTCAGCGCGGCATATACGGCTCGGAGGTTGGGGCGTCCGGTCGCGCCGGAGATTGTGGGCGAGGGTTTCGTGGCAGATACTCTGCGGCGCAGCTCTGCGGCCGACTTCGGACTCGGCGGCGAGTTGGACTACATCGACCGCGTGATGGCGGCGGTGAGGGAGGACGGTAACCTTATAGAGAAGGAGCGAGTGATCGATATGCTGCGCTGGGAGATGTCGGACGAACTGACGGTGTTCGATTATTTCAATATCAATGCCGTGCTGGCCTATCTGGCGAAGGTGAATATTATATACCGCTGGGCGGCGCTCGATCCGCGCACGGGCGAGGAGATGTTCCAACGGCTGCTGGCCGCAATGTCGGTCGATACGACGGCGCAGATATAAAGAGGTATGTCATCCCGAGCGCGGCACGCAATTGCCGACGAGGGATCTATCGCAAGTTTATAAGTTCAAAAGGAAACGAGCGATAGATTCCTCCGTCCCTGCGAGACGTTCGGAATGACAGAGTTTTTCGTAATTAGTAACTGAAAGATGACAAAAGGCGAGGTACAGGGGATTATATCGAACATGGTGACGGTGCGGGTCGATGGGCCGGTGGCACAGAACGAGATATGCTATGTGCGGGCGGAGGGTGTCGACCTGATGGCCGAGGTGATAAAGGTAGTGGGCGAGCGCGCCTATATTCAGGTCTACGATTCGACGCGCGGCCTGCGTACCGGCGACCGCGTGGAGTTCGCGGGGCACATGCTCGAAGTGGAGCTTGCGCCGGGGTTGCTGTCGCGTATCTATGACGGGTTGCAGAACGACCTGGTGGCGATGGAAGGGTTGTTCATCGAACGCGGAATGCGCACCGCGCCGCTCGATTACGAGATGCTGTGGGAGTTCGAACCGCTGGCGGCGGCGGGTGACACGGTTAGCGCGGGTTCGTGGCTGGGGCGCGTGCGCGAACAATGGATCGACCACAAGATAATGATGCCTTTCATGATGGCGGGGCGTTATGAAGTGCGGAGTGTCGCGCCCGAAGGTTCTTATAAAATAACGGACACTATCGCTGTGGTTGCCGATGCCGAAGGGCGCGAGCACAATATCACTATGGTGCAGCGGTGGCCGGTGAAAATGCCGATCAGGGCCTACGTCGATAAGCCGCGCCCGTCGCGTATCATGGAGACGGGTGTACGGCCGATCGACACGTTCAACCCGCTGGCGGAGGGCGGCACGGGGTTTATTCCGGGTCCGTTCGGCGCGGGGAAGACGGTGTTGCAGCACGCTATCTCGAAGCAGGCCGATGCCGATATTATCGTTTTCGTGGCGTGCGGCGAACGGGCGAACGAAGTCGTGGAGATTTTCACCGACTTCCCGAAGTTGGACGACCCGCGAACGGGGCATAAACTTATGGACCGCACGACGATCATCTGCAACACGTCGAATATGCCTGTGGCGGCGCGTGAGGCGTCGGTCTATACGGGGATGACCATAGGCGAATACTACCGCTCGATGGGGCTGAAAGTGCTCGTCCTGGCCGACTCCACGTCGCGTTGGGCACAGGCGCTGCGCGAGATGTCGAACCGCTTGGAGGAGCTGCCCGGTCAGGATGCGTTCCCGATGGATCTGTCGGCGACCATATCGAATTTCTATGCCCGTGCAGGATTGGTGCGGCTCGAAAATGGCGAGACGGGGTCGGTGACATTTCTCGGGACGGTGTCTCCGGCGGGGGGGAACTTGAAAGAACCCGTTACGGAATCGACGAAAAAGGCTGCGCGATGCTTCTATGCCCTTTCGCAGGCGCGCGCCGACAGCAAGCGATATCCGGCTATCGACCCTTTGGACAGTTACTCGAAATATCTCGAATATCCGGAGGTCGTCGAATACCTGGACCGCCGCGTGGAACAGGATTGGGCGTCGATGGTGAACCGCAGCAAGACCATCGTGCGGCGTGGTAAAGAGGCCAACGACCAAATTAATATACTCGGTGACGACGGCGTGCCGCTCGAATACCACGAGCGGTTCTGGAAGAGCGAGCTGATCGACTTCGTTATCCTGCAACAGGATGCGTTCGACAAGACTGATGCCAATACGCCGTTCGTGCGCCAGCGGTATATGCTGAACCTCGTGCTCGGCATCTGTGACCGGCCGTACGAATTTTCGGGGTTCGAGCAATGTGCGACGTTCTTCAAGACGCTTATCAATACACTGCGGCAGATGAACTACTCGGAGTGGGAGAGCGAGCGTTTCGCGGAATACCGCAAAGAGGTGGACGATTTTATCAATGAGTTATGAAAGCTTTTCAGAAGATATACACGCGGATCGACAACATCACCAAGGCGACGGTGACGCTCACGGCGCGGGGCGTGGGCAACGACGAACTCGCTACGGTGGGCGGCAAGCTGGCGCAGGTGGTGAAAATCGACGGAGGGGCGGTGACGCTGCAAGTTTTTGCGGGGACGGAGGGCATTGCGACAGATGCGGAGGTAGCGTTTCACGGCGCGCCGCCTGCGCTGCGGGTGAGCGACGATCTGGCGGGGCGGTTCTTCAACGCCTACGGCCAGCCGCTTGAAGGCGGCGAGCCGGTGGACGGCGAATTGCGCGAGATCGGAGGCCCGGCGGTGAACCCCTACCGACGTAAACAACCGTCGGAACTCATCGCGACGGGAATAGCAGGCATCGACCTGAACAACACGATCGTTACGGGGCAGAAAATCCCGTTCTTCGCCGATTCCGACCAGCCGTATAACGAGGTGATGGGAATGGTGGCGCTGCGCGCGAAGGCCGACAAGATCATTCTGGGCGGCATGGGGATGACCAACGACGATTTCCTGTTCTATAAGCATCTGTTCGAGAATGCCGGCGCTCTCGACCACATCGTGAGTTTCATCAACACGACGGAAGACCCGCCGGTCGAACGGCTGCTGATACCGGATATGGCGCTCACGGCGGCCGAATACTTTGCGGTGGACAAGGGCGAAAAGGTGCTAGTGCTGCTCACGGATATGACCACGTATGCCGATGCGCTGGCAATCGTGTCGAACCGTATGGATCAGATTCCGTCGAAGGACTCGATGCCCGGTTCGTTGTACTCCGACCTCGCGCGTATCTACGAAAAGGCGGTGCAACTGCCGTCGGGAGGGTCGATAACGATTATCGCCGTGACGACGCTTTCGGGCGGCGACATTACGCACGCCGTGCCCGACAACACGGGTTATATCACCGAAGGACAGCTGTTCCTGCGTCACGATACGGATACGGGCAAAGTTATCGTAGACCCGTTCCGCAGCCTTTCGCGCCTCAAACAGTTGGTTATCGGCAAGAAAACGCGTGAAGACCATCCGCAGGTGATGAACGCGGCGATACGTCTGTATGCCGATGCGGCGAATGCCAAAACGAAGTTGGAGAACGGTTTCGACCTTACCGACTACGACGAGCGCACGCTCGAATTTGCGCGCGAATATTCCGAAAAACTGCTCTCCATCGATGTGAATATCGACATCGACACGATGCTGGACACGGCATGGCGGCTGTTTGCCAAATACTTCACCGTCAGCGAAGTGGCTATAAAGCAGGAGCTGGTGGATAAATACTGGGCAGGGGAATAGCAGAAATGTCAATAAAGTTCCAATATAACAAAACCTCGCTGGGCGAGCTGGACAAGCAGTTGAAAATGCGGCGCAAGGCGTTGCCGACCATCAAAAGCAAGGAGTCGGCATTGCGATTGGAAGTGAAAAAAGCGCGGCAGACGGCTACGGAATTCGAGCGGCAGCTGGGCGAACTTACGCACCGCTATGAATATATGACGGCGCTGTGGGGCGAGTGGGATGCGGATCTGGTGCGCGTGAAGGACGTGGAACTGAGCGTGGTGAAGATCGCGGGCGTGCGCATACCGGTGCTCGACCGCATCGTGTTCGACGAGAAGGCCTACGATTTGTTCAGCAGTCCGATATGGTACGCCGACGGAATCGAATTGCTGCGCCAGTTGGCCACGCTGCGCATCGAGTACGATTTTTTCGCGCGCAAGACGCACTTGCTCGACCGTGCACGCAAGAAAACGACGCAGAAAGTGAACCTCTACGAAAAAGTACAAATACCCGGTTTTCAGGAGGCTATATTGAAAATCAAGCGATTCCTCGAAGACGAAGAGAATCTTTCGAAAAGTTCGCAAAAAATCGTGAAAACGCGGCAGGCGGCGGCAGTAGATGCAGCAATAAATAAGGATTATTTATGATCGTTCCGATGAGCAAATATGACCTTGTGGTGTTCCATCGCGACAAGGATGCGTTTCTCGAACGGCTGCAAGAACTTGGGCTGGTGGACGTCACCACGTCGGGCTGGGAGCCGGACGAGGCGGAACACGCCTTGATGATGCTGATAAACCGGCATCGCGCGGCGGTTGCGCAACTACGCGCGATGGCCTCCGGCAAAGATTTCGTGGCCGGAAAACCGTATAAAACCGGCGAAGAGGCGTGGGCGAATTATGAGGAAGCATCGGCCAATCTCACCGCGCTCGATTCGCGGATAGAGGCCGTGTTTAAAGAGGTGGAGGAACTGCGGGTATGGGGCGAATTCGACCCTGCGGCGATTCGCGAACTTGCGGCCGACGGCGTGGTGCTGCGTTATTTCAATACGTTTAGCAAAGAGTTCGCCGCTATACGCGCGGAGTGGAGCGAGCAATATGACATCGAGCCGATCGCCGAGCGCGGTGACATGGTATACTTTGTCGTTATCGCCACGCCCGGGCAAGAGATTGCCATACATGCGCATGAGTTGAAAGCTCCTACGGCGACGGCGGCTCAGCGCGAAGCCGAGGCGGCGCATCTGCTGCGCGAAAAAAAACAATGGGAAGCGCAACTGGCCCGCGCGGCTGTATCGGTGGGACTTATCGAAACGCAGTTGCGGCGCGAGGAAGAGCAGCTGCAACTCAGTCGCGTGACGCGTTCGGCGCGCGATGAGGCGGAAGGTACGCTGGTCATAATGGAGGGCTGGGCAACGCGCGAAACTGTCGCAAAAGTGGATGCGATGTTGGAGCGGCATCCGGGCGTTTATTTCGAAAAATCGAATCCATCGCCGCGCGACGAAGTGCCGGTGAAACTGAAAAACAAAAAATGGTCGTCGCCGTTCGAGTTGATCGGGAGTTTCTATTCGTTGCCGAAGTACGGCAGTATCGACCTCACGGCGTTCTTCGGCCCGTTCTACATGGTGTTTTTCGGATTTTGTCTGGGCGATGCGGGTTACGGACTGGTGTTACTGCTCGGGGCTTTCGTGATGCGGCGCATGGCTCGACGGAAGCATAGCCGGACGCTCTCGCAGGTGTCGGTTCTCACGCTGCTGTGCGGTGCGACAGCAGTGGTGGTCGGATTCCTTATGGGCGGGTTTTTCGGGATTCAACTCTCGGAGCTGGTGATCTTCGAGGACTTCCATGAGCGATTCCTGACGCCTGAGATGCTTTTTGCCCTGGCATTGGGTTTGGGCGTGGTGCAGATATTCTTTGGGTTGGGGTTGCGCGTTGCGAACATGACGAGGTTGTTCGGATTCAGGTATTCGCTCGGCACGCTGGGCTGGATGATGGCCCTGGGGGGACTGATATATATGGCTTTGCCAAGCGTGAGCGAGATGCTGCCGGGCATCGAGATAGACTATGCAGTGAACATGACGGTGTGCTATGCTTTGCTTATCGCGGGCGGCGCACTGATGCTCTTTTTCCACAACCCCGACCGTAACCCGCTGGTCAATTTCGGCAGCGGGCTGTGGAATACATATAACGAGGCGACGGGTTTTCTGGGCGACATTTTGAGCTATATCCGGTTGTTTGCTCTTGCAATGGCCGGAGGTACATTGGCGTTGGTTTTCAATCAGTTGGCCGTCGGGATGAGCGAGGGCTTGCCGATCGTGGCGAGCCAACTGCTGATGGTCATCATATTGCTTTTCGGACACGGCATAAACCTATTTATGTCGGCGTTGGGAGCATTCGTCCATCCGATGCGTCTGACGTTCGTGGAATTTTATAAGAATGCGGGGTTCGAAGCCTCGCAACGAGAGTTTACACCATTGCAAAAACAAACAACAAAAAACGAATAAAAACACACAAATTATGCAACCAATTATTTTGGCCTATATCGGGATTGCGCTTATGGTAGCGCTGTCGGGAGTAGGGAGCACCTATGGAGTGTCGATCGCTGGCAAGGCTGCGGTCGGAGCGCTGAAAAAGAACAGCAGCGCTTTCGGTCAATATCTTGTCCTGAGCGCTTTCCCAGGTACACAGGGGCTTTACGGCTTCGTGGCGTTCTTTATTCTGCTGGGTCAGCTCTCGCCCGACATCACGCTGTTCACGGCCGCCACTATTTTCAGTGCCGGACTGTTCGTAGGATTTGTCTGCTTATTCAGCGCAATTCGTCAGGGACAGGTTGCCGCCAACGGGATCGTCCTCATAAGCAACGGCCACAACGTGATGGGCAATACGATGATCCTCGCCGCCTTTTCGGAACTTTACGCAATCCTCACGATCGCGGGGGTATTCCTGCTGCTGGGCGTGATAGGTAATTTTGCGTAAGTTGTTTTCATGGCAAAGACGGGTGGTGCGGACTTCCGGAGCACGGTGACGGCGTTCGGGCAGATCGGTCGCGACATCGATGCGCGGCGGTTTGCACCCGTGTATTTGCTAATGGGCGATGAGGCATACTTTATCGATGCGCTTGCCGAGAGGTTGGCGGAAGAAGTATTACCTGGTGAGGCGGAGCGCGCTTTCAGCCGAATCGTAGCGTACGGGAAGGACAGCTTGTCGGGCGATATAGTTAATTTTGCGCGGCAGCGGCCTATGATGGGCGAGCGTCAGGTGGTCATAGTGCGTGGGGCCCAGCAACTTAAAAAGCTGGACGATCTGTCGGTGTACGTGAAGTCGCCCTCGCCGTCGACGGTGCTGGTATTGTGCCACAAGGAAAAATCTGTCGATAAGCGCACCGCGCTCTTCAAGCATATAAAAGAGCATGGGGTGGTTTTCGAATCGGTGCGGCCGCGCGATTACGAGATCGGCGCGTGGCTGGGCGAACTGGTCCGCTCGAAAGGGCTGGCGATCGAACCCCGCGCGCTCGGAATGCTCACGGAGCATCTCGGCGTAGAGATAACGCGCATCTCGAACGAATTGGACAAGTTGGTAACGTTCTTGCCTGCGGGAACGGCTACCATCACGGCTGACCACGTGGAGCGCAACGTCGGCATCAGCAAGGAATTCAACAATTTCGAGCTTACGCGCGCCCTGAGCGAACGTAACATGGGACGCGCGCTACTTATCGCTGAGCACTTCGCGCATAATCCCAAGGAATGGTATGCCACAACGCTCGGCGTTATGTTCACTCATTTTCAGCGCATTTTTTTGTTGAACTACCAGCGATGGCTGGTGCAAAAAAAAGGTACGCCGATGCCGTCGGATGCCGATCTGGCACGGATGCTGAGGCTCACGTCCACGTATTTCTTGGATGAATATAAGACGGCGGCGGCGGGTTATCCGAATCGAAAAGTCTTCGCGATACTCGGACTGATTCGCGATTACGACATGCGCGGCAAAGGGATGGGTGGCGGCGATGTCACGAAAGGCGAACTGCTGCGCGAATTATTACTGAAAATTTTTATAGCACCCGCGTGAGTTTTCAGGTGATGAAAGGCGATTTGGTAAGCATCGATGGGATGGTGGTGGCATTCGGCGAGGCAGGGTTTTCGCCCGATGCGCTGCTCGCGACCAATTTCGTATACCAAAAACTGCACGCGCTCGCGCGGCGGCCGTTACACGTGGAATGGGCCGCAGAGATCGCCGAACGTTCTGCCGAGTCGCTTTACGGACGGCGCGCAGGTCTTACGTCGCAATCGCTTGAAAATGAGATATATGCCCTGCTCGAAGCCAATCGTTATCCGCCGCATGGAAGTGCGTTTGCGTCGCTGTATCTCGTGCCGGACGGCGAGAAGTTCATAAGGCTGCTTAGTTGTGAGCGGCAGATGGTTTTTAAGGGATATGCGCTGACGACGGGAGTGCGGTGTCTCGTGGTGTCGTATGAACCGCCGCTCGCGCATCACAAAACGGCAGCGTCACTTGCAATGCACTCGTACACGGCCGGCTATGCGCGTCGCAAGAGTTTCGATGCCGCGTTGGCTGAGAGTGCGGCGGGTGTGCTGACCGGACTTGGCGAATGGCCGGTGTTCGCTATCGTGGGCGATAAGGCTTTCACGCCTTCACTCGCCGACGGCGTACCCGACAGCGTCGAACGCCGGCTCGGTATTGCCGCGTGCACGGAGGCCGGACTTATCGTATGTGAACACGCGCTAACGTTCAGCGATACAGCTGATTACGACGAACTTTTTGCTCTGACGCCTCAGGGTATAACAAGCATCTGTCAGCTCGTTCGCGATGGGCGCTCGTCGCGCGCGCTTCCCCATTCCATGGCGAAAAATGTTCTGGCGCACATGCGCACACATGTGTGATTTCCGACTCTGTCATCCCTCTGTTCAGCGTTTGGAATAACGAAAACAACCGGCAGGCTGTGGAAGACAAACGCGTCTGTTAATTCTTCTCGATAAAGTATTTCTGTGATTTTAGCAGGTTGCGCGATTGGAGCACCATGTTCTTCGTCTCGTTCAGAATGTTGAGATAAAGCATACTCGTCTTCGTGCTCGACTGCTTCGATTTGATGCGCCGCAGCTGGTTCTTTATCGCGTCGTCTATGGCCTCGAACAACTGGTCGCGCATACGCATCACGCGGTCGATCTCCTCGAAATCGTTCGTCGAAAGCATCGTATTGATGTGGTCATAGATCGCCGAAACCTCGTTGTTGATGCCCATAAGGTCGTTCACCTGCTCTTTCGACAGCCCCTCGTGGTGGTTGTTTATATGCTCGAAACTCGGGCGCGTTATGTGGACGAGCGCTTTGGTCATCTCGCTCATGTAATCGACGACCTGCACGTAATAGTAGCCGTGCTCGATGTAGTGATACTGCAATTTCTGCAACGTGGGCATAACTTCGTACTTGCGTTCACGCGCGGCATAGAACAACTCGTTCGAGTCGCGCACCGTCTTACGGAGCACCCGGCGGTCTTCGTTGAAAATGCCGACGATAGTCTCTTTGTATATCTCCGTCGCTTTGTACATCGTGCCACTCACATCGGCTATGCACGCGTTCACGATCTCGGCGGCTTCCCGCGTGTGCTTTTTGTTGTCATGTACGCTCTCGATGTGTTTGGTCTCGCGGTGCTTCTTATGCACGCGGTTGCTGTGAATAAAGATGTAGATGCACAGCACGACCATCGCCGCTACGGCTATCACCCCGCCCCACATCAGCAGCAGCGTCACGCCGAAACCCAGCGCTGTGGCCACAATAGCCGTTACGAAACATCCGGAGATCACCGTCAGAACACCCGTGATGCGATAGACCGCGCTCTCGCGTCCCCATGCCCTGTCGGCCAGCGAAGTGCTCATCGCCACCATGAACGTAACGTAAGTCGTCGAAAGCGGAATCCTCATCTGCGTCGCTATGGATATCAGGATCGATGCCACCGTAAGGTTCACCGTGGCGCGGATCATATCGAACGGCGCTTTATGCCGTGCCTCTTCCTCGGTCGGTCTCAGGGGCAGGAATCGGCGGTCGAGAAAGCGCAGCACCGATCTGGGTATTGCCTTTTCCACCGCTTTATTGGTCTGAATAGCTGCGCGCACCATCGAACGCGACATCATCGTCGAACCGAAACGTTCGGGTCCGTCGTCCTGCTTTGCGAGGTTGATCTCGGTGTCCGTCACCGACTGCGCTTTCTTCGATTTCCACAGCGTGATGACCATGATCGCCCCCGCGATGAGCATAAAAACGTAGTTCATCTGCACCGGTTCCATCAGTCGGCCCATCATCGTGCTCGCTCCTTCGGGAGAGGCAGAGGCGAGCAGATAACCGTCATAGCCTGCCATCGGCACACCGATGAAATTCACAAGGTCGTTCCCCGCAAAAGCCATTGCCAGCGAGAATGTACCCACGAGGATCGTGACGCGCAGGATATTGATTCGCAGCACGTGCTGGAACAGGGCCATCACCGCGCTGCACATCAGCCATAACACCAACAGCGATAGCCATAGGTGGTCATGTACCATGTTCATAAATTCGACACTGATAAGTCCCGACGATTTCAGCCCTTTGAACAGCGCAAAATAAACTATCGATGCGAACGCCATTCCGCACCATAGATAGCCGAAATTCCGGAATACTTTCTTATATCGAAAAGTAAATATGATGCGCGTTATGTACATCAGCACCGCACCGCCGATAAATGCGAGTACCACCGAGAGCAGAATCCCCGAAACTATGACCAGCGTGCTGCCGGAGTTGATGAAGTCCGACAGGTTGTTCACCGTGAGCGAGTCGCTCTGTACTATCTTATACGTCGCTGCCGCCAGGCCCGCACCAAGAAGACCAAATATCAAAGACACCGTCGTCGAGGTCGGCAGTCCGAATGTGTTGAAAAAATCCAACAGTATCACGTTCGCAAACATCACCCCCAAAAAGAGCATGACCAGCTCCGAGAACATGAACTCCGACGGGTAGAAAACCCCGCTTCGCGCGATCTCCATCATGCCGCTCGACGTGAGCGTGCCGATCATGATACCGGCCGATGCGAACGCCATTATAACCCAGCGCGACGAAACCTTCGACCCGAACGCCGAGTTCAAAAAATTCACCGCATCGTTGGCGACTCCCACAATAAGGCTCATCACGGCCAACGCCAGCAACACTCCGAGAATCAAGACATAAATAGTGTCCATGTTCTTCTTATCTTACTTGTGTTAAGGGTGTTTTCTATAAATTCGGTCATCCGGACAGGCCGGAAAACACACGCGTGAGCAAAACAAAAAACGCACACCCACATAGAATGGAAATGCGTTTTATTACATAATACGTCAGTCGGTTAGCGCGTTCTTCTTACGACTGCTGCTTCTTAACCGGCGGTCGCTATGGCGACACCAAGATAGCGAAAACGTCAGCGCACACACGCCCGAAAAAGTCGCGGCTAACTTTGCTGTTTCTTAACCGGCGCTCTGCGTTCCTTGATGGCGGCCTTTTTGCCCGTGAGTTGGCGCAGATAGAAGATCCGTGCACGGCGCACCACGCCGCGCTTATTGACCTCTATCTTTTCGATATGCGGCGAGTAAAGCGGGAAAATGCGCTCCACACCCACGCCGTTGCTGATCTTGCGGATGGTGAACATTTTCGTCATACCCGTCCCTTTGATCTGGATAACCACGCCGCGGAAGCTCTGTATACGTTCCTTGCTGCCTTCGACGATTTTATAGGAGACCGTGATCGTGTCACCGCTGTTGAATTCGGGCAGCTCTTTCTTCTCCCACATCGCCTCTTCGGCGACCCTGATTAAATTGTCCATTGCTTTGTTAACTCGTTAGTTACCGTGCGGAATATTGCGGGCGCCCATGTCCGTTTGCGGGTTTATTCAGGGTCTGTTTTCATGCCCCCCGCCCACTTTTTTCGCAAGAGATTCCCGGCACGCGAGGGGCAAAGGTAAACAGTTTTTTTGAAACCACAAAATTCAATTACGAATTATCAATTACGAATTACGAATTGGCTGACGCATGAGTTCGTAATTCGTAATTGATAATTCGTAATTTATTACAGCAACTTGCCGAGCGCGGCCTCGTATTTTGCTTTGTTCGTCGCACCGACGATTTTCTCGGCCACTGCGCCGTCTTTGAGAAATATGACGGTCGGGATATTGCGTACCCCGTATTTAATGGCGATGTCATTGTTCTCTTCAATGTCGCATTTGCCGATCATAGCTTTGCCCTCATATTCGGTCGCGAGTTCTGCGATGAGCGGCTCTACCACTTTGCACGGTCCGCACCACGCTGCGCCGAAATCGATAACTACCGGTTTGCCGCTGTCCAAGAGCTCTTGAAGGTTGGCCGATGTGATTTTCATCATAGTCGTAAAGTATTTAATTTAAGTTTAATTTAGTGAGTATCTGATACCGGCGTCCTCGCAGAATTGCACGAGCCGGCCCGAAAGCCCCACGCGCATCGTGCGCGAAAACATTCCCAAAGATACGTTATTTTCCGCATCCGTCACTCTCACGCGCAGTTGAATATTGCCGCCCTCGGTGGCGCGCAGCTGCTCGGTGAGGCCCGCGACCAGCTCGTCCGTGATCTCATCGACAGGCAATGTCAAAATGATTTCGCGCACCAGCGTCTCCTGTGCCTCCTGCAACTGCATGATCGACGAGATGCGCGGCTCGACCTCCGCCTCGTTGTAGGAGCGCGGCGTGACCTTGCCGCGAATCATCAAATAATAATCCGGATAGAGATATTTGCGGAAGTTCTCGTAATCCTTGCCGAAAAGCGTGAACGTGTACGATCCTTCGTAATCTTCGAGGGTGAGCCGCCCGAACGGCTTGCCCGTTTTGGTCGTGAGGTTCTGCACGCTGGTGACCATTCCGCACACCACAAAATCCTTGCCGCGCAACTGCGCTGGCTCTTCAAGGTCGGCGACCGACATGTTGCGGAAGTTTTGGATAAGCGGTTTGTAGTCGTCCAGCGGGTGCGACGAGAGATAAAGTCCCACGACTTCGCGCTCGCGGCCGAGCATTTCAAGCGTCGTCCACTCAGGTCCCTGCGGCGGTTCGGGTCTGCGGATATCGACCGTCTCGCCTCCGCCGCCGAAAAGGCTCTGCTGTGAGTTGTTCTTTTCGGCTTGCACCCTCTGGCCGTACCGCATCAGTTGTTCGAGGAACGTCGCTTCGTCGCGCCCGCCTTCGCCGGTCATAAAGAACCGGCAGCGACTCCAACCGCTTATCGCGTCGAACGCTCCGGCCATCGCAAGGCATTCGAGATTCTTTTTATTCAGAATCTGTAAATTCACCCTCTCCACGAAGTCGTACATCGATGTGAAACGTCCGCCGCTTCGGCGCTCCTCGACCAAATGCTTTACCGCCGCCTCGCCCACGCCTTTCACTGCCGCCAATCCGAACCGCACGTTGCCCTCCGCGTCGGCCGCGAAACGGTGGATGCTCTCGTTCACGTCCGGCCCCATCACGCGGATACTCATCCGGCGGCACTCGTCCATGAAAAAACTAAGTTTTTTCATGTCGGAACTGTTGCGGCTCAGCAGCGCGGCCATGAACTCCGACGGGTAATTCGCTTTGAGCCATGCCGTCTGGTACGACACGTATGCGTAGCACGTCGAGTGAGATTTATTGAATGCGTAGGCCGCAAAAGCCTCCCAATCGCTCCATATCTTGTCGCTGACTTTGAGGTCGTGTCCCCTTGCCGCCATGCCCTCGATGAACTTCGGTTTCAGTTTGTCGAGCACCGCTTTCTGTTTCTTGCCCATCGCCTTGCGCAACGCGTCGGCCTCGCCGCCCGTGAACCCCGCAAGTTTTTGCGACAGAAGCATCACCTGCTCCTGATAGACCGTGATGCCATACGTGTCGGCCAGATACTCCTCCATTTCGGCGATGTCGTAAGCCACCGCCTCTGCGCCGTGTTTGCGCGCGACGAAGCTCGGAATATACTCCATCGGGCCGGGTCGGTACAAGGCGTTCATTGCAATGAGGTCTTCGAAACGGTTGGGCTTCAACGCGCGCAGGTATTTCTTCATCCCCGCCGACTCGAACTGGAACAACCCCGTCGTATCGCCGCGGCTGTACAATTCATAGGTCAGCGGATCGTCCAGCGGGATGGCGTCGATGTCTATTCGCTTGCCGCGCACATGTTCGACGTTGTCGAGCGCATCTTTTATCACCGACAGAGTACGCAGGCCCAGAAAATCCATCTTTATCAACCCTACGCTCTCGATGAGTGTTCCCTCGAACTGTACCACGTTTATGTCCTTGCCCGTCTCTTTGTCGCGCGTTATCGCCATCGGCGCGAAGTTCTCGATGTCGTCGGGCGCGATGACCACCCCGCACGCGTGGACGCCCGTCTGGCGCACCGACCCTTCGAGCTTCTCGGCATATTTCAATGTGTCGCGCACCAGCGTGTTGTCCGAATTGCGCGCTGCACGCAGGTCGGGCGACTCCTTGTAAGCGACGTCGAATCCGCTCTCGCCCTTCTCACCGATCAGCCGGTCGGGGACGAGCTTAGCCAGCCGGTCGCTCTCCGGCAGAGCCAGGCCCTGTACCCTCGCCACGTCGCGGATGGCAAGTTTCGGGGCCATCGTTCCGAATGTAATTATCTGAGCTACACGCTTATTACCGTATTTTTGCGTCACGTAGTCCAACACCGCCGCGCGCCCGTCCTCGTCGAAATCGATATCCACGTCGGGCAGCGAGATGCGGTCGGGGTTCAGGAAACGCTCGAAAAGCAGGTCGTATGCTATGGGGTCTATATTGGTGATTTCCAGACAGTAGGCCACCGCCGATCCCGCTGCCGAACCGCGCCCCGGCCCTACTGCCACGCCCATCTCACGCGCCGCGCGTATAAAGTCCCACACGATAAGGAAGTAACCCGGATATCCCATCCACTCGATCGTGCCCAGCTCGTATTCGAGCCTTTCGCGTATCTTCTCGTCGATTACCGCGCCGTACCGCTTATGCGCGCCCTTATAAGCAAGGTATCGCAGGTACAGATACTGCTCGGCGATGTGCCACCGCTCCTCGTATTCAGGGTGGCGCGCAACGAATTCGGCCAGCGACGGCGTTTCCTCGATTTCGCGCCTCAACGCCTCGTCGTCGAATCGGTTGGCGAACGCTTTTCGCAGTTCCCCCTGATCTATCTCGAACCATTCGGGCAACGGGAACGCCGGCATCAATGGATTGTGGTCGAGCGAATATTCCTCCACTTTCGCGGCGATTTCGAGCGTCGTCTCCAAAGCCGTCGGCACGTCGTGAAATAATGCCGCCATCTCGTCCGCGCTTTTCAGATATTCCTGAAACGTGTAACGCATACGCGCCGGGTCGTTCAGCTCGCGTCCCGTGTTGAGGCATATCAACCGGTCGTGCGCCTCTGCATCCTCCGCCATCACGAAATGTACGTCATTCGTGCATATGTACTTCACGCCGTGCCTCTCGGCCAACCGCACTATCTCGGCGTTCACCGCCAGCTGGTTCTCGCAAACTTCCTTATCGCGGCGCGGGTCACCGCTGCGGTGCAGCTGCATTTCGAGATAATAGTCGTCGCCGAATATCCCGCGATATTCCGCCACCACCTTGTCGGCATCGCCTGCGTGGCCGTTCATCACCGCCTGCGCCAGCTCGCCCCCCAGGCACGCCGAGCAGCAGATAAGCCCCTCGCTCAGCTCGCGCAACAGCGCTTTATCGATGCGCGGCTTGTAGTAGAACCCCTCGATCCACGAGTATGATATGAGTTTGGTTAGGTTGTGATAACCCCTCAGGTCTTTGGCCAGCAATATCAGGTGGTCGCCCGCCTTTTCGTCCTTGTCCTTCTCGAATCGGTTTTTCACCACATAAACCTCGCACCCGATTATCGGTTTCACGCCCGCCTTCGTCGCTTTTTCGTGGAACTCCTTGACCCCGAACATGTTACCGTGATCGGTGATAGCCACCGCCTCCATGCCCAATTCCTTCGCGCGTGCCACCAATCCCGTGACCGACGAAGCGCCGTCAAGGATAGAATATTGCGTATGCACGTGCAGATGAACGAATCGTGACATGATTTTTGCTGTATGGCTAACAAAGGTAAGAATTTTTAATTAATTTTGGCAAATAACAAAATGATGACGATTATGAAAAACAGCGAAAACAAAGTGGTGTCGATCATGAGCTACAACACCGTCATGGAGGCACAGTTATATCAGGCGTTGCTCGAATCGGCGGGCATACAGGCGCAGTTGCAGAACGACATCGCCGCGCAGATATATCCTATCGGCGGCCCTATGTTCTCGATCAATCTGCTGGTGGCTGTCGAAGACCTGCCGAAGGCGCGCGAGGTGCTCGGCGCAAAGTTCGATATCGACGAGTTCCACCGCGCGGCCAACAATTCAGACGTGAATCCGGCGCGGAAAAAGCCGTCGGTCAGGAAACGCGCTCCGCGTGCCGCTAAAAAAGAGGTATGCATAGCAGAAGTCGAGGCAACACCGAAAAAACGCGCTCCGAGTAAGCCCGCCGCAAAATCCGCCGCTAAGAAATAGACCGTATGAGGATAGGATCGTTAGCCCTGACGGATTTCGATGCCATTTTCCGTGCTTTCACGCGCGCCTTTGCCGATTACGAGATGCAGCTCAGCGAAGAGCAGCTGCGGCGGATGCTCAGGCGGCGCGGGTTCGCCCCTGAGCTATCGTTCGCCGCGTTCGACGGGGATGAAATCGTGTCGTTTACGCTGAACGGCATCGGTCGCTACGGCGATGTGCTTACTGCCTATGACACGGGAACGGGAACGCTCCCGAATGCGCGTGGACGCGGACTTGCCACCGAAATATTCGAACACTCGATCCCGTTTTTGCGGCAGGCCGGCGTGCGTCAATATTTATTGGAAGTGCTGCAACATAACGAACGCGCGGTGTCGGTTTACCGGCGGCTGGGGTTCGAGGTGACGCGCGAGTTCAACTATTCGATAAGGCCGGGTGCGGAAGTCGTCGTAGGTGATGGCACATGGACGGTCGAGCCGATCGGTATCGAACAGATAGAACCTGCGTTCCGGGACTTCCGGCCGTCGTGGCAGAACAGCGTCGAGGCTATCGTGCGGGCGGCGGACGATTTCATCTTTCGCGGAGTTTTCGTCGATGGCAGCCTTGTCGGCTATTGCGTTTTCGAGCCTGCCGCCGGCGACGTGACCCAACTTGCGGTCGCACCCGCTTTTCGCCGTCGCGGCATCGCCACGAGCCTGCTCGGCCATGTGCTGGCGGAAAACCGCAGCGGTGTCGTGAGGGTCGTGAACACCGATGTGTCGTGTGCTTCGATGAACGGATTTCTTGCCGCGCGGGGTCTTGGCGTGACGGGAAAGCAGTTCGAGATGGTCAAAATGATATTGCCGTAGAAAATATAGCTTATGAAAAAACTTATTGTCCTACTACTGTCCATTATTTTCGCTTTATTTGAGGCACAGGCACAAACACAAACGGAACATGCCGCAGCCGTGAAGGCGGCGATCGACTGGATGAAAGATGCGTCGAATCGCGAGGGTCGGGCGGTCGGCGAAGTGGCCGACTCGTTACTGGGAGCGGGTGCACAGATGCCGCCGCCGGCGCGCAACCTTATGAATTTCGTCACGGGCAGGCTGTATCTCAACTATTTGCAGGACAATTGGAGGCGCATTGGCGAGCGCACGAGCGCGCCGGAGGCTGGCGGCGATATCGAGACGTGGGATGCACAGCGAATATTTGCCGAAGTCGTGAGGCTCTACCGGCTTGCTGTCGAAGAGGCGAGCGAGACACTGCAAGCCACGCCAATAGATTATTTCGGTAGTGATCTGGATGAATGGAGAAATCGCATGCCGCCCGAAGCCTTTGAACTCATGATTGGGAATAATCATGCAAAACAGATTTCACACATCGAACGGTTCTTCCCGTCGCTCTATGAGTCGATGACTTTCAATGTGATAGGCTCGTTGAGGCACGGTTTGGACCGCTTAGCGAGAACATGGCCGCGCTTGGGCGAACGTGAACAATCGACCGTCGAGGAAACGATAACAATGTTCTACGAAAGACTGTTACGCCACAACAGGCAGCGGTTAGAGCAGGGCAAAAGTGCGTTGCCGCTGATAGCGATGGAGGTGGAACGGCTGCGATTTCTGCGCTCGTGGGACACAGAGAGCGATGCCGAGCAGCGCTACGAGGACGCGCTGCGGCAGCTTGCCGAAGAGTACCGCGAACACCCCGAAAGCGCATATCCGCTGCTGGCGGTTGCCGCGCTCTATCGCGAACAGGGCGAGCGGTGGCAGCGTGACAGAGCCGACGAAACGCTGAGAACCAAATATATAAAGGCTCTTGCGCTGGCCGACGAAGTGGCTAAGAGGTGGCCTGAACTTGCCGTGCGGACCCGTGCATTGCGGGCGGTGATAACCACGCCATCACTCGAATTGAAGCTCGGACGGGGGCAATATCCCGATGAGCCGTTCCTTGCACTGGCCACTGTGCGCAACGTCGAGCGCATCTATCTGCAAGCCTATGCGCTGGACGAGAGAGCGGAGTTGGCGCTCTCCTCGCGTGATCGCATCCGGGAGTGGCTGCAAGGCCGGCGACCGGCTATGACGATGCAGTCGCCCGCGATTCCGTCGCGCGGCGATCATCAGCCGTTTGCGGCGCAATTCGCCATCGATGGACTGCCGCAGGGCAGCTATCTGGTCGTCGCTTCGCATGAGCCGCCTGCCGCGTGGACTTTCGGCGGCGAATTCCGCTCGGCGATGGCGTGGGTGAATGTTTCGCCGCTGACATACAGCTTGCGGCAGGGTACACGCCGAACATTCGGACTTGCGGGAACGGCCAATGAGCCGATCACGCAGATTTATGTCACCGATGCGCGCAGCGGCAGCGTGGTGGCGGGTGCGGCGGTCGAGATATTCAGGAACGAATACGATGTGCCGCAGGATATGCGGCAGTCCACGCCGGTGTCGATAGGGCGTTATACTACTGATCGTTCGGGTGTGGCGTATATAGAGCATACCGTGCAGCAGAATGATATAAGTCAGGTTATCATTAATAATCTCCGTCAGGCGACGCTCGTTATCGAAACGCGCGATGGGCGGCGACTCGAAGATAGAATATGGGCGCACAATTTTTTACGCTCTTGGGTGCAAGGCGGGGACGAGAATGCGGAGATTCCACCGCAAGCGCTCTTTTTTACCGACCGCGCTATATATCGTCCCGGACAGACTGTATATTATAAGGTACTGCTCGCGCGCGGCGACAACGAAGGCAACAAAACAGTGGTTGAGGGGTACAGATTCGAGGTGCGGCTGAGGGATGTGAATAGTCGTGTGGTAGGCGAGATGACACTTACGACCAACGACTTCGGTTCGGCCGACGGCAGCTTCACGTTGCCGACAGGGCTGCTGAACGGCTGGATGACACTGGAATGTGACTACGGGAGCGTCGGATTTTCGGTAGAAGAATACAAGCGGCCGATGTTCGAGGTGAGCGTGACGGCAGCGGACGATTCCGTACCGCGTTACGGGCAGACCGTCACGGTGCATGGCGTGGCGACGGCTTTGGCCGACTACGTTATGGATGGCGCGACGGTGCGCTATCGCGTGGTACGGCGCGACAACTTCCGTTTTTGGGATTGGCGGCGTCCGCGCCCCAACGTTCCGCAGATGGAGATCACTCAGGGCGAGGTGATTACCGATGCCGAAGGGCGGTTTGCCATTTCGTTTATAGCGTCAGCCGACGGAGTGGCGAACAGGGAGTGGGCGAGTAGCTTCGAGGTCACGGCCGACGTTACCGACATTAACGGCGAAACGCGCAGCGCGACGGTGAGCGTAGCCGTGAGCGACCGGCCGCTGGTGGTGCAAGCGTCTATTCCGTCGGCTATTGATGGTCGCGATTCGCTGAGCTTCCCCGTCACCGTGAGCAACCTTAACGGAAAGCCGGTCAGCTCGCAGGTGCATATTACGGTAGAGGCTCTGGACGGTCCGGGGCGGATGCTGCGCCGCAATGAATGGCACACGGACCTCGATACGACGCTTATGACCCGCGCAGAGTTCGTGCGCCTTTTCCCGCATGACATTTACGGCCGTGAGAATGACCCGCAAACATATCCTGCGCGCGCGCGGGTCGGTGAGTTGAGATTGCGGACGACGGGCGATTCGCCGCAGGAGGTGCTCGACCTGAGCAGACTGTTGCGGCGAGCGGTGGCGGGGTGGTATCGCGTGTCGTTGCGTGCCGAGGATGGGAGCGGCAATACGGCGGAGCATACACATATTTTGCGACTGAACGGCACGCCCGATGGTCGCCGCACGCCGATAGTGTGGTGCGACGACTGGCTCACGGCAGTCACCACAACGGGCAAGGCAGGCAGTGATGCGGTGTACCTTCTGGCCGCGCCGACGGAGGGGACGCCCGTGCGATGCGACATATTTATCGGTGACCGCCTCGTCGAAACCCGTTTTGTCGAAGCTTGCCCGACGCCGCAGGAGTTCCGCGTTCCCATTGCGAAAGACCTCACGGTGCAGTTCCTGATGACAAGCGGCGGGCGAACATACAGTACGATGAGCCGCGTGCAGATCCCGCCGGAGGAGAGCCTACGGATCGAGCTCTCGACGTTCCGCGACCGCCTGCTACCGGGTGAGCATGAACGCTGGCGGTTGACGGTAAAAAATCCTGACGGCAGCGTGGCCGACGCTGAAATGGCGCTCACGATGTACGATGCCGCTCTGGAATTCTTCCGCCGCCACTCGTGGCCGCAGGGACACCTCTATGGCCGCACTGCGGCTTTCGCGCCCCGCTGGATGTCGCGCGAGAGCGTCGTGCGTAATCCGTCGGTCGACAGGAGTAACTATCGCGTCCCTTCTTTCAGTCCGTGGATAGTTCCGAACGTTGGGGTTATAGGAAGGATCGCGCTTGGAGAGAGTTATGAGGGGTCTACACAGACAATTATGGTTAGCAGCCCTCAAATGCGTAGCGGCGGCGAGATGTTCGCAGAATCGGATGCTAACGTGATAGTTACCGGTATGTTTACCAGAGATGCAGCCTCTTTTACCGGAGCGGCAGACGGCTTTATTCCCGCTGCGGTGGAGGACGATATTTACAATGAAAATTGGTCGGAGACCATCGCCGTGCGGCGTAATTTCAATGAGCTGGCGTTATTCCACCCGCAGCTGCGTACCGATGAAAACGGTGAAATTGCCGTAGAATTTACTGCGCCCGAGTCGCTGACGCGCTGGCGGGTGTTGGGATTTGCCCACACGCAGCAGATGCGGACGGGCAATATCATTCGCGAAATTGTGACGCGCAAAGAAGTTGCGGTGAGCGTGAATGTTCCGCGATTCCTGCGTGAGGGCGATACGGTGAGGTTGGCCGCGCGGGTAAACAATGTCACCGAAAATGCCCTGTCAGGCGGAGAAGCGCGCCTGCAAATCTTCGATGCGGAGACGATGCAGCCGCTCGACGCTCTGCTCATTTCGGCGGAGGCTGTGCCGTTCGATGTGGCCGCCGGACAGAGCAGCGGCGTGCAATGGACGCTTACTGTGCCGGAGGGCATCGCGGGAATCACCGTTCGCGTTACGGCGCGCGCAGGAGCGCACACCGACGGCGAGGAGCGCACCATACCCGTACTGCCGCGCGCCATACTCGTTACCGAAACGATGCCGTTTGCCGTCAAGGCGGGGCAGGAGCGGACGTTCGACTTTGTGCGCCTTCGCGAAAATGCGGTCGGCGTACAGCGCAACCATAGTCTTACTTTGGAGTTTACGTCGAACCCGGCATGGTACGCTTTGCTGGCGATGCCCTATCTGATGGAGTTCCCTTACGACTGTTCGGAGCAGGTCTTCTCGCGCTTTTTTGCCAACTCGCTCTCGGTGGCTGTGGCACAGTCGTCGCCTGAGATCGAGCGCACGTTCGAGCAGTGGCGAGAGACCGAGGCGGATGCACTTATGTCGAACCTCGAACGCAACCCTGAACTGCGTTCTGCGTTGTTGGAGGAAACCCCCTGGGTGGCGCAGGCGCAGAACCAGGCGGAACGTAAGAGACGCATCGGAGAGTTGTTCGACCGCGAGCGTATGGCCGCCGGGCAACGCGCCGCGCTCGAAAGGCTGGCAAATATGCAGAACGGCAACGGTACATTCTCGTGGTTCGACGGGATGCCTCCCGACAGATTTATGACCCAGCATATCGTCGCCGGATTCGGGCAGCTCATGCGCGCCGGTGCGCTGGCGGACGAACATGCGGAGCAGGCTCAGCAGATCGTTCAACGGGCATTAGTGTCGCTTGACTGGTGGATAAGGAATGACTATGAGAATCCGCCGCAGAATCGGCGGCGGAGTGACGGTCAGTTGCTGTTTCACATCATACACCTACACTATCTATACGCGGCGAGTTTCTACGACCATAAGCCTGCCGGACGTGAGGCGCGTGAGGCGTTCGATTACGCGTACGAAATGATGAGAGAGACTTGGCGTCAGCATTCCAATAACCGGCACTCCAACATCTACTGGTTGGGTCTGACCGCACTTGTCCTTCACCGTTACGGTGATACGGAGAAAGCGCAGGAAGTGGTCGAAACGCTACGTGCGCTGAGTACGGGCAGTGAAGAGACGGGTATGTACTGGAATATGACCGACAGTGGCCCCTGGGGTCCTCCGGTGGAGACGCAGGCACTGATGATCTCCGTGTTCGACGAGGTGGCGGGTGATGCGAAGGCTGTCGATGATATGAAAATCTGGCAGCTGCGCCAAAAGCAAACCAGTGACTGGCGCACCACGCGGGCGACGGCCGAGGCGTGCTATGCGTTGCTGATGACGGGTGGCAGCCTGCTTACCGAGAACTTGCCGTTAGATGTTGCGGTCGGCGGCCAGCCTGTGACTGTCGAGCGCGCGGAGGCGGGGAGCGGTTATGTAAAAAGGGTGTGGGGCGGCAGCGAGATAACGCCCGCGCTGGCACAGGTGAAGGCAGAGAACCCGAACACGCGCGGTGTGGCATGGGGCGGTCTCTACTGGCAATATTTCGAAGATGCGGACAAGATAACTTCCGACACACAGATGGGGCTTAATGTGGAGAAACAGCTTTTCCTGCGGCGTAATACCCCGCGAGGACCGGAACTTGTGCCGCTTGTCGCCGGTAATACGGTCGGTGTGGGCGATTTGATCACGGTGCGGCTGGTGATCAACACCGATCGCTATCTCAATTATGTACACTTGCGCGATATGCGTGCGGCGGGGTTTGAGCCTGTGCAGACACTATCCGGCTATCGCTCGCAGGGCGAACTGTGGTATTACGAGAACGTGAAAGATGCTTCGGTGAACTTCTTTTTCGGAGGCATGACTCGCGGTACGCACGTCTTGGAATACGACCTGCGCGCCACTCATGCCGGACACTTCTTGAACGGAATTGCGACCATACAGTGTATGTACGAGCCTGCATTTACGTCGCACAGCACGGGGATAAGGCTGGTAATAAAGTAATTACGAATTTTGCGACATATTGTCATTGCGAACGAACGTGAGGAATGACAAATGTTATCTACCTTTGCAGTAGATGTCTACAAAAATGAAGAAAACGATTCTCCTGCTCGCGATGCTTTTACCGCTGGCGGGAAGTGCCCAAACACTGCAAGAATACCTCGCCGCGGGGCTGGAACGCAACTACGGAGTGCGCATCGTGCGAAATATCCAACGCATTGCCGAGAACAACGTGACGCTCGGAAACGCCGGATTTCTGCCGACTGTCGACCTCTCGGCATCACATTCAGGGGTGCTCGACAACAGTAGCCGGACGAGTGCGGGCATCAATGTCGGTTGGACGGTGTTCAACGGTTTCAGCGTGCAGACCACGTATGAGCGGCTGCGGGAGGTGGAGCAGATGGGCGAGCTGAATACGCGGCTGCAAGTGGAGAGCTTCATCTCGCGCTTCGTAGCCGGGTATTACAGCTATATCCGTCAGCGGATACGGCTGCGCAATATCGAGCAGGCGGTCGGCCTCTCGGAGGAGCGAATGCGTATCGTCGAGACGGGATACGAGATAGGGACGATGTCGCGTCTCGACCTCCAACAAGCGGTGGTAGACCTGAACTCCGACCGCTCGAAACTCATCAGACAGTACGAGGTGGTGCATACACTGCGCACGCAGCTGAACGAAATGATGGTCCGCGAGCAGATCGACGCGCCTTTGGCCGTCGCCGATACTGCGATCGTTTTCGACCCTGCGCTCGACCGTGCGGAGTTGTGGCAGCGGGCCGTTGCCGACAACGTGTTCCTTAAAATATCGCGCAAAGAAGGCGATATAAGCCGCCTCGACCTGCGGCTCGTGCAAAGCCGCACGTATCCCTATCTGCGACTTGGCGCAGGGTACGGATACACGGGCCTCACGACGTTCGCACGGGTAAACGCTCCGGACTTTAACTATGGCCTTACGCTCGGCATGACGCTGTTCAACGGGCACAACCAACGTCGGCAGGAGCGTAACGCACGCATCGAGATCGACAACCGTCAGCTCCAATACGAACAAACGGAACTGGCCCTGCGCACCGATCTTGAAAACGCATGGATGGCCTACCGTAATAATATGAGCCTTATAGAGCTGGAACGCGCGAATCTTGCTGCCGCGCGCGAATATTACGACATCGCAATTTATCGCTACAAGCTCCAACAGCTCTCCGGCATAGAACTTCGCGAGGCTCAGAATAGCCTGCTCGATGCCGAGGAACGTATGGCGCAGGCGTTGCACGACACCAAACTGTGCGAAATTTCGCTTCTCCAAATCGCCGGGCGGGTAATCGAATATCTTGAATAGAATCGTTACTTTTGCATTTGCGAGGTTTCCGATTTTTCGAGATTGCGGGTCAAGCCCGCAATGACAACCGGTAGGCTGGAAAACACACGCGTGTGCGACAACGACAAAAACTATAACCCTATGAAAATCGTGTTTCTGGATGCTTACACGGTCGATCGGTCGGACATGGCACAGATAAAAGCGCTCGGCGACTACGCGTCTTATGACCGGACGGCGGAGAATGAAATAGTGGAACGATGTGCGGGCGCGGATGTGGTTATCACCAATAAAGTGCCATTGCGCGCCACGACGCTCGAACAACTCGCCGCGATGCACGTAAAACTGATCTGCATTGCCGCCACGGGGATGAACAATATCGACCTGCCCGCAGCCGAACGGCTCGGAATCGCAGTGCGCAACACCGCAGGGTATTCGACCGCTTCGGTCGCGGAACTTACTTTCGCCGGCGTGTTGGGGCTGCTCAAACAGATCATATACTTCGACGAATTTGTGAAAAGCGGTGCGTACACGCACTACGGACGGCTGTTCGACTTTACACGTCCCACTTACGAACTTGCCGGCAAGCGGTGGGGCGTAATCGGTCTGGGAGCGATCGGGCGACGTGTTGCCGATATAGCGCGGGCGTTCGGATGCGAAGTGTCGTATTTCTCCACATCCGGCGCAAACAGTAACCCCGAATATGCACAAAAGCCTCTTGCCGAATTGCTCATGGAATCGGATATAGTGTCGGTCCATGCTCCGCTGAGCGAGCGCACACATAACCTGATCGACTATCACGAGTTGTCGCTGATGAAGCCGACAGCCGTTATTGCAAATGTCGCACGCGGTGGTATCGTGAACGAAGAGGGGTTGATGCGCGCCTTGAACGACGGCCTGCTCGCCGGCGCGGCCTTAGATGTTTACAGCCATGAACCGATGACTGCCGATAACCCGTTGAACCGCGTACGCGACAAATATCGGCTGCTGCTCACGCCTCATTCTGCGTGGAGCACGGTCGAAGCGATGCAGACGCTCGTGGACACGATTGCCGAAAATATCCGCAAGTTTTTCGGCGAGAATAAGTAGCGTAACAGATGTTATCCTCCGAACTGTATAGCGGAATATGGGCAAGTAGGTATAATGACAAAAGATACAAGCGAAGGAAGACCCTTCGCTTGTATCTTTATTAGCACAACATAAATTTGCTACTTCGCTTTCCAGTCGATTCCCACGTAGTCCGGAAGCCCCGTCCAGATACACTCCTGTATTGTTCCGTCGGCATTGGTAAGCTCTTTGAGAGTCAGGTTGCCATACATGGGCGTGACTTCGTAGATTCCCACGGACGTCGAGTTGGGGCCGCTGCCTTTTGTTGCAACCACCATGTGATCTCTGAAATCATTGTTCCAAGTGCCCGTGGCGCTGGTAATCTGATTGACTATGACTTTCATCCCTACAACCGTTTCTCCCACAGGAGCTGTAAACACCTCTCTGTGCATGCCGGTCGATATGTCGAAAGAGTAAATCGAACCACCGTATGCCCAGAAAAGAAGATTACGGAAATTTACTCCGTCGTGGTTTAGGGCGAACAGAGTGGCCTGGTTGATTCCGGGTAGCACTTCTCCTTCATCGGCCACCGGCCACAATCTGTTTTTATAGAGTTGTGTGGCGTTTGTTGCCGACGATATGGAGAACGAAATCTGATCCATCTCTCCCGTCGCTCTGTCCCTGACGATCGCATGCACGACATTGCTATAATTCGTAGCTCCTATCGCATAGGAAGGCGCCATGAACATCCATACCGGCTCGAATGGCGTATTGTTGTATGGAAACAGAGTCGGTGCTGCCGTTATCGGGTCGCAGACGACCGCAGTGCCTCCTCTGAAAGCAAAGCGCCTGTTGTCCATATCGTAGAACACCGCAACCGCCCCAGCATAAGCCGGCATTTCGAAAGGAGTGAATCGTTGCGGAGGAATTGCGGGCGTATCACCGGTCGCGGGAATAGCTCTGTATCTATTGCAGTAAATCCCTACTTCCCAAGGTATATATGTTCCAAGTCCCATTTCAACCATTACCAGCTGACCGAAAACATGGAACATGAAATTGCCTTCGGCGGTCCTGATCATTGCGTTCACCCTGCTGTTTTGCTGTGTCTTATTGGAAGGAACAACCAGGTCGGAAAAACGTATGGCATCCACATCGCTACTACCGCCGACTATAACGTATCTTGCATTATACGTTGGTTCGTAATCAAGCAGGTCGTGGCTATATCTGAAAATCCCGTTTTCAGTGACCAAAGAAACCGCATAAAGCAAATCGACCCCATTTACACCGCGCCCGCCCGGAGCAGGTGCATTGTTGTCTGCATAGCAAACAATATTAAGAGGCCTGCCGAGATGTTCGGGGAGATTCTCGGATCTCGGCACGGTGCGCATTTGCAACTCTCTGTCGGGAGTGGCATTGCCACCGCTTAAATAGTTGAGGAATCTCAGATCGGTCTCTCCGTCGTCATCGAGCAGAAGCATAAAGCCCTGCCTGATGTCATTGTTGACCTGAATCCGAAAAACATCAGACGTATAGGTGACGGGCCTGCCGTTAACCGTGTGCGTATAGTCGAGCACCTGATATACCAGCGGATGAACTCTGCCTCCTGTAAGTTGAGGCAGAGAGATATCGTCGATATATTTCTCCCTGTGAATGGTATCCCAACTACCGCCGCGAAGCCTTAGCCAGATGTATTGGAAATTAATCTCATTTCCGAGAAGAGTTTGTTCCAACATCGGCTTTATCGTAAGGGGTGCACCCACTTGGATATTGTAGTAAGGCTCTATTCCGGAGAAAGTTATCCGGTTGAGCTCGATATAGTCGTAATTCCCTTTGTCCTCGTAGCAAGATGCTATGAAAAGCATTGCCGCCAGCAAGAAAGACAAGCATTTAACAAACGTTTTCTTTTTCATAGTTCACAGTTCTTTATGCCGGAATATTTCCGAATATGTTGTTAATGATGTTGCCTAATCTCATAGGTTGTCCGTTGTCGTCCAAGAACCGAGTTCCGTGTTCTTCCCGGTAGTCAAGCAACCATCTTTGGAGAGCGGCGCCATAAGCGAATATGAGCATCTGATCGGGTGGCGGAAATGCATACAGGAAATCACTGCCTGTGGACATGTTGAACACATTAGCCAATATCCTTATTTTTCCGATCGACCAATCCCCCATAATAGCACGCCAGGCTGTGTTCCAATACTGCGGCATCATAAGATCGTCGGAAAAAGAGAGCATCATTTCAATGGTCGAGATCATATTATTACTGCCCGATACATATGGGTTTCTATCGAAATTTGTCGAGAAATGCTCATTGGGCAAAAGCTGAAATATTGCTCGTCGAAATTTCCCGTCTCCGACATTTTCCGGAGAGAGTCGCATTACGATAACTCCCGTATCGCTGTTCGGCCAGATATAAGCGTCCAATATCTCGAAATCGACATCTTCGATACCAAGGTTCAAATCCGCCGGATCGTAGCTTTCCCGAAATTCTCGTATAAAGTCTTCGCCAAACTCTGCTATGTATGCCGCGACATAATCTGTCAGAAATCTGTTTTTAGCAATATCGTCATCAGGCAGAATTTCGCCGACCTCTATTGCGGCCTCTAATGCAGCTTGCGCTGCTGCATCGGCCTCTGTCTCTAACGCAGCACGAGCAGCCCTGGAAACAAGATTGGTGGCGGTCTCGAAATCGGTATAATTATCGACAGTGGCGACACGATATGCGATATCTCTTCGTACATCGGAAGTATTACCCATAATCATAATCGGAATAATGGCGATATCTTGTCGTGATACCACCTGCCTCAGACTATCTAAACCTCTGCGATCCCCCGGTAGTATTTCAGGACTTCCTAAGGACACACCATTTGCATTGACTGTGATTCTCGTGTCATATCTCGAAAACAATCGATTCGGGAAATAGACGTTCGTCTCACTGTCGTACGTCAGGAGTTCATCCTCTTTGCACGACATCATGAGCGGCAACATTATTGCCGCCAGACAAAATATTTTAAGCGTATTTTTCATGGTTCGTAAAATCTTTAATGTTTAACGCTCCGTTTCTACATCTGGAAGATACGGCATATAGCTGGCGATTGACATACTGCGCGGTGCTCCATTGTAGTTTATTATGCTCGTCTGAGCGCGTCTCTTGTAGTAGTAGAAGAGCTGGCCTTCACTCACGAAATCTCTCATCCATTCTCTGAGAATCTCATCTTGAAGATTATAGTTGTCACCCTCTTCAAGCAATGGCAGTTTGCCACGATTTACTCTGAGTTCATCCAAGTAAGCCGGATCTTGAAAAACCTCCGCAGCCGTGAGATAAACCTCGGATTTTCTTATCAAAGGCTGGTAATATATGTAACTTGCATCGTCCGCCGGCCGCCTGAATTTAGCCGTGATCCAATTCGTCTCACCATATCGCAGCCATTGTGCAAACCGTTCATCATAAGGAGTAATCCCGTCTGCCGAACCAATCTGGCGGAACATATACCTGTATAAACCATTCGTGGTCGGAAGAGCAGAGAATTGTCGAGTATTCGACGGCGAGAACCAATTGATAAATTCGTCGTACATATTATGTACATGTATGCCGAAAATAACTTCATCGGAATATATCGGATCTCTGCTTCCCCATGGGAAAGTTTCCTGGAAGGATTGTGATTCGATCAATTCTTTGGCGATTTGGCCCGCAACCGCAATTTTTTCTTCGGTACCCGCATACATGCAGGCTCTCATTTTCAACGCCATTACCGCGTAGTAGTTCATCCGGCGGTTGCGATAAGCATTATAGAAGAACGACTGTTCCGTATTATCGCCACCTATCTGCACCCCGAGTGTC
>Ga0123353_10000164_pt1 | contig 84927 bp, 82 predicted proteins | sample TergutLab28metaG_3_FD_92763 | JGI IMG/M metagenome (GOLD analysis project Ga0123353, IMG submission 92763) | Labiotermes labralis P3 segment gut microbial communities from Petit-Saut dam, French Guiana - Lab288 P3 | ecosystem: Host-associated > Arthropoda: Insects > Digestive system > Gut ...
ATTATCAGGGTTTACGCCGTGACTAACTTGTTACCATACCGTGACTAGGCCGTGGAATACGCTCTGACCGCAGCTGTTGTCAAAAGACCAAAAGAAGGGTGATGACTGTTGGACAGAATCCCTGCCCGTAAGTTAATATTATATTGTCAATTCTTGCGATTTGTATTATAATTTACATTTAGTACACTAATTTTAAAAGGACGATTTGAATGATTACAAACGAATGGATTTCAGGATTGCTACAAGGAATAGCTTCCACTCTTATTAGCGCATTCATTATTTTCTGTTGTTACAAATTATTTAACAATTTTACGAATAAAATCAAATCAATGACATTAATGCCTTATACCCTTTTTTCGTTTTTCGTTTACCTTTCATTAGGATCTATTTGTGTTTTCATTGGTCTAAACATATTTAATGTCCAAGGCATTGATATTTTAACTATCGCTATTTTTTCACTCGCCATTTCGTTTTTCCTTACCATGTTTTCTAATCTTAATACGATTATTAAAGCGAAGAAAAAGGAGAAAGATGAAACTATTGGCTAATAAACAACCAACAACGAATCCCAAGAATTGATTCAAACTCCATGTGTTTAATATTGATTCCATTTTTAATTCCTCCTTGTCAATTCTTGTTGTTTTGTGTTATAATTTACCATCAGCACATGCGAAGGAGTGTTTTTATGTACGATTCCCGTTTTGATGGTAGTATTCTTGGCCTTATTGGTATCAGGCTGCTTGGTGCTGGCATAACCTTTTCAACTCTAGGAATCTGTTACCCTTGGGCTGTTTGCATGGCTCATCGTTGGAAATCTCTCATACCGTTATTGATGGAAAACGTTTAAAATTTAACGGTAAAGCCATCGGTTTATTTTTCAACTGGCTAAAATACTTAGCTGTATACATATTCACTCTAGGCATTAACATCTTTTTCCTTAATATCGCTGTCAGAAGTAGTTCAACTATCAGCTTATTTTTTAGAAACTTATCTTGGTGGTGGTTTTTATGCTTTGTTGTTTTAATCATCTATAGTAATTGGGTGCGTGTCTCCCTTGAAAAATGGAAAACAAAGCATACTACTTTTTTAAGTTAATTTTTTATTTCCTCCATTTTTCTTATGTACTCGGTGTAATCTTCTTCTGTTAATGCTTTAGCGAAGGCTTCGGCTATTTCTTCTTTTTGTTCTTCGCTAGGGTTATTTCGATTGATGATGATCTTGCGGTTGTCTTTTAATGTTTTCATATCAAGTACTCCTTTTTATTTCACTTTAAGAGAAATCATTTCTAAAAAAATTTATGTTATTCCTGTCGATTTTATATAGCTTTTCCATCACTTCAACAATATCCCATGTAGGAGATGTCTTGCCTTTCTCGTAATTTCTTAATGTAGCTGCATCTATCCGCAGTTGTTTAGCTGCATTCTTCTGTGATAATCCCACATTTATTCTAGCAGCTTTCAATGTTATTTTAAATGTGGCCTTCATGAGTTTACCTCCGTTAATAATATAATATTACACTTAAAGAAAAATGTCAATACCTAAAGTAAAATTATTTCTTTTTTCTTGAATTTATTTTCCTTTTAGTTTATACTTGCTTACAGGGTGATTTTAATGGCATTAGATGCAAAAGAATTATTTTCCAAAAACTTAAGAGAATTAATGGAAGCATCAGGTAAAACACAAACCGACTTAGTAGATGCCTTTAACTTAACGCATTCTACAGTATCTAATTGGGTAAATGGAAAAAAATATCCTAGGGCTGATAAAATTCAAATGCTTGCGGAATATTTTTGCGTCCCAATGTCGCGCTTGATGAAAGAGGAAGAAATATTACTTATGGCTCCCGGCATAAGCAAGAAAACCGGACACTTCGTAGATCACACCACGCCTTTGCAATTACAGGCTTTAAGTGAATTTTTTCTAAATCAAAAAGAAACAACGCTGGACAACCTTATAGAAACTCTTAAAACATTACCAGCGGAATCATATGAGGAGGTGAATCAATTCCTGCTTTTTGTCAAATTCAAGTATAAACTAAGAGAAGGGAATGACGGTTAATGAAAGCAGTAGGGTACTGTCGGTATTCAACGGAGAATCAAGACGACAAACGACAACTCCATCGCTTACCAGTTGGAAGCCATCCAGAAATATTATATGTCAAACAGCTTCATTCTGACGAATATCTATACAGATGAAGCTCGTTCCGGGACTAATCTTGATAGGGATGGTTTCCGCCGAATGGAACGTGACGCTGGACACAAGATGTTTGATGCTATCGTCATTTATGATCAAAGCCGTTTGTCACGTAATGTTGTTGACTGGTTTACCATCCGCGATAAATTCCGTCAAATGAACATTCAACTTTATAGCTGTACGGAAACCATCGGCGATGTTGATAATCCCACATCATTTTTAACGGAAAGCATGAAGGCTATTATTTCACAGCATTTCGTTATGGAAACAAGAAAGAAGATTATGGCCGGACAAGCTGTAAAGGCTAAAGAATGTGCGTTCCTCGGCGGCATTCCGCCTTTGGGATACGATGCTGTTAACGGCGAGTATGTCGTGAATGAGAGGGAAGCAGGAGCAGTACGGCTTATCTTCGAATTCTACGCCGCTGGCTACGGGTACAAGTACATATGCAGCAAATTAAAGGAACATGGATTTAAAAGCAAGCGCGGTGTGGAAATAGGTACCAATGCGATAAAGCCTATTCTTAGAAATGACTCTGTTATAATAGGACTAAGTTAAGAAAACCTGATAAACACAGGGGTTTCACAAACTTAGTCCTATTTTTTTATGCCCTTTTTTAAGGGACAACCTATACGAAAGGAAGTGTTAAACGTGTGTAAAGTCTTTGCGATAGCATCACAAAAGGGAGGTGTAGCCAAAAGCTCGACCGTTCTCAATCTGGCGACGGCACTTGGTCTGATGGGTAAAAAGGTGCTTGCGGTTGACCTCGACCCGCAAGGTTCGCTGTCTATTTGCGCCGGGGTACATAACCCTGATAACTTAACTCACACTACCTATTCCCTGCTCAACGCTGCTCTGAATGAGGACGAGTTACCCGAACCAAGCGAATACATTGTACCCTGCGAAAAAATTGATGTAATCCCCTGCAATATCACCTTGTCGGCGTTTGAATTGAACAGAGGCCATGAAATCGGAGCGGAACGAGCATTACAGACGGTAATCAATCCCCTGCGGGAGCATTACGACATAATCCTGTATGATACCGGCCCGTCGCTTGGAATCTTGACCGTCAACGCCATCACCGCAAGCGACAGCGTTATTATCCCCGTCACACCGCAGTTATTATCGGCAGTTGGCTTGAAAATGCTTATCAAAACCATTGGCAAAGTGCAGAAGCATATCAATCCCGCCGTCAGCATTGAGGGTGTCCTTATGACGATGTGCGACACACGCACAAATCTTTACAGGGACATTAGTGACATTATGGAAAAAACATACAGCCAAACGGTGAGGATATTCGATACCATTATACCACACTCCACGAAGGTTGGCGAAGCCAATCTGAACCGCAAGAGCGTGTTGATGTATGATGAAAATTCCAAACCGTCAAAGGCGTATAAGGATTTTGCAAAGGAGTTGATTGGAAATGCCTAAACCTCAAACTAAAAAAGAGCTTGAACGAAATGTGATGGCTATATTGATGGATGATGATATTAAAATCGAAAAACCCGACCCCGATAACCGAAAATCGCTCGGCATTGACGAACTCGTACCTTTCGCCGACCACCCGTTTAAGCTGTACGAGGGTGAACGTCTTGACGATATGGTGCGGAGCATCAAAGAACTCGGCGTTATCGTGCCTGTTATCGTCCGACCGCTTGACGGTGACGAGGGAACATACGAGATATTGAGCGGTCACAACAGGGTGAACGCCGCCAAAATTGCGGGATTGAAAAAAGTGCCGGCAGTCATAAAAACGGATTTAACCGATGATGAAGCGGAGTTAATCGTCACCGAAACCAATCTTGTACAGCGTTCGTTTTCGGATTTATCACATAGCCAACGGGCTATCGCCCTCAAACGGCACATGAACGCAATCAGCAAACAGGGAAAACGAACAGACCTTTTAGACGAGATTGAAACGCTTTCAAATCCGCATGAAATCAAGGAAAACGAAACTTCCGCACAAGTTGTGCGGAAGTTGGAATCAAGGGAAGTCGCGGGTGAAAAATACGGATTAAACCGCATGAATGTATCTCGCTATGTTCGGTTGAGTAATCTTGATAAATCTTTGCTTAACCGCATTGATGCCGAAGAAATCGCCTTTATCCCCGCCGTGTCGCTCTCTTACCTCTCGCCCGATGAACAAACCGAATTAGACAAGCTATTGACTGAAACAGCCTACAAGGTTGACATGAAGAAAGCCGAATCCCTGCGTGAGTTTTCAGAGAGCAAAAGGCTAACCAATGAAAAAATGATGCAGATTTTATCGGGCGAACTCAATAGAAAGCCCAAGTCTAAAACCGCGCCGCCACTCAAAATCAAGGCGAAAATCTATCAGAAATATTTTGACGGCGATACCCCGCAGTCCGAAATGGAAACGATTATCGACAAAGCCCTTTCGGAATATTTTGAAAATCACAGGACAAAGGAGGAATCCGCATAATGGCAGAAGCAACAGCGTTATCCATGCGCAACCACCCCGACATACTGAAATTACTTGAACTTATGCAAGACCCCGACCATCAATCAGAAAAGCAAGGCTTTTTATCATTGTTGGATTATACCGACGCTCTCACGAATCAATATAATTCCATTATGACGGAATTACATGACCTCAAAGAACGTGTTAGCGGTATCACCGACAAGAAGAACCCCCTCACCTTAATGGTGGACGGCTTAATATCGGTAGTGTCCGGCATCGGCGAAAAACTGAAAGCCCTCAAAGACCGCATTGTGGAGTTTACGCAAAACACTCTTGAAGCGGTGAAAGACAAAGGATTATCCGCACTCGGAGCGGTTTCGGAAAAACTGCATATCCATGAGGGCTTAGAAGCGATAAGCAACAGTTTAGGAAAAGCCGCCGCAAGATGTGAAAGCCTTGAACAATTCCATCAAGAGCGTGTAGCTGTGCGGGAGGCCGCCAATGAAGCTCAATCGCACACGGAGCAAGATGTAAGTTTGTCAGAGTTGTTAGAGGATATGCGGATGGACTTTGAAAATCTTTCGCCGGAGGAACTTAAAGCCACCTACGAAAAATTGCTTGACATCGGCATGAACAACAACCTTACCGCCGACGAATTAAACTGTCTGCAATACTTAACGGAAAGCGCCGAATCCCTGCTGCCCGACCGTGGCGATGCTGAACCCACACACGAAGCCGAAAACGAACTTGACTTGGACGATGAAATTTAGAGGGAGGTGTTTCGATGAAGCTAAACGGATATACACTTAAAGCGGTAAAGACGATGGAAACGATGGACGGGATAGCTTATTCGGGCAACATCTATTTCGATAACAAAAAGATTGGAATTGCCCATAACGGCGGCTACGGCGGGTCAACCGATGTGCATTTATCCCCCGAACACCACAACCATTATCCGGCATTGAACGAAGATTTTGTTGAACGGCTTTTTACGCTCTGCGATTACGAAAAGATATTTAAGGCTGAAATGAAAAAACAACAGAATAAAGCGGTGGCGTTTGTAACTTACTCGGATTATTTTGACCTTAGTTATTATACGCTCGGTCAAAATGGTAATGAGGAAGGGTTACGCGCGCATATTCAAAAAAATAATCCTGAACGGGGCGATATTGAATCCATCGAAATATTCCGCACGTTGGACGATTTTAATATCACCCAACCCGCGCAACCGTCGCCAACAGAAAAAGCGGAATCTATATACAAGGATATGAGCGATTGGTGCATGGCAAAGGATTATAACGGAGTGGAGCGATTTAATGACGGCAGCCGTCCGTTGATTGCGGAAACAAAATTTGCTGACATTGTTATCGGCGGCATACCCGATTCAGACAAAGTGTGTATAGGGGTACACCCTTATAACGAATTATGCGGTTACTATTATGAGGGGTGCATAGCGACAAAGGAATTGGCAGAGCAGATTGGAAAAACCCTTGCGGATTATATTGATGCCAATAACATTGTTCAATTCACAAACGGCGGCTTTAAGGAGTTTTTCACAAGTCAAACTATCACCGATACCAACATTGCGGATTTTACAGATGAAATACAGCGTGAATCCTCAACAGAGGATTTTGAGCATGATAGCGACATGAATCAGGGCGAAGAAATCTAATGAGCATATCAATAAATTCAAGGAGGTGTTTCAATGCGGATAGATGAAAAGCTCAAAGTTATCTATGAAACCATAGCGCCGACGATAACCCGTTCGGAAGAAGCGTGGAAAGATTATCTGCGGTTTAGCTCGACCGTATACAAGCACCCTTTTGACAGCGCCTTGCTCGTATACGCCCAAAAGCCCAAAGCTACCATGCTTGCATCGTTCGACACATGGACGAGTGAAAAGGTTGGCCGTTCCATCAACAGAGGCGAAAAAGGTATCGCCGTATGCGATTACCAAAGCGACAACCTCACCGTCAAGCACCTTTTTGACGTAACGCAGACCAACGGTAAAAAAATGCCCCCGATTTGGAAAATGGACGATGAACTGAAAGCGGGATTGTTAAAACGCCTTTCACAGAGTCGCGGTATATCGGCAGACAACCTAACGGACTGCATCGGTCAGCTTGTAGCAAACAACATAGCCGATAATATCGACAGCCATTTGAAAAACTTTGAGGACGATGTAAAAGACCACTTCCTCGGTGATATGCCGCATGACGGGCTTGTAGTCGAATTGGTGGAAACCATTTATAACAGTTGCGTGTACTATATAGCCAATCGCTGCGGGGAAACCGCCGACACGACCATGCCGACCATATCACATTTTGACACACTACCTCTTATCCAACGGCTCGGCTACACCGTAACCGAATTATCAAAGAGCATACTGCTCGAAATAGAGCGGAACATAAAAATATTAGAAAGCGAAAGGAGTGCCAAAAATGAACGAATTATTAGAGAACAAGGAACTCCAAGCCCTAATCAGCAGTTTAGGGACAGAGGACGAACCGGATCAGCCCCTCGGCAAGTACGGCAGAATGGCGATGAAACACTTGCACGAAACCGACCCGCAAAGGTTTTCACTTTTGAAGATGCAAGGCGAGCTTATGAGCCTGATGTATCGGGTGGACGAGGAAGCGACAGCGAAAGTCGAATCGATCAGCCAAAAGCTGTTGGGGAACGACCCGATGCCGCAGACCGACGACATCATGGAACGGACACGCCACCTGAACAAACACAGGGACATAGCGGAGGAAATCGTGATACGCGAAATGGTACTGATACCGAGATAACCGAACCCGAAAGAGAGCCGCAAGGCTCTTTTTCTTCGTCCTTATTCGCTGTACTGCCCGAAAGACATAAAAACGCCGATGTGCAAGGGATATATTCAGATACACATTTCCGTATCGGCAAAAATGGTTATGACGGCAGCGGAAGAACCGCATGGGAAGAAAGTGTTAAAAACGCTTATCAGATTGAAGTCAACGATATATTAACGGCGCAGGGCTGGACTATCGTTGAATCCGACCGTACTTCTACTTCCCCCACCGCTATTAAGGGTAAAAACTTCTTATATCTTCACCCGCAAGATTTTAGCGGCGTATGCGAAAATACAGAACGGGAAAATCTGTTCAAGGCATTTCAAAACGCCAAAACTTTTTCATGCCAAACCGTTGACGTGTACAGAGAAATCCATGACATGACGGACGAGCAGCTTACCGAAAAGCTAAACAGCGAAAGAGAAATCATCGAAAAAGAGTTGTTGGAAGCACTCACCACAAAGCGAAGCAACCTATATATAACCGATGTCGGATATTTCGGCGTTTGCGGAAATGTCGCTAAACAGCATAGCGTTAAGCGGCTGGCGATTGAGGGCAAGAAAAGTTTTCATGGTGAGGACGATACGACCGATGGCATTTGCACAACCTTTGTAAGCGATATTTTCAAATCGCTTGTAAATGAGGGCAAAATAGTATCGTCAAATACAAGACACGGCACGGGTTACAGAACGGCCAACAAAAAGGAATTGGAAAACGCAATAAAGGCGCAGGGGCAAGTAGATACAGACCTCAACCCCGAACAAGCTATTGAGCCGCAAGGCTCTTTTTTATTGCCGCAAGATGTAACGGTATTAGAGCGTTGGCGAAAACGGACAGCGATTGATGATAATTTGTTTACCATGCCCATAAATTCCGGCACGGTAACGCCTGACAAAGTGGATTACGTTTCATCATGGCTAAATCAAAATAACAGTAATTATCTGTTCGCTTATGTTGTCATGTACCACAGCAGACCCGGCAACGACATTATTTTAGAAGATGGTTTATACCCGATAACAAAAGACGGACAAAGAATCAATGATTTTAGAAATGGGTTTATTCCTCTTTCCAATACACCCGAACAGGCAAAGGCTCTCAGCGATTCAAACGGTCTTACAGATACGGTTATTTATGAAGTCCTTGTGCCGATTAGAAAATTATTGCCGGACACAGAACTTCTAAATAATCAACGCTCTATCGACATGAAAATCGGTAGAAGTTTAGCCGATAGTCTTTGCTGCAGCGGCGCAATGGTTAAAGGGAATCTTGAAGCATGGCAAATTCAGAAATATGAACAAATTGCCGAAAATGCTGAACGCATAACTTTTTATTCGCATTATAAAAAGATGCCCTACCGCGAGGGCGATATAGTCAAATCGCTTTCCATGAGCGCACAGCTTGTACGGATCACCGACGCCGATGTTTTTTATAAATTCCCCGATGAAAACGATGATACCGCCATTTACAACATGGAACGAAGCCGCTTTGAGGGAAACCTTGAAAACGGCGTGTACCGCACCATCACATCAGGCGATGCGGAGCAGTATGTCGGCCCCGCGCAATACGCCCCTGACGGCACGGAAGAACCGCCGCCGACAACCGAACAGCAAAGCACTACCGAACCCGAAGGCACACCATTTTGGCGGCAATACACGGCGTTAATGAAGGAATATCCGAATTGCAATGTGTTTCGGCGTTTAGGCGATTTTTACGAAGTTTTAGGCGAAGATGCCAAAACCATAGCTGACGAACTTAATCTGTCGCTGGTGAGCCGTGATGTCGGACTGACAGAGCGTGTGCAGATGATTGGCGTTCCCGCCCATACGCTTGACGATTATGTAAAACAGCTTATCCGCAAGGGTTACGGCGTTGCGGTCGCTCACTCAAACGATGATGTAGAAGTTTGGGACGGCTTTGATGCCGACAAAGAAACAGGCACAGTAGACGGTCTTGACGAGTTTGCTATTCCCGATGAACCGGCATCCTACGCAGTAAACAAAGCACAGGCCGAACAGCTAACGTTATTTCAAGGCGGTATTGAGGATGAGCAGACGGAAACACCGAAAGCACCAAGCCTTTGGGATAGATACGATTATGCTTTGTATTATGAATATGTAAGTGTTTTTAGCCGCAGAGTTTCGCAGAACGAGGATTACCGCGCCGAGTTTGGCAAGGTTGGAAATTGGGACGGAATAAAAGCAAGCTGTAAAACGGCTCTTGACCGTGAAATTGAAGATACACGCGAATTATATTCTACCCTTACCACGGCGTACAACAGCGACCCCGAATTAAATAAATGGTTCAGTCAAAGGGTTTTTGAAGAATCATACTCTCTTGCGGCGAAGCAGACCCAAGAACAAAAACCCGCACCGCAGCCACAGCCAAAAACGGGAAGAACCTTATCACACCGCAATTATAGGCTGTTCAATATCCTTTTCCCGCAAATCACAGACGGCACATACCGTTATCTGCACCTTGAATCCGAAGGCTATATGCCGTTGTCGGTTGAGCGTTTGGGCGGCAACCAATATTCCATCATGCACACCTACACCCAAAACGGCGATATGATGCGTGACCCCGATATGGTTATTGAAATCGACCCCGCCGAAAAAACCATACAATCAATATCGTTTGAAAATAGCGGTATGGGGGTTTATCAAGACGTTTACGCAAATAATTTTCTAAATGAGCGGTTACAACGCGACCTCAATAATTTCTTTTCCACATGGTTAAAGAATATCGGTGAACAGGGCTTTGCACCCGCCCGTGCCATATCGCGCGGTAATGACGAAGATATAGAAATCACCTTTGACAGTCAAGGCAAACCCATCACCGCGCCGACAGAACCAACGCCGATAACCCCGACAACACCTGATGAAAAAGAACCAATACGCCTTTATCAAGAACTGCTGAACTCCCACAACGGACAGCAAGATTTACAGATACAGGCGTTTTCGGGTAAAAACATTGTCGGCACTCTCTATTACAGCGTTTTTGAAGATACGCCGCGAATAGAGAATATCGAAGTTTTTGAGGATTACCGCAGACAAGGCATAGGCACGGCGATGGTGCGATACCTCGCCAACGAGTACCCCGGCACGGAAATCGAATGGAGCTTACTCACCGATGACGGCAGGGCGTTCCATGATGCCATAACCTACGAAGTGGAAAATGAAGAACACACCCAAGTAATGACCCGTCTTGCCGAAGTTGTGGAACAGTTAGAGCGTTATGACACCCAATACAACGAGGGCGATGTTCCGATTCCCGATGATGTAAGCGAAAATTGGAACTCCCTGCATGACGAGCAAAACGAACTTGAACAACGGCTGCCCTATTTGTTCCCTGTCAAAACCTTTATACGGCTTGATGATAGCGAAATTACGCCCGAAACTGCCGACGAGCAAGACGAAATAGACGTATCGGGCGGCATGGTTGAAACCCCTGCCGAAACGCCGAAAGTCAAGCTGTTACCGCAAGCCCCCGCCGCGCCGGAAAGAATCAACTACCGATATTCCGAAGATGATAACCTTTTCATGGGCGGCGCAAAGACCAAATTCAGAAATAACATAGAAGCCATACGCCTTATGAAACACCTTGAAACCGAGGGGCGGCTTGCCACTCCCGCCGAGCAGAAGATACTCGCAAATTATGTAGGTTGGGGCGGCCTTTCAAACGCTTTTTCAAAGACCGCCGCCGGTTGGGAAAACGAATATCAAGAATTAAAGCTGATGCTTGACGAGGACGAATACACGGCGGCCATGAACTCCACCATCACGGCGTTTTACACAGAGCCGAAAATTGCGGAGTATATGCACAAGGCTCTCGGCGGCTTTGGTTTTGAGGGCGGTGCTAACCGCACGCTCGTTGAACCGGCGCTCGGTACGGGTAATTTCTTTTCCGTTCTGCCCGAAACCCTGCAAAGCACAAAGCTGTACGGCGTTGAACTTGACAGCATAACAGGGCGTATCGCCAAGCAGTTGTACCAAAACGCCGATATTCAGGTTCAAGGTTTTGAAACCACCGGCTTTGAGGACGGCAGCGTTGACGTTATTATCGGCAATATCCCGTTTAACAGCATAAAGGTCTACGACAAGAAGTATGAGGATGAAAATTTCCTTATCCATGACTATTTTATAGCGAAATCATTAGACCTCTTGAAACCGGGCGGGATTGCGGCGGTTATCACGTCAAAAGGGACGCTTGATAAAAACGACCCCTCCGCGCGTAAATATTTTGCCCAAAGAGCCGAATTGATAGGCGCGATACGGCTGCCGAACACCGCTTTTAAGTCTTTGTCCGGCACGGAAGTCACCGCCGACATTCTGTTTTTCCAAAAACTCGACCATGTTAGGAATTTTAACGTGGAGGACGAGCCGGATTGGGTCTATGTTGACGGTATGTACACCGATAATAAGAAAACCCATTATATACGGCTCAATCAATATTTTATCGACAATCCCGATATGGTTTTGGGCGAAATGAAACGCGACCACAGTATGTACGGCAAGCAAGACGGCACAGCCTGTATCGCTCCCGAAGGTCAAGACCTATACGCGGAACTTGAAACGGCAATCGGTAAGCTGTCGGCGGTCTTTACCGCGCAGCCCGACCCTGAGATTACAACCCTGCACCTTGAAAGCGGCGAATCACCCGATGAAAAAAAGATAGAAGCTGACGAGGGTACGAAAAATTATACCTACGTTGTAAAGGACGATGGGATTTTCTTTTGCGAGGGCGGTTATCTGATACCGCAAGTCTTTAAGGGCATAAAAGCCGAACGAGTTAAAGGGTTGTGCGAAATACGGTCTGCCCTGCTTGATGTTGTCGATGTTCAATCACGGGAATATCAATATAACGAGCTTGAAGCGGCGCAGAAGAAACTCAATGAGGTCTACGATGCTTTTGTGGATAAATACGGCTATATCAACGAAAAAGCAAACAGCCTTGTATTCAACAACGACGACCAATACCCCCTGCTGCGTTCCATTGAGGACTTAAACAACGATAAAAGAACATACAGCAAAGCCCCGATTTTCACAAGAGCAACCATCAAATCATACCGTCAGCCTACCCATGCGGAAAACGCGAAAGAAGCCCTCGAAATCTCGCTGAATATGAAATTGAAGGTTGACCTTGCGTACATGGCGTACCTTTATGAAAAATCAGAGGACGAAATCATAAAGGAAATCGGTGACAGGATTTATCTCAATCCGCAGAACTATTACGGCAACCCGCACGAAGGATGGGAAACGGCAGAGGAATACCTTTCGGGCGATGTTGTGTCAAAGCTGGAATACGCCAAACTGAAAGCGCTCGACAATGAAATGTTTGCGCGGAACGTGACCGCCCTTGAAGAAGTACAGCCTGTAAAACTGCTGCCCTCCGACATTGACTTCCGTATCGGCAGTCCGTGGATTCCCATTGAGTATTTCCGGCAGTTTATGTACGAAACCTTTGAAACGCCGGCATACTTGACACCTACCGATTATACCGACAGCAACTCCGGCAGAATAGAGCTTGAATACCTTGAATACACCGATGTATGGCGTATATCAAACAAATTAGCAAGCCACGAATCGCTTAAAGCCTATCAGGAGTTTGGAACAGACCGCGCCAACGCTTACGAGATTTACGAGGACTGCCTTAATATGCAGTCCACAACAATCCGTGACCCCGTTAAATACCGCGACGACAACGGAAGGGAGCAGACCAAATATGTAGTAAACGCCAACGACACCATGATAGCGAGGTCGAAACAACAGCTAATCAAAGAACAATTCGGCACATGGCTGTTCGCCGACAAAGACCGTGCGGAAATCTTGCTGAACATCTATAACGAGCGTTTTAACCGCATACGTCCCCGCGAGTACGATGGAACACACCTTTATTTTGACGGCATGAGCGAAGAACGGGAACTGCGGCAGCACCAAATGAATGTCGCCGCCCGAATAATCTATCACGGCACTTGCCTTATGGCGCACGAAGTAGGCGCGGGCAAGACGGCGGCGATGATTGCGGCGGGAATGTACATGAAGAACATGGGCGTAATCAAAAAGCCGATTTACGTTGTTCCCAACCACTTAACCGAACAATGGGCGAATGAGTTTATGCGGTTCTTCCCCTCCGCGAATATCCTTGTCACAACCAAAGAGGATTTTGAGAAGAAAAACCGTAATCGCTTTGTTTCCAAAATTGCAATGGGCGATTACGACGCTATCATCATCGGACATACCCAATTTGAGAAGATACCCGTTTCGCCCGAACGCCAAAAACGGCTGCTGAATCAAGAAATCGCTACCCTCACACGCATAATTGAACAAATGAAATTAGAAAAGGGTGAGAATTGGGCAATCAAGCAAATCGTCATTTTCCAAAACAACCTTAAAGACCGGCTCGAACGGTTAATCAAGGAAGAACGCAAGGACGATCTGCTGAACTTTGAACAGCTTGGCGTGGATTATATGTTTGTTGACGAGGCCCACGCCTACAAAAATTGTTACACATACACGAAAATGCGGAACGTCGCCGGTATCGGGCAATCCAAAAGCCAACGAGCAAGCGATATGCTGATGAAGTGCCAATATTTACAGGAAATCAACAAAGGGCGCGGAGTCACTTTCGCTACGGGTACGCCAATTTCCAATTCGATGTCGGAAATGTACGTCATGCAAAGGTTTTTACAGCCTGACATACTCAAAAAGACCGGGCTTCACTTCTTCGATAAGTGGGCGGCTACGTTCGGTGACACAATATCAAGCCTTGAAATCAACCCCGAAGGCTCCGGCTACCGCATAAAAAATCGGTTCAGTAAGTTTCATAATCTGCCCGAACTGATGAAAATGTTTCGCATTATAGCGGATATACAGACAAGCGATATGCTTGATCTGCCTATTCCCGAAATCGAAGGCGGCAAGGCACAAGTCATAGTCACCGAGCGTTCGGCGTTTCAAAAGAAAATCATGGATAGCTTTGTTGAGAGAGCGGATAAAATCCGCAAACGCGAAGTTGAACCCGAAGAAGATAATATGTTGAAGCTCACAAACGAAGCAAAGCTCATGGCTATCGACCCCCGCCTTGTTTATTCTGATGCCCCCAACGACCCTAACAGCAAACTCAACACTTGCATCCGCAATGTCTTTGACGTGTGGAAAGAAACGGCTGACGAACGGCTTACGCAAGTGCTTTTCTGCGACAGCGGAACACCGAAACCGGGTCAATTCAATGTTTACGACGAAGTGAAAAAAGAACTCATAGCAAAGGGCGTACCCGCCGATGAAATAGCGTTTGTGCATGATGCCAAGAACGACGCGCAGCGTGAAGCTATGTTTGAAAAGACCCGCAAAGGTGAAATCCGTGTACTGCTCGGTTCGACCGCCAAGCTCGGCACAGGCACAAACATTCAAACAAAACTATGCGCCCTGCACCATCTTGACGTACCGTGGCGGCCGTCCGACATCATTCAACGCGATGGACGCGGCTTGCGTTTCGGCAACGAAAACGGAAGTATAAAAATCTTCCGTTACGTCACAAAAGATACGTTCGACGCTTATTTGTGGCAAATTCAAGAGCAAAAATTACGCTATATCTCACAGATAATGACGAGTAAAAGCGTATCGCGCTCTTGTGAGGACGTGGACGAAACCGTGCTGACCGCCGCCGAAATCAAGGCTATCGCAACTTCTAATCCCCTGTTGGCTGAAAAAATGAACGTGGATAATGAAGTTACTCGGCTAAAACTGATTAAAGGAAACTGGACGAATGAGCGGATTGTGTTGGAACGGAACATCAGCAAAAACTACCCCGAATCCATCACCCGAAGCGAAAAACGAATTGAAGAAATAACACGCGATATTGCCGTCCTTGATAAACATAAGGGCGGCGATTTTATTATCACGATAGACGGCAAGACGTATGACGAAAGAACGCTTGCCGGTGAAGTGTTAATGACCGTTATCAACGCAAAATGTGAAGTTATCGGCGAAGGACAGCATCATATAGGCAGCTTTCGCGGTTTGGATTTATACGTTGAGCGTAAAAATTCATGGCAAACCGACATACGGCTCATAGGCAACGCACGGTATTCAACCACCGCAAGCGATTCCGCAATCGGTAATATAACGAGGATTGAGAACCTTGCCGAACGTGTGCCGGGTTTTCTGACCGAAACAGAAACCAAACTGACGGAAATACGGCATCAGCTTGATGTTGCGCGAGTATCGGTGACAAAGCCTTTTGAGTATGAGGAAAAACTGTCCGGCTTACTGACACGGCAGACCGAAATCAACACAACGCTTGAATTTAAGGAGCTTTCCAAGCAACAAGATGAAGTTTTAAGCGAAGGCGGTGCGAATAAAGAAACTGACGAGGACGAAGTGGAAAATGAATATGAAAATGACGGCATTGCCGTCTGATTTTGGGAGGTGAGCATTACGGCTAAGAAACATTCTAATGTGTTTTATATCCTCGAAAAAACCGGCTCTGATATGGGTTTTAAGCCCGTAGAAAAAGCACGGGCTTGTAAAAACAGTTTGGGGTTGGATTTGTTTCAATATGGAGCGGCGGTATACGAAGGGCGAACAGGGCTTCTTATGATGTCAACAAGAGGGCTGCCGCCGGGCTTTGCCGAGCATATAGAGAAGAACGGCGGCTTGCAGAAATTAAACGAAAACATTGAGGCACAGTTATCAAAAACAGGCGAATCGCCCCGCTATACCCGACCCGATGAACGCAAGCAAGACATTTTCCCTCCCGACCCCGAAAAAGAAAACACAGTCTTTGCGAAAGGCGGGGACGGGAAAAAGCATTATTACTCTCGTTTTTACAATGAGAACGGTATCGAACTTTTTACTTTGAAAAACGAAAACGAGCCTTACAGCACAGCTTTTGTACAATGCGACGGCTACATGATTGGCATAGGTTCAAAAACCAATTATGAAAGCATTGCGGAGCGGATTGCGGGGTTTGAAAACGGTATTAAAGGCGAGGTTGAGCGGATTGTCAATGAGAGCATGGATAATCCGCAAAAATGGGTTGATATGTACTTTGCCGAAATCTTAGGGCGTGTTGACGAAGCCAAAGCCCACAACGCGCCCATCCGTGAAGCCCGTGACCTTGAAAACCAAAGGCGTGATGAAGAACGCGAATCAAAGCGTATCGCCAAAGAGCAAGCCGAAAAAGCGGAATATGAACAAGCGATTAAGACGGCAGAGGGGAAGATTCTGAATAAAGAAACGGTTGGCAACGCAGACATTCAAGGAAAATCCCTTATCATGCAGTTGTTCAGAGAGCATAACATACCCATACCGCTTAAAACACAGGGCTGGATTATCAATGCACTTGCGGATATTCATTATAACGAAAACCGTGAGCGATGGAGTTACACTTATTTCAACAGCAGCAAGAACAGCACGGTATTTTCCGATTATCTGCCGTTATTGGTGTCGGCGGTTCAGACCAAACAGCAATTTGAAGAAATGACTTGCCCGCTTGACGGCGATACAGAAAACGATTGTGCTGATTGCGTTTATTCGGGTGATTATCATTTTCAGAACGGCGAATGTGTAGAGCGTGACGATGATGATATGGAAATTTAACAAAGGGGGTTATTTATGGGATTCTTTGAAAATGAACTGCAAAAGCTGGTCAACAAACAATCGCCAATCAGCGACGCGAGTTTCGGCGGCAGAACGTGTATAGGTAGGCTTGGCGTTAATAATGTAAAACTGGAATTTGTGGAACTTGGAACGCACGAACGATACGAAGGCATAAAAGCCACCGTTATCAACCGCGACAAGTGGCGAATCGACTGTAACATATTCCGTTTCGCTGAAATTCTCGGCAAGAACGTCACCAAACACAATATAAACAACAATATGCCCTATGTGTGGGAAAGAGATAACGGAATTTACGAATGGTACTCATATAAACCTACTGCCGCTGATTATGCCGTTGTCGCCAACGAAGTGAACAGCTATCTTGAAAGGTTTATGGAACAACAACAGCAGCCAATGGAGGAAAAAGCAAAAAACCTTTATTTGCTCTATTCGTGCAACGAATGGTGCGAAAAATCAAAAGCACCATTGATGTTGATAACGTCCGACAAGGAAACGCTTTACGCTGCCATCGGCGGCGAAATCCTCACCGGCAACATGGAATATATCGGCGAATCCGGCGGCAAGGGTTTTGCGGAATATAAAAAGGATTACTTGGCGGGTGTTGACGTTCTTAAAGAACTTAATTACGGCTTTGTCAATGAAATGGACGAAACCCTGCTGTCCGTACCTGAAACCATATCAGAATATCACAAGGCGGCGAATGAATTTCTTGCCGCCGATTTTCGTTTTGACCCTGCCGACTTTGACAGAGCGTACAACAGCGATGACGTTGAAGAAAAAATGACGGTATTTTGCGATTGCTGCATACGCGCCATAAGAAGCAGGGGTGAGAAAATATTTGTCGGCGATGTTATCCATGACGAGGAATACGATTCTTGCGGGTGGTGCGGTGAGCCAAGCGACGAGCTTTACGAAGTGAAATTTGAAAAATACCGCATAAACAACGAAAACGCACACAATGACGAGCTTGACGAAGAACACGGCGAAGAAATCTGACGGCGAAAGGAGGTGATTTTATGCCGATGGTAGCGCAGCAAGCCCCCTATACTCTATTCATTGTGGACGATAATCAGCCGATGAATCCCCGTGAGGATTGTGACCCTTTCGGTAAAATGGTTTGTTTCCACAGGCGTTATAACTTGGGCGACGAACACGACCACAGCGAACCGAGGGACTTTTTGCATAGCACATTGTTTGATAAATACGCATACGACCCAAAAGCCGACTACGGCAAACCTGTGTACGATTTTATCAAACAGGGAAACGCGAAAGAGGCGCGGCTTGAATATAACCGCTCCACGCGGGAGTGGGAACTTCTCGAAAATAACCATTGGGACACTAACAACGACTGGTATCCGTCCTCTGCCTACTCCGCAAGCCTAAAAGGGAAAGATGTGCCGGATTCGTTTTTAGACGATTGCTTGTCAACCCTGCGCATGAGTGAACTAACAGCGCTTATCGGGCAGATGAATGGTATGGTGATACTTCCCCTATATCTCTACGACCATAGCGGCATTACCATGAACACAGGCGGGTTTAGCTGTCCGTGGGATTCCGGGCAAGTTGGGTGGATTTACGCCGATTACGAAAAAATAAAAGAAAACTACGGCGAAGTAACGCCCGAAACGATTGAACGCGCAAGGAGTATGTTGGAATCAGAAGTCAAATCATACGACCTTTTTCTGACAGGACAATGTTATGGCTTTAAGCTGTACGAGGGTGAAAATCAAATCGACAGTTGTTGGGGATTCCTCGGCGATATTAACGATGTCGCCAAAGACATTAAAGAACATCTGCCGTCCGAGTGTGAAAATATCGTTGATTCTCTCGAATTTCAATATGATATTGACGAGGACGAGTATTTAGAGCAGACCCTTGAAGCAGAGGACGAGGACGAAATGGAAATGTAAATGATGGGAGGGAGTCATTTCAATGAGTAAAATAAAATACAAGGGATATACCTTTATTCCCTACGGCAACATCATAGGCAAGGACGAAGAAACTCGTTATCAACGCCTTATGTGGAGTACAGACACGCTCACACCTTTGCTAAAAGAGGCAGACGGTTACGATTATTACGAGTTTAGCGAAACGGCGAAAGTGGCTGCGGATATATATTTCTGCCCCGAAACCGAAAAATACTATGTTCCGACAGGCGTTGGCCTTTGCAGTATTGACATTATCGCGCAACAAAAATATATAAAACTGATTGAACCGAAAACCCAAGAAGAACTTATGGTAAAGGTCGAGGCCGCCTTAAAAAACTCAAATTCCGATGAAGAAAGAAAAGACGATAAATGGGGGCTTTTTAGGGGGTTGGAGCTTGCGCCGCTTTCACAAGAAATGATTGACTTACTCTACGATAAAGAAGATGTCACAGAAGAAATGATGGCGTTTGTCATAGAGCAAAGCGGCGATGATTTTGAATACGGGTTAATTGATTTTTCCAATATGCAAGAGATAGCTTGCGAATATCTTGACAAACTGGAATACCAAATGAAGCGGGAAGGTTTAATCGAACGCGCTGAAAAAGAGTTGTCCGTGTTCATACAGGAAATGAGAACCGACATCATAAGCCCCGACATCAACATTAACGAAGATGCCATCATAGACAGGTCTTATAAATTAACGGTTATGAACGAGATGCTAATTTATTTGCAAGATGATTTCAGTTTGAGCTTCGACGAGGTAATGACGCTATCCACGGTTGAAAAACCGCTTTATTTCTTGTATGACGGCTGGCAAGACAGCGATATTAACATCAAAGACGAGATTGGCGGCGTTGTTTCCGACACGATTGATGAGTTGTCGCGGGAACTTGAAGATAAGGAGCGGGGCTATATAACCGAATCCGAGGACGAGGAGGATATGGAGTTATGAGGACAGCCCCCCGGACAATGCCCTACACCAAAGAGCAGATAACACAAGCCAACAGCGTAAACATGATAGACTATGCCGCCTTGAACGGTTATCAGCTTGAAAACAGCGACAAGAAAAGCCTTCACGTTAAGAAAAGCGGAGGGCTTTATTTATTTAAGGACAGCAACCGCTTTTACCACCATACCACCGAAAAAACGGGCGGCATGGTAGATTTTGTGATGCAATTTGAGGGCAAGGACTTCTTGCAAGCTGTCGAACACCTTATCAATGAACGCCCGAATATCGGCGAGTATGTTCCCCCTCCGGCTTCCGAAAGGAAAAAGGAACGTGGCGAATTGGTGCTGCCGGACAGAGCGGCGAATGTCAAGCGTGTATATTGGTATCTCTGCACGGCACGGGGCATTGACCCCGAAATCGTGTCAAAGCTGATAGGCGAGAAAAAAATCTATCAGCAAGAGAAATTCGGGAACTGCGTATTTGTTGGCTATGATGAAAACAAAGCCCCACGGTACTGCTCCAAGCGCGGCACAATGGCTGCGATGCCGGGTAAAAAACCATACAAGGGCGATCAGGATAATTCCGACAAGGGTTATCCTTTTTCAATGGTTGGCACTTCTAACCGGCTCTATGTTTTAGAAGCCCCCATAGATGTGATGAGCCATGCCGCCCTTTCCAAAATGCACAGCATCAACTATATGCAAGACCACCGTATCTCTCTCGGCTGCCTATCCGACAAGGCACTTGAATGGTATTTGAAACAACACCCCGAAATAAAGCAAATCATTTTCGCCTTTGACAATGACGTAGACGGCAAAGCCCCGGACGGTTCGCCCTGCAACCACGGTCAAGTGGCGGCGGCGAAGTTTGCCGCGAAATACGAAGAATTGGGCTACGATACCGCCGTCCAAACGCCGACCGCAAATGACTTCAATGAGGACTTAATGGAAATAAAAAACGCAAGAGCGACCGACCGTGAAGTTGACCGTGAATCAGAGGACGAGGACGGGCTGGAGCCTTGAAAACTTTTTTTCCATCGGGTTAAAACACCCACATAATCGTTTTTGAGGGCGAAGCCCGAAAAAAACCGATTATTGCGGGAATAGTGTGGTTTACACCACACGCAAAAACGGCTTGAAAGCAGAGCTTTCAACTGGTTAATCGGTACATTTCATTAACCAAATCTGGTTAGCGAGAAACGGAGGGATTTAATGGCTAAAAAAGGAAAATCAGATACCCAAAAGAACTATAACCGCTCTGTCGTGTTCGCGCCGGATATGCTTGAACAGATAGAAAAACTCGCACAGCGAAAAGGTGTATCTTCATCTGAAATTGTACGCGGGTTTGTCAGCAAGGGGCTTTCGGTCACAGGATATGCGGAGGACGTTGAATACATCACAGGGATTATCCGTCAGGTCGTAAGTGCCGAAATCAACAGACAGGCTAACAGATTGGCGGCTATGCTCTTTAAGGTTGGAGCGATTACGTCAAGCAATTATTTCTTATCGGTCAAAATGCTTTCTGATGTTATCAGCCCGTCCTTGCAAGAGGACTTCAAGGATATAAATTCTAACGCCCGTAAACTTGGTATTGATTATATGAAACAAAACGGCGTGGGCGTGGTTGAGTTTTTAGAAGATGACGAGGCGGTTGACAGAGCGGTGGGAAAAGTCAAGACGGATTTCTCAGGGGAATAGCCTATGTCGATTATCATTTACAAACAGCGCTTTGCACCGCCGAAAGACCGTTTTACTCCAATAAAAAATTATCTGCATATCGGGTACATCGCCATGCGCCCCCGCTCCATGAAAAACGAGGACGGCGTTCACGGTCTGTTCGGGTATCTGTCACCGACCGAGCCTGTTGACAAAATGCCGTGGCAAGAAACGGCGAAGTACGTCCGGCAGCTTTCAAAAGGAAATGTAAACATCTATCGCAGTATTATTTCTTTTGACAGACCCGATGCCGACGAGTTGGGTTTGGCAACACAAAAGGATTGGCGGGAGTATGCCAAACAGCACATACACACCCTTGCCGAAAAAAACGGTATCGACTTTGCCAATCTCGGTTGGTGCGGAGCTTATCATAACGAAGGCGATCACCCGCACTTGCATATTGTGTTTTGGGATAAGACCCAAAAGGTACACAAAAATTATGTGCCGCCGAAAATCCCGAACGACATCCGTATCGCTCTTATCAAGTCTACATTCGCCGATAAAATTCAAGCCCTCTACGACCAAAAGAAACTTGCCAAAGAAAATATCGGCGGCAGTTACGATACGGCGGTATTGGATTTTGACAGCTACATGAAAACCATGAGAGCGAAAAACTTTAAGAAAGCCAAATCAGAACTTGATACCTACGGGGACGGCAAGAGCATAAACATCACGCAGTTATTCAATTCCGATGAACAGCTTGCGGCCGCCGCCGAGAGGTTATTCAGATTACGCAACATGATACCCAAAGGCGGCAGGGTTGCGTATAAGCTGCTGCCCCCCGAAGTCAAAGCCGAGATTGACGGTCTGACCGATGAACTTATAAAAGACAATACCTATTTACAAAATGCCGTTGAGCAGTACATCGACAGCCTGTGCAATCTGAAAAGGATTTACGCTTCGCTTGATGACCCCGACAAACTGAAAGAATACCGCGACAAATGCGAGGCCGACGCACGAAAGCAAATCAGCTATAAAATCGTAAAATCCATTAAGGCAATTATATCAAAAGAGTATGAAATAAAAAACGAAGATTTTACCGCCGCCCGTAAGCAGTATTACGCAATGGAGCTTATGCGTGAGATTTTAGATTTTTTCGCACGGCATATCGTCGCCAACAATTCCGAGGGGTACGAAAAACACAACAAGACTTTCGGTGACTTATCGGAACGCGCCATGAAGGAATGGTATCTTAAAAATAAAGACAAGGGCATGGAGTTTTGATTTTCAACTCTATGCCCTTTTTCTATAAGGGAGGAACACAGCATTGTTTGAGGGAGGTTACAGGAACGGCGAAAAAATCACCGTTCCAAACAGAGGCTACGGTGTTGTAATCAAGCCGGAACCAATTTATCAATATCCCGAAAACCACCCATGCCACGGGTGCGTTTTCATTTTTCAGGTAAACAAGCCAAGCTGTTTGACCGGCAGTTACCCCGATACGGAAAACTGCATCAACGCTTTTTATAAAAAGATGCTGGCTCGGCAACGGGCAGAACGCCAATCACGACTTGCAAAGGAGGATTAACCCATGCCAACAGAACAAGGCTTTACAGAAGAACAGCGTTTTATCGAAGGCTTAATGAAGATACTCCGCAACAAGGGTTACGATTGCAAACTCAACGGAACAGAGATAGATATTTCCAAAAACGGCATACCCATGATGTCGCTCCGTTCCAACGGCGATTATAAAAAACATGACGGCGCTATTAGCGAGTGCGTTTATGAGATACGAGATATTCATACAAAGACAAAAGAAGCATACGACCATTATAACGAAGCAGAAGATATACAACAGCAAAACATAACCAATTTCCGCAGACTGGCAATGTACAACAGATTTATTTTAGCCGCCCATATGCACAAAGACAGCAGTTTGGAGTTTGTCACATGGCAACAAGACGCCAACAACAAAGGCGTAGTGGATGGGCGTTATTTTACCGACCATGAAGCCGCAAAAGAAAACTTTGCTATTCGTGCCGGATTGGTGAACCGCTACAAGATGTTTAACGAAACCGAATTGAAACTGATTCATCAAGGGCTTGTACACCTCGGCGCGAATTATCCTCACCTTACATCGGAACAAATGACTAACGTAGGAAAGGTTATCGAAAAAGTTGAGGAAATCGTACCGGCCATTAAAGAGCGTTCCATGTATGAAGCTCACGACCTTGTAGCCGAAGATGGGCTTGAAGTATAAGGGGGGATTTAGATTGAGAGATAAATTGAGTTTTTATATTGCGTTATACGAACAGCTTGCGTTAAAGGGTTTTCAGGCTTATGCGGATCACTCAAACGAGCATATATCAATGATATGTGTAAACGGCAACAACATAGCCTACCTTACGAGAGAGGACAGCATAGAACCTAATCCATACGCAGAAGTGGACGCCGGAACAATAGACACGCTCCGCGAAATTGCGAGGAACACGGCGTTGATGTTCAACCTCTGTACCGAAAAGCCGTATGACGAAACCAAGCATGAACAAATGCCGGACGGCTCATACAAACTTGCCGTGCTTGATGATACAGCGCTGACGTGCAGGCCGCACCCGTGGTTCAATTACGTTTTCGCCATATCGGGGCAATCGTCAGAAGCTGATGAATCAAATTTTTATTTTAGCAAAGCCGATGCCGCGCGCGACTTCGCCGTAAAGAGCAACCTTATAAATGAATGGCAGATTTTTACCAATGACGAATTATCCACGTTGCATAGCAGTCTTGTAGATATGCGTATAAAGCCGGACAACAACCTCAACTCCCAAGAAACCGCCGAGCTTGATACCCTCATATCAAAAATTGAAAATATTGTGCCGACGCTTGGTGATGTTTCAACGGCGGCTGAACATGAAAACGACGCGGAACAGGGGGTCGAACAATGAAGATGAATATTAAAAAAACCGACTCCCTCATGGATTTTCTGCGGTATAAGCGGAAACTCAAAAAGGAACTTGCTCTTATGACCGAGGCACAGTATGTCAATAACCCGATAGGCTTTGAAGTCTACGGCTACATCGACAAAATGCTCGACCACTACAACGACAGGGAAATGAAATATATTCTTGCCAATCAAGATGCTTTGATGAAATTGTTTGGCGTATAACGCGCCAAATCGAAAGGGGATGATTTTTTATGCCGGCTTCATTATGGGGCAACATCAACACTTGCTTTGAAATCGGGTTTGAAATTTGCAAGCTCATGGAGCAAGACGGTAAAACCAAAGGCACGGATAAAGATACGGAAGTAGAAAAAATCGCTGACGGCGTTTTGCTTATGTCTAACAATAAAGAAGTCCTTATAGCGGTCAAGAAAGACACCGCAAGTCAAGCGCTGTCCGATACGGCTGTTTCCGATTTATATTGCGAAGAAAAAAACGGCTACCTTATATATAACGGCGCGGCGGCCGCCATTCCGTTATTTGAATTGTCGAAGAACAATGACAGCGTTCGGGGATTTATCGTAAGCGAGGAAAGTTTGAGGGCTACCCTTTGCGGCAATTACCCCGAATACGTTAAGACCCACAACATGAACGCCCCGCCCGATGAACAGATTACGGACGCCGATGCGCCGCCTTATCTGTTTTTGCAAAAACAGCTTGATAACGCCGCCGATGAAACACGTTCGGAGGTTGCGGAGTTTCAGCATACCCACGCCAATGAAGCAGCCGCAGGGCGTGGGGAGTTTGAGGACGTGCTGGAACTTGAAAGGTAGGCGGTTCTATGGTGCATTGGCTTGAATACGGCAGTATGCGCGCTTCTTTGGATAAGGAAACAAAACAGCTTGAAGAATTGCGGAATTATTTAAGAAATGACCCAACGGCGAAAGCCGAGGGGTTTTTTAAGAATACAGGCGATGTGTTTGCAAAGGTTGTACGGCTTGAATGTAACCAAACATATGATGATTTGGATATGGACGTTAATTCTTTATCCGTTGGAAGTCTAAAACGACTGCCGCGCAAGCCGTCTGATATTGAGTATTCCGAAAAAATTACGCAAGAAATCTGTGAGGGCATAAAGCGTGAACATACAGCGCCGCCCTCGTCCAATACCGAAAAACGGGAGGTGCAGTCTATGAAATTGGTTTATGTCGCGTCCCCTGTTCGCGGGGATGTTGAAGAAAATCTAAAAAAAGCGAACCGATATTGTGAGTATGTCGCTGGCTGCGGGCATATTCCCGTCGCTCCACATTTGGCTTGGCAGGGATTTTTACATGAGGATATACCGGGCAACCGCGAAAAGGCTCTTGCTATGGGCTTGAAACTCATTGATTACTGTTCAGAAGTTTGGGTGTGCGGTGATGAAATTTCACAGGGTATGCAGGGCGAAATCGACCACGCCGAAAAGCTGAACAAGCCCATTATGTACGTCTTACAGGAAAGGATTGATGAAAACTTGAAAATACGGCAAGGACTTGAACCGTTAAGCGTTACGGATTGTGTTCCCGACAGCAACAGGGATGATTACCAAAACAAAATACTCGTACTCGATCCGCAGGCCGTTATATCAAATGCCCGAAACGCCCAAAACAGTTTATGGATTGCATATAACGGTTTCGGCTGTACTTACGGCGCGAGAGGTCAGGCGGTTTACGCCAAAAACCTTTTTGACGGACGAGAGGCACAATGGGAACGTGCTGACTTCCTCGGCATAGTCAAGCCGGAGAGCTTGCAAAAATGGCTTGACGATATGCCTGTCAAAAGTGAGGCGGCACAGACTTACGCACAGGAAGCGGAACAAGAACAGGACGATGAAGTTGAAATATAGAGGAAGGAGCAACGAATGAATTTAACAGAAGGAACAGCTTTGAATGATAAAGTGCAGGCCGCAATTATGCGTTTGAAATTCGGTGCGGAGCTGACGGACGGTGAACCCCTGTACCTCGCTTTTAGCGGCGGCAAGGATTCACAAGTAATATACCACTTGGCACAGGAAGCGGGAGTGGATTTTGAGGCTCACTACAACATAACCGGCATAGACCCGCCCGAATTGGTTTATTTTATCCGTGAGAAATACCCCGATGTAAAACGGGATATGTACGAAAAATCCATGTATGAATTGATTGTGCATAAAGGAATCCCGCCGACAAGATTGATACGCTACTGCTGCTCGGAGTTAAAGGAGCGGGGCGGCACAGGAAGAATATGCGTGACGGGTGTGCGGTGGGCTGAAAGCACCCGCCGAAAAAATAACAGAGGCGCGATTGAGGTGCAAAGGTCACGGGCAAAAGAGAAGATACTTTTTAACGACAATGACGAGGCCCGCAGACAGCTTGAAGTTTGCCAACTCAAAGGAAAGAAAATCATAAACCCCATAATCGACTTTACCGAAGCCGATGTATGGGGTTTCTTACGTTCAAGGGGTATAGAATACTGCCGATTATACGATGAGGGTTTTTCGCGTTTGGGCTGTATCGGCTGCCCTATGGCCGGAAAGAAAGGTCGTGAGCGTGAATTTGCCCGATACCCTAAATTCAAGGATTACTACCTTCGGGCATTTGAAAAAATGCTTGAAACGAGAAAAGCCAGAGGAAAAGATGACACCTACGGCAACTGGACGGACGCCGAGGGTGTTTTTGCGTGGTGGATGTCAAGGTAACGGAAAGGACGGCGGTGATCTATGATAAAGACTTTTGCCGCTGTCGGTATCGTAACAATCATTCTGCTGATATGGAGGTGGATTATGAGCAGGGAACGAACGCAAGCCGAACTGCGCGAAACTTGCGATAAGGCTTGCGCGATTTTGAAAAAGACCAATGACGGCGATTTGTTAGACCCAAGCGACTTGAAGCTAACCGAATATGCCGTAAACGGTCATTTGAACGAAAGCGGCCGTGAGGTTTTTGAAAAGCTGTATCAAAGGGTTGTCGTTGACGGCACATATGTTAAGCCGTATCTGCACGACATAGAACATATGACCCGCGACCATGAGGGGTACATTTATTATAAGGGAATCCATGTTGAGCATTACGACCGTGATTATGTCTATTCCGAAGCCGCGAAACATGAGCTTACGGAACTAAAACGGCGCTGTGAGTTTTTGGAACGTAAAGGCGTTGAGGTGTCGTGCGGCAGCGTGGTATGGGGTTGGGATAATTATTCGGACGAATATAGCGTTGAGCGATTAAAGGTTTTGGATTCTCACCTTAAAAATTGCAGCCTGACTTATTCGCGGGTTGAAATCTATAACTCTGCCCGAACATACAGCTATTTTGTATGCGGTTCGGTTGATTTATCAGAAATCAAAGACCACCCCATAACGCAAAGCATGACAGGGCGTTGCTTTGATGATGAATATTTGGTAACGGTCGGCAGCTTCGTTTATTTCAACGGAAAAGATATTATCCCGCCCGATAAACTCCAAGATACCGCCGAGGTTGAGCGCCTGTTAGTTTCATGCCACGGATATATCACCAAGAAAGGCATTATGCACGAACTGCCCTCCGCAACTTATAAAACAGATTTTGCCGAGGGTTACGAAAACACTATGAAACTCGATAAGATTCTGAATGAACTCGGCGGGAGCTTGCACTATTCAGAGGTATTTATGTACGGGCATGGGTGCGAACAAAAAAAGCTATACGTTATCGGAATCCCGACATTTGATGAAGTCAAAAAAACCTTTGAATATCAACATATGCGGGAAATGTACGGCGATGGATTAACCGTGAGCGTAACATCATACGAATACGGCGAGGGGCAGCCAATATCGGCAGAGGAATTACCATGCTCCGATACGGTTGTTGATTTGCTGTATAAAAACCACGAATATTTTGAAAAACGGGATTTATCCGAAGAAATATGTTGGAACGATTATACGCGGGGGTTAAAAGTAAACCGCCAAGCAAACAGCGACTATGAAACCGAGCCGGAAGAAGAAGCCGAGGACGGCTTAGAGCCGTAAGGAAGGAGTGAGAAATTTGCGAAGATTTGAAGATGTTGACATCATCAGCACCCTGCGAAAAATCGTAAACAATAACAATCTGAATTATAAAACCGATTTTGAATACGATGTTGACATACTTAAAACGGCTGCCGAGGGTGGTCGTTTTTTATGGTTTTCACGGTACAACGGCACATCGCTCGTAAGTGAGCATGATGCGCATATCCACGATACCGACGCTCATGGCACATGGAGGTATTACACCGATACCAAGTATTACGGCGTTAAAGCCTTTGCCATTGAAATTACAGGGTATGAAAACGGCAAGCCTGTGGGTGATATTTACGAACTTCATTATAACAAGCACCGTGAAGCCGTCCAAAGGAGCAGCTTTGTCGCAAAAGATGTTTCCGTTACATTCAAACCGCCGCATTGGGATAAAAATGCTGATTCAACCACCCGCACATTTGAAGTGACGGAATATAACGACAACTGGCGCGCCATATGCAACCGCTACGGTCAGCCCGAAAGTGTACGGCACAATCTAAAACAAGAGGACGAGGACAAACTTTCGGAAATCCTTGATAATTTCAAAATCCAATATCAAGAAGAAACCACCCCCGGCAATATCAACGATTATGTGCGAAATATGGTTAAGGAGCGTTTCCATGAATACGGCTACACGCGGGACGATATGGTTTTCACCACGCCGGAAGATGCTTGCGGGGCGATAAAGCACAAAATCCCTCTCTATGTCTTGCGCCCCGACAACAGAGCAATACAAATATTTAATAAAGAAGATATAGACAAAGCGTTATACGCAGGGCATATTTTCGGCTTGGGAGCAAGGGATAAACAGCTTCTTAACTTTTTCACAGCGGGAAATACCCTCGCCAATCTGCCGTTTACCAAAGACGAGCTTAAAACGATTTTATTTATGGCACTTGACAAGGGCAAAGAAAATTTTGAGGACGAAAAAGACAAGCAAACCATTGACAGCATAATCAACGTCCTCGATACGGCTCTGTTTGCAATCGAAACCCATGACGAAATCACGCATGAGCAAGATTATGAGCTTGACGATGGCGTTGAGCAGTAAGGGAGGATTGAATGAGAGATTTGGAAGGAAACAAAAAGATAAAATGGTATCTTGAAATAATCGGCAATGCCGTCACAAGTTACGAAAACGACACTCATGCTATCTACTTCGATTATGACGGCGTTATCGGCTTATTGGAACAAGCACAAATGCTTATTGTGGATTCGGCGCGCTGTCCCCGCCCTGCCGATCTGCCGGAACATTTGCCGTGGTGCGAAAAATTAAGCGATAGCGGCGAAGTGTTTGACCCGTATGCCTATGTTGATATGAGCCATGAGGATTACGAAAAAATGCACGAACTCATGGCAGAGCATGACGAAAGTGAGGAATGGGAGCGATGAAAACAAAACCGAAAATAATCATGTGTGCCGCTATTTTTCTTGTCGGGAGTTTCGTCAGCGTTTTCTTTTCTACCGCCCTGCACAACATTTTGACACGGCAAATGACAACGCTTGAAATGACAGGGTTCTTTGAGTGTATCGCAAGCATGGCGGCAGACCGGCAGCACATGATGTTATTTGTGTGCTTGGCGGGGTTCTCGTTTATATTGAGCATCGTGTTTTTCCTCACGAATATGCGGCCGTATCAAAGCCATTTACGCGCTGTCACGCCGGACATTCAGACCCCTGCCGCCGTGGGGCAGTATCAGCACGGTTCGGCTAAATGGCTGACGGATAAAGAAAAGGATAAAGCCTTTGAGAGCTTTACCCTTGACCCGAATGATGAACAGATACGGGAGCTTTTGCGGAGCGGTTATGACGGATTGGACTTTATGGAAGATAAAGCATAAGCGGCGGGATTCCCGCCGCTTTGGATGTTCAAGTTTCGTAGAATCCGCTCCAACGTGGATTATTGTCGCGCCAATCATATCCCGAACATGACCCATTAGAAAAGCAATCGTACCCATCTTTTCTACTTTCAAATGTCGGCGGGGAAAAGCCATTGTGTGCTAAATGATAGCTCTCTAAATCTGCTTGCGTTGCATGGGGATTATCGTATGACAAGACATTCCAACATTCATCTTTTTTATAGCAGTCGTAACAAGGATTATTCCTTTTTTTGTTTTGATTGCTGCTTGATTCAGCAGAGCCTTGACGTTTGTTTCCCTGCGTTGAAGATAAAGGGGTAAAGTTTTTTGTAAATCTAAAACGTGTTTCTTCAAGGGGACGATTAGATTTATTGCTGTCAGATTTGAAGATAAAGCGGGTTTCTTTCATAGTAGGTTCGTGCTGTGCGGTAGTTGTATCATCCCTGCGTGTAGGTATAAATTCAAAAGCCATTGCAATGACCTCCTGTTTTGATTTTGGGTGGGTATGCTCTTGGCAACAAATACTTGCCACCATTCGCATTTTACAGTACCCCCGAATCACAAACAGAACCATTATCCATTCGCTACCATCGTTGGATTTATATATCCCCCGAATTGCAGACCGAAGTATTATCCGTCCACTACCATCGTTGGATATATTATAATTATATCATAAAAGTGATTGAAATTATATAACAAATTTATTGAATTTCAAAAAAGCTGCGGTGGAGCGGTTTACGGATAAAAAAAGGATAAAGCCTTTGAGAACTTTATCCTTGATTTGACTTTATGGGAGCGGAGCAGAGAAAACTGTGCATCTAATCATCGAACCGTATGCTAATGACAGAACTCCCGCTTTTCCTTGCGTTTTGATTTGTGGCGCTCGGTTGGGAAAACAACCAAGAGAAAAAATCAAGAAACATATAAATCGGATTGAAAGCCTGTGCGGATTGTGTTTTCGTGGCAGGGGGTGATGTGTTTCCACCTTTAATGGCGTAAACATCTGATGTAATGTAAAAATCATAATCATCATCTGCTCTGCCAAGACCCGACACACCGATTCGAGCGCCTTTATCCTCTGATACGGCAACTGTTCCTCCGACCTTTTTCGCTGCGATATTCGCCGCTTCTGTAAGTTGCTTTTTGTTTGTGTTGCATAGCGACATCATGTATGTACTCCAATGACCCACAATAGTCCCGCTTTCATTCGGGCGGTTGTTGACATTTTGTTTGTTGTATTTACTAATCATTCCGTATGCGAGTGAATCAGTTTGTTGATTGTAAAGGCGCGCTTCCGCACGAGCGGATAACTTTATTGGCGGCTTGCCGGGGTTTCTCAGAGAATAGTTATGCGCTCGGTCAATTTCACGCGTGATTGAATCAGTAGACAAAGCGTAATCTATTTTGTCAATGAGTTTGTCAAGATAAAATCCCATGTCCTTGCACCTCCGTTTTTACTTTTTTTGGTTTTTATGAAACGTGAATTTTTCAAATTGAGTGGATAATCACGATAGCCACTAATAGCAACCAAGATTGGAGTTATTCGTACCGTTGCTCTACCTCCACGGATTAGTTCCTCCGTTTTCCTCTGCCGTATTGTTGCTTTTTTTAATAGTGACGTGCGGTGACGATGAATTATATTCACTCGCCCGACCGCCCCCGCCAATTTCGCCAACTGATGCTTCATATCCGTGTTGGTTTAATTCGGAATTTAACTGACGTTGAAGCTCCCGTTGGTCGGCAGACATAGTATACGGTTGTGTGCCATCGGGGCATTGAAAATTTAATGCGACTTCGTTTCTGCTAAGGCATATTCCTGTTTGCCCGTTGCTTTGAAATGCGTTTAAGACTTTTTGAGCAACACCGCCGATTCTCTGCTGACGTTGCAGATTTTCAGTTTCTTGTTTTGCTCTTTGCTGTGCGGCGGCTTCTTTTCGCTGTTGTTCTTTCGCTGATTCCTGTGTTAAGTGCTTGTTCCAAGCGTTATCATATGGGTTCATAAAAATACTCCTTTCGACTTCGCCGCTTTGGGCGTTGGTTTTATAAAAAAGGTATTATTCCTCTTTTATTTCTTCAATTTGCTGTATGGGTGTTACCTCTGCCCTCAACCCAAAAGGCGAGAGTAATTCATTGACTTGTTTGTTAAGACGTTGAATGTTCATGACTTCAATTTTCTTAACAACATTCAATTTTACGGGTTTCGTTGGGTCACGATGGTAGACAGAAGCGGTTTGAAATTTTGTAGTTCCTGTTTTTTTCGGTATATATCGTTGTCGCCAAACGCTGTATCCGAACGGGTCAAGTATCGTTTTTATCATCAACCCTACCGCTTGCTTGGTAAAATTATCGTCAAGGGTATTTTGATGCACCCTGCTTGGTTCGGTAAATATGCTTTCAATAACCTCAACAACCGGCGTAAGAGCGGGCTTGCTTGCTTCGCTTGCATCTACCATTTGAATAATAACCGTATCGACCGAGAGAAAATTAAAAGCGATTTTCATATCTTCATCGTCAGCAAACTTTTTGAAATTGGGATTTTGTGCGATGAAATCATCAAATGTTGCTTTCAAGCCGTCAACCGTTTCACTCATTAAAATGACAGCACCACCTTCACAAATAAGATTTTACACATCTATTATATCATGTGTAAAAACAATAATCAAGTAGTTACTAAGAAAATTCAAATATTTTTTGGAGGTGATAACCATTCCAACCTTAACACAGGCCGGGATTGTCCTCGGCATGAAAAAACTCGAAAACGGAAAGGAGCAGATTTATTATGTCGGCGATGATGTACACACGCTTTGCATCGGCGCAACCCGTTCGGGCAAGTCCCGGACGATTGTAGTACAGTCCATCTGCACCCTCGGCCTTGCCGGTGAAAGCCTTGTAGTCAGCGACCCGAAAGCCGAACTCTATCAGTACACAAATGATTTCTTGTTAAAGCTCGGCTACGATGTGCGGGTGCTTGATTTCAAAAATCCTGAAAAAAGCCACCGCTACAACCTTTTACAGCCGGTCATTGACGCGGTGAACCGCGATGATAACGAGAAAGCCGAAATGTACGCATGGGATATGACGAACACCCTTGTCGGCAAATCCAACGGTGAAAAGATATGGACGAACGGCGAAATGTCGGTCATAGCGGCGGCGATACTCTGCGTTGTCTGCGACAACAAGAAACGGCCCGAATACCAAAACCTAACCAATGTATATTGGTTTGTCGCGGAAATGTGCAAGACGATTGCGGGAAAAATGCCGATGCTTGAATACGTCAAGAAGCTCCCGCAAAACCACCCCGCCAAAGCCCTGCTGTCCATATCGGACGTTGCGCCGAGCCGGACACGGGGGAGCTTCTACACTTCGGCTCTGACAACACTCCGGCTGTTCACTTCAAAATCAATATACGGTATCACCAACACAAGCGACTTTTCCATCACCGGCGTAGGTGAGAAGAAACAGGCGCTTTTTATTATTCTGCCGGATGAAAAAACCACCTTCTACCCTGTCGCTTCGCTTGTCATATCGCAGCAGTACGAGCTTTTGGCAAACATGGCAGACCGGCGCGGCGGGCGGCTGAAACAGCGCGTCAACTTTATGCTTGATGAGTTTGGCAATTTTACGAGCATTGCCGACTTCACCAATAAACTGACTGTCGGCGGCGGGCGCGGCATGAGGTTCAATCTCTTTTTACAATCGTTCGCACAGCTTAAAGACAAGTACGATGAAAACACGGCGAACACAATCAAGTCAAACTGCCAAACGTGGATTTACCTTCAAGCTGACGATATGGAAACGCTGAAAGAAATGAGCGAAAAGCTCGGCGCGTATACCACATCAAGTTATCAGCTATCGGCAAGCCACCAAAAATTCGCCACGCCGTCAAGCTCCCACAGTTTGAGCCTGACACAGCGCAACCTACTCAATGTTGACGAGGTTCGGCGTGTCGCCCGTCCGTATCAAATCGTAACATCACGCACACACCCTGCGATGATGTTCGGCCCCGACTTATCACAATGGCAGTTTAATAAAATGCTTGGGCTTGGTGATAAGGAGCATAACCGCAAACTGCGGGAAGAACGCGAAAACAAGCGGCCAATCATTACCGATGTTACTAAACCCGTTATCCTTTGGAATGTGTGGGTGTACTACCAAAAGGATATTATGCGGAAAGCTGACAACGAGAAAGGGGGTGGCGCACCAAAGTTTACGGATAATGACGATGAATAAACGGCAACTCACAAAACCTAATAACAAGGGAGGACTTTTTATGTCGAGGATTAAAAACTTCATAGCGTTTCACTACCAAAAGCTGATAGCGGTTGCGCTCTCGGCTTTTTTCATGCTCAACAACGCAATACCGGCTTATGCTTCCGGCATCAGCGGCAGCCCGATTGTCACGGGTACGGAAAAGCTCATCGGCGATGTTACCACATGGTTGATGATACTCGCGCCCATCGTGGCGGGGCTTCTGATTATTTACTTTTGCATACGCCGTTCGGCGGCTGACGAAATGGATCAGAAGAAATGGAACACCCGCATTATCGCGGCGGTCGTGTCTTGTATCGGTGCGATACTCGGCTCGGCAACGCTTAATCTTATCATCGGCTATTACAGATAAAAAAAGGGAGGATTTTACACTATGAAAAATCTGTTTATCAAAGCAAGAAACTTCGGCGCGGGCATGGTTATCCGTGCGAAAGCGGCGCTTGACAGCGCAAGGGCGGCGGTCTGCTGCCGTACACAGGCGGTTCTCGCCTGTAACAGAGCCGAGGGCTTTGTAGATACCGCCGTAAAAATCCTGATGGCGGTCGTTATCGGCGCGTTGGTGCTTGCCGGCTTGTATCTGCTGTTCAGCGGTACGATTCTGCCCGAACTCACCCGCAGAATTACCGATATGTTCAACTACCGCGGCTAAAACGGCGTAACACAGGCATATCCGGCAAACAAGAGGGCGATATGCCCTCTTGTTTTATCAAAAATCATAAACATATGGAGGATTACCACATGAAAACCAAAAACCTGAAAGTCACAGCGGAAATCAAAAAAATCATCAAGGACATCGGCAACGTCAAAGCCATCGTTTCGCTCACCATTGAGGGCGTGTTTGTCGTTCGCGGCGTTCGCTTGGTAGACGGCAAAAACGGTCTGTTTGTTTCCATGCCGAGCCGTAAGATTGCGGCTGACGAGTACATTGACCTCTGCTTCCCCATCAACAACGAAACCCGCTTGATTATTCTCGGCGCGGTAACGGCTGCCTACGAAAAAGCCTTGTCGGAACAGGAAACCGCCGCCGCCGATGACGGCGAGGCCGCCGAACAGGAATCAGCGTAACATACCGGCTTACAAGGTAAAGCAATTCAGCAAAGGGGGCGAAATGCTCCCTTTCCAAATTAAAATACAAATTATATGGAGGTTTTCTGCATGAAAAACATTTTAGGTAAAGTAATGGCAATCGGCGCGGGTGTCGCCGTCCTCGCAACAACGGTTCTTATCTGCGTTAAGGTAAAGGCTGACCGCGCGAAAGCAATTCTCGCCGAAAACAAGGGCGAAGGCTTTGTTGATACCGCCGTAAAAATTCTGATGGCGGTTGTTATCGGCGCATTGGTGCTTGCCGGGTTGTATCTGCTGTTCAGCGGTACGATTCTGCCGACCCTCACACAGCGTATTCAGGAGATGTTCAATTACAGGGGATAAAGGACGGTGACAGCGATGCAAAAATCAGGCGGCGGTTTTATCGCCCTGCTGCTGGTTATAGCAATCATGCTTTCGCTGCCTAATACCCCCGATTATGGGTACGAATCCCCGCGGACTGTCTGCGGGGATTCAATCGCCCAAAGCGAAACATATGAGGATAACGAGGACGAAACTTTAAAAGTAATTTTAATTGTGATTATCGTGTTAATCGTTATCTTTATCATTTACTGTATCACGGGTTCGGACAACCAATCACACGAACGGAGGTGAAAGCCGGTTGGAAATCATTTTAGTGATACTGATTATAGCGATACTTAACGGCTGTCTTGTCTTTATAGACGGTATGCTTGATGGCATCGTACCTTTGGCGCTCAATGCGGAGCTTTATATGAGTGGTATTTCGGGAACGAATATCGCTTCGACCCTAACCAATGTCATGCTCGGCTTCGGGGTATCGCTAATCATCTTAAAATTTATCAAAAAGGGTTTTGATACCTATGTGCTGTGGAACGGCAGCGACGCAGAGGAAGAACCGTACTTTTTAATTATCAACTTCGTCAAGGCTCTCGTTGTCGCTCTGTGCTTCCCTGTAATTTACGGCTGGATGGCGAGTATCATAACCGATATGTCAAGTCAAATCTTAACGGCTGTCGGCCAAGCGACGGCTTTTTCATGGGCAGCGTGGATAACGGGTATATCGTCGGCGGGTATTGTGACGGCAATTTTCGCACTGGTATTTATGATTACCTACTTCATGCTGTACTTCCAATTCCTCATGCGCGGGCTTGAAATGCTGATACTGCGCGTGGGTATACCGATAGCTTGCGTGGGGCTTTTAGATAATGACAGCGGCGTGTTCAAAAACTATCTTTCCACGTTCTTCAAATCCATGCTCTCGGTGGTGGTGCAAATCGCCCTTGCCAAACTCGGCGTTGGGCTGATGCTGAATATGCACGTCTTTTGGGGCGTTGCTTGTATGATACTTGCTTTGCGTACACCGAAATTCCTTGCCGAGTTTGTCATGCCGACAGGCGGCGGGAGCGGCGGCGCCATCAACAATGTGTACCATTCTGTAAGGCTTGTGGGTATGGCTAAACACTTTATGAAGTAAGGAGGGAACGGATGATTGACAGATACAGTCAGGGCGAGGACGTTTTGGCGTTTCTTCGCAACAGGCATACCGGCGCGGAAAACTATGTGACAAGCGCGGAAATCGAGTATCTTTTTGGCATAACCGGCGTAACGCTCCGGCACATAGTCAACAAGCTAAGATGTAATGGGCAGCCCGTTTGCAGCGATGTAAACGGGTATTTTTATGCCAAAAACCGAAACGAAATCAATAACACAGTCACACAGCTTCTCGGCCGGACTAAGAAAATCAATGACGCGGCGCAGGGGCTTGTCCTTTCCCACCAAATTTTTTATGACGGGACGGAGGGCAGCTTATGACGATTGATGACATCACCAACGGGCTGATGATTATTGTCCGGCTCGGCATTGTTTGCCGGTTCATCTTCTGTATGGTGAAGCTGATCGGCGCGGACGAGGACGCGGGACGGTACAAGAAGCGGGCTAAAAACGCCGTACTTTTTTGGGTTCTCGCGGAAAGCGTTTGGATTATCAAGGATTTAGTGATGTTTTATTACAGATAAACGGGAGGGATTAAATTGGACGCGAAAAACAATTACACGCCGGCACAGGCGCGGGAAACCGGCTTTGACCGTAACGCCTACACCCCTGCCGCCGAGGGCGTGTTTATCGGTACGCTCGTTATGAAAGTCTACGGCGATTTTTGCCTTCGCTGTTACTTTGAAACGGACGAAGGGCGCAAGCTGAAGCTCACGGCATGGCAAAACAGGCGAACAGGCAAATACGGCCCGCGCGGGAGCGGCATTGATTTCAAAGACGTGCCGCTTAACTCTAAATGGGAAAACAGCGTGGGCGTGAGCAGAACGGGTAAAGCGGTTTGGATTACCGCAAATGAAACGGTACGGGGAGGGATAGCGTGAACGACAACAACACTTTATATATCCCGATGGGCGTTAAAACGGAAAACGAATTTTTTAACGGCTTTGGCAAAAAAGAACTGTTACAGGCGGCAATCGGCACGGTGCTTGCGGTTATCGTTTCCCTGTTCATTTTTATCGCAAGCGGAAACGTGGCGTATACAATGATTGGCGTTTTGTCGGGCATTGCCGGTTCGGTGATGATGGTTACAAAAGACCAATACAATATGTCGGTCGTGACCCAAGTAACGAACCTCATACGCTTTGCCCGAAGTCAAAGGGTTTACCCCTATGTTTACGGCAAAGAGTGGGAGGTGTATTGATTATTGACTCATTGAAAAACAGAATAACTCTCGGCAGTTTGTTTGACGGCATAGGTGGTTTCCCCTATGCCGCTTCTTTTTTCGGGATAGAAACATTGTGGGCAAGTGAGATTATCCCCACATCTATTTCCGTAACACAACGCCACTTCCCCTACATCAAGCATTTAGGGGATATAACGAAAATAAACGGCGGCGAAATTGTGCCGGTTGACATTATAACCTTTGGCTCACCCTGCCAATCGTTCAGCATAGCGGGGCAACGGCAGGGGCTTGAAGGTAAATCGGGTTTGTTTTGGGAAGCAATCAGGATTATTCGAGAAATGAGGGAGGCTACAAATGGCGAATACCCGCGCTACTGCGTATTCGAGAACGTCCCCGGAATACTCAGCGCAAACAAGGGGCGTGATTATAAAACCGTGCTTGAAGCGTTCACAGAAACGGAAATTCCTCTACCTCCGTCTGGAAAATGGACGAGTGCCGGAATGGTTAGAGGGGGAAGAATTGATTTCGCTTGGGTCATACACGACGCTCAATATTTCGGAGTTGCCCAACGCCGCCGCCGCTTGTTCGCTGTCTGTGATTTTACAGGACAACGCGCCGCCGAAATACTCTTTAAGCCCAAGAGCCTGTGCGGGTATTTTACGCAGAGCGGCGAAACGAGGGAAAGTCTTGCCGGAAATGCTGCTGAAAGCGTTAGAGGCACAGGCTTATCAGCTTGCACAGCCGTATTGAACGATCAAGGCGGCGAAAGTTTGACGGTTGAAAAGAAAGAAATATCGCCGACCCTGCGAAGTGAAGCACACGGCAATTTGCCGATTGTAACTATGCAAATAACGGATGAAGATAGCACGGAACATGAAAACATCGGCATAAACGGGAACACATCAGCAACACTTGACAGCAATTATCACAAAGGCACAGGCAACAGGGGCGGCATCGAGCGTGAAGTCGTTTTGTGCAGGGCTACGGGGCAAAGCAATTCCGAAACGCTTATTGATAAATCCGCTACGTTAAATTGCAACTGCGAACAACCTATTATCTGCATGGCAACCACACAATTAAATGCGGAGTGCTGTAATAACCTATGCCCCACGATTACCGAAGCGGCGGGAAAGAGCGGAAACAACAAGCCTTACATTGTAATGGAAATAGACGAGGCATATCCCATCAACACACAAATCGCCGTCCGTCACAACGCTTTGGGTAAAGGCACAGGGTTCGGCATCGGTAAAAACGGCGATCCGGCATACACCTTATTAGAAAACCACAGCCACGCCGTTGCCGTCTTAAATGCCGACGCATACGGCTTTGATTTACAACAGATTACAAGCAAAACCAACCGTTCGCAACTGAAAGAAGTGCAGCCGGTTTTATGCAAAGCCGGCAGACCCCATTGTGTAATAAGGAAAGCGTACACGGGTTCAAGTTTCGGCGGTATGACGGAAGGCGTCGGAACATTGCGTGCCGCAGGGGGTGATAACGGCGGCGGTTCGGAAAGTCTTATTGTTTCCCCGCCACCGCCGCGTTTTATTGTTCGCCGCCTTACCCCTATTGAGTGTGAACGGTTACAGGGCTTTCCCGATGGCTGGACGGAATACGGTCACGACGGAAAGCCACTATGCGATACAGCACGGTATCAGGCGCTCGGTAATGCGGTTGCGATACCGTGCGTTTTTTATGTCTTATCGGGCATAGTTGACGAATTTGATTCAAGAAAAAATCGGGAGGTGAGTTAATTGTACGCAACTTATCCTGTATATATCCCATCCGCGCGATGGGCGAGAGAAAATGACGAGATTGAGCTTTGGCGAGAATCTTTCAAAATCAATAAAGAGTGCAGGGATTATATAAATAATGAGGCTCCAATGGCTTACCACGAAGAACGGCTGCCCGCTTTCGTTAAAGAGCTTGCCGGGTTATATGGAATTGAACGGGCTATGTACGTTATCGGCAGAACGGTTGTAGGTGCGGAGTGGGATAAGCGTTATTACGGCAATGTCAGAGAAAGAGCGGAGCAGTTTAGTTATCGGGATATGAAAGAGGCAAAAGCGTTGCATGAGGAAGGAAAAGACCCATACAGGACAGCCGATAATACAACGTCTTTATGTTCTAACATCCACTCTGTCATGCTAAACGCTATTTTTCAATCCCTTATGAAAATGGAACGAGAACAGCCGAACCTACCCTCTGCGGCCGTTGACCGCGACAACGAACTTGACGAGGGGGTAGAACAATGACCTTTATAGATTTTTTTGCGGGGCTTGGCGGCTTCACGACGGGGTTAGAGCAAGCCGGTTTCAAATGTATCGGCTTTTGCGAAAAGGACAAATACGCCGTGAAAAGCTACCGTGCTATTCACAATCCAAACGAAAAGGAGTGGTTTAGTGACGATATTACAACGCTCGAACCAAGCGACATCCCCTACGCAGACGGCTGGACTGCCGGTTTTCCCTGCCAAGACATCAGCATCAGTGGGAAACACCAAACAGGAATCAGCGGAACGCGGAGCGGATTGTTTTTTGAAATTATTAGGCTCATCAAGGGCAAAGCTCCCGAAGATAAACCCCGATGGGTTTTGCTTGAAAATGTTAAGAACCTTTTATCAATCAATGGAGGACGGGACTTTACGGAAGTTTTGCATCAGCTATCCGAAGCTGGGTACGACTGCGAATGGCAGCTTATCAATTCCAAATCATACATTCCCCAAAACCGAGAGCGCATTTTCATTGTCGGACATATTAGAGGCGAACGTACCCGAAAAGTATTTCCTGTCGGAATCACAAACACAAAAACTCCTATCGAACTTATAAGCGGCAGTCAAGGATATAGGGTTTATGACACAGACGGCATCAGCGTAACGCTCACCGCCGAGGGCGGCGGGGGTGGCGCCCGAACAGGCTTGTACTGTGTGGGCGTGAATAGGAACGAGGGCATTGTCAAAGAAATCGACTGTGCCTACACCCTTAACGCAAGCGATACTCGCGGTCTTAACCGAAACCAAACGCAGAACGCAGTATTAGACCTTACGGAACAGCAAAACTTATCATTCATTGACTTATGTAAAAAATCACAACTGACGGATATAGCACGGTGCTTGAAAGCACGATATAACGCCGGGATTACCAACCACAAGGCTGATAATTCCGGCGTTTTTGTATGCGCACGGGCTGTCTTGACCCCCGACCGTGAGAATAAACGGCAAAACGGCAGACGGTTCAAGGAGTGCGGTGAGCCGAGTTTTACACTGACGTGTCAAGACCGCATGGGTGTTTTACTCTGCGACCCCGAACAATGCGGCGTGTTCTTAAAAATTAAAGAGGCTACAAAAAAAGGCTACGCCGAAGCAGGCCCCGGCGATAGCGTAAACATCACATTCCCCGACAGCGAAACAAGGCGGGGGCGTGTTGGCAAAGGCACGGCGCAGACCCTCACCGCTTCATGCAATCAAGGAACGGTTACAGGGTTCGGGCGAATCCGCAAGCTGACGCCGCTTGAATGTTTCCGCTTGCAAGGCTTTACGGACGAAATGTTTTACAAAGCCCAAGCAATCAACTCTGACAACCAACTTTACAAGCAAGCCGGAAACGGCGTGACGATTCCTGTCATTTATGCCATAGGGGAAAAATTGTGGGAGGTGTACCATGCCGAGGATTAAAACAGACGAAGAAATGCGGAGCGTTTACGCCCCGGTAATAAAGGCGTTTACTGATGAACGATTGACCGCTGAGAACGCCAAACGGATATATGAATATTTGAAGCCATACCATTATGATACGGACGGCTGGCGGTTATATGGAGCGGCGAAAGGCATCTTGCAGTCCGATGTTTACAGCGAATTTCCCGCCGAGGACAATATGGGCTACTTTGAAACCCTTAACGGTTACAATCTTCTGAAATGGCTTGAAATCGCCAAGTTTGCCGACAAGCAGTATGAACAGCTACCGGGCGGGTACGAAAAGTTGAAATCACACACGCTTGACGAAGAATCGCCGGAGTATAAGGAGTATCAAGGAAAACTGTATGCTGCCGCTATTCGGAGCATAACCATCGACCTTATCGCCAAGCAACCGTATCTTCTCGACGGTTTTTGGAACAGAGTGTCGTATATCGAAAACATACTTGAAAAAGGTTTCCCGACACGGCAAGAACTAAACGAAAAGATTGAGCGGGAATATAAGGCAGTCTATAACGCCACGACCGAGGGCGACTTAGATGCTTTCCATTCGGAAGTGCAATGCAAAGCCCAACTCCGCTTTGAACTCCAAGATATATTTCTATCCGATGAAGCTGTACAGGCTCTTTTTATCAAGGACAATGCGTTAGAAGAAGCCTATCAATTTTACCTTGAATCGGACAGGGTTGGCGAATTTTTCTTAACCGCAACCGACTACGCCGAAAAAGCGGAGCGTGATTATCTCGCTTTTAGAGCATTTGACAGAGTAAAACTTGAATATGAAGATTTTATCGACAGCGTAAAGGAAATGCCGGTGAATAAAATTATTGACGAGGCTTATAAAATCACCATCATGCACGACCTTCATATTCACCTTGAACCCGAAACGTCAAGTTTCAGCATAGAGCGGTTGAGGGCACTTCATTCATTAGATAGCCCTCTTTGGAGTTTGTACCACGAATGGCAGCGCCGTGATTGGACACATTCGGAAGATATAAACGACGTTATTATGAGTGTTGCCGATGAAAATGCCGCAGAAAACAAGGAAAACAACTTTGAGGACGAGGAAGATTTAGAAACCGAGGAAGGGTACGAGCCATGATTACAACGATTATTACCGGCTTGTTATTCTCGGCTTTACTCATTTACGCCGCCGTCACCGACATAAAACGGCGAGAAATTGATGGTTGGGTATGCGTTTCAATCCTTATTGTCAGTCTTATCGGAACAGGCGGCTCGTTTTGGGGTGCGGTGATTACCGCGCTCCCGTTTTTTATCCCCGCACTCGTTAAGAGCGGCTCCATCGGCGGCGGTGATATTAAGCTGATGTTCGCTTGCGGCGCTGTGCTTGGCGTATGGGGCGGTATCGGCCAAACGGTTATCGCCCTTTCGTTGGTTGCCGTTTTTTCAATCGCCATTTTATTTTGCAAAGGCTTTACAACCTGTAAAAAGACCGCGATACCCCTTGCGCCGTTCCTGTGCGCCGGGGGTATCGTGTCTTACATCATCACAAATATGGGAGGTATATAAAATTGAATAGTATCCTAAAAAACCGTACTGTCTTAGGTCTTATCTGCATCGTTCTGTCGCTCATTATCTGCTTTGGCTTGACCCCGCTTTTTAACAGCGCGGTGCAAGCCCAAGTAGAAATCGTCCGCATGGTTACGGACGTAAAGCAAGGCGAAATAATTACCGCCGACATGGTAACGACCGTTAAGGTTGGCGGCTACAATCTGCCCGACAATGTTATCAGAGAAAGGGATAATGTTGTGGGTAAATTTGCAAGGCACGATATGCAGAGCGGCGATTATATCCTGTCCGGCAAGGTGTCGGATTTTCCTCTTGCGGAGTTTGCTTATCTGCATGAATTGGACGGAACACGCGAGGCCATATCCATCACCATTAAATCCTTTGCGGCGGGATTATCAGGCAAGCTCGAAGCCGGCGACATCGTAAGCATTATCGCTTCTGATGTAGGCGATTTCAGACAAACCCTCGCGCCGCCTGAATTACGGTATGTCAAAGTCTTAGCCGTGACGGACGGCAGAGGCTTTGATAAAGAATACGCCGAACATTCACGGGATGAAGATAAAGATTTACCCGCGACCGTCACGCTGCTTGTCGTTCCCGCACAGGCCATTATCCTTGCCGAACTTGAAGCAACAGGCAGAATCCATTGCACCCTCGTATATCGCGGTACAGCGGCAAACAGCAATGTGTTTTTACAAATACAGAGCGACTTTTTGAACCCGCCCGAAGAACCCGAAACGGAGGTAGAGCCTGTAATCCCCGAAACGCCGGTCGCTGCTGAACCGCAGGAGGTGACACTTGATGAATAATAATATCCTCGCCATATGGGGCAGTCCGTCAAGCGGTAAAACGGTTACGGCAATGAAGTTAGCGCGGGAGCTTGAAGCAAAGAAAAAGAACGTGATTATCATATTCGCAGACCTTTTCTGCCCGGTGGTTTCCACCGTAATGCCGAGCGTGGACGTTAAAAACCGAACGCTCGGCAGTTTGCTTTCCAAGCCCCATATCAAACAGCTTGACATCATGCAGACCGCCATACCGTACCCCAAGCATGAGCATATCGCCATCATCGGTTATAAGAACGGCGATAACATTTTCACCTATTCGGAGTTTTTAGCGGAGCGTGTCGCCGAATTTATCTCACACCTCCGGCAAGTGACCGATTACGTTATCATCGACTGTTCAAGCGTTCTCACCGAGGACGGCTTTACCACGATTGCGTTACAGCAAGCCGACAAGGTGCTGCGGCTTTGCAATGCCGACCTCAAAGCGTTTTCCTATTTCACATCACACTTGCCGCTCATTTCAAGGGCGAAGTTCAAAGCGGATAACCATATCAAGGTATTATCCAACATCAAGCCGGGGCAAGAGGAAAATACCTTCCGCTCTGTCTACGGCGATATGGCTTACAATCTGCCCCATGTGAAAGAGATAGAACCGCAGTTTTATTCGGCGGGGCTGATGGACGCTTTATCGGGCAGGGACGCGAAGAAGTATAACGCGGAAATCAAAAAAATGGCGCGGGAGGTGTTTGAGCTTGAATAAACGATACAGTAACTTCTTTGACGATGCGGGCATATCAAAACCGTTTACCGATGTACTGACCGAGGTACAGGAGTATATATCGTCCAAGTTTTCAACCCTCATATCCGATAACCCCGAAGAACAAAAAAAGCAAATCTGCGCGTATATCGCCAAATACCTGACCGACTACAATATCGCCGTGGACGGTTTCGACTTTGAGGGCTTGATTGAACGGCTCTACGTTGAAATGGCAGAGTTTTCTTTCCTCACGCAATACCTCTTTTCAAACGAAGTGGAAGAAATCAATATCAACTCATGGAAAGACGTAAAAATCACTTATTCAAACGGCAAAATCTTACCCGCAAGCGAACATTTCAACTCGCCGCAACACGCCATTGACGTTATCCGCAGGGTGCTTCACCAATCGGGTATGATACTCGACCACTCACAGCCGGTTGTACGCGGACACTTATCAAACAAAATCCGTATCACCGTCCTCGGCAACCCTGTGACCGATGAAGAAAAAGGCGTTGCGGCATCAATCCGTATCGTAAACCCGAAACAGCTTGGCAAAAAGGATTTTGTGAAGTACAAAACCGCGACCGCCGAAATGCTTGACTTCCTCACGGTCTGCTTGCGTTACGGGCTTTCCATGTGCGTGACCGGCGCGACCGGCAGCGGCAAAACTACGGTAATGGCATGGCTGCTTTCTACCGTACCCGACCATATGCGCCTTTTCACCATTGAAAACGGATGCCGCGAGTTCGACCTTGTGAGAGAGGACGATAAAGGCAACGTCCTCAATAATGTCGTTCATACCGTTACGCGATATTCGGAAGATCCAAAGCAAAACATAGACCAAGAAAAACTGCTTGAATACGCTTTGACTTCCAACCCCGATATTGTCTGCGTGGGCGAAATGAAATCAGCGGAAGCCTTCGCCGCCCAAGAAGCGGCACGAACAGGACACGGCGTTATCACCACGACACACGCCAATTCGTGCGACGCTACCTATAACCGTATGGTTACGCTGTGTAAAACCAAGTACGACATCAACGACAAAACCTTGTACAACCTCGTTACCGAAGCGTTCCCGATTGTCATGTTCGCCAAGAAGTTAGAGGACAGCAGCCGTAAAATCATGGAGATTACGGAGTGTGAAATCACGCCGGACGGTGAACGTAAAATCCATACCCTGTTTCGTTTCAACATCACCGAGAACGGCACATCAAAAGGCAAGGTGGTAATCAAGGGCGATTTTGAGCGGGTGAACCCCATATCCGAGAGCTTACAAAAGCGGCTCCGCGAAAACGGTATACCCCTTGATGTTCTTGAAAAGCTGATTGGGGGTGAGGTTGTTTGACAACGATTCTGCTTGTGGCTTTCATGGGACTTGTGGCGGGGGGATTTTTCATGCTGTCCCTGTCGCCGTTTGAGTTTGCCGAAAATGTCGGCAAGCTGTTCCGAAGCCGTAAAAAGACCCTCGCGCAAAAAATCAAAGAAGCGACCAATACGAAAAAGGTAAAAGGCATACGCAAAACGATAATCGAAACCAAAGAGATTTTAGAGGTTACGGGTAAAAAGCACCTTTTCGGAACGCTGACCGTGTTCTCGATCATCTTATTTATCGTGGGTGTGTTCTTTTCGCTCATGCTCAATAACTTCCTGATGATACCCATTATGGCGGTGGGCTTTTCCTTGCTGCCGTTTTGGTATGTCATGTTTACGGCAAACTTCTATAAGAAGCAGCTTAACGCGGAGCTTGAAACGGCTCTGTCAATCATCACGACCTCTTATTTGCGGAGCGAAAACTTTATCCTCGCCGTTGAGGAAAACGTAGCGTACCTCAACCCGCCTGTAAATGACGTGTTCAAGCACTTTTTAGCGCAGACCAACCTCATCAACTCCGACATTCAGCTTGCCCTTGAAAATATCAAGTACAAGATTGCGAATGAGGTTTACCGCGAGTGGATTGAGGCGATTATCGCCTGTCAGGAGGATAAAACGCTCAAAACCACGCTCACGCCGATTATATCCAAGCTGTCGGATATGCGTGTGGTTGCCGCCGAGCTTGACATCATGCTTTACGAACCGATGAAGGAATTTATCACGATGGCGTTGTTGCTCGTAGGCAATATCCCGCTGATATATTTCCTAAACAAAGATTGGTTTAACACGCTGATGAATACGGTTATCGGCAAAGGGGTGTTGGCAATATCGGCGGCGGCGCTGTTCGTATCGTTGGCGGCGGTTATACGGCTGACACGGCCGATAGAGTATAAGCGGTAGGAGGTGTGCGGTATCAGAATCATACCCATAACATTAAAAACGGCAAATGATTTTGTCATAAGGCATCACCGTCACCATTCAAAGGTACAGGGCTGTAAATTCTGTATCGGGGTGGTAGACGATAAAGGGAAACTGCGGGGCGTTGCCATTGTCGGCCGCCCCGTTTCACGTTTCCTTGATAACGGCATCACCGCCGAGGTTACGAGAATGTGTACGGACGGCATGAGGAACGCTTGCAGTTTCCTGTACGCCGCTTGCGGCCGGATCGCCAAGCACATGGGTTACGACCGTATCATCACTTACATTCTCAATACGGAAAAAGGCACAAGCCTAAAAGCGTCCAACTGGACGAATGACGGCGTTTGCGGCGGCGGAAATTGGAACGTGCCGGGCCGACCGCGAAAAAACAGCACATACACCGACAAAAAGGTTATGTATTCCAAAACGCTATGAAAGAAGGTGAACTATGCTCGGCATACTAATCCCGTTTTTCTGCATTTTCGGGGTTGGGCTTTACTTCGTCCTCGCGGACGTTCTAAAAGTCCCGACCCTTGCGACCACTAAGGCGGTTATCGCCGTTACCCGCAGGGAAAAGAAAAAGGCGAAATCTTTTGAAGCGATTGTCTTTGACCTTGCCGTGAAGCTGTCGGCTCACATAAAAATGAACGATTACAAAAAGCGGAAGATGGCATCAACGCTAAAATCCGCTGACATCAACCTGACACCCGAAGTTTATATGGCAAAAGCAATCGTAAAAGCAGGGCTGATACTCTCGCTTGCGATACCCTGCTTATTATTTCTTCCGATACTGGCCCCTATCTTCATTTTCATGTCGATAGCCATATTCTTTAAGGAATACCAAGCGGCAGATAATATCTTAAAGAAAAAACGTGAAGCCATCGAAACCGAATTACCCCGCTTTGTAAACACGCTTACACAGGAGTTAAAGGCAAGCCGTGATATTTTATCAATCCTTGAAACCTACCAAAAACACGCGGGCGATGCTTTCCGAACGGAGCTTGAAATCACGATTGCCGATATGAAGTCCGGCTCCCATGAAACGGCGCTGACGAGGTTTGAGGCTCGTATGGGCAGCTCTCAGCTTTCGGACGTTATCCGTGGGCTGATTGCCGTCATGCGCGGCGATAACGGCGTGGTGTACTTTCAAATGCTGGCGCACGACTTGAAACAGCTTGAAATCCAAAAGCTGAAAATGATAGCCATGAAACGCCCCGGCAAAATCAAAAAGTATTCGTTTTATATGCTGATGTGTTTCTTGTTTATGTACCTTGCCATTATCGGCGTGGAAATCTTTAACGCTTTCGGCAATTTATTTTAGAGGGGGTGGTTACTTGATTAAACTTTTACAGTCAAGGCGCGGCGAGGGTTACGTTGATGTAATCGTGCTTGTGCTTGTAATCATGCTTTTCGTGGCTTTGGCGGTCAACGTGTTCCCTGTGTTCATTGCCAAGAATCAGCTTGATACCTTTGCCGCCGAGCTTGTACGCGAGGCTGAAATATCGGGACGTGTCGGCAGCGAAACAACGGCGAAGGCGAACAGGCTCAAAACGGATATAGGCATTGACCCGACAATCTCATGGAGCAGAACAGGCAATTTACAGATTGATACCGAGGTTACGCTTACCCTGACCCTGCGGCATGATATAGGGTTCTTTAACTTCGGCTCATTCCCGATAACGCTGCGGTCACAGGCAACGGGTAAAAGCGAGGTGTATTGGAAATGACGAAGATTAAACGGATTTTACGGTGTAAAAAGGCAATGTCCTACCCTTTGATAATCGCCATTGCCTTATCAATCGTCATAGTGGCTTGCGGAGCTTTTGAATATATGCGGCTCATGCTCATAGCGCAAGGGGTACGGGACGCGGTGCAATCGTCCATCATATCCGTTTCCACCGGCAACTACTCTGACGTTTATTCTTCCTTGCGGGAGGGGTACAGCGGCGGGTATGTCAACGAGGGCAGTGGATTCAACGAAAAAATCAACACAGGCGATGTTTACGCTCGTCTTAGTAACCTTTTAGGGTTGCGGCGCGAAGGTGCGTTTTATGTGAAATATATCGGCGGTGATGTCATGGAGTACCGTGTGTCTAACCTGAACGTAACCGTCACAAACGCGCCGTTTGCGCCGTCCGACCGTGACGGCTCACAACGATTCCAAGCCGATGCCACGATATTTCTTGAAGTCCCGCTGTCCTTTGGGTGGTCGAGGCTGCCGCCCATGCGGATCACTCTGAATTGCAAAGCGGGATGGACGCCGAAGTTTTGACGGCGTATTTATGCGCTTTGCACTGGACAACGCTCGAAACTTTGTGCGCTATTGCCGCTGGACGCTTAATAAGCGGCTGATGTATAATATATACACAGAGAAAATGTTGCAAAAGCGCATAACAATCAGCATATTTTATCAAAGGAGGTAAAGATTATGTCTAAAAACAAAAAGGCATTTACAATACTTGGGCTGACTATAGCAGTTATTATACTTGTGGGGGCGATATTCACAATCTCGCAGCCGTCAAAACAATCAGACCCCAACAGACTACCCGATGGAACAATAGGAAATGTCACCGTCGGCGGCATTGACGGTGAAGAAAGCGGCGGCATTACGGCAAGAGAACCCTCCGTAACCCCCGGACGGATCACCGACTCCGCAAGGCCGGAACAGGATGGCAACCCAAACGAAATTATCCTTACGCAGATTGAGGATAGACCCGAACCGCCAGAACTTCCCAACACGGCATACACGGGCGAACCCACAGACGAGGCTACGCCGGAAGATGTAGAAGCTCACCAAGCTCTTGACCCCGTTTTGACAAACCCCGATGTAAAACCCAACATCACACCACCGTCTGTTACTCCCGCAAGGCCGAGCGATAACACACCGCAGGGCGGCACTACCAATGACAAAGGCGAGGTTTATGTACCCGGATTTGGGTGGATTCCGAACAGTGGGGCAAATGACGGAAAGCCGAGCGGATCGGACGGCGATTGGGATAAGCAAATCGGCAATATGTAACCGGCGTGATGTTACAAGTAAATACGATTAAGGGGCAAGTTCACCGCTTGCTCCTTTTTTATTTGGGAGGTACGCAATGAAAAATAGATTGATTTCTGTTCTTTTGGCATTTGTTTTTCTGTTGTCTGTTCCTATCACGGCATTCGCTTCCGGCGACCCTAACGTGGACGGCGGCGGGGGCGGCATGGGTGATGGAACAGCTACCGACAGATGGACGCCCGGACATGACGGCGTGAGGGTATCTGTTGTAAACGCGGAAACAGGTGCGGTCATGGGAACGCCGGTTGATTATACAAATATCACCCCCGTTAACGGCGTGATGCACTTTGGGAAAAATTCTAAAATTCATTATTTGAACGGCAGAAGCCTGTCGCCGGTTGTAGGCAGTTATTCATACAAAAACCCCTCGCCGGCGTTACCACGAATAATCAGCAGCGGAAGTGCGAACGCAAATATAGAAGCAATACGAAGATACTTTTGCTCCGAAGGCGCGGCGATGATGATAGCAAATGACTTTGGCATACCCTTTGAAACACTCACAAGCGGCCAATACAAGCTGCTGTTAGAGCCTATCGCGTATTTTCTGTTTGGGGGAAACCGCGTAGCCATGACAGCCCATGAAACCGCCCTGTACGACCAACAGTTGAGCGGCGGGGTGCGTCGGACGATGGCAAGCCTGTCACATCAAAACTTGCCCCTTGCCATGTTCCTTGAACGCCCGGATTTGGGTTTGTCTGCATATGGCGGTGACACAACAAGCAGACAATCCAACGACACCATACTTGCATATTTGGGCATGGGTATTGTTACCTATACAGAGATAGGCGATGACCCGCCGCTGCCGTCCGAATATGACGTTGAATACCGTATAAATACAGAGGTTGTAACGGCGGTAACACTCAGCACATTCAGAGAAATAAACCCCGACGCTCCCGCGACCGTAACCTTTAACGCTGCGGGACGGACGTACACCATGAGCAACATCGTTATACCCGAAGGGGAAAGTCAGGTTGTATGGTTCAAGTGGACTACCCCCGCGACCGAACAGACCGTGACAATCACCATCAGCACAAACAGAGGGTATTTAAGCGATAACCGCATTAACGCGCGAATCGTTGACCTCGACAAAAACCCGCCGCCCGACCCGAAAGCGACCGACCGCAACGACAGCTTCCGCGCGGTATCAGCACCGAACAACCCGCAAAAGACTTCTGCACGGTGGACGGTTTGGTGGGCGCAATGGCATCCTTTTTGGGAATGGGAAGCTGATTGGCGTTGGGTTGCAGACTGGCGTTGGGTTTCCAACTGGCAATGGGTGTCAAGCTGGCGATGGGTCAGCACAGGAAACGGCAACGGTTATTATGTTGATAACGGATATTGGCGGGACAATGGTTATATGTACGACTTCGGGCAATGGTTTGACTTCGGAAAGTGGGTAGACAACGGTTGGTACGATTTCTTTACCGACATCTACACCGCAAGCCTAAACGGAACAAGCCGAATAAATCCAGATGATAAAGTGCCGACCGCAAGCGGAAATACCATGAAAAGTGGCTACGGCGTAAACAATGTGGTGACGGCGAATTTTTCATCCAACGCTCCGAGCAGCCATGTCACACCGGCGCAAAACGCGGTGAGCTGGTTTCCCGAATTTGGGTATAGGGCGTATTGGCGACTCCTTGAACTAACGCAGAGGGGCTTTTCCTCACGCCTTGAATTTAGGCGAAACCAATTCAGTCCCTATAATCAGCGTGTGCATTACAGCCCCGTTTGGTATCCGAACGGAACGTACAACGTCTACACATGGCTGATTGACGCATGGACGCCGGACGGTATGTTGTCGATGAACCTTAACAGCAGCGTGAACATTCAAGGCTCTTTATTTGACGATTGGCGCATTGCGCCGAAAAACTAACTTTTTACGGAGGTGTACATTTTGCTCTTACCAATCATTATGATATTCATTTGTCTTATAGGCGGCGGTGTCGCTTTTTTTGTTATAAAGCAAGCCGAGAAAAACAAGTACAAGGAAAAAGTCACTCCCGAAGCGACCGCCGCCAACGAGTTTATCAACGTCAAGGATATATGCGGCAATTTCCTTTATACCCGTGATGACCTCGCGTTGTGCTATCTGAAGCTGACGCCGATCAGCATAGACCTTTATTCAAAAACCGAAAAGCGGAACATCGTGCGAACGCTGACCGCCGAAATGTCAGGTACGCAGTTTCCGTTTAAGTTTATCGCCGTTTCCCGTCCGATTGACATATCCCCGCTTATTTCCGAACTCCACTCCATGCTTATGACCTCGGACGCGAAACAACGGGAGCTTTTAAGAGCGGAAATGATAGAAATGTCAAACTTCGCTATGGGCGGCGATATTGTGGAACGCCAATTTTACATCGTCCTGTGGGATAAAGCCCAAGACGGCGTTGAGCGTGAGCTTATGAACAGGGCGCGGCTTATGTCCGAGAATTTCAGCAGTTGTAAAGTGCCGTGCGAGATTTTACAGCAACAGGATATTGTACGGCTGTGTAACCTTGTGAACAATCCAAGTTACACGCATATCGAAGATAACAGTTTTGAGGCGGCAATACCGCTAATTGAGGGGGGCTTGAACATATGAGAATGAATTTCAAAAAGACCGCAAGCGAATTTGCGCCTGTCAATCAGGCACTTTTGAACGTCATAACACCGATGGGGCTTGAAATCAAGCGAAACAGCCTTGTAATCGGCGAGAACACAGGCAGGGTGTACGGCGTTGTGAAGTTTCCGCAAAAGGTGGATATGGGCTGGCTCTCTAAAATCACCAATATACCGAGTACCATTGTTTCCATAGGTTTTAAGCCCATCGACAACAGCACCCTTATCACCGCCATATCGAAAAGCATCGTCCACAACAGGGGGATGGCAGAAGGCGCGAAAGACCCCTTGACCCGACAAAGAGCGGAAAAGGCCGCCGAGGACGGCGATAGGATTATGCTCCAAATCGACCAGAACGGCGAAACGGTGGGGCTGATGTCTATTTCCATTATGCCGATTGCTCGTGACGATAAAAACTTTACAAAGGTATCACGCAGGGTTGACAGCGTTCTCGGCGTGATGAAGTGCAAAGGCAGGGCTTTGGCTTGCTTGCAAAAAGAAGGCTTGCAAAATATTTCGCCCACATTCCCGACAATGGGGAAAATCGAAAACATCATACAACGGATCGTGCCGATGAGTACGTTCGTGGGCGGGTTTCCGTTCGCAAGCTCCGGCTTTAATGACGGCACGGGCTACTACTTCGCAAAGGACAATAGCGGCGGCTTGATTATCGTTGATTCATGGAAACGCGGTGATGACCGCACCAACAGCAACATGGTAATCATGGGCGTAGCCGGTGTCGGTAAGTCCACGGCAGTAAAACATATCGCCCTTGCGGAATATATGAAAGGCACAAAACTGATTTTCATTGACCCCGAATCCGAGTACAAAGACCTTTGTTTGAACCTTAACGGCGATTGGATAAACGCCGGGGGCGATAAGCGAGGGCTTTTGAATCCCTTACAAATCCGTCCGGCTCCGCGCGATACAGACGAGGACGATAAAAAGGGCAAGAAAGGCGCAAAGAATACCGACATTGACGATACCGACCCGCCGCTTTACGTTGACGAGGGGTACGGCATGAGCGATATGGCTCTGCATATCAAAAACTTAGAGATATTCTTTAAGCTGTATATTCCGTCCCTGTCCGACATGAAACGCGCCATACTCAAACAGAGCATCATCGAACTTTATAACGAGTTTAACATTGATTGGGACACCGACATTAAAAAGCTGAAAAATACCGACTTCCCCACATTTTCAGACTTGCACACGCTGTTGGATAAAAAGGGTAAAGCGGCAAAGGACGTTGAACACAAGGAACTTGCCCTGCTGTTCCATGACCTCGCCCTCGGCAGCGACCAATTTTTATGGAACGGACACAGCACGGTTGAAACAACTTCACGCTGTATTTGCCTTGATACCCATTCCCTGCAAAACACAGGCGATAACATCAAAAGGGCGCAGTATTTCACTTTGCTGTCGTGGTGTTGGGAGCAAATGAGCAAGGACAGGGGTGAGCGTGTCATGCTTATTTGTGACGAGGCGTATCTGATGATAGATGAAAGCGTACCGCAAAGCCTTGTGTTTCTGCGGAACGTGGCGAAACGCGCAAGGAAGTACGAGGCGGGGCTTGCGATTATCTCTCACTCGGTCGTTGACTTCCTTTCCCCGAACATCAAGCAGTACGGACAGGCTCTACTTGATATACCCTGTTACAAAATTCTTATGGGTACGGACGGCAAGAACCTTTTGGAAACAAAAGAATTGTACAGCCTTACCGAAGCCGAGGAAGAACTGCTGCTCTCAAAGAAACGCGGTCACGCCTTATTCGTTATCGGCTCAAAGCGGCTCCACGTCAATTTTGAAATTCCCGAATACAAGTTTGATTACTTCGGCAAGGCCGGGGGCAGATAAACGGAAAACCGCCGCTGTGATTTATTTACAGCGGCGGTTCAGCTTTTCCGGTTATTCATTTCCCATACCGTTTGTGATTCTCGCAAAGACATCAATCGCATAGAGCAGTTTATCCTTGTCGGCGTTTTTCAAAGCTATGTTGATAAAGTCCATGTTCAAAGGCTCTTTCGGCCTACCCTCGACATCACCATAAACTATGTAATCCAACGACAAATCAAGGTGCTTTGCTATTTTAATCAGGGTGTCAAGCGCCGGTTTTTGAAAAGCGTTCTCTATCTTTGTATAAGAGCTTGCGGATAACTCTATCGCTTCACAAAAACTTTCTTGTGTAAACCCCAACGATTCACGGCGGCTCTTAATGCGATCAGCCATTCCTTTTTGTTGTGATTTGGTCATGCTGCTCACCTCCATCACCTTATATTATACAAAATTGACGAAATACTTTGTATTCGGTATTGACGAAAGTTTTATGTTTCGTTATAATTGAAAGTATTATCTTTCGTCATTGCCGAAAGGCGGCGGAGCAGAGAAGAAAGAGAGAGCTTATGATTATCCTTATTTCCTACCGTGTTGATAAAGACTTGTATCATGCCCCCGAAACAAAACACGATATATCGTTGAGGACAACGGAGTACAAATTCAAGAGCGATATGCTTGTACATTTAGAGGTCGGTAAAAACCTCGGCATCCGCTTAAATAACAGGCTGCGGTATGAGTTCAAGAAAGACGAGGCTTTGCAAAAAGAACAGTTTTTTTACAAGAAAGCCTATAACAGCGGAAAAGCAAAGCCAACGACCCGAAGCACGTTTGAGGATAAGCTGAAACGCTTTGACATGAGCAATACCGCCGTAGAGCAAGAAACAGTTGAGGAATACGCCTATACCGACAAGAGCGGCCGTTCTGACAGCGCGCAGATAGTCATTAAAGAATTAGACGGCGAAATGACGGCTGCCATCGACTTTAAGGACATGGCGCAATATGAAAACTTCACTTGCCCCGCATGGCTCATTTGGGCAGTATAAAAAATGCGCTCACGCGGACAGGGGGTGAAATAAATAAAAGTTGCGGTAATCGGTTCAAGGGGACTGACGGTTGATGATTTAGGAAAATACCTACCGTCCGGCACGACCGAAATCATATCGGGCGGCGCGAAAGGCGTTGATACATCCGCGAATGAGTACGCATTGGCTCACGGTATAAAGCTGACTGAATTTTTGCCGGAATACGATAAATACGGACGAAGCGCGCCGCTCAAAAGAAATATAACCATTATAGCCCATGCGGAGTTGGTGCTTGCGTTTTGGGACGGAAAAAGCCGGGGAACAAAATTTGTGATTGATAATTGCAAAAAGGTGGGCGTTCCCGTAAAGGTGTTTTTGCCGTCCGACGAATAAGGCACATAATTAAAATAAATTATTACACAAAGTCAGGCGTTTGCGCTTGGCTTTATTTTTTTGGAGGTGATGGATATGGCTGCACCGGCGGCCGCGGCAGTTGCTAAGAAACTGCTTGCGAAATTGGCGGTGGACGTGGCGACCGATGCCGAAAAACGGCGGCGGTTACTGATACTTATACTTGCCCCTGTAATCGGGCTTTTATTGCTTGTCGCGTTTATCGTGTATCTCTTAACAAGCCCTTTATCCCTGTTGATGGGGTGGCTTTTACCGAATGAATTAAAAGTTGTCGAGGATTTTCAAGTTGACTACGGCTATAACCAAAACATAGGCATTTTTGAACGTGATTACCTTGACGGCAGCGGTATTGAATACGGCGATATTGTCTTTACGGACGGCGTTACCGAGGTTGTTTATTTTAATCAGCTTGATTCCCGATGGAAAGATGTAATGTACGGAACATCCGGCACTATCGGCACGTCCGGTTGCGGCCCCACGGCTCTTTCCATTGTTATATCAAGTTTGACTGACCGCATTGTTGACCCTGTTGAAATGTCAGAGTGGTCTGTCGCCAACGGCTACCGCGCCGAGGGCAACGGCTCGTTTCACAGCTTGATACCGAACGGGGCAAAAGCCTTTGGGTTGATTGTTGAGGATAACGTGCAGAACGACCCGCAAAGGATTGTAGACGCTCTCGCGGAGGGGAAACTTGTAGTTGCCATTATGAGTAAAGGGCATTTTACGAGCAGCGGGCATTTTATCGTCCTTCGCGGTGTTACCGCTGACGGTAAAATCCTTGTGGCAGACCCCGCAAGCCAAAGCCGAAGCGAACAGGAGTGGGATTTTGACATCATATTAAACGAAGCCCGAAAAGGCGCGGGCGCAGGCGGCGCTTTTTGGATTATATCGAATGGAGGATAATTAAATGATTTTATACCTATCACGGAACGAAAGCGCGAATCTGCTCGACATGGCAGCGAGTGAAAAATCCTTGCATATCCGTAAAATGTCGGGCAATTTCAGCCTGTCGGAGTTCATTGTCATGGAAATGCGGAAATACGCAAGCTGCCGGTATTTTTGCGTTGAACGCCTTGCCATAACCGAAAAGGACAGCGAGTTTTTAGAAGCCCTGCAATCCTTTCAAATGATGTACAGCGCGCGGGTTATCGTTATTCACGAAAGCATGAGCGACACGGACAGCTTAACGCGGGGGCTTGTGCAGATCGGCGTAACCGATATTGTCACCGCGCCCGATATGGACGATAAGCTCGCTCAGATAGCGGATTGCCTGTCTGCCGAGGGTATGTTGAAATACAAGCCGAAGGCTGTTAAAACGCGGGATTACGGCGAGGGTGACGATGAACCCGATGAAGAATACAATGGGAAGGAAACTCTGGCGCAGAGCATTGTCCTCAAAGAAATGGAGGACGAGCATTACCGCTTTGACTGTTTGAACGTCAAAATCGGCATCATCGGCGCGACACGCAGGGTTGGCACGACCACCTTCGCGCTTGGGCTTGTCAACTTCATCAAGAACCACGGTGGCACGGCCTGTTATACTGCCCTCAACACGAACGGGCATCTTGAAAGCATCGCCAACACATACAATTTTGACACCGAGGAAGATTACTACACCTATGACGCTATCGACTTCTACGAGGGCATACTGCCGAAACATGATTACAACTTTACAATTATGGATTTTGGCGATGTGAAGCGTGAAGCCGTGCGGAAATACAAGGAATCCGACATACACCTTATCTGCGGGGCAAGCCACAAACAGTTTGAGGTAGTGGAATTTGCCGAGGCGTTAAAGCAAGTTAAATCGGTCAAGCCTACGGTGCTGACCTATGTACCCAATCCCGAATACGGTCAGCTTTTCAGTTCGACCGTGACGAGAAGCCCTGTTGTTATCAAGCCGGTTAAAGGCATGATGGATTTTAAGACAAACGGGCTTGTGTTCAAGGGGATTATAAAGCCGTACATTGTGGAAACGTCGAAAAGATTATAAAGATTGAGCCGGTGGTGTGATTTCACGCCACCGGCTTATTTTCGTTTACAATGCAAAAGGAACGGAAATAACCGCTCTCAAATCAATCAAAATTATTTTCGTAGAGTAACTAACTCCATGAAAGGCGGATAAACCCCACCATCTCCAATCAGTATACATCATGCAAGGCTACTTGTCAATATGCAAGGTAATAAATTTACAAATAGTTACAAAACAGACTAAAAAAACAAACATCCTATTTATTTGACGGCGATATTCAAGTTGTAACGTGCGGAAATGTCCGTGCGGCGGCTTTATCGCCGTCAATTTTTTAGTCAAATATTATTGAAAGGACGGTTTTCTCAAATGGCAAAACGCGGCGAGAATATCTACAAACGGAAAGATGGGCGTTGGGAAGCGCGGGTTATAAAAAATTATAGCGAGAACGGCAAAGCCATCTACACCTATTTCTACGGACGTACCTACAAAGAAGCAAAAGATAAAATGTTTAAGTTTTTACCCCCTATTGCGGAACATCCGGCATCCATATCTAACACGGTCGAAAGTGCTATTTGTTTCGGGATTGTGTTGGACGCATGGCTTGAAAATAAAAAAGTCAGGTTGAAAAATTCCTCTTACGTCAAGTATCTCAACCTCATTAACATTCATATCAAGCCATCGTTAGGGCATTATACATTAACGAGTATAACCGGTGCGGTTTTGACCTCGTATATTACAGAAAAATTCAAAACGGGAAGGCAAAATTCGCCCGGTGGACTTTCTGAAAAAACCATAAAGGACATCATAAGTATTGTAAAATCAGCATTACGGTACGCCAAAGACGAGGGATTATTGTCTGATGTAATAAATATCAATTTGACTTTACCCCGCGATAAGCCAAAGGAAATGCGGGTGTTTACCAAAGAAGAACAATCAATTTTTGAAAAATATCTTTGTTCAGAATTGGACATCAGCAAACTCGGTGTCCTTTTGTGTTTATATACAGGATTGCGGGTCGGGGAAATTTGCGCATTATTATGGAGCGATATTTCATTAGATGAGCATATGCTGACAATCAGCCGGACAATGCAGAGAATACAAACAATGGATGATGCTTGTTCTTCAAAAACAAAAGTGATTATTACCGATCCGAAAAGCGATTGTTCCACACGGACGATACCGTTACCTGACTGCCTCATTGATAAATTAAAGATGTATAAGCCGGTATTTTCAAACGCATATTTTCTCACAGGCGAAACAGAGCGGTATATAGAGCCGAGAACATATCAAAACCACTTTAAGTCATATATCGAGGGCAGCGGAATCAAAAACGCTAACTTCCATTCAACCCGGCATACATTCGCCACGCGCTGCGTTGAGCTTGGCTTTGAAATAAAAAGCCTAAGTGAAATCCTCGGACACGCAAACGTCAACATAACTCTTAACCGATATGTACATCCGTCTTTTGACTTAAAGCGCGACAACATGAACAAACTCACTTGCTTGTGTTGATTGCGCCGTCAATATATAGCTTGATTTTGAAAAAGCGTTGGTAAATCGGGCTTTGCTAACGCTTTTTCATGGAGTTAGTTACTCTACGAAAATTTTTGTATTGCTCTACGAAACCATTATAATGTTTAATGAAATGAATGGGGGATAATCCTTTGAGCTATGAATTGGACGATGCTCTGAAAGAGCGGTTAATAGACAGATTAACAAATGAACTAAAAGTATTACGCGCGAAAGCGGAAATATCTCAACAGGATTTAGCTAACAGAATAGGTGTGTCAAGGCAAACATACGGAATGATTGAAACAAAAAAACAACGCATGACATGGAATCATTTTATGGTTCTGTTATTGCTTTTCAGAAGCAGCGAAGGTACGGCTGATATAATTAACCGCATTGGAGCATACCCGCCGGAGTTAGAAAAGTATATCAAGCTAAAATAATTCTACCGGATTGTTAAAAAAGAAAAGCGCTATTAACAACGCTTTAATTTGGGAGGTTTATACATACCGTGAATATAAAAAGAAAAATTTTTATCCCCATGATTGTTCTGACGATTATATGCGGAATCGCCGTTCTTATATCATCAATCCTATTTCATAGCAGAGGGTTGAATAATTCCATGCGCAACAAAATCGACGTTGCGCAAAATGTTATCGAAGTGGAAATAGAAGATTTGTTGAGCAAGGCCTTTCTCACCGCGTCCGCAATGAGGGTACACCAAAATTTAAGCGAAGCGCTTGTGAACAACGACCGTGAAAGAATCGCAATCATAGCAAACTCATTAAAAAACATGGCGTATCTTGATTTCTGCACGATAGTTGATAAGGATGGAATCGTTGTCGTGAGGGCGCATGACCCGGATAATTATGGCGACAGCCTTATGGGGCTTTCCCATGTTCAGTCTGCTTTTGAAAACAAAATCGAATCATACGTTGTGCCGGGCGTTTCGATACGTCTTGGCGTAATGGCTGGCGCTCCGATATACGACCTCAATGAAAATATTATAGGCGCTATATCCTTGGGATTCAGATTAGACAGTCAGGCATTTGTAGAGAGGCTAAGTCAGCTTACCGAATGTGAAGTAGCAGTTTACCTACATGACGAGCTTATTTCGTCTACCGTTATAAATGGGAACGGAACTTTCGCTTTGGGTAGAAGCGCGGATGAAAATATAAGTAAAAAAGTGCTTGCCGGGGAATCTTTTAGCGGCAGAGTCCAAATATCAGGGAAAAATCTGATTTCAAATTATGCCCCTTTATCCGGCGTAAACGATGAAGTTGTCGGCATGATATTTGTCGGTTACAACACCGCCGAAGCAACGAGAGATATAATATTCTTTATTATATTCGGGATTGTAGTCACTCTGATTGTACTTGCGGTTTGCATTATTCTTGCGCAGCATATTTCAAAAACAATAGAGGGGCGCTTAAATAAGGCGCACAACCATACGAAGCAGTTTTTAGAATCTATGGATACGATGGTTGTTGTAACCGAAATAGAATCCGATAAAATCCTATATCTCAATGACAGCTTCAAAAAAGAATTTGATTTCGCAGATGATGTAATTGGCACGGAATGTTGGAAAATTCTTGTTGACGGTGCTGCCGGGCGTTGCGATTTCTGTCCTAAACACGATATGGACTTAAACTCTGATAAAATAATTTCTTGGGAATTTTTCAATCCAAAACTTCAAAAGCATTACAGAATAACAAGCAGATTCATTGATTGGATAGATGGTTCAAAGGTTTTTGTAGAACAATGTGTAGACATTACGGAAATAAAAGAATCTATGGAAAAAATGCGTGAAGCAAATGAACGCATGACGGCGGCACACTCCACCACATCAGCTATGTTTGAATCGAATCCGCATATCAATATTTTGTTTGATAGCAACTTCAATCTAATTGACTGCAACCCTGCATCGCTGATTTTTATGGGTTGTGAAACAAAAGAAGAACTAATCGGCAGTTTTGTTGAACGTATGGCTAAGTTCCTGCCGGAACATCAACCGGACGGACGCCGCACCCTGCCTTTGGCCGAAAGGCTTATGATGGCTGCAAAGGAAGGTTATCATAAAATCAGCACAGTAATATATCTTGGTGACAAACCCAAATACCTTGATATGGAATTTAAGAAGATTCCGTATGAGGATAGCTTTGCTATTACTGCTTACGTTCAAGACATGACTGAACTCCGTGAACAAGAGGCGAGGCTTGTACGCATACTGAACAGTATAAGCGCGATGATTTATGTTACAGATATAAAAACAGATGAAATATTATTCATTAACGATTATATGAAAGAACACTTCAAAATTGATAACGATGTAATCGGACAGCCTTGTTATAAAGTGTTGAATCAAGGAATAGAACAGCGGTGTGATTGGTGTCCCTGCCATCAGCTTGATATAGAGCCGAACAAAGAAGTTGTATGGGATGAATTTAACACGTTGACAAAACGCCATTATCTAAACAGCGACAGATACATTGAATGGGCTAACGGCAAAAAAGCGCATATTCAACTTTGCCTTGATGTATCCGAAACTCGCGAAAGAGAAGCGGAACTTGCACAAATAAACGATGTGAACGAACTCCATCTAATAAAATTAAACACCGTCATTAAAGCGGCAAAAATAGCCTTGTGGGATGCTGAAATCAATCTTGATAACCCAATGGATCCGAATACGCCGGTCATGTGGTCTGACGAATTTAAGGGTATGTTAGGCTATTCAAGTACGGAAGATTTTCCAAATGTGTTTACAAGCTGGATAAATTGTCTGCACCCGGATGATGCAGAAAATATATTAAACGCTTTCGCCGGTCACTTACTTGACACTACCGGCAAGACACCGTTTAACGTCGAATATCGCTTGCGGAAGAAAAACGGCGAGTACGCATATTTCCTCGCTGCGGGATCAGCCATACGCAACGCAGAGGGGGCGGCCGTCCGTGTTGCCGGCGCGCTCATGGATATATCCGAAGCCCGAGAACGAGAAGTGGAACTTGTTCGCATAAATGAAGCGAACGAACTCCATCTAATAAAATTAAACACCGTCATTAAAGCGGCAAAAATAGCCTTGTGGGATGCTGAAATCAATCTTGATAACCCTATGGATGCGAATACGCCGGTCATGTGGACGGACGAATTTAGAGGAATGATAGGATATTCAAGCTCCGAAGATTTCCCCAATGTGTTTACCAGTTGGATTGCTTGTCTGCACCCCGATGACGCAGAAAGCACCCTGACTGCTTTCGCCGGACACTTGCTTGACACCACCGGCAAAACACCGTTTAACGTCGAATACCGCTTGCGGAAGAAAAATGGCGAGTACGCACATTTCCTCGCCGCGGGTTCAGCCATACGCAACGCAGAGGGGGCGGCCGTCCGTGTCGCCGGTGCGCTTATGGATATATCTGAAATGAAGAACTTGCAACTCAACTTAGAGCATGAACGCGCCATGCTCCAACTTATGTTTGATTCAAGCCCCGACCACATTTTCTGCAAGGACGCAAATTTCATTTACACACGTTGTAATGAAACATTATTAAAATATCATGGTATAGCTAAGGAAAACCTTATCGGTAAAGATGATAAAAGCGGTCTTGGAATAGCGACAAAATTTGCGGAAGAATATAGGGCAACAGACAGCGCGGTACTGACCGAGAACAAGGCATCCGTACATGAAGAAAGAGTTCCGTCCTCAGACGGAACGGTGAGGCTTTTTGAAACAAATAAAGTTCCTCTTATACTCAACGGTGAAGCGGTGGGAATAATGGGGGTCGCCCGTGACATTACAGAGCGCAAGGAAATGGAAGAAGCCGCACAAAGCGCAAACCGTTCAAAAACCGTATTCTTAGCAAATATGAGCCATGAAATCAGAACGCCGATGAACAGCATCATAGGCTTTTCCGAACTTGCGCAATCGGATGATATTTCAAATAAAACACGGAACTATTTGAGCAACATTCAAGACAGCGCCGAATGGATGCTCAAAATCATCAACGACATACTTGATATTTCCAAAATCGAATCGGGCAAAATCGAATTTGAGAATATCCCCTTTGATTTACCTGACATATTCGCACATTGCCAATCTGCGATAATGCCTAAAATCGCAGAAAAAGGGATAATGCTTTATTGTTATGCCGAACCGTCCATCGGGAAAAAGCTGCTCGGCGATCCGTTAAGGCTACGGCAGATTATAATGAATCTGCTGTCTAACGCCGTGAAGTTTACGAACTCCGGCACAGTGAAATTCTTAGCATCTATTTTAAGCACAGACGAAAACAGTGTGACCATTCAATTTGAGATTAAAGACAGCGGTATAGGCATGACCCCTGAACAAATCGAGCGAATATTCAATCCGTTTACACAAGCGGAGGACAGCATTACGCGGAGGTTCGGCGGCACCGGCTTGGGGCTGACGATTACAAAGAATATTGTTGATTTGATGGGTGGCACGTTAAACGTGGAAAGCGCCCCCGGTGTCGGCAGTAAGTTTACATTTGAGCTTACATTCGGATTGATTGACGAAACCGAAATACCTCATGAAAAAATCGTAATCAATGATTTTGAAAAACCCAACTTCAAGGGTGAAGTGCTGGTTTGCGAGGATAACAGCTTGAATCAACAAGTTATATGCGACCACTTAGGCAGGGTGGGTTTGAAAAGTGTCGTGGCTCAAAACGGAAAAGAAGGCGTGGATATTGTAAGGAAACGCAAAAAAAATAATGAACCGCCGTTTGATTTGATTTTCATGGACATCCATATGCCCGTGATGGACGGACTTGACGCCGCGGCAAGAATTACAAAAATGGGTGTTAAAACGCCGATTGTTGCTTTAACGGCAAATATCATGTCAAACGACATAGAGCATTATAAAACAAGCGGAATGTATGATACGGTCGGCAAACCTTTTACAACACAAGAGTTGTGGCGCTGCTTGGCTAAATATATTCCGATTGAGGGTTACACGGTTATCGACAAACGCCGAGCAGCAGCCGAAGAAAGCAAAGCGCAAAAAATGATTAAAACCAATTTCGTCAAAAACAACCAAACCACCTATAACGATATTATTTCGGCTGTTGACATCGGCGATATAAAGACGGCTCACAGATTGGCACATACGCTGAAAAGCAATGCAGGACAAATGGGTAAAAAGGAGCTTCAAACCGCAGCATTCAAAGTGGAGGCTTCGCTTGCCCACGAAAATGCTATGCTTAAAGATGAAGAAATGAATGTATTGAAAACAGAGCTTGATTTGGTTCTTTCCGAATTGGCCCCGCTGTTAAATGAAATGAGGGATATAAACAAAACAGATACCGTTGACATGGAAAAAACTATTAAATTATTTGACACATTAGAAAATTTGTTAAATAAGAAAAACACGGACTGTATAGACCTCATTGACGAGCTTTACGATATACCGAACACAGAAGAACTAATAACTCACATAGAAGGGTACAAATTTTGGGATGCCCTAACCTCTCTTAACAATTTACGAAAGGATTTGGTGTCCGGGAATGAATAAAACGAAAAAACATACTATCCTTGTAATTGACGACGAACCGAACAACATAACGGCGCTTTCGGAAATTCTGAAACCCGAATATGCCGTCTGCGCTGTAATCGACAGTTGCAGGGCGGTTGAAACTGCGGAAGATGAAATGCCGGACGTAATCTTGCTTGATGTTCTTATGCCCGATATGGACGGCTACGAAGTTATCACGGCGTTAAAAAGCTCCCCCAAAACCCTTGACATACCGGTTATTTTTATTACAGGGCTTGACGGCATAGATGATGAAAAGAAGGGGCTTTCTTTGGGTGCGGCTGATTATATTTCTAAACCGTTTCACCATGATATTGTGAAAATTCGGGTTAAAAATCAAATCAAACTCATAGAGCGGCAACGTCAACAGGCGTTGATGACAAAAATAGCCCACAGCTTTTTCTTCGACACCTTTACTAATTCATTGCTTACGGATACGTTGCGTATGGTTGGCGAGTTTATGGATATAGACCAATTATTGTTGTATAAGTTAGATGAAGGTGTTCTCGTATGTCAAAACGAATGGATAAAACCCGAATTAAACTTAGAAACGAGAATCGGCGGCAGGTTTGAGCTTAACGAAAATTTATCATCTATCATCAATAATCTTTTAATAAGCAAGGAAAGCGATTTGTGCCTTCATTCCAACGATCCGGTGTTCAAGGAAGCTATGAAGCCATACCGCGTAAACTTTCACAACTATATAACAACGCCTGTTTTCATAAAAGGGAAAATGTGCGCCGCTATTGATTTTTCAAGAGAAGATGATGGACGAAAATGGGATGAAAGCGAAATCAACCTCGCCATTCTTGTTACAGACGTTTTTTCAAGTGTTTTTGAACGTGACGCGATGGAAAACCAATACTCCATCGTTGAAAACTCTCCGCATCCTGTTTTGTCAATTAACGAAAATGCTGATGTTATATACGTTAATCCTGCCGCAACCCATGTATTTGGATATACAAAGCGTGAGATTACCGCCGATGGGCTTGGAATCATTTTCGGAAATGAAACTTTGTCAGATATTATAAAGCAGCACATTCCATGCGCATTGAAGGGCGAAACCGCCGGATTTGAAAGCCGTATAATTCGTAAAAACGGCGAGGACGGCGTATCGGTTGTAAGCCTGTTTCAAATGTCGGGCGGCAATCTTGGCATCATCATTAGAGATGTTACTGAAATTCGCAAACTTGAAAAAGAAAATGAAAAACTCTTTTTAGACGGACTCACAAATATATATAACAGGCGTTACTTCGATGAATCAATACCCCGTTTAATAAAGTCCTTGTCCCGCTCCGGCAGTATGTTGACTTTGATGATGGTGGATATTGACTTCTTTAAGCCGTACAATGATACATACGGTCACAGTGCGGGTGATGATTGCTTAATTGTCATTACTGAGATTCTTAAACAAAGCATACCGAGAGAAGATGATTTTGTTGCCCGTTACGGTGGCGAAGAATTTATTGTTGTCTTGCCGAATACGGACGAAAACGGTGCGCGGAAGGTTGCGGAAAGGATGCTGATAAATGTTCGTGACCGCCGTATTCCGCATGAAAAGAGCGTTGTGGCAAAGCACGTTACAATTTCTATCGGTATTATAACAGGCGTTGTAAAACATACGCATACAGCCAAAGACTTTATTGAACAAGCCGATATGATGCTGTATCAATCCAAGCAAAACGGACGAGATAAATACAGTTTCAATATTATATGAAGGAAGGACAACGGCGAATGGATAAGGCAACCAAATACAGCGTACTTATTATTGATGATAACCCAAATAGCATTACAAAATTGAAAGAAATTTTGAATACCGCATATACTGTTTACGCTGTTGTGGAAAGCCTTAGAGCAATGGAAACGGCAGAGGAACTCATGCCTGACGTCATTTTGCTTGATATACTCATGCCTGACATGGACGGTTATGAAGTTCTTGCGAATCTGAAAGATTGCCCAAAAACCCGTGACATCCCTGTAATTATTATAACAGGGCTTGATAATGCGGCATCCGAAGAAAAAGGGTTTGATTTGGGCGCGGCAGATTATATAACAAAGCCTTTTAATTCCGCGACAGTCAAGGTACGTATAAATAACCAAATCAATATTATTGAACGCAATGCGATAGAGCGTAAATATTACGAAACAGAATATGACCTTATGAAACATCGGCTTACAGACGATGCGCTTGGGATGGCTCTGTGGGACATTGAAAATATGGAAAATAATATAATAACGCCTGATAGCAAAATTATGTGGTCAAATGAAATCAGGAATATGCTTGGCTATACTGATGAAAACGATTTCCCCAATGTTTTCGGGAGCGTAATCCGTATAACACACCCCGATGACAATGACGGTGTGTACAATGGCTTTGCTGCCCACATTAACGATGTTACAGGCAAGACGCCTTTCGATTTTGAATTTCGCATGATGACAAAAAACGAAGGTTATCGTTATTTCCGTGCTTTCGGTAAAACGCTGAGAGATGCAAACGGTATGCCATTAAGGTTAGCCGGTGCGTTGATGGACGTAGACAAAAAGAAAAAAGCACAGTATCAGCTTGAACAAATGAACGAGCGCATGATGCTGATGTTGGACACGTCGCCGCTTTGCATCGGAATATGGGACAAGGATTGCAATATAATTGATTGCAATATGGCGACCTTGGAGTTTTACAAATTCAATACTAAACAAGAATATATAGATAGATTTATTTCGGATTGTCTACCTGTGTATCAGCCGGACGGTCAGCGCTCCGACGAGAAAGCCACCGCTTTACTAAGTAAAGCGTTTGACGAAGGCCGTTGCACTTTTGAATGGATGCTTAGAATACCTGATGATGATACTTATGTTCCTACGGAAGTTACGCTTGTAAGAACTAAATATGGAGATGAGAATATCATAATCGGATACACACGCGATTTGCGTGAACACTATAAAATGATGGAAACAATCGAGGAATCCAATATAGCGAGAAGCAACACACTTGGCGCGTTGGAAAGCATATTGAATGGGTTGGACGCGATGATCTACGTTACTGTTCCCGAAACCGGTGAAATCCTTTTCATAAATGATTTGATGAAGAAACACTATGGAATTGAAGGCAGCGGCATTGGACAAATTTGTTACAAGGTTTTACAGGAAGGGTTCAATGAACGATGTGATTTTTGCCCCTGCATCAGGCTTGCAGAAAACCCTGATTCGATTGTTGTATGGGAAGAAAACAGCACCTTAACCAAGCGCACATACCAAAACACCGACTGTTTAATACACTGGATGGATGGCAGAAAAGTTCACCTTCAGCACTCTGTTGACGTGACTGAAATAACAGCCGCGAGGGAGCAAGCGCAGGCAGCCAGCAAAGCGAAAAGCGAGTTCCTCGCAAACATGAGCCACGAAATCCGTACACCCATGAACGCAATCATGGGTATGACTACAATCGGAGAAAGAGCGAGTAATATTGAAAAAAAGGATTATTCCTTTAGTAAGATCAAAGAAGCCTCTACTCATTTGCTTGGCATTATAAACGACATACTTGATTTAGCTAAAATCGAAGCAGGCAAGATGGAACTCTCGAACGCTGAATTTAATGTAGAGGATATGATAAACAAGATACTTGCAGTTACTCATGTTAGTTCAGACGCGAAAAAACAAAGGGTAACTGTAAGTGTTGACAAAAAAATACCTTTCACCGTCGTAGGGGACGGTCTGCGGCTGTCGCAGGTAATAACGAATTTATTAACCAATGCGATAAAATTTACGCATGAGAGCGGAAATATTCAGTTGGATGTATTGTTGGACGGCAAGACCGACAGGTACTGCGATCTTCGTGTAGTGGTAGCAGACAGCGGAATCGGTATATCTCCCGAACATCACGAAAAGCTGTTTGACGCTTTTGAACAAGCAGAAAGCGGAACTACGCGCACATATGGCGGTACGGGATTAGGACTTGCCATTTGCAAGCGCATTGTTGAATCAATGGGCGGTCAAATATCGGTTGAATCAGATTTGGGCAAAGGTACAAAATTTACAATCATCGTTCGCGTGGTTCACAATCCGAGTAATACCGATACATCGCGCAAGGGTGATATTATGCAGGTCGGCATTACAGACACGACAAAAGAACTGCTGAAAGGAAAAAGATTGTTGGTTGCCGAAGATATGGAAAGCAACCGTTTTGTGTTTACATCGCTTTTGGAAGATAGCGGCTTGATTATTGATTGCGCCCAAAACGGACAAGAGGCGTTAGATATGTTTGCCGCCGAACCCGAAAAATACGATATTATCTTCATGGATATAAGGATGCCTATTATGGATGGATATAAAGCCACCCAAAATATCCGCGCACTTAATGTAGTGAGAGCGAAAAATATTCCGATAATCGCCATGACTGCAAATGTGTTTAAGGAAGATGTAAAAAAGTGTTTTGACGCCGGAATGAACGGGCATATTGGAAAGCCCCTTGATATTGACGGTGTTTTGGATATTCTTTGTAAACACTTGATAAAATGAACGCTATAAATGTGTAATGTATGTAAAAATATAACAGGGGCGTGATAAATAATCACAGCCCCTATTATATTTAACAGCATTATATTTAACAAAAAGAACAAAAAACATATGAAAAACTGCCATTATTCAATCCGTGATTTGCGTTCGTAAATTTTTACTTGAAATATTATCTTTTTTATGGTAGAATTGAAATGGTTTGTATTATTGCAAAGAAAAACTGAGGTGAACGGCATGGGAATCAGTTATAAAAAACTATGGCATTTGCTGTTAGACAAAGACATGATAAAGAAGGACTTACGCGAGGCTTGCGGATTGTCTACGGCCTCGATAGCGAAACTGTCAAAGGGTCACAACGTAAACACCGATGTACTTGTCCGAATATGCCATGAGCTTAAATGTGATATTTCAGATATTTGTGAGATTATCCACTCCGAAGAAAACAATACCGAAGAATGAACATGAAAAAAATAAACACAAAAGGAGGAAACCGCCGTGCAGTTATCGCCATTTCACGCCTATTACAAAGCCCGAATGTTAGAAAACATAAACGGCTCTGATAGATTTGTGCCGGCGTTCGCTTCCTCCGACATTGAGATTTATCCGTACCAAGTAGCCGCCGCCATGTTTGCCCTGCGTTCGCCGTATCTAAAAGGCGTGATTTTGTGCGACGACGGATCTCTCGGAAAATCCTTTGAGGCTCTGTTGATAATCACACAGCGTTGGTATGAGGGCAAGCGGCGAATACTGATTGTCGTTCCTACGCCGCTTTTGCACCAATGGACGAAAATCATTGACGATAGGTTTTCCGTTCCGCTCTGTTCGATTGACGGCAACGCCGCATTTCAAGAGCAGATACAGGACGGAAACGCCAATCCATTCGACCAAGACGGCGTGATTATCACCACTTACGACTTTGCCACCGAAAAAGCGGAGTATATATCCCGCATTGAATGGGATTTGACCGTATTTGAAGAAGCACACCACCTACGCCGGATTTACACAGGCGAAAACAAAGGGGCGGCGGCGATCCGTGAAGCTGTCATCGGCTCATTCAAAATTCTGCTGACCGCCACACCGATGCAAAACTCCGTCATGGACTTGTACGGCTTAATATATTTTATAGACGAAACGGCTCTGCCGGACGCCGACAGCTTTTACAAGCGGTATTTCCGAAAGCCGGAAAACTATGCGGAGCTTGCCGACAGGGTAAGTAAGTTTTGTTTCCGTACCACGCGCCCACAAGTTACGACCTACGTTAAAATCCCCGAACGGCTGCCTATGACGGTTGATTTTACGCCGACCGCAAAGGAACAGCAGTTATCGGATATGCTTGACGATTACCTTGCACGGAGCAAAAAATACGCTTTCCCCAAGATGGAACTATACGACCTTACGCTCATGCTGTTCCGCACGTTATCGTCCTCGACTTTTGCGTTGGAAAAGACATTGCAGGGTGTGGAAAAACGGCTTGCGGCAATGGTTGAGGAAAACAGCGACAGTAAAATCGTTGACGAACACAACTATATCAAAGCCATGCTGACCCTTGCCGAAAGCATAACCGATAATGCAAAAGGCGGGGAACTGCTGACCGCACTCAAAAAGGGATTTACTGAACTGAAACGGCTCGGCGCAAATAAAAAGGCTTTGATTTTTACAGAAAACCGCGAAACGCAGAAGTACATTTATAAATTACTGAATGAAAAAAGCGAATACAAGGGCAAAGTCCTGACGTTCAACGGCGATTACAGCCGTGATTACACAGTCATGGAGCGGTTTCAAAATGAAGCGGTCATACTCGTAACCACCGACATAGCCGCCGAGGGCTTTAACCTTGAATTTTGCTCGTTCTTAATAAACTACGACTTGCCATACAACACGCTCAAAATCGAACAGCGAATCAACCGTTGCCATCGACAGGGGCAGCAGACCGATGTGCTTGTGCTGAATTTCCTAAACCGAAACAATTTTGCCGATGTGCGGATGTTGGAGCTTATCAACAAGCGGATTTTACAATATGACGGCATTATCGGGCTGTCTGATGATGTTATCGGCAATCTGAACGTGAATATAGACCGTGACTTCGGTAAACTCATTGCCGCCGCAAGGTCAAAAGACGAGATAGATAAAGCGTTTGACGAGATATTAACCGAATACGAAACCGAAAATAAACAGCTTGTGGAAACGGCCGAGCAATCGCTGTTTACTTCATTCAGTAAAACCATTGCCGATGGCGTAACCGTTTCACCGCAGTACATAGGGCAACGGATTAAAGAGATAAACGCTGAATTATGGACGCTGACACGCTACTATTTCGAGAATTACAATGAAAAACATACCGAGAACGGTTTTGAAATAGACGAACAGGCAAAAACCGTAACCGTGCAGAACGAACCGCCCCATTTGTTTTATTATTTCACAGGCAGCCGAAACAAACCGTATACGAGTTTACGCAAGTACGGCATTGCGCCCGACTTCAAGCCCCATAGCGGAAGAATCACGCTGTCAAGCGTAATCGGCAGGGGCGTGATACAGGAAATAGGGTGCGCCGATAGCGGCACGATAACGGTTGACGGCAACATTGAACCCTGCACGATTGGGCTGTACCGCGTGGAAGTGTTTTCAGAAAACAAGGGCATGGCAGACGATAGAGCCGAGTTTGTAACCCTAACAGGCAAAACGGAATCCGGCAGAACTCTTACAGATGATGATTGCCGTTATATTATGGGATTGCCTGTACTTTCGTTTACAGAGGATAACCGCAGGGCAGTCCGTTGGCTGCGGGAATCCACAAGCCGTATTCCACCGCATGAAATGGACGGGCTTATCTCAACCGACGAATACACCCGCCGCGTTATCGCCGACATGGGCGGTGCGGTCAGAGAAGAAATCGAACGGCTGAAGGTTTTGACGATAGATAAAAAAATAGGGTTGGAGCGGAACATTGAAGCCCTGCGCGCCGAAGTCAGCACATTAACAAGCGGTCTTACAAGGGCAAACTCCATAGCGGAAAAGGTGCAAGCCGAAAAACGTAAAACCACCGCGCAAAGGGAATTAAAGCAACGTGAGCAACAATTATTCCTTGACGGTATGCGGCTTGATGTGGAGCTTGACGAACAGATTAAGTGTTTGACGGACGGAGCGCGGTTAAAGGCGGCGTTAAAACGGCAATTCGTAATAAAAGTAACGGGAGGTAGGGCATGAGCAGAAAACTTACGCAAAAAGAGTTTGAAGAAATCGCAGTCCTTTCCCGATATTGCATCGACGCTTACAATTCAAGGCAAGTCACCGAAGAAATAAGCCGATTAAAGCACTTGGCAAAAACGCTTGACGTTCACACGGATATTCGCACCTTGATTATTGAAATCGTAAGTTATTCGCATGAATCCTCAAAGCAAAAACCAATGAATGAAAAAGATAATTGGGTGGACTTAACCTTAAAAGCAATAAAAAAATTAGAATCGCAAGGCGTAGACAGGGAGGGAAACAAAGGTGAATGAAAAATTAGACGGTCTTTCAATGAATATAGAGCAGACCGAGCGTGATAAACTCCGCTCCGTATTCCCGCAATGCTTCACAGAGGGGCGGCTTGATATAGACAAGCTGTTGACGATGTGCGGCGAATATATCACGGACGATTTTGAGAAATACGAGTTTAAGTGGAAGGGCAAAAGCGAGTGTTTACAGCTTGCTCAAAAGCGTTCCACCGGCACTCTGCGCCCTTGCAAAGAGGAAAGCGTGAACTTTGACACGACCCAAAACCTCTACATAGAGGGCGATAACCTCGAAGTCTTGAAGCTCTTGCAGACAAGCTATTACCGCAAAGTGAAGCTGATATATATTGACCCGCCCTATAACACAGGCAACGATTTTGTGTACGCCGATGATTTTGCCGACCCTATGGCACGGTACAAGGAAGTCACAAGCCAAACTACGAAAAGCAACCCCGAAACAATGGGGCGTTTTCATACTAACTGGCTCAATATGATGTACCCACGTTTGCGGCTTGCGGCGAATCTGCTCCGTGATGATGGGGTTTGTTTTATTAGCATTGATGACCATGAAGTAGACAATCTCAAAAAGCTATGCAATGAAGTATTTGGCGAAGAAAATTTTGTGGCACAAATTATTTGGCAAAAGAAATACGCTGTATCTAATGACGATCCCGGCATAGCACCCATGCACGATTATATTTTAGTTTATCAAAAATCAAGTGACTTTGAGCGCAACCTTTTACCACGAACAGAAAAGCAATTACAGCGTTACAATAATTTAGATAACGACCCACGGGGCGATTGGAGTTCTGATAATTACATTAGCAACAAGTCACGTTGGGAGCGCCCGACGTTGTGGTATTCCATAAAACACCCAAAAACCGGGGAAGATGTGTGGCCAGACGAAAATGCGGTATGGCGTTATTCAAGAGAGAAACATGAGCAGATAGCCGCAGATAATAGATTGTATTGGGGTCCGGATTTGAATTATGCCCGTCCGCGAATAAAACGGTTCTTATCAGAAATTCAAGATGGCGTTGTACCTTCAACATGGTGGCCGTTTACAGAAGTAGGACACAATGATGAAGCCGTGAAGGAAACAGCAACACTCATGGGCAAAAAAGTATTTTCCACCCCCAAGCCTGTGCGCTTGCTCAACCAAATACTTGTTCTTTCGACTAATCCGCAAAGCAATGATATAATTTTCGATTTTTTTGGTGGTTCAAGTGCAACCGCCCACGCCGTCATGCAGTTAAACGCCGAGGACGGCGGCAACCGTCGCTTTATCATGGTGCAACTACCCGAATTGTGCGATGAAAAATCCGAAGCGTTTAAGGCGGGATATACAAATATCTGCGAAATCGGCAAAGAACGCATACGCCGTGCCGGAATAAAGCTGACTGAAACAGACGGACAAATGGCTCTTGACGGCGATAAACCGCCCCTTGATATAGGCTTCCGCGTGTTCAAACTTGACGAATCCAACCTTAAAATATGGGATAACACGCCTATATCCGGCGAAAACTCATTGATGGAGTTGGAACGCCGTCTACGCAGTATGCTTGATATTATCAAGGATGACCGTTCAAACTTAGATGTGGTTTACGAGGTAATGCTAAAATTAGGGCAAGATTTGTGCGAGGACATAGTGGAAATAGATATTAACGGCAAAACCGTGTACGGCGTGGGTGCTGACGTAACTTTTATCGTCTGCCTTGCCGAACACATCACGCCGGAGGACGCCGAAGCGATGGCAGACTACGCACCGGGACGGATTATCTTTACAGACCAATGCTTTGACAACGCAACGGACAAGAGCAATGTCAAACTGATTATGCGTGACCGTGGAATAACGATAAAAATGTTGTAGGAGGTACGGGTGAATGAGCGATTTAATGAAAAACCAAAACGCAACCGATTTTTTTGAGAACGTAGCGCAAATCATAGAACAGGCACGGCGATTTGTAGGCCGCACCGCAGACTTGACGATGTGCGTAACCTATTTTGAGATTGGGCGAATGATTGTTGAGGAAGAACAAGGCGGTAAAGCCCGTGCAGAATACGGACGAGGTTTACTTGGCGCATTATCGGCGTTTTTGAATGGACGTTATAAAAAAGGGTTTTCCGAAACAAACCTTAAAAACGCAAGAAAATTTTACCAAGTTTATGCAGAAGCAATTCGGCAGACATTATCTGCCGAATTGAAAAATGAAGTGCAAAATCAAATTCGGCAGACGATTTCTGACGAATTTGAAAAATACACTTTATTCCAATTAAAACAAACAAAAATTATTGAGCCTTACCCTTTCAGATTAGGTTGGTCGCAATATCAAATTTTAATGCGAATCAAAAACGAGGACGAACGGCGTTTTTACGAACTGGAAGCGATAAAGCATCAATGGTCGGTGGATGAACTAAAACGGCAATATCACAGCAGTTTGTATGAACGGCTTGCCTTGTCCCGCGATAAAGATGAAGTCATGCGGCTTGCACAGCAAGGGCAGCAAATGGAAAATCCGCGTGATATGCTAAAAAATCCGCTTATCCTTGAATTTTTGGATTTAACGGAAGATACAGCATACAGCGAATCGGACTTGGAAACGGCAATTATAAACAAATTATCCCAATTTTTGCTTGAACTCGGCAAAGGTTTCTTATTTGAAGCACGGCAAAAACGGTTCACCTATGACGAACAGCATTTTTTCGTTGACCTCGTTTTCTATAACCGTTTGCTTGACTGTTATTTACTGATTGACTTAAAGACAAAAGAGCTAAAACATCAAGACCTCGGACAAATGCAGATGTATGTTAATTATTTTGACCGTTATGTTAAAACGGAAAAAGAAAATCCTACAATCGGAATATTGCTATGCAAAGAAAAGAACGACAGCATAGTTGAAATGACTTTGCCGAAAGATTCAAACATATACGCTTCTGAATACAGCCTATATCTGCCTGACAAGGCGTTATTGCAACGCAAACTGGCTGAATGGGCAGAAGAATTTGAGGAAGTCCACGGAGGTACAGAGGATGAAGCTGAAATTTAAGATACAGCCTTTTCAAACCGCCGCCGTAAACGCCGTGGTAGACCTCTTTCGCGGTCAAGAAAAGAAAAGCAGCACGTTCACTATCGAGCATGAGGGGCAGACGAACTTAATCGACAACGGTTACGGTGTCGGTAATCTTCTCACGCTTGCCAATGAACAGTTACTCGCCAATATGCGCGACGTTCAAAAGCGGCACAGTTTACCGCTCACGGACGATTTAGAGGGCAATCATTTCTGCGTGGAAATGGAAACAGGCACGGGTAAAACTTATGTTTACACCAAAACTATCTTTGAACTCAACCGCCAATACGGTTTTTCAAAGTTTATTATAGTTGTGCCGAGCGTGGCAATCCGCGAGGGCGTTCACAAATCCTTTGAAATCACAAAGGAGCATTTTGCCGTCCAATACGATAACGCGCCCTGCCGATTCTTCATATACAACAGCGCAAAGCTGTCAACCGTGCGGAATTTTGCCGTCAGCACGGATATAGAGGTTATGATAATCAACATAGACGCTTTCAAAAAGAGCGAGAATATCATCAATCAAGCACAGGACAAGCTCAATGGTGAAACAGCTATGCGGTACATACAGGACACAAATCCTATCGTCATTATTGACGAGCCGCAAAGCGTGGATAACACCGACAAGGCGAAAGAAGCCATTGCATCGCTCAATCCCCTGTGTGTTTTGCGTTATTCGGCAACACACCGCGAAAAAATCAATACGCTGTACCGTCTTACCCCTGTGGACGCTTATCAAATGGGATTGGTTAAGCAAATCAGCGTGTCGAGCAATCAAGCAAGCGGCGATTATAACAAGCCTTATATCCGGCTTGTTTCGGTTTCAAATGACAACGGTTTTTCTGCAAAAATCGAAATAGACCGGGCGGCAAAGTCCGGCAAGGTTGAGCGTAAAATCATCACCGTTAAGCCTAACGCGGATATATTAGTGCAGTCCGGCGAACGGGAACTGTATGAGGGTTATATTTTAGAGGGCATAGACTGTCTGCCGGGCGGCGAGTGTATTGAGTTTACAAACGGCGAAGTCTTGCGGCTTGGCAAAAGCATGGGCGATATTGACGAGAACATAGTCAAACGGGCGCAAATACGCCGTACAATCGAAGCGCATTTAGATAAGGAATTGCTTTACACCGACAAAGGAATCAAGGTTTTATCTCTGTTTTTCATAGATGAAGTCAAGAAATACCGCACAGAGGACGGCGGCAAAGGCATTTACGCCGAAATGTTTGAGGAAGCCTACGCCGAATTGATGGCACTCCCGAAATATGAACGACTGCGTTCACAATTCCCCGCAAGTCTAAATAAAGTCCATGACGGTTATTTTTCACAAGATAAAAAGGGAAATTACAAGAACACAAAAGGCGATACCCTTGACGATTACAGCACTTACAACACCATCATGCGCGACAAGGAATGGCTGTTGTCGTTCGATTGCCCCCTGCGGTTTATCTTTTCTCATTCCGCGCTTAAAGAGGGCTGGGATAACCCCAACGTGTTTCAAGTTTGTACTCTTATCGACCAAAAATCAACATTCACTTGCCGTCAAAAGGTCGGGCGTGGCTTACGTCTTTGCGTAGACCAATCTGGCGAACGGATTGAGGATAAGGACATAAACGTGCTTCACGTTATGGCGAATGAGAGCTTTGCCGAGTTTGCCGAAACACTACAAAAGGAAATAGAACAGGAAACAGGCGTGAAATTCGGAATCTTACAGCTTGGCTTGTTTGCGGGGCTTACCTACACGGAAGAAACGAAAACCGAAAAGCGAGTATCACGCTCCGATGCGGAAACGCTGATTGCATATTTAGAAAACAAGGGTTTTATAACGCCCGAACGCACGGCAACCGTGCCGGAAATTCAAGCGGCTGTTGCCAAAGCAGCGCCGGAAGAACTACCCCCTGCGGTTCAAGCCGCCGCACCTATCATTGTGCCGGTTATTGCGAGAGTGATAGCCGACAAACCCGCCGAGCAGGTCAGCGTGGAGTCAATAGAGAACGTCACCTACACCGAAACGGTGAAAACCGAAAAGACCGTAACCTATGAGGACGCCCAAGAACTTATTACGCACTTTGAGAAAAAGGGATATGTAACGAAATCCGGCAACATCAAGGACACCATGAAAAACGCTCTGCTCAACGGAACGCTTGATTTACCCGCAAAGTTTGAAGCGGCGCGGGAGCGTTTTGAAAGCATAATCAAAAAAACTGACAGCAAGCCGCCGATCCGTGACGCTTCAAAAGATGTGTTGGTACGGCTTAATAAACAAGTCATGCTCTCGCCGGAGTTTATGGAAATATGGGAAAGAATTAAACAAAAGACCACTTACCGCGTTCAAGTAGACCAAGCCTTGTTTAAGGCACGGTGTTTATCGGCATTGCGTGAACTGCCGTCAATCCCGAAAGCGCGCATCATCACACGGACGGCGAAGATTAACGTGGATAACCCCGGCGTAACCTACGCCGAAACAGGCGTGAAAACCCTTGACATAGACGACGGCGGTAATCGGCTGCCCGATTTTTTGCGTATGGTTGACGATGAATGTTATCTGCCGCAATCGCTTTATATTGATATTCTTTTCGAGAGCGGTCACGCACAGGATTTTTTGAACAATCCGCAGCTTATGACGGAGCAGTTTATCGAAACCGTCCATACCGTACAAAACGGCATTGAAATAGACGGCATCAGCTATAAGAAGTTGGACGGCGAAGAATTTTATCTGCAAGAGGTTTTCGACAGCGAGGAACTGATGGCGAACCTTGACAAAAACGCAATCGCCGTGAGAAACAGCGTGTATGACTACATTGTTTACGACAGCACCACCGTCGAGCGGCCTTTCGCCGTTGCACTTGACAACGACCCCGAAGTTAAAATGTTTTTCAAAATACCGAGCAAATTCAAAATCGAAACGCCCATCGGCACATATAATCCCGATTGGGCTGTGTATATCGAAAGAAACGGTGAAAAGAAAATGTATTTTGTGCTTGAAACCAAAGGCACGTTGCGACTTGACGATTTACGCACACCCGAAAAGCAGAAAATCCATTGCGGCAAGCGGCATTTTGAAGCGGTTGATAGCGGTATAGAACTTCGGACAGCGGTTACTTGGGATGATTTTAAGGTGAAGGCATGATTAACAAAATTGATTCATTAAAGCTAACATATAAATACCGTGCGAAAATCTCAGCTACACTGGGGCTTATGGCGTTAATTTGTATTGCCGTATCGTTGATTTTAGGCTATATGACAGACTTTTTGAAAATAGGATTTATTTTGCAAATATACCCGTCATTTTATATGCACGTTTCAAATTTCGCTTTAAGCATAATATTTTATTGCGGGATAGGTTATATGTGGCTTTTGTTTGGAGTGAAATACAAATATATTGTAATGCTCGGCATTTTCACAGCAGCCGCTAATTTGATTTGTGAATCACCGCTAATGGGATTTATGAACACGCCGGATTATCTTGATGCGGTATTTGGCATTGCCGGAACGATAATAGCTTTTGTATTTTTAACAATCATGTATAAGCATGGGTTGATTATTAAAGATTGCACAAATAAGTCATAAAAATTATGAATTGCCGAAAAAGAGGAAACAATATGAAGATTGCAACGTGGAATGTCGAGCGATTGCGGCATAAAAAAGAACTTGCTTTGATAATCGAGAATTGCGAACGGGTGGGGGCTGATATATTAGTGCTTACTGAAACGGACTCGCGTTTGAATTTGAAATACAAATCTTGTTTCAGCACAGCACCGCCGAAAGATAATATATATTACAACCCAACTGAAACCCGTGTGACGATTTTTACAAATTATGAGCTTGTTAGGCACTTTGCCACATTCGATGAACAAACGGCAGTATGTGCCGAGTTAAAAACAGACATCGGTAACTTAATTGTATACGGAACGGTTATCGGTATTTATGGGAATCGGCATAAAAATTTCATGCAAGACTTGTCGCAACAAATCAAAGATATTGAACGTCTGGCAAAAGAGAGCAGCTTGTGTGTCATTGGCGATTTTAATTGTAGCTTTTCGGACAACTATTATTTTACAAAAAACGGTAGGGCAGCGCTCGAAGATGTGTTTTCAATGAACGAAATTACACTAATAACGCGAAAACAACCAGAGTGCATAGACCATATAGCGGTGTCGGATGAATTTATTGCTAATTCGACCTCCAAGATAGAAGAATGGAATATTGATAAGAAGTTATCTGACCACAAAGGGATTGTGGTTGAATTTTCATTTTAATTGAAAAAGAATGAAAAAACAGGAGGTCGAAACCATGCCAAGCACCCCAAACCAAAAGCTGAAACAGCTTTACCTAATGAAAATCCTACTTGAACAAACGGACGAGGAGCATCCCATGTCCGTCAAAGACCTTATTGAGCATCTTCGTCTTTATGGCATAGACGCCGAACGCAAATCAATCTACACGGACATCGAACGCTTGCAACAATTCGGTATCAATGTGGAAAGCAAAAAGACCAATACGGTCGGGTATTTCGTTGCCCATCGGCAATTTGAGCTTGCCGAATTAAAACTGATGGTAGACGCGGTGCAGTCCTCTCACTTCATCACAACAAAAAAGAGCGCAGGGCTTATAAAGAAAATCGCCGCTCTCGGAAGTACCCATCAGGCAAAGGAGCTTAACCGCCATGTGTTTGTGGACGGTCAGCCAAAGACGATAAACGAAAACGTGTATTACAGCGTAGACACGATACACGCCGCTATTAACGGTAACAAAAAAATCAGTTTCAAATACTTCGATTACAACGCAAAGAAACGCCGTGTCTACCGCAAAAGCGGAAGCCGCTACATACAATCGCCTGTCGCTTTGTGTTGGAAAGACGATAATTATTACCTCATAGCCCACAGCGCCGAACATAACGAACTCCGGCATTACCGTGTAGACCGCATGAGCGATGTTATTGAGATTGACGAGCCGCGCGACTGTATCGGCACAGAAAATTTTGATGTTGCTGCCTATACCAAAAAAATATTCGGAATGTATAGCGGTGAAATCGTCAAAGCCAAGCTGTCCTTTGACCCTGCTTTGTTGAATGTGGTCTTTGACCGTTTCGGGCGTGATGTCAATATCACCGAAACAGCAGACGGTTGGATGACGTTCAGCGCGGATGTGTCGGCAAGCCCTGTGTTCCTCGGTTGGCTCTTACAATTCGGCGGCCGTGCGAAAATCTTAGCGCCGGACACCCTGCTTACCGCCATGAAAGCCCTTATAACAGACGTTTCAGAGTATTACTAAAAAAAGTTTTACATTTCGCCGCACAGTCCGTACAGAAGGACAAGCGGTGTGATAAACTATGGATAATAAAGGGTTTTCAAGGGCAAACGAAAAAATCCCGAAAATATTTTCGCAAAATCGGCACACAGTCCGTACAGAGGGACAGACCGTATGATATAATTGTAAATAAGCCTGTAATAACAGGAAAAACGATGCGGCGGCAGCGCCGCAAAAAATAACGCCGAGTGTACGCTACATGACGGCAAAACAAAGGTTCGGTGATATGTGTTATGAATGATAGACAGATATTCGGGGCGTTTTTGAAATCCAAGCGAAACGAAAAAGAGATACCGATACGGATGATGGCAGAGCAAGTAGGGATTAAGCCGGGTTATTTTAACGATATAGAATCAGGACGGCGCACTCCTATTGAACTTGACCTACTTGACAGAATCGTTGAAACACTAAAATTATCAGACGAGGACAGGCAAACCTTTTTCGACCTCGCGGGAAAAGCGCGAGAAGCCGCCCCGCCCGATTTGACGGGATATATAAATGAAAGTAAAAAGGCGCGGATTGCTCTGCGTGTGGCGAAGGAAACAGCAACCGATGAAGATTGGGAGCAGTTTACAAAGTATCTGAAAGAAAAGAAAAAGGAGTGACGAAAATGCTTGAACTTCAAACTTGTTACACATTCTCGCAAGTCCCCTATATCACTTATGAGGCATTGGAGCAATACGCAATGAGCCTTGTCTATGACTTTGCGCCGGATTCTCTGTACATACCCGGCCCCGTTGACGTGGATTCTTTTTTGGAATTTTATCTGAACCTAACCGTAGACTTTCGGCGTATCTGCTACAACAAGCAAGTCCTCGGCATGACGGCGTTTAATGAGGGTACGGTCGATATTTTGGACGATGAAACAGGGCAAGTCATAGAATTACCCGTTGCGGCGGGAACGGTTATTATCGACAGCTCTCTTGAAGTTAAGCGGAACGAAAGACGGCGGCGGTTCACCATGACACACGAAGGCAGCCATTGGCTTATTCACAGGAAAGCCTTTGCGGAGGATAACCCTTTCGGCCCTGCCGGTATTTATGAGAATCAATTTCTTGCCGCCAAAGAGGGGCGCATAGATTACAGCCGGAGCAAAAAAGAGCGAAACGATATAGAAATTATGGAACGTCAGGCAGACTTCCTCGCTTCTGCTATCCTCATGCCAAAACACGCGCTCCGTGAAGCGTTTAAGAATTTCTTTAAGTATTACAACGAAAAACCGCGCCGGCTTATCCGTGGGACAAGCCCGTTAGACGATTGCTACGCACAGCAGTTGCCGGAGTATATTTCGGGTGTTTTTAACGTGTCAAAACGCGCCGCGCTGATACGCTTAGAAAAACTGACGGCGATTGTAGATAAAGGGTGGGGTCATGGTCGAATCTAAGTTAAAGCCCTTTTTTACGCCCATAAGTACGCTATTTAGCGTACAGTTTCGACAAGTATTGGGGGTGGTTACGGAATGGAAAATGAAATCAGCACAGGACTACAAGAGGGCGTATCGTATGCGTTTTTCGTGTACGGCGTTGTGCCGGAGTTTATGCCGCACTTTGCTTTCCGGCGTGAAAAGCACTTTAAGACGGCAGGGCAGAAAATCATCAAATGCCCTTACTGCCAAAAGACTTTCACCACGATTGACGTTACCGAAAAAGTGGAGCTTTACCCACATTCAAGAAAGGCAACGGTAGTCTACCATGAAACCAAATCGTGCAAGACCTGTTATAGATTGGTCGGGATAATTTACGCATCACGCTCGGCATAATCTGTAACCCTTAAAATTGAATATTGAGCCATCGCCCGAAAGAGCGATTAAATCACAGTACACGGTATCTGTAAAAAAGCGTTTGGAATGAGAACGCCTTGCCAACGTCTGTGCTGTGGTGGATAAAGGTTTACCGTTTAGTACGCATACTTGACACAGGCGGGTAGGTATCATTTCAAATCGGCGCATTGCGCCCATACCGAATCCGCATAACCGTCCCTGACGGTTACAATGTTTACGAGTCCGACAAGCGGCAACTTTGTGTTGCTGTCCTGTCGGGCTTTTTCTTTCCCCACAAAACAAGGTTGCCGTTTGTCGCACTCCCGAAAGGAGTTAGGCAAATGGCTTTTTTATTTTTTTCGCTGAATTGGGGCGAATTATCACCCCGCCAAAACGTGTATACGCGCGAGGTGATTGAAATGCCGATACCACGCGCCCGCGCACCGCCGTTCCTCATTCGTTTTTGAACCCAATTTCAAAAAAACGAATGGAGGAAAGGTAAATGAAAGATAAGCAATTCATTATTCGCACAGCCGATCAGCTTGTGCCGGTCACGGAGGAAGTCTACCGCGAATACCACAAAATGAACAGGCGTGAAAAATACTTAGAGGAACGCGACACCCTCAACGGCAAAGTCCTGTACAGCGACATGGATACGGTTGAAACGACAGGCGAGGAATCTATCCCGGACTTAAACGCAAAGAGCGTAGAGCAAACCGTCGTTGACACAGTTATGAAAGAAAAACTGCGCCATTACTATAACTTGCTTTCGCATGACGAACGCAAGCTGATTGACGCGCTGTTTTTTTCAAACGGCGGCGTTGGCATGAGCGAACGTGAATACGCCGCATTAAGCGGGATTCCACGGAAAACAATCAGCGACCGCAAGAATAGGATTTTGGCGAAACTAAAAAATCTGATGGAAAGCAAAAAATAAATCCGCCCACCCCCCTCACTTTCTCGGCTTAGTAGTGAGGGGGTTTTTCTCTCTCACCGGGTTCCTTGAAAAACACCGGCCCCGTGTCGGTCATATCCATAGCCCAAGTACATCAGGACTGCGAGGCCCGAAAGGTTAAGCAACAAGGCTAACGCCGCCAAGACCCCCGCCCCTGCGATTGATAAAGAATCACAGGACAAGCCGGACGAGCGATAAGCGTTGAGCCGAAACAAGCCTATTGATACGGCTTGATTGCGATAATCCGCAGTCCCAACAATGGTACTTCTGTTCAGCCACAGACATCGCAATGGGAGCAGCCCGCTCAGAACGAGGGGGAGTTACGGCAGCGTTCGTGAAGAACGGCGCTGCGGTGCTATGACGCCGAAATCAAAGGCG